>FTKD01000750.1_pt2 | contig 34647 bp, 31 predicted proteins | sample 1658191 | NCBI WGS metagenome assembly FTKD01 (sample SAMEA3914808, study PRJEB12502) | metagenome | biome: forest; material: soil | place: Canada | collected 2011-08-03 | depth 0.3 m
CCGCGCCGACGATCAGCGCGTAGGCGATGCCGATGGTCGAGACCTCGGTGGCCGTGGCCACGCCCTCGACCACCGCGGCGCGGATCACGAACGGCAGCGCCAGCGCGGGAAACGCGATCGCGAACAGCTTCAGGTTCTGGCGCCACGGCGTGCGCGGCACGCCGCTCAGGTCCTCGCCGCGGCTGCGCCATCCCACCACCGTGCACAGGATCAGGCCCAGCACCAGCGCCGGCAGCAGGCCGCCGGTGAACAGCGCCGCGATCGACACGCCGGTGACCGAGCCGATGGTGATCAGCACCAGGCTGGGCGGCACCGTCTCGGTCTGCGCGCCGGTGGCGGCCAGCAGCGCCAGCAGCTCGCCCTCGTCGGCGCCACGCGCCTTCATCTCGGGAAACAGCGCCGGCGCCACGGCGGCCATGTCGGCCGCCTTCGCGCCGGAGATGCCGGACACGAGATACATCGCGCCGACCAGCACGTACGACAGGCCGCCGCGCACGTGCCCCAGCAGGCCGGCCAGGAAGGCGACCATCGCGCGCGCCATGCCGGTAGCCTCGAGCAACTGGCCCAGGAACACGAACAGCGGCACCGCGAGCAGGATCAGGTGCGACATGCCCTCGTCCATGCGGCCCGCCATCACCTCCATCGGCGTGCTCGTGCCGAGCGCGAGATAGCCGAAGGTGCCCAGCCCGAACGCGAACGCGATCGGGATGCCGGCCAGCACGCTGCCTGCCGCGATGCCGACGAAGAAGATCAGGAGATTCAGCCGGCCCAGGTCCTCGAACGCGCCGCGCCCGAACCAGAACGCCGCGCACAGGCCGCCGACGATGGCCGCCGCCGCGACGATGTGCTTCGCGCTCGCCTCGCGCAGCAGGCGCAGGACGGCGAACGTACCCATCAGCGCGATGCCGATCGGCAGTGCGATCTCGCGCCACAGGTTGGAGATCTCGAGCGCGGGCGTCGTGATGTCGCCCTCGCTCGCGGCGTGCTGCCACGCGGGCCACAACACCATTGCGAGGAACGCGAGGCAGGCGCTGGTGGCCACGGCCTCCATGAGTGCCCTGCCGCCCGGGCTGAGGCGCACGACGATGGCCGTCATGCGCATGTGCTCGCCACGCCGCAGCGCGACGACCGAGCCGAACATGGCCAGCCACAGGAACAGGATGGACGCGAGTTCGTCCGACCAGACGAGCGGGTTGTGCAGCACGAAGCGCGCGACGACACCGGCCAGCAGCACCACGATGTCGGCCACCACCAGCACGGCCGCCGGCACCTCGACGAGCCAGCCCAGGGCCGCTTCGATGCGTGCGAGCCAGCCGCGCGCGGCGGTGGTCTGCGTGGCGATCGGCCCGTTGGCGGCCTCGGGCAACGCACGCCCGAGCGGATCGCGCGACGTGCCGGGCGACAACTCGCCGAGTCGGACGGGTTTCATTACGACAGCTTGCCGACGCTGCGTTCCAGCACCGCCCAGCCTTCGTCGCCGAACTTCGCCTTCCAGTCGCTGTAGAAGCCGGCCTTGCGCAGGTGGTCGCGGAACAGGTTGGCGTTGGTCGCGTTGAACACCATGCCCTTGACCGCCAGGTCCTTCTGCAGCCCGGCGTTCAACTCGGCGACGTCGGCGCGCTCCTTCAGGCCGGCCGCATTGATGTTCTTGGCGACGATGGCCTGCAGGTCGGCCGGCAGCTTCTCCCAGGCCTTCTTGTTGGCCAGGAACCAGAAGCCGTCCCACATGTGGTTGGTCAGCGAGCAGTACTTCTGCACCTCGTAGAGCTTGGCCGTGGAGATGATGGCCAGCGGGTTCTCCTCGCCTTCGACCACCTTGGTCTGCAGCGACGAGTACACCTCGGCGAAGTTGATCGAGGCCGGCGACGCGTCGAAGGCCTTGAACATCGACGTCCACAGCGGCGACACCGGCACGCGGATCTTGAAGCCCTTGAAGTCTTCCGGCGTGACGATGGGCTTGCTCGACGACGTGGTCTGGCGGAAGCCGTTGTCCCAGATCTTGTCCATCGCCACGATGTCCTTCTTCAGGATCTGCGCGCGGATCCAGGCGCCGAGCTCGCCGTCCATCGCCTTCCACACGGTGTCGTAGTTGGGAAACGCGAAGCCGACGCCGCTGATCTGCGAGGCGGGCACCAGCTGCCCGAGGATCAGGCCCGACAGCGTGAAGAACTCGATGCCGCCCGAGCGCAGCTGGCTCAGCATGTCCGAGTCGGAGCCGAGCTGGTTGTTCGGATAGATCTGGATGTCGACACGGCCCTTGGTCTCGGCGCGGATCGCGTCGGCCATCTCCTTGGCGCGCAGGTTCATCGGATGCGTGACCGGCAGGTTATTCGCGTACTTGTACGTGAACTCGGCCTTCTGCGCGAACGCGCCCAGCGTGGGCAGCGCGAGCGTGCTGGCGGCGCCTGCAAGGATCTGGCGGCGGGTGATTTGCATGTCGTTGTCTCCGTTGTTGGCTGTGATTCTTGTCGTCGCGACGACCCCCCGAGGGGCAGCGCCGTCGATTGTGAGTGCTCAGGCGGGCGAGGATTCCCTCGTCTTCCCCAAGTCTGTGGATTCCCACAATTCGCCGCGTGCGAAGAGTTGCTCGCGGATGTCCTTCTTGGTCACCTTGCCGTAGCCCGAGCGCGGCAGCGCGTCCCAGAAGACGATGTGGCGCGGCCAGCGGTAGCGCGCGCAGCGCCCCTCCAGGTGGCCGAGGAGCGTCGCCGCATCGCAGGCGACGCCGTCGCGCGCGACGACCACCGCCACGCCCACCTCGCCCCACTTCTCGTCGGGAATCCCGAGCACCGCGACCTCGGCGACGCCCGGGTGCGTCAGCAACACCTCCTCGACCTCGCGCGGGTACACGTTGGAGCCGCCCGAGATGTACATGTCCGACTCGCGCCCGGTGATGTACAGCAGCCCGCGCGCATCGACGCGGCCCAGGTCGCCGGTGTGGAACCAGCCGCCGCGCAAGGCCTTGGCCGTGGCCTCGGCGTTGTCGTGATAGCCGGCGAACACCCCCGGGCCGCGGCAGCAGATCTCGCCGACCTCGCCCGCGGGAACGCGCCGCATGTCAGCGTCGAGGATCGCCACTTCCATGCCGGTGCGCGGGCGGCCGCAGGAGCCGACGTTGGCGTTCGGCGCGTCGTCGTCGGCCGAATGCATGGCCGGCGTCAGCACCGTGATGCAGCCCGTCACCTCGCCGAGGCCGAAGTACTGCACCAGCACCGGGCCCAGCGTGCGCAGCGCGCGCTGCTGGTCGGCGCGGTACATCGGCGCGCCGGCGTAGATCACGTAGCGCAGCGACGAGTGGTCGTGCTCGTTCACCGACGGATGCTCGACCAGCATCTTGACGATGGTGGGCACCGTGAACAGGTTGCTGACGCGGTGGCGCTCCACCAGTTGCCAGAACACCGCCGGATCGAGCTTCTCTCCGGGCAGCAGCACCGTGGCCGCGCCGCGCGCCACGTTGAGCAGCGCGTGGATGCCGGCGCCATGCGACAGCGGCGCGACGGCAATCGAGACGTCGTGTTCGGTGGTGCCCGGGATCAGGTCGGCCAGGTGGTTGGCGACGATGAAGGCCATCTGGCCGTGCGTCAACATGCCGGCCTTCGGCCGCCCTGTCGTGCCCGAGGTGTAGAAGAACCACAGCGGGTCGTCGGCGGCCACCGTGGCCTCCGACGGCTGCGCGCCGAGGTGCGCGGCGACCAGCGCCTCCCAGTTCAGTTCGCCGGCCTGGCCGCCGGACATCGGAATGACGAGGCGCAGCGCCGGCGAGGCCTCGCGCACCGCCTCGACGTGCGCCGCGAAGCCTTCGTCCATCAGCATCGCCACCGCGCCGCTGGACGCGCCGAGCCACGCCACCTCGGGCGGCGTCAGGCGGAAGTTCACCGGCACCCAGACGGCGCCGAGCCGGAACGCCACCCAGCAGCTCTCGAACATCGCCAGCGTGTTGCGCGACTGCACGAGCAGGCGGTCGCCCTGGCGGATGCCCAGCGAACGCAGCGCGGCGACCATCGCGTCGACGCGGCGGTCGATCTCGCCCCACGTCCATTGCTGCTCGCCCTGGATCAGGCCGGCGCGTTCGGGAAACAGGGCCGCGGTCTGGCGCAGCAGCTGCGACAGGTTGCAGACCTGGGCGTCGTTCACGCCGCCTCCAGGATGCTCAGATAGTTCGCGACGGCCGCGCCGCCCATGTTGAACACGGCGCCGAGGCCGGCGCGCGGCAACTGCATGTCGCCGGCGCTGCCGGTGAGCTGCATCGCCGCCATCACGTGCTGCGACACGCCGGTGGCGCCGATCGGATGGCCGCGCGACTTCAGGCCGCCCGACGGATTGACCGGCAGCTTGCCGTCGCGCCGCGTGTCGCCGTCGAGGATCGCGCGCGCGCCCTGGCCGTGGCCGCGCAGGCCCATGGCCTCGTACTCCAGCAGCTCGGCGATCGTGAAGCAGTCGTGCGTCTCCACGAAGTGCAGGTCGGACAGGGCGATGCCCGCGCTGTCCATGCCGCGTTGCCACGCCAGCGCCGCGCCCTCGAACTTCGTCGGATCGCGGCGCGACAGCGGCAGGTACTCGTTGACCTGCGTGCGCGAGCGCCAGCGCACCGGCTGGAACACGGCGCCCTTGACCGGATCGCGCGAGATCACCAGCGCCGCGGCGCCGTCGGAGACGAGCGAGCAATCCGAACGCTTGAGCGGCCCGGCCACGAACGGGTTCTTGTCGGACGGCGTGCGGCAGAAGTCGTAGCCGAGGTCGCGCTTCATGTGCGCGAGCGGATTGCGCACGCCGTTCTCGTGGTTCTTCGCGGCGATCATCGCCAGCGCATCGGACTGGTCGCCGAAGCGCTCGAAGTAGACGCCGGCGATGTCGCCGAACACGCCGGCGAAGCCGCCCGGGGTGTCGCCCTCCTCCTTCACGTACGAGCACTTCAGCAGCGTCTCGCCGATCTGCTGGTTGGGCAGCGTGTTCATCTTCTCCATGCCGACCACCAGCGCGTGCTTGACGCGGCCGGAGCCGACGGCGTCCAGCGCGGCCCAGATCGCGGCCGAGCCGGTGGCGCAGGCGTTCTCGACACGCACCGCGGGCACGTGGCGGAACTCGGGAATGGCGACGGCCACCAGCGAGCCGCTGAAGTCCTGCTGCACGAAGCCGCCGTTGAAGTGGCCGACGAAGATGCCGTCGATGTCCGACAACGCCAGTCCGGCGCTGGCCACGGCGGGCAGCGCGGCGTCGCGGATCAGCTGCTCCATGTCGAGGGCGTCGAGCTTGCCGAAGGGGGTATGGCCCCAGCCGATGATGTGGGCGTTGTGCATGGGTTTGTCTCCTGCGGGGAATCGGGGGGGTCGACGGCGGTTCAGACTGTGAACTTTTCTGGGTAACCGCCGGTCGATCGGTGACGTGATTCTGCGCAGGCTCTCCTCACAGTGGCACGCATGCTGCAGCGCGGCAATGCAGAAACCGGTTCACATCGTGGGTCGTCATCTTCGGGGTTTCGCGCAGCTTGCGGGGCGCTTGTCGCTTCGCGCGGGTCGCTGGCGCGCAAGCGGGAGGAGAGAAAAAACCATCCCGGTTCTTTAAAGTCACGTTGGCGTCGACGGACCATCGAGGCCGCGTCGATGCCCGCGGCCATCGCTCTGGCGGGGCATCGGGCTTGACGCGAACGTCGAGCCTCGCTGCGGGCGCTCCTCCTCGGGACGGACGAACGCGGCGCCGCGTACTCGGAGCTCTTCGACATCGAGGTTCGTGAGCGGGACCTTCAGCTCCACAGATGGGGTGTCTGGCGACGTGAAACAATGTTGGACATGGCTGTCATCGGCCATGACCGGCCAGTCGCAGACGGCCGCTTTCCGGTCGCCCATTCGAAGGTCCGGCACCCACCCAAGCCGCAACGCCGGACGCGGACGTGGACGCGTCAGTGGCGCGTGCAGTCGGACACTCGCGGGTCGCAGTCCTGACGGCGATCGCGGTTGTCGTCGTGGCGGTCGTCGCGTTGATCGCGATCGTGATCCCGATCCTGCCGAGCGCCGTGTTCACCTTCCGGCGGATAGCCCTCCAGCGGATAGGCGACGCAGCCGGACAAGCCGATCAAGGCAGCTGCAAGTGCAATCAAAGATGAGTTCTTCATATCGTTCCCGTTGGGTGGTTGACGCTGCGTACATGCGAGCCATGGGTTGAAGCCGAGCCAGCGAACATCGCCGGCGGGCCGGTGCAGCGAGGCGATGCGCCAATCACTGCAATGCCCTGGAAGCTCGGAACCGCGCTGAAATAGCGGCCCGCAATGGGCCGGCTTCCGATGCGCTACTTCTTGTTGTCCTCGTTGCCTTGGTCGGCCTTGTCGTGCTCCTTGTTCCGCTCTGGGGCCGGCTTTGCTTCCTTGGCAGGCTCGTGGACAGGGGCCGCAGGGCGTTCTGGCTCTCGATGCTGCTCCTGCGCGGGTTGCTGCGCCTTGTTCTGCGGGGCCTGCTGCTGCTCTTGTTGGGCTCTCTTCTGTTGCTGGGCCTGCTGCTGGCTTTGCTGTTGTTCATGCTGTGCCAGCTGCTGACCTTGTTGCTTGTGCTGCTGTTCTTGTTGAGCCTGGATCCTCTGCGGTTCTTGTTGCGTCTGCTTCTGCTGCTGAGCCTGCTGTTGCTGTTTTTGCTGCTGCTCGCGCTGCGGCGGTTGTTCCCGCTGCGCATGCTGTTGATCGGGTTGTTGCGGCGCTGCGACCTGCCGTGCCTGGGCGGGCGCGGGCTGCGCGGCCTGCTGGAGGCGCTGGCGCACGGCCGCGTCGCGGGGCTGGTAGTTGTCGTGCTGCTGGCGTATCACCTGCTGCTGCTCGGCCTGCGGATAGCGAGCGCCGCTGTACTGCCGCTGGTACGTCGGCAGCGGGGCGGGTCTCGGCGCGTCGCGGCGATTCCATTGGTCCCAGCCACGGTGGTGCTGCGACCAATCGGAGCCCCAATGGTCATCCCAGCGCGGTGGCGCGTCGCCCTGCCAGCCGCGGAAGTACGCCGGCGGGCTGCGGTAGTAGCGCACGGGCACGCGCAGCACGAACAGCGGCACGCCCTGCGCGTCCACGCTCTGCCAGGGCCCGTTGTACCAGGTGCTGGCATACCAGTTGTCGCCCTCCAGCAGCCAGTACATTCCGTCGTAGAAGAAGAGATTGTTGGCCAGCCCGGGCGTGTAGTAGACCGGGTAGTCGGGCACCTGCTCGAAGTCCGGGTACGTCGGGATGTTCACGCGATGCTCAGGCTTGGCGTGTTGAAGGACAGGCTGACCTGTGCCATTGCAGGCGTAGCAGGGATCGCTGCCAAGGCCATCGAGACCGCAAGAATTGAAAGGCGCATTTTGATTCTCCAGCTCGCCGACACGCGATCGAGCACAGGTTGAAACTTCGGACTTCAGTAGCCAGGCAGCCACACGATGGCTCAATCTTTCGAGCCTCCCATCGATAGCAAGGCGCCGCCTGCCGCCACGACCGACACGCCCCACGATCAGGCAACATTGACGGTGCTCATGTAGTTCAGGGCAAGTTCGATCGGACGGCACCCAGTCTCGCCATCCAGATCGTTCTTGAAATCTGGCATCACGACTCCTCCTGGCAATGCGGGAGCCTGGGGGGAATCTCGACAAGCCTGTCGGCGAATCAGCACGCTGCCTTTCATGGGCACGAACGCTCGCCAGCGCAACGATGACCCGACTGATGCGCCCGAGCGAACGCAAGTCGTTCGCGAGCGGCCGGTGTCGGGTATCAGCCAGGACGGCAGGATGTACCGGTCCCTGATCGAGCGGAACGGACCAGCGCGCCGTCTCGACAGGCCACGAGCGTGTCACTGACGGGGGCTTCAATCGCGCAACCATCAAAGGGAGCAAAACGATGAATGCCTTCGGTCAATGGCGAAGAATCCTGGCCCGACTCGTGCTGTTGTCGACGTGCCTGGCCGGTGCGGCGGCGCAGGCAGAGACCAACCTGTTGACCAATGCGGTGCTGGCGCCCAGCGGTGGCAGCGGCAGCAGCACCCTGCCGGCCGACTGGTCGCAACAAGGTTGGACCACGGACAGCGCCGGCACGCACCAGATCGGCGCCTGTCCTGCCGCGCCGTTTCTGTGCGACAGCTATGCCTATGGCACGGACACCGATGGCCAGCCCTACCTCGACGTCACGCTGACCAGCACGGCCAGCGACTGGAGCTATACGAACCTGTTTTTCGACAACCCGCTGCCGGCGGCCTTTGGCGAGAACTACCGCATCTCCCTGTCGGCACGGCTCAAGAGCGGCTCGCCCGGCACCGTGGCGCTGGGCTTTCACCTCTACGACGGCGCCGGCTACCTGTCCGAAGCGGCGACCAACTTCGCGCCGCAGCTGGCCGCCAACGCCCAGGTCGCCGACCAGACCCTGGCGTACTCGTTCCAGGTCGTCTCGAACTACGCCGGCACCGGCCGCACGCCTACGTCCATCCAGCCGCGGCTGGCGATCTACATCCCGCCGCAGTCTTGCGTGAGCGTGCGCATCAAGTCGCCGCTGCTCACGCGCGGCATGCACCTGTCCTCGGTCGGCATCGACGCGCGCACCGGCAAGCCTCAGTCGATCACGGCGGCGCCCGGCCAGGTGCTGCGCTTCACGGCCGGCCTGCAGGGCCGGCCCCTGTCGTCGGCGACGTCCCTCGTGACGCTGGTGCCGGTAACCGGAGCCATGAGGCCGCTGGTCGGCACCCTGCAGCCCATCACGACGCTGCCGTTGGCGCCGCTGAGCCACGCCGTGTCGCTGGCGGATCCGAACGTCGGCGATGTCTGGCAGGTTCCGCTGCCGGCGAACGCGCGCGCCGGCACGACCTACTCGATCCGATACGCACTGCAGGACAGCAACAGCGGCGCGATCCTCGCGCTGCAGGCCGACCCGGACGTCGTGACCTACGGCAGCGCCGGCACCCCCACCAGCCTCGAGATCGGGCAGGTGTCCATCCAGACGGGCGGCGGCATGGCGATCGGCCAGCACTTCCACGGCCATCCCGGCCCGTACGGCGGCGATTCGCGCGGCACGGCCCCGATCCTGGTGACCTACGACTTCGTGCGCAGCCACGACAGCGGCAATGTCGGCGGCACCTCGTGGTGGGTCGCCGATACCGTGACGAACAGCCCCGACGGCCTCTACAACTGGACGGAGTTCGACCATTGGGCCAACTTCCACGCCGCCTCCGGCCAGAAGAAGCTGCTGGTCACCTTCTTCGGTTCACCGACCTGGGCCAGTTCCAATCCGACGTCCGGCAACGCCTACGGCATCCCCGGCCTGACGGCGCCGCCGGCGAACCTGAGCAGCTATGGCAAGATGGTCAAGGCCACGGTGACTCGCTATGCCGACCGCATCTTCGCGACCGAATGCTGGAACGAGCCGAGCGCCGACCCGACCGGCTACTTCAACGGCACCGGCACGCAGTTGGCCGATATCTGCAAGGCCGTCTACACGAACACCAAGACGGTCAATCCGGCGATCCCGGTGATTTGCCCGGCCGCCGACCTGCCGTGGGTGCTGACGCAGAAGACCTCGCAGGGCGAGCCTCTGAGCCAGTTCTGCGACTGGGCCAACGGACATCCCTACGACGCCACCGGCACGGACCTCAATGGCGAGGACTACTCGGTCGACCGGCTCGGTGACTTCGTCGACCTGATGAAGCTCCAGCTCAAGCAGCTCGGGCTCAACAAGCCCATCGCGCTCACCGAATGGGGCATGTTCTGCGACGATCGCCCGTCGGCGTACCACCCGACGCACTTCCACTTCGCGGACTCGGCGACGCGCGGCGATCTGCTCTACCAGATGCTGGCCAAGGCCAAGGAAAAAGGTGTGGTCGCGCTTGGGCTTTATTCATACGACAGCGGCACCGCCGCCTATCTGGGCAACGCAAACACGCAGTGCCAGCTCGGCTACGAGGGCATCGGCAACTACCTGAACGGGGCCTATGCGTACGACGCGACGACGGCCGCCAGCGTGACCAAGGCGGTGCAGGACTTCGGCACGCCGCTGCCCTGAGTAAACGTGTCCCGAGTCAAGCGGCTTGAACTCGGGATCAGGAGCTCGCACAGGCAGGCGATGAGAGCGACCTTGGTAGCAGTTTTGGATTTCATGCAGGACCAGGATCAGCAATTGGTTGAGCCGAACTGACGAGTGAACGAGACCGGGGCCGGCATATAGCCTACCTGCCGCCGTCATCATGGCTCTGCGTTGTCATTCCTGCTGCTCCGAGCCGAATGCCGCCATCACTTCCGAATCGTCCACCTGGTCGAAGTCCAGGTAGTGCGCACCTACCGCGTGGAACGGCTGTGGCTCGGCCAAGCAAACGACGTGCTCGCGAGAACCGCGCAAGGCCAGCACTTCCTCATGCGGCGCGACCGGTATTGCCAGCAGTACCTTTGTCGCGCTGCGCCGGTGCAACGCCTTGAGCGCCGCGCGCACTGTGGTACCGGTGGCGATGCCGTCGTCGACCAGAATGACCGTCTTGCCCGCCAGTGCCAGGGGCGTGCGGCCCTCCAAATAGGTCTTGCGTTGACGTTCGATCTCGCGCCGCTGGACAGCGGCCTCGCGCTCAATGTAGGTGGCGTCGGCACCGACGGCCGCGCTGATCTCCTCATTGACCACGATATCCGGCGGCATGCCGTCGACGACCGCCGCTACCGCCAGTTCGCGCTGCCAGGGTGCGCCGATCTTGCGCACGATCAGCAGATCCAGTGGCGCCCCCAGGCAGCGCGCCACCTCGGCGGCCACCGGCACGCCGCCGCGCGGCAGCGCCATGACCACCAGCGGCCCTGTCAAGCTCTCGGCCAGCAGGCGCCTGCCAAGTAGGCGGCCCGCCTCTGCGCGGTTCGCGAACGGAAGCGTCATGGAGCAATCCTCCCTGGTTTCACCCTCGATTGCGCATTCAGCCAACAGGAACAGGGTTTTTGAACCACCAACCGAATTCGCGGCATGACCGGAATGTGGGACGAAACGGAAGCCATGGGCACACGGCAGCTCAACAAGCTTCAGCGGGATCCCACCCCCTCGACCAACCGGAGACTGACCATGCAAAAGCGAGCGTTCTGGAATACGGTGGCGTCTGCACGTGGAACTGTGCTGATGGCGTTGCTCACGGCGGTCTCCGCCGGCGATGCGCTGGCCGATCGCGATGATCGGGACAGCGCTCTATTGCCCGCACCTGTCATCGTGTCGTCAACAGTGCCTCTCAACGGGGACCTGAACCCCTACGGCGTTGTCTTCGTTCCCAAGGATTTCGCGCGATCGGGCACGCTCAAGGCCGGCGACCTGTTGGTGTCCAATTTCAACAACAATCAGAATTTGCAGGGTACCGGCACGACGATCGTCAAGATCGTGCCCAGCGGGACGCCTCAGGTGTTCTTCGCCGGTTCTGCTGGATTGGGGTTGACGACCGGACTCGTTGCGTTGAGGAGCGGCTTCGTGATCGTCGGCAACATGCCGAGTGCCGACGGCACCAGCGCGACCGTGCAGCCCGGCTCGATCCTGGTGCTGAACGCCCAAGGCGCGCGCGTGGCGGAATGGACCAGCGCGCAGCATCCGCTGGTGAATGGCCCGTGGGACATGGCTGTTCACGATGAAGGCGACCGCGCGAAGCTCTTTGTCTCGAACGTGCTTGGCGGAACAGTGGTGCGCTTCGACCTGGACATCCGCAATGGCAATGTCACTATCGGGCGTGCAGTTCAGATCGCCTCGGGTTACATGCATCGCGGCGACCCGGCCGCGCTCGAGGTGGGGCCCACCGGCCTGGTCTACGACGCCCGAAGAGATCGTCTCTATGTGGCGTCGACCGCGGACAACACGATCTTCGCCATCGCAGATGCCGGCACGTCCTCAGCCGACGTTGGCCGCGGTACCGTGGTCTTCCAGGACAACGTGCATCTTCACGGACCGCTGGCTCTGGCACTGGGACCGAATGGCCATCTCTTCGCGAGCAACAGTGACGTCATCAATTCCGACCCGGCCCACCCGAGCGAGATCGTGGAGTTCACTGCAAATGGCAGGTTCATCGCCCAGCTCTCCGTCGACCCCGCGCAGGGCGGATCGTTCGGCCTTGGCTTTCTTCGGATGAGCGACGACGCCGTCCGTTTCGCCGCAGTCGATGACAACACGGCCACTATCATGGTGTGGACTCTGCCTTTTGAAGCAAGCCACTGACTGCACTCAGGCTTGAAGCGAACCTTTCACCAACGGACTCCAGCGCGCAGAGGAACACGACCTTGCGCAGCGTCGAGGCCACCGGGACACCGTCAAAGGCGGACTCGACGCGTTCTGTACCGCTTGAAGTCGATCTTCTGATGCGAGGGGGCGCATCGAACCGGCAGCGTTGCGATACGCGAGGCTGCTGGCGGCAACGCGTAGCGTTGCGGGCCGAGTTCCGCATCGAACGGGTTTCATCGGCCGGGATGCGGTTTGGCCCAACCATCGCGCGCAAATCAGGAGAATCCTGCTTCCGGCCATGACCTGCCGTTCGCGAGTGTCTGGTTTGCGGCGTGCCAGATTCATCCTTGGCGCCGATCGCCCGTCGAACCGGTAGCTTTTTGTCGGGGTGTTGCCGACGACATTGGATTGAAATGGGCGTGTCGGCGGCACTGCGAATCGGCCGCGCCGCCGACAGCTCATTGCACCTGCGATGTGGTTCGAACCACGCTGTTCGGCTGGCCAGGGTCAAAGGTATAGACGGCGCTGCCCAGGGAAACGATCTGCGTCCCGGCCAGTCGGCTGGCGAAGAACCCACCGAACCCAAGATCGGCCGATATCGGGGTCACAAACACCCTTTCTGACGCCGCTCCTCCGAGATCGCTGCCGCTGGGCAGCGTGCCCAGGACTTCACTCGCTTTCGTCGCCGCATCGATGCGGATCAGCGGTTCGCCGCCCATGTACGTGGAGTTCGACACCGTGACGACATAGACGCCGGCAAACACCTGGTCGCCGGACGCCGCATCGATCGCGTCGCCGTCGGCACCGTAAAGTAGCCCCGGGTTCTGCGAATAGAGGCTGTTGCCCTGGTTGTCAATGATCGACACCGCTGCGGTCGACGCGCCGCTCGACACTGTAAAGACGGTGTTCAGCCCCGCCGGATTGGCTTCGACCGCCGTGATCGACGTGGCCGACGACCACAGCGTGGTCTGTGCTCCCGTGAGCGCGCTGACCTTGGCAACGAAGGACCCGCCGGCGCCGTTCAGGACGGTCGCGTAGACGGCGCCCGGCACCGCGCTGGCGGCGAGGACACTGCCGGTGCCTGTGGCGAGAGTGGTCACCGCCAAGCCCGCGCGCGCGACGGCCAGCAGCCGCCATGTGCCGGCGCCCGACGTCGCGGTGCTCGAGTTGAGATAGACGTACGCGTAGGTCGCATCGTTGCCTGCGCTCTTCCAGCCGTCAGGCCCGGTCGACAACGACAGGATGCGACGGGCGATGGATCCGCCTTCATTGCCGACACCCATCAGCGCGCCATTGCGGGAGTACAGGATGGTGTCATCCAGATTTTGTACCTGCGCGTAGCTCACCGTGGCGCCAGGTGTGCCGACCCCCACGACAAGCGCGGTGCCGCCGCTGCCGAAAGGCGCGACGGTTTCAGCACCCGAGACATCCGTCATCAACCAGTTTGACGGCGCGCCGGTAGCGCTCGAGCGGAGGAAGCCGAGGTAGCCTGTCACGACTGTCGTATTCGGAACGCCCGTGCTCGAGAAGCCGATCATGACCTGGCCGTCGTCCGCAGTGCCGCACACGCCATCGGTACCCGGCGTGTTGGCCAGGATGATGCTCGCGAACGGATCGGCGAAATTGCTCGCCACGACGCTGCCCGGGCAAAGTGCCTGGGTCGGACCAGTCGATTGCTGCGGCCGCGTGCCATTCGCCGACAACAGCGTCGTGCGGAGGGCACCGTTGGGCGCGTCGACATAGGCGACTGGCGACAAGGCACTGAACTGGTTGCTCGCCGCGGCGTAGGTACCCTGGTACAGGATCAGGCCGAGGTTCGACGACGCGGCCGTCGAATCCATCACATACTCGACCTGCGGTGTCGAGCGGTGCACGAGCGAGAGGGCGAACGCCGTCCCGCCGGCCGCGGTCGAGCCGCTTGCCTTGAGCACCACCGCGTAGGGGCCCGTCGATGGCCATTTCGACGCGCTGCTCGTGCTGGCGCCGGTGTCGCTCCCCCCTCCACCGCAGGCCGAGAGTGCCATGGTGAGCATGGCGCCGTGCACGAGCGGCGCACGACGAATTCGAAGGAATACGTTCAAGGGAATCCTCGATGGGGTGGGCCGTCGCTTCTTGAGATGCCTGACAGCGCAGAGGCGGTCTGGTGTCGAGAGCTTTTTTCGGCTGCTGAATGATAGCCAGGGCCCTGGCCAGAACGAGTCATGACGCAAGGCCATGCGTGCACGAATGCGCACTCGTCGGCCGGACGAGCGCTCACGTTCGTGCGGAATTTCGCTTGTTGAGCATTCGGGCGTGAGGACACAAGGAGGCCGGAGCTCGCCTGCAGGACAATCGCGCGATCTGATGAAATCTCGCTGTCACCATTCGGCATGGCGGGTAGCCAACCTCGAAAGGTATTCACATGAAGAAGCTTCTTTCAATCGCTTTTGTGCTGCTGGGCGCGCTGCTGGCTTCCGGCTGCGCTTCAATGGCCGACGCTACGGCCGCCCGCGGCACCGGGACGACCCGGACGTACAGCCAACCCTACGACACCGTGTGGGATGCGCTGCTGACCTCGATCAAGGAGACCGACCTCGAAATCGTTTCTCAGAACAAGGACACGGGCACCTTGCTCGCGAAACGCTCGATGACGGCATTCAGTTACGGCGAGAACGTCGCCATCTTCGTGGACCGGGTCACCGGCGCAGTGTCGACGCGGGTGGAGATTGTCAACAAGCGCGTGCTCGCCACCAACATCACCGCACCTGATTGGGATACACGCCTATTCAAGGCGCTCGACGACCGGCTCAAGACGAACTGACCCGGCCGGATTGACGGATATCGCTGACGGCCGGCCATCCACCGTCGGATGGCGCTTGCTCATTCGGGACGAACGCTAGCGGAAGGCTCGTGGCCGGAATCCCTGGTCAGAGCCTGTGCGCCACGGAGACTGTCGGTGGCCGTGTCCGTTCGGCAGCGGTGGCGCGAAATGGCTGAGTTCGGCCACAAGGCGCGCTCGCGAGTGACCGCCATGCGGCAGCCTGAGCAGGCACGCAGCAACGTACTCGCGCTCGCGGCTGCGTCAGTGCGCCGCCCACCACTTCTGGGCCACGTCGCGGTCCCAGGAGGCCAGCAGGCCCTTCTGAATCGTGGTGTCCTTCAGCGCCGCGAACGTGCCGCGGAACAGCGCTTCGTCGGTGTCCCACGCGTCGACGATCGCGACGTCCCACGTGCCGCCGGACGCACCGGCGACGGCCTGGTCGATCAGCGGGATCGACACGCCGGCCTTGAATTCCTCGCCCTTGCGCTCGCGGACGCTGGCTTCGACGTGGCCCAGATACGTGATCGTGCCCTTGCTGCTCACGTTCAGTGTCTCGTGCAGCGGCGTGAAGAAGGTGGCGCTGATCGGGAAGCTGCGGCTTAACTCGGTCAAGCCGACGATCTCGTACTTCCCGGGTGCGAGCTGCATGCGCAGCAGGTACTTGTTGCCCGCTTCCTTGTCGGTCTCGTCCAGCAGCGCCTTCTTGTCCATCGTGAAGTTGAAGCGGCCCGACGAGTCTGTGGCGCCATCCTTCTCGACGTTGACGACGAGCAGGTGCGGCTGCCAACCCTTCTTGTACTCGTTGCGGACCGTGGCGGTCATGAGGTAGACCGGATCGCTCGTGGCCGTGACGCGGTCGGCATCGTTTTCGAAGGCCTGGGCGGTGCGGGTGGCGCAACCGGTGAGCAGGACGCTTGCGGCAAAGGCGGCCGCGATGAGAAGGCGTTTCAACATTGAATGAGTGGGACTGAATGTGAACGAATGTGAAGTGTAGAGCATGCTCGACAGGACCCTTGTTCCAGTTGGCGCCGAACGGCGCCCAGCACCGAGGCTCGACGTTCGCGTCAAGCCCGGTGCCCCGCCGGGGCGATGGCCGCGTGAGGATAGGCAGGGGCTTGGATCGCAGGCGAGCTGTCCGTTCGAGGGACTTCACGCAGGCGCGCAAGCGGCGGTGTCGAGCGCGACCCGCAGGCACGGCGCGGTGCAATCAAAGCAACAGGCCCGAGCGAAACCTCGCCGCGTCGCCAAGCCAGCCGCAGCCACCGCGAACTTCAGTTCAACCGACGAGGCGCGGCAGGTAGTCCACGAACGCCTGCACCAGCGTCGAGTCGTCGGCCTTGCGCCAGGCCGCCCCCGTCTCCACCAGCGTGCGCTCACCGCGGATCGGCCGGTAGACGACGCCCTCGCGATGCAACGCCTTCACCGACGCCGGCACCAGCGCCACGCCGATGCCGCCCGACACCAGGCTGACGATGGTGTGCATCTGGCGCGCCGGAAACAGGTCGGGACTGAAGCCGTGGCGCATGCAGGTGGCCACCATCGCGTCGAAGATCATCGGGCCGTAGTGGCGCTCGAAGCCGAGGAAGCGCTCGTGCGCGAGCTTGTCCAGCGAGACCTGCGACGACTTCGCTTGGCGGTGGTTCTCCGGCAACGCGACGATCAGCGCTTCGCGCTGCGTCGGCCGGTACGCCAGCGTCGGCGACATGCCCGGCGACGCGAAGATCAGCCCGAGGTCCAGCGCGCCGAGTTCGAGCTCGGCCAGCATCTGGTCGGTGGTGGACTCGTGCAAGGCCACCTTCACCTTCGGGTAGTCGGCCATGAAGCGGCGCAGCGTGTCGGGCAGGAACGAGTACGCGGCCAGGCTGATGAAGCCGATCGACAACGCGCCCGATTGCCCTTGCGCCGAATCGTGCGCGCGCCGTTTCAGCAGCTCGGCGCGCGCGAGCACGGCGCGGGCGTCGTGCAAAGCCTCCTCGCCTTCGCGCGTGATCGCGATGCGGCGCGAGCTGCGTTCGAACAGCGTCACGCCCAGTTCGGCCTCGAGTTCCTTGATCGCCAGGCTCACCGGCGGTTGCGACAGGTTCAGGCGCGCCGCCGCGCGGCCGAAGTGAAGCTCTTCGGCGACGGCCACCAGGCAGCGGAGATGACGCATTTCCATCGATCCGGATTCTGGATCAATCGATAGGAAATGCAAACTTCCTTGAATGGAAGTGTTTTCCTAGACTGTGTCACATACCGAACCGCCTCAACCCGGGCGGCACTTGGAACTTGACGCGCCACGAGCGCGCCTGGAGACGACACGATGACAGACTTCACGACCGCCCCCGCCCTGCCCCGCGCACGCACCCTGGTTCACCCGGGCCCCGTCGGCGCCATCCGCATCGAGCATCGCCATGCAGCCACCGCGCGCCACTTCCGCCTCGGCCTCGAGCCCGGACGCACGCTGCAGGACGCGATCATCGAGCCGCTGCTGGCGCTGGGCGTGCGGGCCGCGTCGATGACGCTGCTGGGCGGCAGGCTCGAACGGCTGCTCTACTGCGTGGCGCCGCCCGACCCCACCGGCGAGCGCGTGGCCAACTACACGCGCCCGATAGCCGCCGGCGCCGCCACGCTGATCTTCGGCAACGCCACGCTCGGCAAGTCGGCGCGCGGCGAGCCCGTCGTCCACTGCCATGCCGCCTTCGTCTGCGCGGACGGCCGCGTGCGCGGGGGCCACATCGTGGTCGATCGCAGCATCGTGGCCGACATGCCGCTGCCGGTGCTGGCCACCTCGCTGGACGGCATCGAGCTGCGCATCACCCAGGACGAAGAAACCCACATGCCGCTGATGCGCCCGTTCGCATCCGTGGAAATGGAGGAGACAAGCCATGCCCTCTGACATCCGACTGGTGGAGGCCGGCGCGATGGGCCGCGTCGCCTACGCGCGCGTGGCGCCCAACGAAGACCTGGTGCTGAGCATCGAGAAGCTGTGCGTGGCCGAAGGCTTCCGGCATGCCTTCGTGCGCGGCGCGCTCGGCAGCCTCGTCGACGCCTGCTTTCTCGCGCCCGACGGCGGCACGCGCCAGGTGCGCGGGCCGGCCGTCGAGATCGTGAGCCTGGCCGGCGAGGTGCGCACGCAAGGCGACGGCTCGCTGCGCGCGGCGATCACCGGCATCGTCGCCGACACCGAAGGCCATGTGCACGGCGGCCCGTTCGTCGCCGGCGCGAATCCCGTCTGCGTCACGTTCGAAGTGACGCTTGAAGAGTGGCTGCCGGCGGCGGCCTGAAACCCTCTCGCGCGACATCCCCGTTCGCGCTTCCCACCCCCGGAGACATCCATGAGCAGCCCCATCACTTCCAATTCCCCCGTCGCGGTCGTCACCGGCGGCGCCCGCGGCATCGGCCTGGCCGTCGGCCAGTGGTTTCTCGATCGCGGCCATCGCGTGGCGCTGCTCGACATCGACGCGCAGACGCTCGCGCGTACCGTCGCCGCCTTCGACCGCCCCGACGCCGTGATCGGCGTGCACGCCGACGTCTCCGATCCCGAGCAGGTGCGCGTGGGCATCGCCGCGATCGTGCAGAAGTTCGGCCGCATCGACAAGCTCGTCAACAACGCCGGCATCGCCGTGTTCAAGCCGGTGATGGAGACCCGCTACGACGAGTTCCGGGCCGTGCTCGCCACCAACCTCGACGGCGCCTTCCTGTGCACGCAGGCCTGCGTGCCCGAGATGGTCAAGGCCGGCGGCGGTGCCATCGTCAACATCGCGTCGATCTCGGGCCTGCGCGCCAGCACGCTGCGCGTGGCCTACGGCACCAGCAAGGCGGCGCTGCTGCACCTGACCAAGCAGCTCGCGGTGGAGCTGGGCGACATCGGCATCCGCGTCAACGCGATCTGCCCGGGCCCGGTCGAGACGGAGATGGCCAAGCTCGTGCACAGCGTGGCGATCCGCTCCGACTACCAGGACGCGATCCCGCTGGGCCGCTACGGCACGCCCGAGGAGATGGCGCAGACGGTGGGCTTCCTGTGCAGCGAAGACGCCAGCTTCATCAACGGCCAGTTCCTCGCCGTCGACGGCGGCTTCGACGCGGCCGGCGTCGGCCTGCCGACACTGCGTCGCAACGCCGCGGCGGCCACCGCGAAATGACCGAGCACGCCGCGCTGCACCCGCACGCGCCGTGGGCGGGTGACGTCGGGATGCGCGAGGACACGGCCGCCGAGCCGATGGCCACCGCGGCGCTGCCGTCCGAACCCGAACGCGCGGAGACGGCCGGCGCGCAGACGCTGCGGCGCGGCCTCGCCGTGCTGCGGCTGCTGACCCGCGTGGGCCCCGGCGGCCTGCGCATGGGCGAGATCGGCCATCGACTGGGCCTGAACAAGACGACGGCGATCCGGCTCACGCGCACGCTGGTCGACGAGGGCTTCGTGCTGCACGACCGCGCCGCGGGCCGCTACCGGCTCGGCCCCGAGGCCTTCGCCGTGGGCCTGGCCGCCGAGCCCAGCTACGAGTTGCAGCGCCAGGCCGCGGCCATGCTGCGCGCGCTCGCGGCGGAATCGGGCGACACCGTGTTCTTCACGGTGCTGCACGGCCACGAGAGCATCTGCCTGTCGCGCGACGAAGGCGACTTCCCGATCCGCAACCAGCTGATCAAGCCGGGCGACCGCTGGCCGCTGGGCGTGGGCGCCGGCAGTTGCGCGATCCTGGCCGCGCTGCCCGACGAGACCGTCGCCGACGTGCTGTCGCGCAACGCCGCGCTGCGCGCCGAGAAGTTCCCGCGCTGCACCGACGCCAGCGTGCTCGCGCTGGTGCGCGACACGCGCGAGCGCGGCTACTGCCTGCAGCCGGGCATGGTGTTCGAGGACAGCTGGGCGATCGGCGTCGTGGTCTACGACAGCAACGACGTCCCGGTCGCCTCGATCAGCATCGCGGCGCTGCGTTCGCGCCTGGGCCCCGCACGCAGCGCGATGCTGGGCAACCGGCTGATGCAGGCGAGTCGGGAGCTGACGAAGCAGTTGGCGGACTGAAGCGTTTCGCCCATGGAAAAGGCCCGCACGTGCGGGCCTGGGTCGTTGCTGCAAGCGCCTTTCAGACGCCTGCGGCTGATGCAGGCACTTAGGCCCGGTGCGTGCCGCGGCGGCGGGCGAGGCCGCCGATGATGCCCAGACCGGCCAGCATCAGCGCCACCGAGGTGGGCTCCGGCACGGCGGTGACGGCGACAGATTCAACGAACCAGCCTTCGTCGCCGATGCCCTGGAATCCGGCGTGGCCGGTCGAGGTCGGGAGCGAGGTGTAGGCGAAATCGAAGGTGTTGCTGCCGTCGACCAGCGTCACCGGCACGCTGAACGTGAGGACGCCGCCGGCCCAGGTCGTGGCCGTGGTGGTGGCTAGGCCGCTGATCGTGGTGCCCACCGGTTGCAGGTAAACGTCGTTGGCACCGCCGCCACCGAGATTGAACGTGCCGTCAAAAATGGTGGAGCCGTTGACCTTGATCGTGAAGTCGTCTTCGTAGAAGTTCTTGCCGTCGAGGCTGTTGAAGCCGTCGAGCACGAACGTCAACACGCCTGTGCCCGCGGTTTCCGCGAAGGAGTAGCCGATCGTCGTGTCCGTCGGCTGACCGGAAAAGGCCTGCGCGCCGGTGGCAAGCGCCAGCGAGGCGAATGCGAAGGCGAATTTCTTCGACGTGTTCATGTTTTCCCCTTGAAGTTGCTGATGAGCTGGACGGTCCAGTATTCCGAACGAGTCGTCTCCTCGGGCAGCTTCCAGGCGGCCTTCACATGTCTTTATTTATGACTGAATTTTGACCGAAGTCGACCATTGCGCAATGGTGCAGTGCATCAAAATATGGTTAAGTAGAAACCCTTGGTTTTCATGGATGGCCGTACCCGACCCGGTGCGTCGTGCAGCACGCACCCGACGGGGGACGCGGATGATACTTTTCATGTAACTCGACGACGACCCTGCCGCCAGGCCAGCTCGGCGGTCCGCGTGCCTTAAAGTCTGCGTCTTGCCCCAATTGCCGCGCCCGCGGCCCGCACTGTGCTCAAGCTGATTTCCAGGAACCCTTGGTTGACCGTTGCGTGGGTCGGCGGATTCATCGTCGCGGCGCTCCTCGCAGCGCTGATCATCGCCATCGTCGTCGTCTCCGAGCAGTTGCCCGAGCTCGACGAGATCACCCACTACCAGCCGCGCCAGCCGCTGGAGATCGTCACCCGCGAAGGCATCGAGCTGGCGCAGTTCGGCCCCGAGCGGCGCCGCTTCATGCCGGTGGGCGAGTTCCCGGATGTGCTGAAGAACGCGCTGATCTCCACAGAGGACGCCGATTTCCGCACCCACAGCGGCGTCAGCATCAAGGGCATCACGCGCGCGTTCTTCGCGAACCTGGTGCATCACCGGCGCGAAGGCGCGTCGACGATCACGCAGCAGGTGGCGCGCAACTTCTTCCTGAGCCGCAAGCAGTCGTATTCGCGCAAGTTCGCCGAGGCGCTGCTGGCGCTGAAGATCGAGCGGGCGCTCACGAAGGACCAGATCCTCGAGCTGTACATGAACCAGATCTACCTGGGTCAGCATGCGTACGGCTTCGAGGCGGCCTCGCTCACCTACTTCGGCAAGCCGTCGAAGCAGCTCAGCGTGGCCGAGGCCGCGATGCTGGCCGGGCTCCCGAAGAACCCCGGCGGCGCCGACCCCACCGAGCACTTCGAGAAGGCGAAGGCGCGCCAGCTGGTCGTGCTGCTGCGCATGCACGAGACGGGCGCGATCACCGACGAGCAGTACGCGGCCGCGAAGACGCAGCCGCTGAAGATCACCGGCCACTGGGCGCCGCCCGTCAGCGCCGAGTTCCTGGCCGAGATGGTGCGCCAGCTGGTGGTGCAGCGCTTCGGCGAGGCCGCGTATTCGCAAGGCCTGAAGGTGACGACGTCGCTGGTGGCGGGCGACCAGGCGGCGGCCCAGGCGGCCGTGCGCCGCGGCGTGATCGACTTCGATCGCCGCCAGGCCTATCGCGGGCCCGAGGACAACGAGGACCTGCCCGATACCGACGCCGACATCGACAGCGCCGCCGCCGCCGCGCTGCACGACCACCCCGACGACGACGACCTGCGCGTGGCCGTGGTCACGCACGCGGGTCCGAAGGAGATCGTCGCGATCCTGGCCAGCGGCGAGACGCTGCACCTCACCGGCGACGCGCTGCGCGGCGTGCAGGCCGGCCTGAAGCCCAAGGCCGCGGAAGACATCGCCATCGAACGCGGCGCGATCATCCGCGTGATGCGCACCGCCGGCGACGCGGGCGCGAAGACGGACTGGCGCGTCACGCAGTGGCCCGACGTGCAAAGCGCGCTGGTGTCGCTCGACTCGGCCACCGGCCAGGTGCGCGCGCTCGTGGGCGGTTTCGATTTCGCGCACAGCCAGTTCAACCACGTGACCAGCGCCTGGCGCCAGCCGGGCTCCAGCTTCAAGCCCTTCATCTACTCGGACGCGCTGGAGCACGGCATCCAGCCCGCCACGCAGATCATGGACGCGCCGATCAACATCGACGATGCGTTGACGGGCGGCAAGCACTGGGATCCGAAGGACGACGACGAGGCGCTCAACGGCCCGATCTCGCTGCGCGACGCGCTCGCCAAGTCGAAGAACCTGGTCAGCATCCGCATCGTGCAGCACCTGGGTCCGGTCGACGTGCGCAACTGGGCGGGCCGTTTCGGTCTGACGGCGGACAAGCAACCCGACAACCTGACGCTCGCGCTCGGCGCGGGCAGCGTCACACCGATGCAGATGGCGCGCGCCTACGCGGTGTTCGCCAACGGCGGCTACAGCGTCATGCCGCGCTTCATCGAGAAGATCACCGACGCCCAGGGCAAGGTGTTGTTCGAGGCGCCGCCGCTGCCCGCCGCGCCGTCGCAGGACGACCGCATCATCTCGCCGCGCAACGCGTTCGTGATGGACAGCCTCCTCAACGAGGTCACCCGTACCGGCACCGGCGCCAAGGCACAGGCCACGCTCAAGCGCACCGACATCTACGGCAAGACCGGCACCACCAACGACTCCGTCGACACCTGGTTCGCGGGCTTCCAGCCCAAGGTCACGACCGTGGTCTGGATGGGCCGCGACGACAACACCGGCCTGGGCGCGCGCGAGTTCGGCGCCACGCTGGCGCTGCCGATCTGGATCGACTACATGCGCGTCGCGCTGAAGGACGAGCCCGTGATGACACTGCCCACGCCGGAGGGCGTGCAGCAGGTGCAGGGCGACTGGCTCTACGACGAGTTCGTCGGCGGCGGCTACATCGCGCAGCTGGGCCTGGAGCCGGGCAACCCGCCGTCGGTGGTGGTGGCCGGATCGCCGCGCGACGCCGCCGCGTCGGAGCCGGCCGACGGCGGCGGCGGCAGCGCGCTGCAACCGTCCAGCCCCGGCGCGGTGCTGCTGCCCCCGGTGTCGCAGCCGCCGGGGCCGACCCAGCCGAACCAGCGGCCTGCGACCAGGGCGCCCGCATCGGCGCCGGTGCAGGAGCCGTTCCAGCATCTGGCGCCCGGGCTGCGTTGAACCCCGGCCCTGTCGAGCGAGGACGACCGTCTCAGGCGGTCGTCTTCGTTTCCAGCGCCTTCACGAGGGCGTGCAGCGCGCGATTGATCGGCGTCGCGATGCCCAGCCGTTCGCCTTCGGCCACGATGTAGCCGTTCAGGTGATCGATCTCGGTGGGCTTGCCGCGGCGCAGGTCCTGGCAGGTGGACGACACCTGGCCCGGCATCGAGGTGGCGATGCGATCGACGGCGGCGAAGACGTCGCCGGGAATCGCGATGCCCAGCGCATCGGCCACCGCCAGGCACTCGACCACCGCGTCGTGGACCGTCTGCGCGATGCCCGGCAGCGTCATCATGCGGCCGTACGGCACGTCGGCGATCGCCGAGATGGCGTTGTAGCCGCAGTTGAGCAGCAGCTTGCTCCACAACGCGCCGAGGACGTTGTCGGACAGTTCCACGGGCACGCCGGCGCGGGCGAACAGCGCGACGATGTCGGCCGACGCAAGACCGGCCCCCGCACCGCCAAGGTCCGCTGGAATGACGAGTTCGCCGCGGCCAAGATGCCGCACGTACCCTGGGCCACCCATCTCGCAGGCGACGTAGACCACCGCGGGCGCCACCGGTCGCTGCAACGTCGACTGCAGCCGCGCGGCGTTGTCGACACCGTTCTGCAGGCTCAGCAGGCGCGCAGCGGGCGCCAGGTGCGCGGCCAGGCCGGCAGCCGTGGCCTCGGTATCGGTGGACTTGACGCACACCAGCACCAGCGCCGCCTGGGCGACGGCGGCGATGTCGGTGCTAGCCTCCACGGCAATGTGCTCGTCGGAGGCCGCGCTGCTCAGGCGCAGGCCGTCGCGCCGCATCGCATCGACGTGCACGGGGCGGCCGATCAGCGTCACCGGCACGCCGGCGCGCGCCAGCATGCCGCCGTACCAGCAGCCGACGGCGCCCGCGCCGACGACGGCGACGCGCGGAGTCATGCCCCCTCGCGCAACGGCGGCGCGATCTGCTCGGCGTAGTCGTACAGCGCGCCCAGGATCTCCTGGCCGCGTTCGTCGGCCTCCTCGTTCAACTGGTCGATGCGCTCGAAGAACTCGGGCAGCGTGGTGGAGCCGCCGGCGCCTTCGTGCAGGCGTGCGCTGCAGTGGTCGACCCAGCGCTCGGTCTCCTGCTCGCTGAGCGTGTCGGCGAAGTTGCGCGCGCGATAGCGGAACAGGATCTCCTCCAGCCGCTTGTCGTCGAACGCGACGCGCTGCCCGGCCAGCTGCTCGCCGGACAGGTGGCGCAGCCGCTCCAGCTTGCGCCGGTCCTCGTTGCCGACGAAGCCGCCGTACAGGTCCTCGTCGACATCCGGCGCCGACGTCGCTGCGGGGCGCGTGTAGACCTCGCGCCACGCGCCCTGCATCAGCGTGGCGACGTCCGGCGCGGCCTGCGCGTGGCGCAGCGCCCGCTCGACGTCGATCGCGTAACGGGCCGCCACCTCGGGCGTCAGCGTCTTCAGGTTGCCCACGACGATGGGCGACTTGTTGGCATGGATGCTCTTGACCGGCAGCCGCGTGACGCCCTCGGGCAGCTCGGCCGTGCGCGTGAACATGCGCTGGCGCAGCGTCTCGGCGCTGAGGCCGGCGAGTTCCTGCGGATCGTGCGCCAGGTCCCACACGAGCAGCTCGTTCTTGTTGGTGGGATGCGGGGCCAGCGGATAGACGATGGCCATGCAGCCCTGCTCCACGCCGAACATGCCCGAGATGTGCAGGAACGGCCGATGGGCGCCGATCTCGGCCCACACGGCCTCCTTGCGGCGCAGCTTGAGGCAGAACTCCCACAGCCGCGGCTGGCGCGCCTTGATCAGGCGGGCCAGCGCGATGGTGGCGCGCACGTCGGACAGCGCATCGTGCGCGGCCTCGTGCGCGATGCCGTTGGCCTGGGTGAGGTGCTCCAGCTTGAACGACGGCCGGCCGTCCTCGTGCCGCGGCCATTCGATGCCTTCGGGGCGCAGCGCCCAGGTGGCCCGCACCACGTCGAGCAGGTCCCAGCGTCCGCACTCGTTCTGCCATTCGCGCGCGTACGGGTCGATCAGGCTGCGCCAGAACAGGTGCCGCGTGACCTCGTCGTCGAAGCGGATCGTGTTGTAGCCCACGCCGATGGTGCCCGGCTGCGCCAGCGCGCCTTCGATCTCGGCCGCGAACGCGTGCTCGGGCAGGCCTTGCGCCAGGCAGGTCTGCGGCACGATGCCGGTGAGCAGGCACGACTCCGGGTCGGGCAGCGAGTCGGGCGACGGCTTGCAGTAGTGCATCACCGGCTGGCCGACCTCGTTCAGGTCGGCATCGGTGCGGATGCCGGCGAACTGCGCCGGGCGATCGCGGCGCGGCACGCGACCGAAGGTTTCGTAGTCGTGCCAGAAGAAGCTGAATGCGGTCATGGGGGAAAGATACCTTCTCGTGCTCGGCGGCGGCATGCGCCTTTTCCGGTATTTTCGTTCTTCTTGGGCGGTCGGGGGTCCCGGCCGGCGCACGGCAGCCGCTCGACAGCGCCGGCCAAGGCCCTGCATACTCCACCAGGTGAAGATGGCAACCGTTCGCAAACACGCGCTGTCGTTCGATGCGGTGACGGAGCAGCCTCATCACGAGTTCTCTTCGTTCCGCGTCCACGGCAGGATATTCGTCACCGTCCCGCCCGCGGGCGACGTGATCCACGTCTTCGTCGGCGAAGAGGATCGCGAGCGCGCCCTGGCCATGTATCCGGAGTGGACCGAAAAGCTGCTGTGGGGCGGCAAGGTGGTGGGGCTGCGGATCGCGCTGCGGTCGGCCATCCCGTCCGCGGTCAAGGCGCTCGTCGGCCGGGCCTGCGAGACAAGGGCCCGCAAGCGCTGACCGGGACGCGCCGCCGCCTACTTCTTGCGAACGACGACGCTGCCGATCGAATAGCCGGCGCCGAACGAGCAGATCACGCCCAGGTCGCCGGACTTCAGGTCGGCGCGGTACTCGTGGAAGGCCAGCACGGAGCCGGCGGACGCGGTGTTGGCGTAGGTGTCGAGCACCAGCGGCGCCAGGTCGCCGCCCGCCTCGCCGCCCACCAGCTTCTTCAGGATCAGCTGGTTCATGCCGAGGTTGGCCTGGTGCAGCCAGAAGCGGCGGATCTGCGTCGGCTCGAAGTGCAGCGCGGCCAGGTGGTGCTCGATGTGCGCGGCGGCCATCGGCACCACTTCCTTGAACACCTTGCGGCCTTCCTGGCGGAAGGTCTTGTCGCGGGCCTCGGGATCGGAATCCTCGCTGCGGTTCATGAAGCCGAAGTTGTTGCGGATCGCGTTGGAGAACTGCGTGACGAGCTTCGTTCCCAGCACTTCCCACTGATCCGCGGAGGTGGCCGTGTCGGCGCTCTCGATCAAGGTGGCCGTGCACACGTCGCCGAAGATGAAGTGGCAGTCGCGATCCTTCCAGGCGATGTGGGCGGACGTGATCTCGGGGTTGACCACCAGCACGCATCTGGCGCTGCCCGAGCGCACCGCGTTGACGGCCTGCTCGATGGCGAAGGTGGCCGACGAGCACGCCACGTTCATGTCGAAGCCGTAGCCGCCGGCGCCGATCGCCTGCTGGATCTCGACGGCCATCGCCGGGTACGCACGCTGCATGTTGGACGCGGCGCAGAAGATCGCGTCGACGTCCGCGCCCGTCCTGCCGGCCGCGGCCAGCGCCTTGCGGCAGGCGTCGGCGCCGATCTCGGCCATCAGCGACAGCTGGTCGTCGGCGCGCTCCTCGAACCTGGGCCGCATGCGCGCCGGATCGAGCACGCCGGCCTTCTCGATGACGTAGCGCTGCTTGATGCCCGAGGCCTTCTCGATGAACTCGACGCTGGAGCCGACCATCGCCATCTCGTCGCCGCGCGCGATCGCCTCGGCGTGCGTCGTGTTGTGGGTCTCGGCATAAGCGTTGAACGCCTCGACGAGTTCGGCGTTCGTGACGATGTGCGGCGGCTGGTAGAGGCCGGTGCCGCTGATGACTGCTTGGGGCATGAAGTTTCCTGGTTTGCCGGGCCGAGTTTACCCAGCGCGACGAGCCGATCCCATAGGACGGACCCCGGGGAAACCGGGGTGGCGCGGCACTCTTGGCGGCGCGGACGACAAGTCACCCATGCTGCACCGCAACCTAGAACGGCACTGGGCTGGCGAACGCAAGCGGCTCACCGGTGCGCGGATGCGCGAACCGCAGCTCGCACGCGTGCAGCATCATGCGCGGCGACGCGTCGTCCTCGCGCCCATAGAACGGATCGCCGGCGATCGGGCAGCCGAGCGCCGCCAGGTGCACGCGAAGCTGATGCGTGCGGCCGGTGACGGGCGCCAGCGCGATGCGCGTCAACAGGCCGACGCCGTCGATGTGAGTCTCTCCGACCACGCGGTAGTGCGTCAGCGACGGCTTGCCGGTGTCGCGGCAGACGACCTGGCGCGGCCGGTTGGGCCAGTCGACCGTCAGCGGCAGGTCGATCTCGCCCTCGTCGCGCGCCGGCCGGCCGTGCACCAGCGCCGCGTAGCGCTTGTCGACCGCGCGTTCGCGAAACGCCTCGCTGAGCACCGCGTGCGCGAGCGTCTCGCGCGCGAGCACGATCACGCCGCTGGTCAGCATATCGAGCCGGTGCACGATGCGCGCGTCCGGGTACTGCGCCTGTGCGCGGATCAGCAGGCTGTCGCGCTTGTCGGGGCCGCGGCCGGGCTCGGACAGCAGGCCCGGCGGCTTCACCAGCACGACGAAGGCCGGCTCGAGGTGCAGTACCTCGAGGCCGAGGTCGGGCGGCGGTGCGTAGACGTCGGCGTCGGGAACGGTGCGAACAGTCATCAGCCCCGGTTCAGCAGCGCGTCGACATCGACGCCGCGCTCGCGCAGCAGCTCGGTCAACGCGGGCATCAACGGGCCCAGGCGTTCGTCGACGGCGTCCCGCACCGTGTCGACCATCACCTGCGTGCTGCGCTCGATCTCGATGTTGAGCGCGTCGCCGGCCACCTTGTCGGCGAACGTGGTCGCGCGCAGCGTCTCGGGAATCAGCCACACCTCGAACCAGCCCTCTGCGCGATTCGCGTCCGACACCGTGAGGCTGGCGCCGTTGACCGCGATGTAGCCCTTTGAGAACACGTAGCGCATCCACGGCGCGGGCACCGCGATGCGCAGCACGTGGTTGTTCTCGGGTTGGCGCACCGAGGCCAGCGTGGCCTGGAAATCGACGTGGCCCGACAGCGGATGGCCGCCGATCTCGGCGCCGTCGCGCGCCGCCCGCTCGACGTTGATGGCGCTGCCCGGCTTCAAGGAGTCCAGCGTGGTCAGCGCGAGGCTTTGCTGCATCACGTCGAAGTTCGCGGCGTCCTCGCCCACGCGTTCGGTGACGGTCAGGCACACGCCGTCGACGGACACGCTGGCGCCGATCTGGAGCTCGTCGCAGAAACCCGCGGGAAACGCGAGCGTGAAGCTGCGCAGGCCGGGCTTGTCGGTAAGCGCGGAGACGGTGGCGACGGCCTGGACGATGCCGGTGAACATGGGGACGGTTCCTGGAAATGAGGCGAGCCTCGATTGTCGCCGTTCGCGAGTGCCCGCATGCCGCGGCGGGCGTTGTCAAGCCAACTCCGTGATGGCAGCGTTCAATCGCCCCAAGTCCGCACCGCGACCCGCGCTCCGGGACAATTGGCGGCATGCAGTGGAGCCTCCCCAAGTTCGCGACCGCCCCGTTCTGCCCGTCGGAAGTGCGCGGCAGCATCGCCGTCGCCCCCGGCGCACCGTTGTGGCAACGCGTGCTGCGCTTCGCCGGTCCCGGCCTGCTGGTGGCCGTGGGCTACATGGATCCCGGCAACTGGGCCACCGACATCGAGGCCGGCTCGGTGTTCGGCTACTCGCTGCTGTTCGTCGTGCTGTTGTCCAGCCTGGCCGCGATCGTGCTTCAGGTGCTGGCGCTGCGGCTGGGCATCGTGGCGCGCATGGATCTCGCGCGCGCCTGCCGCGAGCGCTACGGCCCGGCCGCGCGCAACGCGCTGTGGGTGATGGCCGAGATCGCGATCGTCGCGTGCGACGTGGCCGAGGTGCTGGGCAGCGCGCTCGCGCTGCACCTGCTGTTCGGCGTGTCGCTGGTGACGGGCATCGTCGTCACCGCGTTCGACACGCTGCTGGTGCTGGGCCTCAAGGGCAAGGGCTTCCGCCAGGTCGAGGCCATCGTGCTGGGCCTGGTGACGACGATCAGCGTGTGCTTCGCGATCGAGCTGGCGCTGGTCGGCCCCGACTGGCACGCGGTGGCCGCCGGCTTCGTGCCCCGCATCGACGCGCTACGCGACCCGCACGCGCTCTACATCGCGATCGGCATCCTCGGCGCGACCGTGATGCCGCACAACCTGTACCTGCACTCGTCGATCGTGCAGACGCGCCAGACCGGGCGCGACGACGCGAGCCGCGCCAACGCGCTGCGCCTGTCGACGCTCGACACCGTCGGCTCGCTGATGCTGGCGCTGCTCGTCAACGCCGCCATCCTGACGCTGGCCGCGGGCGCGTTCCACACGACGGGGCACACCGGCGTCACCGAGATCCAGGACGCCTACCACCTGCTGGACCCGATCGTCGGCTCCAGCGTGGCCGCGATCCTGTTCGGCGTCGCGCTGCTGGCCTCCGGCCAGAGCTCCACCTTCACCGGCACCATCGCCGGCCAGGTGATCATGGAAGGCTTCCTCGACCTCAAGATCCCGTGCTGGCAGCGTCGCCTGATCACGCGCGGCCTCGCGCTGGTGCCCGCATTGGGCGGCGTGCTGTGGCTGGGCGACAAGGGCGTCGGCACGCTGCTGGTGGCCAGCCAGGTGGTGCTGAGCCTGCAGCTGCCGTTCGCGATCTGGCCGCTGGTGCGGCTGACCAGCGATCGAACCGTGATGGGCGCATTCGCGAGCGGCCGCTCGCTCAAGGCCACGGCCTGGGGGCTGTTCGCGGTCATCACGGCGGCGAACGTCTGGCTGATCGCCAGCATGCTGCGCTGAGGCTCAGGCGCGCGCGGCCCAATTGTCGGCATCGAAGCCGACCGTGATGCGCCCGTCGTCCCACTCCACCACCGGCCGCTTGATCACGCTGGCCTGATCGCGCATCAGCGCCTGGGCCGACGCGGCGTCGACCACCGAGGCCTGCTGCGCGGGATCGAGCTTGCGCCACGTCGTGCCCTTGCGATTGAGCACGCGCTCCCAGCCGGCCGCGGCCACCCAGGCGGCAAGGCGGTCGGCCGGCACGCCGGCCTTCTTGAAATCGTGGAATTCGTAAGCCACGCCGTGGGTCGCGAGCCAGTCGCGGGCGCGCTTGACGGTGTCGCAGTTGGGGATGCCGTAGAGTATCGTCATGCGTCGATTGTCGCGCGCAATGGCCTGGCACGCCGTCTGCCGGATGTCAGCAATCACTCGTTCAGCAGTTGTCCGGGGCGAGCCGACACGAAGCAGAGGACTGCGATTGGACTACGACATCGATCGAATGACGCACGGTGCCGAAAGCCTCCGCCAAAGCGAGGAACGCTTTCGCCTGCTGGTCGAGAGCGTGCGCGACTATGCGATCTTCATGCTCGATCCCCAGGGCTACGTGCTGACCTGGAACGCAGGCGCGGAGCGCATCAAGGGCTATCGAGCCGCTGAAATCATCGGCTGCCACTTTTCCCTGTTCTACCCACCCGAGGCGCTGGCGCGCGGGCTGCCCGATCACGAGCTGGAGGTGGCGCAGCGCGTCGGCTCGCACGAGGACGAAGGCTGGCGGCTTCGCAAGGACGGCTCGCTGTTCTGGGCCAACGTGACGATCACGGCGATGCGGGACGGCACGGGCCAGTTGCTCGGCTACTCCAAGGTCACCCGCGATCTCACGCAGCGGCGCCATCACGAAGAGGAGTTGCGGCAAAGCGAGGAGCGCTTCCGCCTGCTGGTGGAAGGCGTCGGCGAGTACGCCATCTTCATGCTCGACGTCAACGGCAAGATCGCGACCTGGAACGTCGGGGCGCAGCGGATCAAGGGCTATGCGGCCGATGAAATCGTCGGCCGGCATTTCTCCGTGTTCTATCCGCAGGATGTCCGCGAGAGCGGGTGGCCCGAGCACGAATTGCAGCAGGCCGCGGAGCAAGGCAGCTTCGTCGACACCGGGTGGCGCGTGCGCAAGGACGGCACGATGTTCTGGGCGAACGTGACGATCACGGCGCTGCGCGACGAGGCCAGGCGCCTGCTGGGCTACGCCAAGCTGACCCGCGACCTGACCGAGAGCAGGCGGATCGAGGCGATCGAGCTCGCCAGCGACGAACGCGAGCAGATCCTCGACGCCGAACGCAGCGCCCGGATGGCGGCGCAGCGGGCGACCCGCGTCAAGGACGAGTTCCTGGCTACGCTGTCCCACGAGCTCCGCACGCCGCTGAGTGCCATCCTGGGATGGACGCAGATCGTGCTCAAGGGGAAGGCCAGCGACCCGGCCGATCAACTCAGGGCCATGGAGGTCATCGACCGGAACGCGCGCGCACAGGTCAAGCTGATCGACGACCTGCTCGACCTGAGCAGGATCATGACCGGCAAGATCCGGCTCGACCTCCAGCAGATCGCCATGCCCGATGTCGTGCAGGCGGCGATCGCTTCCGCGCTGCCGATCGCGCAGGCCAAGGACATCCGCCTGCGCAGCCTGCTGGATCCCTCCCGCACCACGGTCAGCGGCGACGGCAGCCGCCTGCAGCAAGTGGTCTGGAACCTGCTGACGAACGCCATCAAGTTCACCCCGAAAGGCGGCCAGGTGCAGGTGCTGGTGCAGCGCGTGAATTCGCACATCGAGCTGAGCGTCGCCGACACGGGCATCGGCATTCCCGCGAGCTTCCTCCCGCTCGTGTTCGACCGGTTCTCGCAACAGGACAGCTCGACCACGCGGGCCCACGGCGGCCTGGGGCTGGGGCTCGCGATCTGCAAGCAACTGGTCGAACTCCACGGCGGCTCGATCCGGGTCGCCAGCCCGGGCGAAGGCCGGGGCGCGACCTTTTTCGTCGAGCTCCCGGTGTCGCTGATGCAGGTCGACGACGAGCGCGTGCATCCGTCGGTCGAGGTCGAGGCCACGGAAACGATCGCCCTGCCCAAGCTCGACGGCGTGCATGTGTTCGCCGTCGACGACGAGCCGGACGCCCGCGCGCTCCTCGAACGGATCCTCGGGGATCACGGGGCGATCGTGACCAGCTTCGCGTCGGCCGATGCAGCGCTGACGGCGCTCAAGGCGTCCAGGCCCAGCGTCATCGTCAGCGACGTCGGCATGCCGGGGATGGACGGCTTCCAGATGATCCGCGCGCTGCGCGCCGGCGAGCCGCGCGACGCGCGCATCCCGGCCCTGGCGCTCACCGCATTCGCCCGGGCCGAGGATCGCAAGCGATCATTGCTGGCGGGCTTCCAGGCGCACCTGGCCAAGCCCTTCGACGTCGGCGAACTGGTGTTGCTGGTCGCGGACCTGGCGGGTCGACGAGCAGGCTAGACATCATGGCCGCTCTTAGAGCGCAAGGGGCTCGTCTCCAGTAACGTGGGTTACGCACCGAGGTGTGCCGAGCCACATGCGACTGGACGGGCCAGGCGCAACAGCAGGAGACGAGCCATGGACGAGCCATGGACGAGCGTATCAAGTTCTTCGTTGGTTTGGATGTCCACAAGGACAGCATCAGCATCGCAGCCTGCGATATGAGCCGGGAGCCGGCACGCTTCGTGGGCACGGTGAGCTCGGACGTGCGCCAAGTGGTCAAGGCGCTGTCCAAGGCTGGGGAGCCGAGCGAGATCTGCGTAGTCTATGAGGCTGGCCCGACCGGCTACGGGCTGTATCGCGAGTTGCGTCGGCGGGGCTATCGCTGCGAGATCGTGGCGCCGTCGCTGATCCCGCGACGCGCCGGAGACCGAATCAAGAACGATCGCCGTGACTGCGCGAGGCTGGCCGAGCTGGCGCGCGCGGGTGAGTTGAAGGCGATCTGGGTTCCCGACGAGGCGCACGAGGCCGTGCGCGACCTGTGTCGAGCGCGCGAGGACGCGGTGGGTGCGCGGCTGAAGGCGCGTCAGCAATTGAAGGCCTTCCTGCTGCGCCACGACCGTCGCTATCCCGGCAAGAGCTCGTGGAACAAGAGCCACGAGCGCTGGATCGCAGAGCAACGTTTCGATCACGCTGGCGAGCGCGTCGCGTTGGCTGAGTACCAGCTCGCTGTGCAAGCGGCCGAGCAGCGCGTCGAGCGGCTGACAGATGCGTTGGGCGAGGCGATCAAGGGCTGGCGCCTCGAGGCGGTCGTCGCGGCGCTGCGAGGCTTGCGGGGCATCGACGTCGTCAGCGCCATCGGCTTGGTCGCCGAGATTGGCGACATCAACCGCTTCGACTCGGCGCGGCGATTGATGGGCTACCTCGGGCTGGTGCCGTCGGAGCACTCCAGCGGCAACAGCGTGCGACGTGGCTCGATCACCAAGACGGGCAACGCGCACGCCAGGCGACTGTTGACGGAAGCAGCCTGGAACTACCGCTTCCCCGCCAGGATGAGCACGGCACTTCGAGAGCGCAGCGCGGCACTGCCCGAGGAGGTGCGTAGCCACGCCTGGAAGGCGCAGATGCGCCTGTGCAAGCGCTTCGCGCAGCTGTCTGCCCGAGGCGTCCAGGTCAACAAGATCTGCGTGGCCGTCGCGAGAGAGCTCGCAGGCTTCGTCTGGGCGATCGCGCGCCAGGCCACGCCACCGGCACAGGCCTGATCGACCAGGCAAGCGGCCTGCGGCGATGCGGTGCAGCTTCACGATTGGAAGAACCCTCATCGACACTACCCACGGAAAGGCCTTCGGCAACCCGCGAACCTAGAGCGAGGTAGCTTCCACGACGGATCGATGCATGGCGGTAGCCAACCCGCGGATATCAGTCTGATCCATCGTCGCAGCAGACCTTGCGCCGCATCGCCGCAGGCCGCTTGCCAGAACCATTGAAGTGATTGACCAGAGCGGCCATATCAGTGTCCTGTTTGATTCTTGAGGTGCCTTGCCTGCGGCGCTTTTTTTGCCAGGCGCTACGCGTCTGGCTTCCCGGTTGGCACATCGCGAGCGCCAGGGCGGCCAGGGACTTGGCTCTCCGGGTCGCGTGCGTCTGAATCCCAGCCTGAACGGCTGGGGATTCCGCGGGCGCCCACCTAAGATTGCCGCCTCGCAACGCCGGCGGGCCGGGCGCCCGGCCCGCCCGCGTTGCGAGGCGGCAATCTTAGG
>FTKD01001192.1_pt5 | contig 34477 bp, 32 predicted proteins | sample 1658191 | NCBI WGS metagenome assembly FTKD01 (sample SAMEA3914808, study PRJEB12502) | metagenome | biome: forest; material: soil | place: Canada | collected 2011-08-03 | depth 0.3 m
CGCGCCAGCTGTTTGAACGGAGCGCGTAGCGCGAAGTGAGTTCTGGCGCGCGCCCCCGCCCCGAGGAGCGCAGCGCAGTCGACCCGAAGGGGAGACCGCCACGATGCCAGCCCCGGCGGGACGCAGCCGCCGCTCGCCAGCGCGGTAGGTGCCCGAAACCCCGGACTCGCCGACTCGCCGCGCCAAGCGCCAAGCGCCAAGCGCCTGCTCCCCGCAGATCGGCGATGAACCTCAGTCCGGGGCCGATGCGGCCGTTTCTTCGGAGGGCGCCGACGGCCGGGGAAGCGTCGCGTCGCGCACGCGCCCTTCGAAAAGCGGCTTGCAGACCTGGCGCATCTGCTTGGCCCAGGCCGACGCGACCTCGTCGCTCTCGAAGTGCGCGGTGGGCAGGAACAGGGAGATCCCGCCATAGCTGAAGTCGGTGCGCTGCCGGTAGGTGAAGCGCACCACCGGGCCGGGGTTGCTCACCTTGGCGGCCAGCATCCAGGCCGCGACAGCCGGCGATCGCGTCGCAAGGGCCTGGACCAGATCGCGATGGCCGTAGACGCCGAGGCACTCCGGCAGGTTCGGGTTGCCGGACAGGTCGGCGCGCTCGATGCTGTCCTCCTCGGAACAGCGGTTGTCGCCCTGATGGTGGACCTTCGGAAAGTCTTCCAGCGGCAGCGACAGCGAGATCAATGCGTCGAGCCGGCCGGCATCCTCGCGGGCGATCCAGGCCCGGATGCCGGTGCCGGCCTGCTGCTTGCGGCCCTGGGTCTCGACGGTATCGCGCGCCACCAGCACCCAGTGGCCCGGCGGCAGGCGCAGGCGCCGCTGCGCCACCTGCAGCACGCCGTCGCTCACGTCGGAGGGCAGGGCGGCCGTGGCGATGTCGGTGGCGCCGGCGCCGCAGGCCGCCAGGGCCAGCAGCAGGGCCGCGGCCATGGGCCGGACGCCGGGGGCAAAGCGCTTCATGGCGGCTCCGGTTGCTCGAGGGCGCCCGCCGTCGCGCAGGCTGCGGGAATCATAGCGCGGGCGAACCGGTGCGTGCGTCGCCGATTCGTGGCCGCGGCGCGCCGGCCGGGTCGATTTGAAGCAGACTAGCGGGATGGACAAGCACTACCTGCAGCCGCTGCTGGAGCCCGAGGTCATCGTCGTCTTCGCCGCGCGCCACGCCGACCCGAACGACCAGACCGCGCAGGGCCGCGCGCTCACCGAGGCGATCCGGGCGCAGCGCTTCACCGGCCAGATCCGCTTCCTCGACATCGGCTTCACCGGCACGCTGGCCGAGCTGTCGAAGACCCGGGCCGACCTGGCCGTCATCGCGCTGCCGCCGCGCGACATCGCCGCGGCGTTGGAGGTGGCCGGACGCATGACCTGCCGCGCCGCGCTGGTGGTGTCCACCGGCGTCACCGCCGACCTGGCCGCGCAGCTGCGCAAGATCGCGCGCCGCGAGGGCGTGCTGCTGCTGGGCCCCAACAGCCTGGGCTTCCAGCGGCCCCGGCTCAACCTCAACGCGAGCGCCGCCGGCCCGCTGGCGCGCGCGGGCTCGCTGGGCGTGGTGTGCCAGTCGGGCGCGCTCACCGCGGCCATGCTGGACTGGGCGCGCTCCAACGGCGTCGGCTTCTCGCTGATGGTGTCGGTCGGGCCGCACACCGACGTCGACATCGCGCAGGTGCTGGACTACCTGGCCAACGACCCGCAGACGCAGAGCATCATCGTCTACCTGGAAGGCATCGGCAGCGCGCGCCGCTTCATGAGCGCGCTGCGCTCGGCGGCCATCGCCAAGCCCGTGGTGGTGCTCAAGGCCGGCCGCAAGCAGGCCGGCAACGAGGCCGCGCAGACGCACAGCGCGGCCACCGTGGGCTCGGACGAGGTGTTCGACGCCGCGCTGCGCCGCGCCGGCGCCGTGCGCGTGCGCTCGTTCGTGGAGCTGTTCTCGGCCGCCAAGTGCCTGGCCTCGCGCTACCGGCCGGTGGGGCCGCGGCTGGCGCTGGTCACCAACGGCGGCGGGCCCGGCGTGCTGGCCGCCGACTGGATCAACGAGATCGGCCTGAAGCTGGGCAAGCTGTCGGCCCCCTCGGTGGCCGCGCTGAAGGCGATCCTGCCCGAGGGGGCGTCCGTCTCCGACCTCATCGACGTGTCGGAGGACGCGTCGCCCGAGCATTACGCCGCGGCCATCCGCGCCGCGGCGGCCGACAAGGACGTCGACGGCATCCTGGCGATGCACTCGCCCAAGGTCGGGGTGGACGCGCTGGCGGTGGCGAGGTCGGTGGCGGCGCTGCTGCCCACCACCTGGAAGCCGCTGCTCTCGTGCTGGATGGGCGACGCCACCGTGGGCGCGGCGCGCGTGCTGCTCAACGACGCCGGCATCGCCACCTTCCGCACGCCCGAGGCCGCCGTGGGGGCGTTCGGCAACATCAGCACCTTCTACCAGAACCAGCGCCTGCTGCAGCAGACGCCGCCGCCGCTGACCACGCTGGCCAAGCCCGACATCGAAGGCGCGCGGCTGCTCATCGAGAGCGTGCTGGCCGAGCGCCGCAAGGTGCTCACCGAGATGGAGTCGAAGACGCTGCTGTCGTCGTTCCACGTGCCGGTGACGCAGACCCTCCTCGCGCGCTCGCCCACCGAGGCGATGATGATCGCCACGCAGCTGGGCTTCCCGGTTGCGCTGAAGATCGACTCGCCCGACATCGTGCACAAGTCCGACGTGCAGGGCGTGGCGCTGAACCTGATGAGCGGCACCGGCGTGCGCGAGGCCTACGTCGACATGATGGAGCGCGTGGCCGGCCTCGTGCCCGGCGCGCGCATCAACGGCGTGACGGTGCAGAAGATGGCGCGCGCCCGCCGCGGCCGCGAGATCTCGGTGGGCGTGGTCACCGACGACCCGTTCGGCCCGGTGATCGTGTTCGGCGCCGGCGGCGTGATGATCGAGCTGATCGCCGACCGCGCGATGGAGCTGCCGCCGCTCAACCAGTTCCTGGCGCGCCGCCTGGTGGAGCGCGCCCGCGTGGCCGAGACGCTGCTGGAATGGCGCGGCGCCAACGCGGTGGACATCGCCGCGCTGGAGCAGGTGCTGCTGCGCGTCTCGGAGATGGTGTGCGCGCTGCCGCAGCTGCGCGAGATGGACATCAACCCCATCATCGTCGACGAGCACGGCGCTGTGGCGGTGGACGCGCGCATCGTGGTCGACGGCGGCCCGCTGGCCCACGCCGGCTCCACGGGCCAGTTCGCGCACCTGGCGATCCTGCCGTACCCGTCGCGCTTCGAGCAGGTGCTCACGCTGCGCGGCGGCGGCACTTGCCAGCTGCGCCCGATCCGGCCCGACGACGCGCAGATGCTGCAGGACCTGGTGCGCGGCCTGTCGCCCGAGAGCCGCTACTTCCGCTTCGTGTCGTCGTTCAACGAGCTGCCGGCCACGATGCTGTCGCGCTTCACGCTGATCGACTACGACCGCGAGATGGCGCTGGTCGCCGTGGTGCGCTCGCGCACCGCGGGCCCCGAAGGGGCGGTGGTACGCGATCGCAAGGCGGCCGAGGACGGGTCGTTCACCGAGATCGACCGCATCGTGGGCGTGTCGCGCTACGTGATCACGCCCGACCAGCAGAGCTGCGAGTTCTCGCTGGTGGTGGCCGAGGACATGAAGGGCAGGGGCCTGGGCGCGCGCCTGATGGAAAGCATCATGGAGGCGGCGCGCGAGCGCGGGCTCGTGGAGATCGTCGGGCTGGTGCTGCGCAGCAACGCCGCGATGCTCAAGCTGATGCGCAACATGGGCTTCGAGGTCAAGCGCTTCGACGAGGATCCGGACTTCGCGAAGGTGACGCACGCGCTGTGAGCGCGAACGCGCTCAAGCGCACGAAACAAATCGGACTTCGCGAAGGTGACGCACGCGCTTTGAAAGCGGCGTCGCCGGCTAGCGCAGCAAGGCCTTCGCCGCCTCGATGCGCAGCGCCAGGTCGACGGTCTCGTCGTTCATGACGCGCAGCAGGAAGGCGCGCGGGTCGTCGGCGTGCGCGGGAGACGCGGGCGCAGGGGCGGGCGCGTCCTGCGCGGGCGCCCGCAGGTGCGCGAGCGCCTCCGCGAACGCCGCCGGCTTGATCGGATGCAGCCCGTGCAGCAAGGCCGCCTGGCCGTCCTCGCCGGGTTCGACGTCCAGCCACGGCGTGTCGGCGAACACCGCCGCCAGGTCGGGCGCGACGAAGGCGGACCACTGGTCTTCGGCCAGCAGCGCCGGCACGTGCGCGGCGTGCCGCAGCGGCGCGGCGGGGTCGGGCAGCAGGCGCACGCGCGCCGGGGCGAGATCGGCCAGCCAGCGCCGGCGCAGCGCGTCGAGGAAGGCGTGGCCCTGCGCCGCCGCGACGGGCGCCTCCAGCGAGAACCACAGCTGCACGCCGTCGGTGCCCGACACCGCGATGGCGGGCGCGGGCAACTCCAGCTCCGCCTGCACGCCCTGCCAGACGGCGGACAGGCGATCCCAGCTCGCGGGCTGCACCGCCTCCAGCACGAGCGCGCGAACGCGGCCCTGCGCGTCCGCCAGGGACGCGGGCGCGGCCAGGTACAGGCGTTCCAGCTCGGTCTGAAGTCGGGTCATGGGCATGCCTCGTCGGGGGTGCGCGACTCTAACCGAATCGTCGCCGCTGGCCGGGAGTTGGGTCACGTCATGATATAAATCGGCGAACCCGGCCGTGGCGTCTCCAGCGGGTTGTTCATCTCCCGGTGGGCGACCGGCTTGGTCTAGTATGGAGGCGACGCCGCGGCGACTTCGCGCCGTGCCCTCGAGAACGCCCATGGATCGCGATCCCTCCCTTCCCGACTCTCCAATCCGCCGCCGCCAGTGGCTGCGCGGCGCCGCCGCCGTGGCCGGCCTGGCCTCGCTGCCGCGCCTCGCGAAGGCCTCGGCCGATCCGCTGCAGGTGGGCGGCCTGCCGGTCACCTGCAACCTCACGCTGCCGGTGGCCTGCACGGCGCGCGCGGCGGAGAACGCCGCCGGCGGCCCGAAGTTCGAGTTCGAGTACAGCAAGTACAACGGCTGGCCCGAGATCAAGGAATCGCTGATGACCGGCCGCATCCAGGCGGCCTACATGCTCGCGCCCCTGGTCATGGACCTGGCCGACAAGAAGATCCCGGTCAAGATCGTGTCGCTGGGCCACCGCTCCGGCGCCGTGATCATGGTGCGCACCGATTCGCCGTACCAGCAGTTCAGGCAGCTCGCCGGCAAGCGCATCGCGATCCCCAGCCGCTTCGCGGTCGACTTCCTGTTCCTGCGCAAGATGCTCGCGCGCGAGGGCATGACGCCCAAGGACATCGAGATCGTGGAGATGCCGCCGCCCGACATGCCCGCCGCGCTCTACGCCAAGGCCGTCGATGCCTACTGCACCGGCGAGCCCTTCGGCGCCGCGGCCCAGCGTGCCGGCTACGCGCGCGCGCTGCGCATGACGCGCGACGAATGGCGCAACTACATCTGCTGCGTGCTCACCGTGCGCGAGGAGCTGATCAGGGAGAACCGGCCGCTGGTGCAGGATCTCGTCAACCACGTGCAGGGCGCGGGCCTGTGGCTGGACCAGAAGCAGGACAACCGCAACAAGGCCGTCGCCATCGCGGCGGGGCGCAAGTTCTTCAACCAGGATCCCAACATCCTCCGCTTCGTGATGGAGAACCCCACCGACCGCGTGACCTACGGCGACCTGCGCATGATCCGCGCGGAGTTCGACGACCTGATGCAGCTCTCCCTCCAGGCCGGCACGATCAAGCATCCGATCGCCTACGAGACCTACGTGGACGAGAGCTTCGTCAAGGCCGCGCGCGCCACCAACATCACGCTCTGAGATTCCGTGAACCGCGTCCTCGCCCTGTTGCTCGCCGCGCTCGTGTCCGCCGCCTCCGCGAACGAGGCCCCCGCGCTGAAGGCCGGCGTCTTCTCGCCGCCGCACCCCGCGCCCGAATTCAGCCTGGCCGGCTCCGACGGCGCGCCGCTCACGCTGGCCCGCTTCCACGGCAAGGTGGTGGCGCTGGCGTTCGGCTATTCGCACTGCGCCGACGTGTGCCCGGTGACGCTGGCCACGCTGGCCCAGGCGCGCCGGCAGCTGGGCGCGCAGGCGGCCGGCTTCCAGGTGGTCTACGTCACCGTCGACCCGGAGCGCGACGGCGCCGCGCGGCTGAAGACCTGGCTCACGGCGTTCGACCCGAGCTTCGTCGGTGGCACCGGCAGCGCGCAGGCGCTGGCCGCGGTGGACAAGTCGTACGGCGTCTCCGTCAAGAAGATGGAGTCCGCCAACGGCCCGCTGTTCGGCCATTCGTCGTCCGTCTACCTGATCGACCGCGAGGGCCGGCTGCGCGCGATGATGCCCTACGGCCACGTCGCCGAGGACTATGCGCACGACGTCGGACTGCTGATGCAGCAATGAGCACCGCCCGGCCGCCCGAAGGTGCTCGCCCCGCAGCCGTCAGGCGGAGGGTAGTCTTATGAGCAAGCGAGCGATGCGCGCGGCGCGCCGGCTGTCCGCCGCGGCCCTGCTGCTGGTTCTGGCCGCGCTGGCCCTCGCGGCATTCGCGCCCATCCACGCGGCCTCGCGCGACGAGCCGTTCGAGATCCCCAAGGGCACCTGGGCGCGCCGCATGGCGGGCAACAGGGTGGAGATCCTGCCGCAGACGATCCGGCTCACGCTGGGCGTGCACGACGTGCTGCTGCTGCGCAACCTCGACGACGTGCCGCAGGTGTTCGGCCCCACGGTGATCATGCCGGGGCAGAGCTTTCGCCTGCCGTTCGAGGTGGCGTCCACCTACGGCTTCGCGTGCACGGCGCACGCGAGCGGACAGATGAACGTGGTCGTGGATCCGCATCCGGAGCGCGGTTGGGAACGGCTGCGCTGGCGCGCGGCGCATTGGCGGGAGGAATCTTGGTGGTCGAAGGAGACTCGATGAACTCGACACGCGGGATCGGCAACCGGCTGGGCCGCCGGCTCGTCCTGGCGCTGCCGCCGCTGGCAGTGATCGCCGCGGTGGTGGCGCTCTGGTGGTGGCTGGTGGTCAAGACGGATAGCGCGATCTTCCCCACGCCCTGGCAGGTGGTCACCGGAGCGCTGGAGCTGGCGCGGGACGGCACCCTGTGGGAGCACATCGGCGCGTCGCTGTTGCGCGTGGGCACCGGTTTCCTGCTGGCCATGGTGGTGGCGATCCCGCTGGGGCTGTGGATGGGTTGGGTGTCGGGCGCCTACATCACGCTCAACCCGATCTTCCAGATGCTGCGGCCGATCTCGCCCATCGCGTGGATCCCGCTGGCCATCCTGTGGTTCGGCGTGGGCAACGTCTCGCCGATCTTCCTCATCTTCATCTCGTCGGTGTTCCCGATGATCGTGCAGACCACCGCGGGCGTGCACACCATCGAGCGGCGCTACCTGCGCGCCGCGGCCAACTTCGGCGTGTCGCGCGCGGTGCTGTTCCGCCGCGTGGTCATCCCCGCGGTGCTGCCGCAGATCATCGTGGGCATGCGCATCGGCCTGGGCGTGGCCTGGCTGGTGGTGGTGGCCGCGGAGATGATCGCGCTGCGCTCGGGCCTGGGCTACATGATCATGGACTCGCGCAACGCCGGCAACCGCTACGACCTGGTCATCGCCGGCATGATCATCATCGGGCTGATCGGCCTGCTGCTCGATGGCGCCACGCGCCTGCTCGAACGGCTCAAGACGGTGAGGTGGCGCTATGTCCGCTAGGACGAAGATCGAGATCACCGGCGTCCGCAAGGGCTTCGACACCGACAGGGGCCCGCTGCCGGTGGTGGACGGCCTGTCGCTGTCGGTGGCCGACGGCGAGTTCGTGGCCATCGTCGGGCCCTCGGGTTGCGGCAAGTCCACCCTGATGAACATCATCTCGGGCTTCGAGCGCCCCGACGAGGGCCGCGTGCTGATCGACGGCGCGCCCCTGCGCGGGCCCAGCCCCAAGGGCATCGTCATCTCGCAGCACGGCTCCGTGTTCCCGTGGCTCACCGTGCGCGAGAACCTGATGTTCGGCCTCAATGGCAACGGCCACGGCGACAAGGCCGCGCTGGCCGACCACTACGCCGCGGTCGTGGGGCTGAAGGGCTTCGAGCGCAGCTACCCGCACGAGCTGTCGGGCGGCATGCTCAAGCGCGTGGAGATCGCCCGCGCGCTGGTCGTCAAGCCCGAGATCCTCTACATGGACGAGCCGTTCTCGGCGCTCGACGCGCTGATGAACCTGCGCATGCGCAACGAGCTGCTGCGCATCCTCGCGGAGGAGCGCCACACCGTGCTGCTGATCACGCACGACGTGGAGGAGGCCGTCTACATGGCGGACCGCATCATGGTGCTGTCGCCGCGTCCCGCGACGATCCAGGCCACGTTCCACGTGGACATTGCGCATCCGCGCAGGCTGGGCAGCCCGCAGGCGCAGCAGCTGCGCGAGGACATCCTCAAGGAACTCGGGCTCTGAGCCGGCTCACGCGCCCAGCAGGTACGCGATCGCCGCCGTCACCGTGACGGCCTGCGCCTGGTTGCACTGCGCTGGCGTCGCGGTGGGGCTGTCCGGGTAGACCTCGGTGGTGGTGACGAAGCGCGCGCCGGTCATGCCGCCGCACAGGCCCAGCTCGCGCTTGGCGTAGTTGATGACGCCGGGTTGCTCCATGGGCGTGCCGATGAAGCAGCCGTGCTCGTCGGCGTCGGCGATGTGGGTGACCTCGCGCACGGCCGCGACCAGGGCGCGCTGGAACTCGGGTGCCGGCCTCTCGGTATCGCCGACAAGATAGAAGCCGTCGGGGATCGCGTGCCAGTCGAACGTCTTGCCGTCGCGCGCGGCCTTGGCGGGGCCGAACTCGCTGTTGTCGGTGTCGGTGGTCTCGTGCAGGTCCACGTGCAGGTCGACGCGCGGGGCGTTCGCGGCCACGCAGGCCATCGCCAGCGCCGACTCGGCGGCCGGACTGGGGTCGCGGAACTGGCGGTTCGGGTCGAGCGCGTCGGGGTTCCAGCGGTTGATCGTCTCGTAGCCCCAGGGGCTGAGGCAGGGCAGCACCAGCAGGTTGACCGAGCCGGCGTGGCGATCGAACTCGGTGGCGATCCATTGCAGCGCGCCCTGCACGCCACTGGTCTCGTAGCCGTGGACGCCGCCGCTCACCAGCACCGTGGGCCGCTCCGGGTTCCAGTCGCGGCTGCGCAGCGCGTGCAGCGGGTAGCTGGGCAGGCCCAGGCGCGTGTAGTCGAGGACGCCGTACTGGAGAAGCTCGGCGCGCGCGGGCACGGCGGCCTTCAGGGGTGCCACGACTTCGGCGTCATAGCTGCGGCGGATGGCCTGGCGGGCGAGCCAGGCGGATTTCTCGGCGGCGCCCCAGGGCGTTCCGGGCGTGCCGATCGGGTAGGGCGTGGTCGGGGGAAGGGTGCTCACGAGGCGTTCCGGTGGAATCGAATCCGGAACGATACCTCGTGCCCGCGTGTCATTGCGCGCGCAGTCGCGGAATCCGCCCCTGCTGAGGCGCTCTCCGCTCGCGTGGATCCCGCGACTTCGCGCGGGATGACGAGGCTCAGGCCCAGGCGTCGAGCTGTGTGCCCAGCATGCCGGAGGTGGCCAGCTGCGGGGCGGGCAGGGCGACCAGCAGCGCCAGCGCGGACGCCTCGTCCTGGCTGACAGCCTTGTGCAGCGGCTGGGTCGGCCCGTGATCCAGCAGGGCCGGCTGCGAGCCGTTGACGTTGTGGAGGGAGACGCCTTCCATCCGTGGGCTATCGGCCGGATTCGGCGCGAGTTGAGCCGGCGCGCGCGCAACCTGACGGAAAATGGCGGATTGAGACCGTTTCCGAAAGCAGCTTCCAGATGGCCATCCAGTGGTTCCCGGGTCACATGCACACGACCCGCAAGGCGATCGCCGAGCGCCTGCCGGACATCGACGTCGTCATCGAGCTGCTCGACGCGCGCCTGCCCGGCTCCAGCGCGAACACGCTGCTGGCCGAGATGACGCGCGGCAAGCCCGCGCTGAAGGTGCTCAACAAGCAGGATCTCGCCGACCCCGACCTCACCGAGCAGTGGCTCGCGCACTACCGCGCGCAGCCGGGCACCAACGCGCTGGGCCTGGACGCGAGCGTGACGGCGCCCGCGCGCGCGCTGGTGGCCGCGTGCCGCGCGCTGGCGCCCCTGCGCGGGGGCATGGTCAAGCCGGTGCGCGTGATGATCTGCGGCATCCCCAACGTGGGCAAGTCCACGCTGGTGAACACGCTCAACGGCCAGCGCGCCGCGAAGACGGGCGACGAGCCGGGCATCACGAAGCTGGAGCAGAAGATCCTGCTGGCCAACGACTTCTACCTGTTCGACACGCCGGGCATGCTGTGGCCGCGCATCGTGATCGAGGAGGGCGGCTACAACCTCGCGGCCAGCGGCGCCATCGGCCGCAACGCGTACGACGAGGAGGAGGTGGCGATGGCGCTGCTGGCGCGCGTGCGCCATCGCTACGCCGACCGCATCGTGACGCGCTACAAGACGGCCGACTTCTCGGCGATGACCGACGAGGGCCTGCTGGCCGAGGTGGGCCGCAAGCGCGGCGGGCTGCTGCCCGGCGGCCACGTGAACATGCAGAAGGCCGCGGAGATCGCGCTGAACGATTTCCGCAGCGGCGCCTGGGGGCGCGTCACGCTGGAGACGCCGGACGAATTCGCGGTGTGGTGGGCGGCCGGGATGGCCGTCGAGGAGGCGCGCCTCGCGAAGAAGGACGCGCGCAAGAAAGGCTGAGGATCAGGCTGCCGGCGCTGCCGGGGCAGGCTTGAGGAACGCCTCCACCGTGCCCTTGAGCTTGACCGTCAGCGGGCGGCCCTTGCGATCCACCGTCTTGCCCACGGGCACGCGGATCCAGCCTTCGCTGATGCAGTACTCCTCGACGTCGAAACGCTCCTTGCCGTTGAAGCGGATGCCCACGTCCTGCTCGAAGATCGCCGCCACGTGGTGCGGGCTGCGCGGGTCGACGGAGAGGCGGTCGGGCAGTGCGGAGGTGGGAGCGGCGTCGGTCATGGCGGTCGTTGTCGTTGGACGGAAACGCCAATTTTACGTGCGCGGGCGGATGACGAGTTCCGCGTAGCCCGTGGCCGGGTCGGGCGCGCGTTCGAAGCGCACGTCGTCGAGCACGGCCAGCAGGATCTCGGCGGTGGTGCGCACGATGCAGCCCGGCGCCACGTGGCCGCCGAACACCCGGCCGTCGGCGTCGGACACGCTCGCATGCAGGTGCGCGCCGCCCGCGCCCAGCGTGCCCGACAGCGTGAGGATCTCCAGGTCGCCGGTGGCGTGGTGGGGCGCGTCGCGGCCGGCGAAACGCAGGCGGGCCGCGCTCAGGCTGCCGATGCCGCCGACGACGAACGCGGCCTCGGCGCCGGTGGCCGCGAGCGCGGCGGCGAGGGCGGCGCGCAGGTCGTCGCCCGGCGCCAGTCGGAGGGGGAGGGTCTTCATGCACGCCAGCGTAGCCGAAGGGGTCTTGCCAGAATAATAACCAAGTGGTTATGATTCGATCATGCACTCCGCCCCCGACGATGTCTTCAAGGCGCTGGCCGATCCCACGCGTCGCGCGCTGCTGGAACGCCTGCTGCGCGAAGGCGAGCTCAACGTGCGCGCGCTCACCGAGCAATCGGGCGTGTCGCAGCCGGCCGTCTCCAAGCACCTGGGCGTGCTGCGGCAGGCCGGGCTGGTGCTGGAGCGTCCGGAAGGCCGCGTCGTGCACTACCGCGTGGAGCCCAAGGGATTCGCCCCGCTGATGGACTGGATGCGCTTCTACGCCGTCTTCTGGGAGGAGCGCCTGGATCGCCTCGAGAACCTGCTGAAAAGGATGGACCAATGACCACTGCAGACACCACCACCACCCGCGCCGTCGTCGTCGAACGCCGCGTGCCCCATTCGCTGGACAAGGTCTGGCGCGCCCTCACGCAAGGTCCGCTGCTGGAGTCCTGGCTGATGGCCAACGACTTCCAGCCGGTGGTGGGACACCGCTTCACCTTCCGCATGCCGCCGATGGAGGGCTGGAACGGCGTCACCGACTGCGAGGTGCTCAGCGTGGAGCCACAACGCGCGCTGTCGTACACCTGGAACGCCTCGGGCGAGGAGGCGGCCACGGGCATCCGCACCGTCGTCACCTGGACGCTGGAGGCCGAGGCCGGCGGCGTGCTCGTGCGCATGGAGCAGTCGGGCTTCCGGCCGCAGGACAAGCGCAACGAAACGGGCGCGAAGTACGGCTGGGAACGCAACCTCGGCCAGCTCGAGGCCGTCGTGGCGAGGATGCAATGAGCGCCGCCCGGCCGCCAGCAGGCGCCCGCATCGCAGCCGACAGGCGGAGGGTAGTCCCATGAGCGATCGGTGCGCCAACAAGTACCACCCGGCGATCGTGCTGCTGCACTGGACGCTCGCCTGGTTCATCCCCGCCTCGCTCGCGTTCGGCTTCTTCGTGCTGGCGCCGATGCCCAACACCGACCCGCGCAAGCTCGACATGCTGCAGTGGCACATGGGCCTGGGCATGGCGATCTTCGCCGCGATGCTCGTGCGCCTGGCCGTGCGCTGGCGCAGCGCGCGTCCCGCGCCCGCGGGCCTGGGCACGCCTGCCTCCGCGCGGGCGGCCGGGTGGGCGCACGTCGCCTTCTACGTGCTGGTGTTGGGCATGGCGACCACGGGCTACGTCACGGCCCTCCTCGCGCGGCTCAACGAGATCGTGTTCGCGCGTTCGGGCGCGCCGCTGCCGCCCACGTTCGATGCCTACCCCACGTTCCACGCGCACGGCTGGATCGCTGCGCTGCTGGCGCTGCTGATCGCGCTGCACGCGGCGGGAGCGCTGTGGCACTGGCTGGTGCGCCGCGACGGCGTGATGCGGCGCATGGGGCTGGGCGGCCGGCGCGTGAACAGGCCCTAACCCCGCATCATCGGCCCCGTGCAGGCCTCGAACAGGCACTGCAGCTCCGCCGGCGACTCGGGCATGCCGCGCTCCACCCACCACGCCAGCAGCGCGCACAGGCTCGCCACGATCACGCGCGCGGCCACCGGCGGCGCGAGCGGTTCGCGCAGCGCGGCGCCGGCGCGCAGGCGCGCGTCGAGCAATTCGCCGGCGCGCTCCTCCAGCACGTCCTGCAGGATGCGCAGCGTGCGCGCGGCGGCCGTGCGGCCGGCCACGAGGCGGTACAGCAGCGGCACGTCGCGCACGTGCGCGAGCAGCGGCGTCGCGTCGAGGGCCGCGGCGTCGCTCGGGGCGGCGCGCAGCAGCGACGACACGTGGCGCAGCTGCGACCTCAGCAGGTCGTCCTTGGACGTGTAGTGCTCGTAGAACGTGGCGCGGCCCACGTCGGCCTCGCGCACGATGTCGCTGACGCCAATCGCCTCGTAGCCGCGCTGCTTCAGCAACTCGATGAACGCGCCGTCGATGCTGCGCCGCGTGCGCGCGACGCGCCGGTCGTCCGTCTTCCGGACACCTGGGGCCGCCTGTCCGGAAATGGACGAAGCGGGCGTGTTGCGGGTGGATGCCGAGGCCATGGCTGCGGATGATAAGTGTCCGAATCAACTGCGCCTCCACCATGTCGCTCGCCCGTTCCCGCGCCTTCGCCTCGGCCACGCTGCCGCTGCTGCTGCCCGTCCTGCTGGTGCTCGTCTTCGTGATGCACCTGCGCGGCCTGCCGCAGTTCCTGGACTTCCGCCTGCATTACGTGCCCACTCCGCCAAGCGTGGTGGTGCACGCGCTCGCCGGGCGCGACCGGGGCGACGGCGTCATGCTGGATCCCCACCTCGTCGCCTACCTCGCGCTGCCGCTGCTGCTGGTCACCGGCCGGATGCTGCATCGCATCGGCCGCGCGCGCCGGCCGCTGGCGAGCGCCGCCGCGTTCGGGGTGACGGCCGTCGGCACCCTCTACCTGGGCGGCCTGTTCGGGATGTGGACGGCCTTCTTCAGCGGCCTCGCGCACCTGGACCCGCGCGACGCTGACGGCGCCGTCGCCGCCTTCGCCGCCATGACCGCGCCGCGCGGCGCGTTCCTGCTCACGACGACGCTGTCCAAGCTGGCCTTCGCCGGCCTCGCGCTGCAGGGCCTCGCGCTGTGGGGGCGCGATGCGCGATCGCGCGCGGCGGCGCTGTTCCTGGCCGCGGGCAGCGCGCTGTTCCTCGTGTTCTGGGATCTCGACAACTGGATGCTCGTGGGAAGCCTGCTGCTGATGGCCGGCGTCGTCGCCGCGCGGCGCATCCCCCCGCCCGACGCGTGAACTCAGGGCGGCGACGGAAGCGTCGCCCGGCGCCGTCAGAACTTGTAGCCGAAGCCGACGGTCAGCAGCGTGTCGGTGGATTTCAGGCCGGCCGGCACCTTGCTGGCATAGCGCACCGACAGTGCGGTGGCTAGCGTCCAGCCGCCGGCGATCGCGGTGGCCACGCTGGCGTCGAAGGTCGCCAGGTTGCCCAGCGCGTGGACGCCCGGATGGAACTCGGCGCGCTAGGCGGGGTTGAGCGAGGACAGTGGAGACTCCTTGCGGATGATTCGGGCCCGTGCGGCGAGGCCCGCGCGCGGGCGTGCGGGACGTGCGCGTGCGCGACGGGCCGGCGCCGCGTCGACCGCGACGGAGCGCCAGGGATTCATCGAGCCGGGCGTTCGCGGCCCGGGCTCACCACCGCATCAACGATGGGCGTGGCGATGGTGGTGATGGTGATGATGGTGATGGTGGTGATGACGCGAGCGCGCCTCGGCGGACACGGCGAACAACGACAGCACGGCGGCGATGGCGATCAGCTTGGCGAAGGACATGGGGCTTCTTTCTTCTGGAATGGAGACGTCCGGCCGATTGCGCGGACGGGCCGGCATCATGCCTCAAATCGGCGTGGCCCCGGACGACGGGCGATCGTGCCGGGGCCACGCGAAGGGATGCCGGGGCGAGCCCCGGCGCACGCTCAGTTCGTGTTGGCCTTGATGTCGGCCTTGTCCTGCTTGTAGTCCAGCTTCGCGTCGGCCTTGTCCACCTTGGCCTGGGCCTTCGCGTCGTTCTTGCAGGCGCGGTCCACCGCACCGCTGGTCTCGGCCTTGCAGTCGGCCTTGTTGGCCTTCAGGTCGGCACGCGCCTGAGCATTGCTGCTCTTTAGTTCCGCCTTGGCCTGCGCCTTGTCGACGTTGGCCTGCGCGGCCGATTCGTCGGCGTAGGCGCCGAACGACAGTGTGGCGGCGGTGGCGGCGACGAGGGCGATGAGGGTCTTGTTCATGAGGGTCTTTCCGTGAAGCGCCCGGAGGGTCGGGCTGAACACGGAGTGCGGCAAGCCCCATGCCGCGAGCCGCTGTCGCGCGGGGGGATGCGGCGTTGTCCGACACGCCGACGGGCAGCCCGTTTGCCCCTGTCGGGCAAAACCGTGAGGTCAGGCGGGCGTCCGCGCCGCGGCGGCCAGCGCGCGCAGCAGCGTCTCGACGTCCTCGCCGGTGTGCGCGGCCGACAGCGCGATGCGCAGGCGCGCGGTGCCCGCGGCCACGGTCGGCGGCCGGATCGCCGGCACCCACAGGCCGGCCTCGGCCAGCTGGCCCATCACGCGCAAGGCCTCCTCGTTGGATCCGATCACCAGCGCCTGGACGGCCGTGAGCGAGGGCAGCAGCGACCAGCCGGTGCCCGCGATCGCGGCCGGCAGGCCGGCGCGGAACGCGGCGATGTTGTCGTGCAGCTGGCGCAGGCGCGCGGGCTCGTCGCGGGTCACCCGCAGCGCCGCGCGGATGCTCTCGGCCAGCAGCGCGGGCGCGGCGGTGGCGAAGGTGTAGCTGCGCGTCTTCTGCAGCAGCCATTCGACCAGCGCGTCGCCGCCGGCCACGAAGGCGCCCGAGACGCCCGCGGCCTTGCCCAGCGTGGCCATGTACAGCACGCGGCGGCTCGCCTGCGCGCCGGTGCGCGCGACGGCCGCCAGCGAGCCGCGGCCCTGCGGCCCGCACACGCCGAAGCCGTGCGCGTCGTCCAGCAGCAGCAGCGCGTCGTGGCGCTCGCACAGCGCGATCAGCGTGGGGATGTCGGCCACGTCGCCGTCCATGCTGAAGACCGCGTCGCTGATCACCAGCTTGCGGCGCGCGAGGCTCGCCCGCAGCAGCGCATCCAGCTGCGCGAGGTCGGCGTGCGCGAAGCGGTGGATCTCGGCCTTCGACAGGCGTGCGCCGTCGATCAGGCAGGCGTGGTTGAGCGCGTCGGAGAACAGCGCGTCGCCGGGGCCCACGAGCGCAGGCACGATGCTCGCGTTGGTCGCGTAGCCGGCGTAGAAGTACAGCGCGCGCTCCAGGCCGACGAATTCGGCCAGCTCGCGTTCGAGCGCGGCGTTGGCCTCGCTGTGGCCGCTCACCATCGGCGACGAGCCGCTGCCCACGCCGTAGCGCTGCGCGCCGGCGATGGCGGCCTCGCGCAGGGCCGGGTGCTGCGACAGGCCCAGGTAGTCGTTGCTGCAGAAGGCCAGCATGCGCCGGCCGTCCACCCACAGCGACGCGCCGTCGGCGGGGCGCACGGAGCGGCGGCGGCGCGTGAGGTGGGCGGCGTCCAGCGCGGCGAGGCGCTCGGGGATCTCGTCGAGCCAGGACGGCCCGCGGTCGGTTGGTTCAGGTGACATCGGGGATCTTGAAGCGATCCGCGTCGGCGCGCGGGTCAGGGGAAAGGCAGAACGGGAGGTCGGCCCACAGCGGCGCGCCGAGGTGGCCGCGCAGGTAGGCCAGGTTCTCCTCTGGGCAGAGGAAGTCGGGGTCGACGCGGTTGGCGATCCAGCCGGCCAGCGTCAGGCCGCGCGCGCGGATCGCCTGCGCGGTGAGCAGCGCGTGGTTGAGGCAGCCCAGGCGCATGCCCACCACCAGCACCAGCGGCAGGCCCAGCGCCACGGCGAGGTCGGCGCCGGTCTGCGTCTCGGACAGCGGCACGAGGAAGCCGCCGGCGCCCTCGACCACCAGCGCGTCGGTGCGCGCGCGCAGCTCGGCGACGGCGCCGAGCACGGTGTCGAACGAGATGGGCGTGCCGGCGCGTGCCGCGGCGATGTGCGGCGACAGCGGCTCGGGCAGCAGGATCGGGTTGTCCAGCTCGGGCGGCACGCGCACGGTGGAGGCCGCCCGATGCGCGATGGAGTCCTCGTTGGAGAACCCGTCGGCGGTCCGCACGCCGCCGGCGGCGATCGGCTTCATCCCGCACACGCGCGCGTGCGACCGTGCGAGCGCGTGCAACAGCGCGCTCGTGGCGTGGGTCTTGCCGATACCCGTATCCGTACCGACCACGAACCAGCCGACGCTCATGGCAGCGCCCGCTCGCCGTCGAACAGCGACGGCTCGGCCTCGGCCAGCGTCGCCTCCAGCGCGGCCAGCGCGCCGTCGGCCAGGTGGCGGGCGGTTTCCTCTTCCAGCACGTAGGGCGGCATCGCGTAGAGCGTCGCCCCGATGGGCCGCAGCAGGAGTCCGTGCGCCAGCGCATGGCGCGCGTAGCGGCGCGCGAAGTTGCCCGGCGCCCCCGCGATGTCCCACGCCCAGATCATGCCGATGCGGCGCGCGTTGCGCACGCGCTCGTGGGTGTGCAGCGGGGCGAGCAGGCCGTCGATCATGGCGGCGCGCTCCAGGTTGGTGGCGAGCACGTTCTCGCGCTCGAAGATGTCCAGCGTGGCCAGCGCCGCGCGGCACGCGAGCGGGTTGCCGGTGTACGAGTGCGAGTGCAGGAAGCCGCGCGCAGCGTCGTCGTCGTAGAAGCCTTCGTACACGGCGTCGGTGGTGAGCACCGCGGCCAGCGGCAGCGTGCCGCCGGTCAGGCCCTTGGACAGGCAGATGAAGTCGGGGCGGATGCCGGCCTGCTGGTGCGCGAACATCGTGCCGGTGCGACCGAAGCCCACGGCGATCTCGTCCACCACCAGGTGCACGCCGTAGCGGTCGCACAGCGCGCGCGCCTCGCGCAGGTAGGCCGGGTCGTGCATGGCCATGCCGGTGGCGCACTGCACCAGCGGCTCGACGATGAAGGCGGCGGTCTCCTCATGGTGCTCGGCGAGCCAGGCCTCCAGTTCACCGGCCGCGCGATGGGCGACGTCGGCGGCGGTCTCGTCGCCCTGCGCGCCGCGTGCGTCGGGCGAGGCCACCGTGGCCGACAGGCGCACCAACGGCGCGTAGGCCTCGCGGAACAGCGCGATGTCGGTCACGCCCAGCGCGCCGGCGGTCTCGCCGTGGTAGCCGCCCTGCAGCGCCACGAAACGGTTCTTGGCGGGCCGTCCGGCGTTGCGCCAGTGGTGGGCGCTCATCTTCAACGCGATCTCGGTGGCCGAGGCGCCGTCGCTGGCGTAGAACGCGTGGCCCAGTCCGGTGAGGGCGGCCAGGCGTTCCGACAACTCGACGACCGGCGCATGCGTCAAGCCCGCCAGCATCGTGTGGTCGAGCCGCGACAACTGGTCGACCAGCGCCGAGCGGATGGCCGGATGTCCGTGCCCGAACAGGTTGGTCCACCACGAGCTGATGCCATCGAGATAGCGCTTTCCTTCGACGTCGACCAGCCACGGGCCCTCGGCCGACGCGATCGCGATCAGCGGAGTCGAGTCGGCCTGCGGGCCGTCGGGCGCGCCGTGCGCCTTCATCTGCGTGCACGGGTGCCACACCGCGCGCAGGCTGCGCGCCCGCCACGCCGCGTTGGAACCCGCCAGGGCAGAATTCATGAGGCTGACCTCCGCCTGGCGGCTGCGCTGCGAGCGCCCTTCGGAGCGGCCGGGCGTGCGCTCATTTCAGCGCGGCCGCGACGGTCTCTTCGGTGTGGCCGACGAAGGGCGGGCGCGGCTTGATGCGGTTGTTCGCGTCCACGAACACGAGCTTGGGCTCGGCGCTGTCGAGCTTGTCCTCGTGCACCATCGCGAACGCCGCGATGATCACCAGGTCGCCCACGGCGGCGCGGCGCGCGGCCGATCCGTTGAGCGAGATGATGCCGCTGCCGCGCGGCGCGCGCAGCGCGTAGGTGACCAGGCGCTCGCCGTTGTCCACGTCCCAGATGTGCACCTGCTCGTTCTCGCGCAGGTTGGCCGCGTCCAGCAGGTCTTCGTCGATGGCGCACGAGCCCTCGTAGTGGAGCTCGCAGTGCGTGACGCGGGCGCGGTGGATCTTGGATTTGAGCAGGGTACGCAACATCGGCTGGCCGCGCCCTGGAACACCGGGCGCCTGTCGGGGGAAAAGACAGGATTTTGCCCGGCTTCTCCGGCTGGACGGATTCGGCCCTGCGCGGCAGGGGCTTTCGGCCCGGCCGGCGCGCCTCGGAGGAAGCGGGTTTTCGGCCTCTTTTCCGGCTCAAGTTTCCGGGGCCGGCCGGCAACATGTCGTCACACGAAACCCTGCCCGAACTCCGTTTTCCAGATTCCTGATTCCACATGGCCGGCCAAGACTCCGCAGACCGCAACCTCCCCGCCTCAGCGAAGAAGATTCGCAAGGCGAGGCAGGAAGGCAATGTCCCGCGCTCGCGGGACCTGGGGCATTTCGTCGCCATGGGCGTGGCCGCCGCGCTGCTGTTCACGGTGATGCCGTGGCTGACAAGCTATTCGCGGCGCCTGCTTGCCGACGGCCTCACCTTCGACCATCGCGTCGTCGCCGATCCGCACCTGGCCGGCGAGTTTGCCGTTGGCCTGTTCACGCGCGGCCTGATGGTGGTGCTGATGGCGGGCGGCCTGTTCATTGCGGCCGGCGTCGGCGCCAACATCGCGTTCGGCGGCTGGAACCTCTCGATGAAGGCGGTCGCCCCGAACTTCGGCCGCCTCAACCCGATCTCCGGCATCGCCCGCGTGTTCAGCCTCCACCAACTGATGACGGTGCTGAAGGCCTCGCTGCTGGCGATCGCTGTCGGCTTCGCCGGCACCACCTATCTGCGCAGCCACTTCGCCGACCTCGGCGGCGTGCTCGCGGCCGAGCTGCCCGACGGCCTCGCCACGGTCGGGCGGACGCTCGGCGCGGGCTTTCTCTCGATGCTGCTGGTGCTCGCCGGCTGGGCCGCGTTCGACGTCTTCTGGCAGAAGAAGACGTACATGGACAAGCTCAAGATGAGCCGCGAGGAACAGAAGCAGGAGCACAAGGAGTCCGAGGGCAACGCCGAGGTCAAGGCCAAGATGAAGCAGAAGATGCGCGAGATGGCCAAGCGCCGGATGATGAAGGCGGTGCCGGCCGCGGACATCGTCGTGATGAACCCGACCCACTACGCCGTCGCCCTGAAGTACGACCAGGAGGCGATGGGCGCGCCGCGCGTCGTCGCCAAGGGCACCGACCGCCTCGCGATGCGCATCCGCGACCTGGCCCGCGACGCCGGCGTGCCCGTGCTCGAGGCCCCGCCGCTCGCCCGTGCGCTCTACACCCACGTGGAGATCGACGGCGAGGTGCCGGCGATGCTGTTCGCCGCGGTGGCGCAGGTGCTGGCCTGGGTCTACCAGCTGCGCGGCGCGGCCAACCCGAACCTGCGTCCGCCCGACGTGAGCGTGCCGCCCGAACTCGACCCGCTCACGGGCGGCCCCAAGCCGAAGCGCCGCCGCCCGGGCCCGCGCGCGGCCTCCGCCCAGTAAGAGATCCGTAGAGCACATCCATGAACGACATCCGGAAGTTCCTCGCCAACCTCACCGGCAACTCGGCCATCGGCAAGGCGCTGATGGCGCCGGTCTTCATCGTCATGGTGCTGTCCATGATGGTGCTGCCGCTGCCGTCGTTCGTGCTGGACCTGTTCTTCACGTTCAACATCGCGATGGCGCTGATGGTGATGATGGTGGCGGCCAACCTGGTGCGGCCGCTGGACTTCTCCGCGTTCCCCACAGTGCTGCTGATCACCACGCTGCTGCGCCTGTCGCTGAACGTGGCCTCCACCCGCGTGGTGCTGATGGAAGGCCACACCGGCCCGGGCGCCGCCGGCCACGTGATCGAGTCGTTCGGCCACTTCCTGATCGGCGGCAACTTCGCCGTCGGCCTGATCGTGTTCGCGATCATCGTCGTGATCAACTTCATCGTGGTCACCAAGGGCGCGGAGCGCATCGCCGAGGTCGGCGCGCGCTTCACGCTCGACGCGATGCCCGGCAAGCAGATGGCCATCGACGCCGACCTGAACGCCGGCCTCATCGACGAGGCGATGGCCAAGCAGCGCCGCCGCGAAGTGGGCGACGAGGCGGAGTTCTTCGGTTCCATGGACGGCGCGTCGAAGTTCGTGCGCGGCGACGCCATGGCCGGCATCCTGATCCTGTTCATCAACATCGTCGGCGGCTTCGTCGTCGGCGTGGTGCAGCACGGCCTGTCGGCCGGCGACGCGGCCGACACCTACATCGTGCTGGCCGTCGGCGACGCGCTGGTCGCGCAGATCCCGGGCCTGCTGATCTCGGTGGCCGCCGCCATGGTGGTGTCGCGCGTCGGCAAGGAAGAAGACTCCGGCTCGCAGATCCGCAGCCAGCTGTTCGGCTCGCCCAAGGCGCTGGGCATCACCGCCGGCATCGTGGGCGCGCTGGCGCTGATCCCGGGCATGCCGCACCTCGTGTTCCTGATGATCGCGGGCGCCGCGGGCTGGTTCTCGCGCTTCCAGAAGCGCAAGGCCGAGAGCGACGCCGCCGCCGCCAAGGCCAAGGCCGACGTGCCGCCGCCGCCCAAGCCGGCCGACGCCGAGGCCGGCTGGGACGACGTCACGCCGGTGGACATCCTCGGCCTCGAGGTGGGCTACCGCCTGATCGCGCTGGTCGACAAGTCGCGCTCCGGCGACCTGCTGGCCCGCATCAAGGGCGTGCGCAAGAAGTTCGCCCAGGACGTCGGCTTCCTGCCGCCTTCGGTGCACATCCGCGACAACCTGGAGCTCAAGCCCAGCATGTACCGCGTGACCCTGCGTGGCGCCGTCATCGGCGAGGGCGAGGCCTTTCCGGGCATGTACCTGGCCATCAACCCGGGCGGCACCACGCTGCAGCTGCCGGGCACCAAGTGCGTGGATCCGGCGTTCGGCCTGCCCGCCGTGTGGATCGAGGAGCGCCAGCGGGAAAGTGCCCAAATGGCCGGCTATACGGTCGTTGATTGTCCGACTGTGGTGGCCACCCATCTCTCACACTTGATGCAAGTGAACGCGGCTCGCCTGTTGGGCCGCAACGAAGTCCAGATGCTGGTCGAACACGTGACCAAGCTGGCCCCGAAGCTGATCGAAGACGTAATTCCCAAGATGATCGCCATCGCGCCGTTGCAAAAGACTCTCCAGCTGCTGCTGGAAGAGGGCGTGCACATCCGCGATTTCCGCTCCATCGTGGAGTCGCTGGCCGAACACGCCGCGACCGTCACCGATCCGGCCGAACTGGCCCGCCGCATCCGCACCCACATCGCCCCCGCCATCGTCCAGCAGATCTACGGCCCCGTGCGCGAGCTGGACGTCATCGCGCTGGAACCCGATCTCGAGCGCATGGTCACCCAGGCCCTGACGTCGCCCCACGGCGCCGTGCTGGACCCGGGCGTGGCCGACACGCTCACCCGCCAGGCCACCGACATGGCCCGCCGCCAGGAAGACAAGGGCCACCCGGCCTGCCTGCTGGTGCCGGACGCGCTGCGCGCGCCGCTGGCCCGACTGCTCAAGCGAGCCGCCCCGCGCCTGAAGGTGCTGGCTCACAGTGAAATTCCTGAAACCCACTCGATCCGGATCGGCTCGATCATCGGAGGTACCGCATGAACGTCAAACGTTTCGCCGCACGCACATCGCGTGAAGCCCTCGCGCTCGTGCGCCAGGCCTTCGGCGTCGATGCCGTGGTGCTCTCGACGAAGCCGTGCGCCGAAGGGATCGAAGTGCTGGCCATGGCGCCCGACAGCGTCGCCGGCCTGGAGCGCCTCACCGCGACGCCCGAGGACGCCGCGCCGCGCCGCGCCCCGATGTCGCCCGCGCAACGCGCCGCCGGCCCGGCCGCCGCGCAGAACGCCGCCCTCGCCGGCGCGCAGCGCGAGCTCGCCAACCGCATGGGCGTGCCGCAGAACGAAGTGGAGGCCGACGCCGACCAGCTGGCCATGAGCACGCTGTCGTTCCAGGACTATGTGCGCGACCGCATGCTCAAGCGCCGCCACGCCGAGCTGCACGGCCAACCGGTGGACGACACGCCGGCGCCGCGCGCCGAGACCGCCCGCAGCGCGCTGGCCCAGGCCGGCGCCGCCCGCACCGCGGTCGCCCGCGCCACCGCGCGCCAGCAGCAGATGCAGGCGATGGACAACGGCGATGCCAACGATGCCTACTTCGATGCGCCGCAGCCCGCCGCCCCGCGTCGCGCCGCCTCGCAGCAGCGCGTCGAGCCGACGCTGCCGCCGCATCGCATGGAACGCGCCTCGCCGCAGGCGTTCGCCAGCGCGCCGGTGCTGCACGACGAGTACGTGGAAGAGCCGCCGGCGCCGCCGTCGGCCTCGGTGACGCACCTGGCCGAGGTCGTGAGCCGCAACAACCACATGGACATGGTCAACGAGCTGCGCTCCATGAAGGGCCTGATCGAGGAGCGCTTCGGCGCCCTGGCCTTCATGGAGAAGCTGCAGCGCCAGCCGCGCCAGGCGCTGCTCGCGCAGAAGCTGCTCGATGTGGGCTTCTCGCCCGCGCTGATCCGCAAGATGGTCGACGCGCTGCCCGCCGAGGCCGCCGACGAGAACGCCTGGGCCGCCAACGTGCTCGAGCGCAACCTGCTGACCGGCGAGGCTGAGCTCGCGATGGAGGACCAGGGCGGCGTGTTCGCGCTGATCGGCTCCACCGGCGTGGGCAAGACCACCACCACCGCCAAGATCGCCGCCGGCTTCGCCGCGCGCCACGGCGCCGCCAACCTGGGCCTGATCACGCTGGACGCCTACCGCGTCGGCGCCCACGAACAGCTGCGCGCGTACGGCCGCATCCTGGGCGTGCCCGTGCACACCGCGCACGACCGCGCGTCGCTGGAGGACCTGCTGGAGCTGCTGTCGGCCAAGAAGATGGTGCTCATCGACACGGCCGGCATGGCCCAGCGCGACGGCCGCACCCGCGAGCTGCTCGAGATGCTGGCGCACCGTTCCATCAAGCGGGTGCTGGTGATAGATGCCTCATCGCAAGGTGAAACCATCGACGACGTGATCATCAACTGGAAGGCCTCGGCCTGCGCCGGCGTGATCCTGTCCAAGATCGACGAGGCCGTGAAGCTGGCCCCGGCGCTGGACGCGCTGATCCGCCACAAGCTGAAGAACATCGGCGTGGCCAACGGCCAGCGCGTGCCGGAAGACTGGCACCACCTGTCGGCCAACGCGCTCGTGCATCGCGCGCTCAAGGGCGGCGGCAGCCTGGCCTACCGCATGGATCCGCAGGACGTGCACCTCGTGTTCGCGCACGCCGGGCTGAACCAGCAGACCGCCGCCGCGCTGCGCGTCTGAACACCCGCCGAAACGCCGCTTTTCGGCCGATCGCCTCGACGCCCGCACGGACATAGTCCTTCACATGACCCGTCAACGCCACCTCCCCCCGACTGACCAGGCCGACGGCCTGCGGCGCATGTTCGCCGCGGCCCGCGCCGTCATCGTGCCGGTCGTCGCCAACCCGCACGTGGAGCACCACGGTGCCGTGCTGGCGCGCCTTGCGAGCGTGTTCGCCGAGAAGGGCCTGAACACGCTGGTGGTCGACGCCGCCGACACCGCGCCCGAACCCGGCGAGCTGGCCTTCATCGACCTGGCCGCCTGCGTCGAGCCGCTGTCGCCGCAGCTCGCCTACCTGGCCGCCCGCGGCCTGCCGATGCAGCACGTCGACACGCGCGGTTCGTGCGCGAGCTTCATTCCCCGCATGGTCAACGTCGTGGCCGACGTCGACGTGGTGGTGATCCACGCCGAGGCGCGCGTGCTGGCCCGCATGCTGGGCGAGCAGCCGCTGCGCCCGATCCTGCTGGCCTCCGGCGCCGGCGAGAGCCTCACGCACGCCTACGCCGCCCTGAAGCTGCTGGTGCAGCGCCTGGGCCTCATGAGCTTCGACCTGGTGATGCCCAGCGTGAAGGGCCGCGGCCCGACGCCGGCGCAGATCGCCCGCCGCGTGGCCGACTGCGCCGACCGCTTCCTGGCCGCCGCGATGCACGACTCCGCCACGATCGACCCCGCCGGCGCGTTCGGCGAGGCCGCCGGCCCCGACCTGATGCGCCTGGCCGCCGCCCAGCTGAGCATCCCGGCGCCCGCGCCGGCGCCGATCGCACCGGCGCGCCCCCGCGCGCCCTCGCGCGCCGCGGCCGCCTCGCCTTCCTACCTGTCCGCTTGAACAAGAATCTGGAGATCGCCATGTACACCGCCAAAGGCCAGCTCGACGCCAATGCGATGCTCAAGCAATACAGCCCGCTCGTGCGCCGCCTGGCCCACCAGATGATTGCCAAGCTGCCGGCCAACGTCGAGATCGACGACCTGATCCAGGTGGGCATGATCGGCCTGAACGACGCCATGTCGCGCTTCGACAGCGGGCAGGGCGTGCAGTTCGAGACCTTCGCCACCCAGCGCATCCGCGGCGCCATGCTCGACGAGCTGCGCGGCAGCGACTGGATGAGCCGCGGCGGCCGCCGCCAGCAGCGCGAGATCGAGACCGCGGTGCACAAGCTGGAACAGAAGCTGGGCCGCGCGCCGCAGGAAAGCGAGATCGCGGAGGCCATGGGCATGTCGTTGCCGCAGTACCAGGAGGTGCTGGGCAAGGTGCGCGGCACGCAGCTGGTGTACCTGGAGGACATGTCGGGCGACGAGGGCGGCGACGACTACCTCGACCGCCACGTTTCCAACGAGGAGGCCAACCCGCTCTCGATGCTGCAGGACCACCGCATGCGCGAGGCGCTGGTGGAGGCCATCAAGAACCTGCCCGAGCGCGAGCAGTACGTCATGTCGATGTACTACGAGCACGACATGAACCTGAAGGAGATCGCCGCGGTGCTCAAGGTCACGGAAAGCCGTGTCTGCCAGCTGCACAGCCAATCGATCGCCCGCCTGCGCGTGAAGCTGCGCGAGTGGTGATCCGCGCCGCCGTCGCGCTGACGAAGCCGCCTGCGGGCGGTTTTTTCTTTCAGGTACATCGCTGAATCGCGGCGACGACATCGGGCCGTCGGCGCATGAGTTGGTGCGTTGGCGTGCTCAGCGTGCCGGAGCATGACCGCGACAAGCGCCGTCGGCAAGGTCGGCCAGCGCGGGTGAATCGTCGCGATCCTTGATTCCGCTGCAGCGCTTGGCGCCTGGATTTCGTTGCCGGCCACTGCCTCGCGGGCTCGCGGCGGCTGCGTCCCGCCGGGGCTGGCATCGTGGCGGTCGCCCCTGCGGGTCGACTGCGCTGCGCTCCTCGGGGCGGGGGCGCGCGCCAGAACTCACTTCGCGCTGCGCGCTCCGTTCAGACAGCTGGCGCGAGTCAGTTGACGAAGCGCGCTGCGCGCGCCGCCCCATCCCTGCGGTGCTCGCCGCCCCTCAACGCCAGCCCCGGCGGGACGCAGCCGCCACTCGCTGGAGACGGCCGGGCGATTGGGACAAATGCGTTGTGTCAGCTTTCTGAAGGAAGTTTGGCATTGGCGGGCCATCGAGGCCGCGCCAATGCCCGCGGCCAGCAGTCCGGCTGGGCGCCGTGCTTGACGCGAACGGACGTGGCGGCCAGCCACCGGTTGAAGCAGCGATTCGTGGATGACCGTTTACCAGAACATCGTCGTCCATGCCGACCTGCTTTCGGTTGGCCGCTTTCGTTGGCTTTGCTGCCTTCGCGGCGCGGATGCAGAATGGCAGAGGCCGGCCATGAGCTGACGGTTACAGTGGTCTGCTTTCGGGTGTAGCTTTTTCACATTTCGATTGATGAGGACACGGATGCTCTTGCCCAATGCTGAAGGTCAATGGCTCGCTTCGCTAGGGAGCGACGACAGGAAACTGTTCCTCGCGAACCTTGCTCACCAGTTGACGGTTGCGGGACGCGACAGCTATCGACCTGGCACGAATGAGCTGGACAAGCCTCAACTGCTGCGGAAGGTGAACGAAGTTCTGCACAGAGTGACGGCTTGGCTTCGCAGTGAGTTGGCCAAGCCCGGTACGCCAGAGTTCTGTGAAGCACTCGGCCAGATCGTGCTCGCTCAATCCGACTCGGACTTCGCACAGCTGACGAACTGGGCATGGTCAAGCGCCAAGGATGTCGTGCTCACATCAAGGACGGTTGAAGATATCTAAGCGCGGCACAGCGAAGTCGCTCGTGTGTCCGCCTTGAGGCGCCGAATGTTGGGGTGCGGATCTCGCAGATGGGTCGGGCCAGGCCGCCGGCCTCGGAGTCGCATGTCGGCCAGGAGCCGTCTTTCGCGAACGGCCGCTTCTATGAGGACTGCTCTGTCAAGCACCGGCATTCAAGGCGGAACCTGAGTATGACATCCGATCGAAGTGCCCACGCGGTTCGGCTGCATTCCTGATCGGAGGTCGGGGACGGTCGAGAGCTCGAGCAAGTGCTCGGGCAAGCTTCTATCCGTGCAGGACTCTGAAGTCCAACACCACATGCTGCATGCGCGCCAGGCGCACTGGCAATCCCCGGTTACCGACGCGCCCCTTCTTTGTGGACGGTCACCGTGCGGTGACCCGCGGTCGTTGCGGGCGCGTTGACCTTTGATCATGATGCAATCGTTTTGGGCGAGGCGCAGATCGGGTATTGATGCTCAGGCCGCGACGGGCTTCAGGTGCGCTCCTGTCGGGATCTCCCCGTCCGTCACGTAACGCCACAGCGCGATGGCCAGGCGCCTGGCCAAAGCAACGATGCCCACGCGTCGCATGCGCCCTCCCGAGGCCGCGAAGCGCCGGTTGAACCAGTGCGTCAAATCGCTGTCGGGTTGCAAGCGCAACCAACTCCACGCAAGTTCCACGAGCAGGGCTCGGACTCGTCGGTTGCCTGCTTTGCTGATGCCTTGCTCGCGTTCCATGCTACCGCTGGCATGCGGAGTCGGAACCAAGCCGAGGCTGCTCGCGAGCTCACGTCGGTTGGCGAAGTGCCGCCAGCCGAAGACCTCCTTAGTCAGTATCCAAGCCCCCTTTGGTCCGATGGCCCGCAGCCGCGCGAGCTGATCGACCAACGGCTGCTTGCCGTCGGCGAGTTCTCGACGACGCGCTGCTTCGAGGCCCCGCACCTGATCCCTGACCAGCTTCAGCCGCTCGCACTCTCTTTCGAGTTCAGCGCGCAACAACGCCGGTACCTGAGCGCGATGTGCGCTCCACCACCTTGCCCAGTCGCGCCCGCCGATGACGATGCCGGGACGCAGGTTGTGCAGCACGAGCAGCGAGCCAATGCGGTTCGTGTGCCCGATGCGCTCGTGCGTCAGCCGCTGCAGCTCTCGGTGCTCGCGACGCGCATCTTCATCTTCACGGCTGGGTTCGTGCAACACCGACCAGACGCGCTCGCCTGCGTGATGCCGGATGAGCATGGCCAACAGCTTGTCGGCATCCAACCGATCGGTCTTCGCTTGCCGTGCCCGACGGTTAACTTCGATGCTGGCGGGATCCACGACGATGTTGTCCACGCCGAGTTCGCACAGCCATCGATGGAACCACCAGCCATCGCGCCCGGCCTCGTAGACGCTGTGCACCTTGGATCGCCCGCTGATCTTGGACCGCGCTGCGGCCTTGAGGATGTGCGAGGCGACCGCAGCCGTATCACCAGCTGCCACGGTGTAGCGACTCACGTGAAACCGGTCATCGCCGAGGCTGATTTGCCAGCTCTTGTCGCCGAGGTCGAAGCTCATGTACAGGGCGCTGCTCGACGTCGTATCCTTGCGCCGTAGGACTGTTCGGGGACTGGTCATTTCCATACTCCTTGAGAAACAGAGACTTGGAAATTCGTTGTAGCTCAAGAGGTGTTCCTGAGCCGTCCTACATAGCATCTTCCGGGCCGCCTAATTCCGGCACCATGCAAGCGCCGTAACTAGGTTGAGCGCCTGTTCCGTTGCCTCAAGGGCTATCGCCGCTTCTTCTTTCGCTTCGAGCAGCTCGACATCATGTTCGCCGCGTCCATCAACTTCGCATTCATCGCTGATGCATTGTGCGTGTTAACAGGCCTTAGTTCCCCTGTTGGCCCTCCGCGAGCTGGCGTCTCACCTTGCGCCCACCCCAGATTAATCTAACTGCTCCGTCTTGAAATAGGTTGTCTCCTGAACAGGGGGCTCCTGAAGGGCGCTATAGAGACGACGCTTGACAATTTGATCCTTTGAGAATAGCACTTTGACAGCATAAGCTTCGGAAGCGTCTCCGCCTTTCAAGGTAAGAAGCATTTGCTTTCCCAACGCACTGAGCTGAATATCTGTGACGTCTGACAGATCTGCGAATACTGATCTAGGAACGAACAATTCATTGCCGTCTACCTCAATCTCTATCGATGTGACCGCAATGCAGGGGAATTTGCTGTATGTGCAGCTGTTCTCGACGTGCTGCGGCCGCTCGCTTGATTGACTCCCAATATCGACGGTCGCCCCTCGAACCTGAATCTTTACACTCTTGCCTAGTACGCGCGCGCTGGCGCTTTTTACAATAAGCGTTGCGCCATTCTCTTGAGACGCTGGAGCGGCCAATGCTAAGGCGAGCGTAAGACCTAACACTAAACTTGCGAAAACCTTCGTCAATTTGCTCATGGTATCACCACCAATGTTCCGCCGCCGCTGCCAATTTGATTCCGTAGACTAGGGCTGGCAATAATACATCCTTCCGAGGCACTGTTGTTGTGCCTGGAGTTATCGCCGTGAATCAAGAACCCGCCACGACCATACATCCAGTTAGAAGGGCCTGGGGTCAGGCGCATTGAACCAGGCAATTTTACGCCGGCGCCAGTAATGTTCAGTTGTTGAGCGCCAATCGCATACTCTCCTGCGGGTAGCGGCCCTGCATTTGGGCTACCTTTGCTGCCAGGAATGAGATCGAGCGCAGGATTATTGAGGCCTTGCCCTTTGCCGGAATATGCGTTGCCGATATAAGTAGTCGCGCTCGGATTGTTTCCCGTGAAATATATGTTCCCCGTGCTTTGCTGATATAGCCAATCCAAACCAAGTGGATCGATCAAGCTCAGCGGATTCCCTCCGACATAGGCATAGGTGTTGACACCCCCAGCGAGTCCAATCGGGTCGGACTGGATGTACCGCCCTGTGCTCGAATCGTAGTACCTATTCCAGTTGTAGTAGAGCCCCGTCTCACTGTCAAAGTACTGCCCCGGGAACCCCACATTCATCCCGCCAATGCCGTCGACGGCAATGCTTCGGTCAAACGCTGCATTGTTCGCCCGCCACACCACGTTGTTGGCTGCGTTCGTCAGCACCTCTGGACGCGACAGGTGGTCGTTGTGGCTCGGCAAGAACTGGCCGCTGCGGAAAATGCCCAGTAGCTCCCCCCCGATCCACACATAGGCCGTCGGCGTCGCGCCATCCTCGTACAGCAGCTCGCCGTCTTGTCCGTAGACGTAGTGCGTCTGACCAGCGCCGCTGCTCTTGTAAACCCGCTGGTTCAAGGCATTGCTGAGGTAGCTGCCCACTGCCGTCCCGCTCGAGGCCACGCCCCTGAGCCGGCCGAACCCGTCGTAGGACAGGGTGCGTGCCGCATTGCTGTCATTGGTCAGATTGCCTGACGCGTCGTACACGAGGCTCCGGCTGCCATTCCCGCTGACGCTGGTCAGCCGGTGGTTCGTGCCGGTGTAGCCGTAGGTGTAGTTCACCCCTTGCCGGGTTTGCGCGGTGCGGTCCCCCGTGGTGTTGAGTGTGAAGGTCTGCGCGTCGCTGCTCTTGGTCGCGCTGGTCAGCCGGTCGTTGAGGTCGTAACCGTAGCTGGCGCTTAGCCCGTAATAGGCATCGTTGATGCTCGCCAGCGTGTCCAGATTTGACGTGTAGCCGTAGCTCAAGCCCTGCGCGCCTGTGCTAGACAGGCCCGTCAGCCGCCCGTCTAGATCCAACGAGGCCCGCCGGTTGACGCCGTTGCCCCATGTCCAGCCCAGCGACGCGCCCGTAGCCGCCTGGTAAACGAAGCCGTTGGCCAGAGTGCCCCAGCCCGAGATGTTCGAGCCGATGCTGCTCGGGCGTCCATAGGCGTCGTAGCCATAGCTTAGGCTGAGGCCGTTCGGGTAGGTCTTGCTGGCAAGCCGACCCTGTCCGTCGTAGCCGTAGCTGGTGGTGTAGCTCGACCCGTTGATGTTTTGCACCTGCTGGACAAGTCGGCCATCGGCGTTGTAGGCATAGCTCGTGCTGCCGCTGCCGTCGGAGAAGCTGGTGAGATGGCCGATGCCGTAAGCACCGTGGTCATACACGAACGTTTCGGTTGTGCCACTGGCCGTGCGACTGGTCATTCGGCTCAGGGCGTCCCACGTATAGGTGATGACCTGGCCGTTGGCCCGGGTCTCCGTTGTCACGCGGCCCAGGCCGTCGACAGCGTACGTGGTGTTACCCGTGTCCGAACTGTTCAGTCCGACCATGCGGCCCAGGGCGTCATAGGTGTAGCCAGTGCCTGAGCCCTTGGGGTCGATGACGCTTGATATCTCACCCAGCGGTGCGTAGGCTATCGTCGTGATGCCGCTATCCGGCGCGGTGATCTTGGTCACGCGGTCGAGCACGTCGTAGGCGAAGGTCGTCGTGCGGCCCACGGCGTCGCGCAGGCTGCTGAGGTTGCCGTTCGCATCGTAGCCGTATTGCACCGACTTCCCGTAGTTGCCGACCTGTCGATATGGGCGCTTGAGGGCGTCATACTGGGTGGTGGCGACGAACTGACCGGCGGCATTGGACGTGTCCGTGCGCAGGTTGGCCGAGGCGTTGTTAGTCCGTCCGTAGGACGTACTTTCGTTCAGTGCGTTGATGCTTTGCGTGAGGCGGCCGGCCGCGTTGTAGACATAGGTGGTGGAACTGCCATCGCTGCTGCTGACCATCGTGAGCTTGTCGCCGGTGTAGCTGTAGCTGGTGGCTCGGCCGTTGGTGCTTTGGCTGGTGATGCGGCCGAAGGTGTCGTAGACGTAAAAGGTCTGTACGCCGTTGGCGTCGATCATCGTGCCAGCTTGGCCGAAGGCGTTGTAGTTGCCGTAGCTGGTGGTCTGGCCGGCCGGGTTGATGATGCTGGCGAGGTTGCCGGCGGTGTCATAGTTGTAGGTGGTGGACTGGCTCAGGCCGCCAGCAACGGTCGTGACGACCCGACTGGCGACCATGCCGTTCGCGTAGTTGGTGTAGCCATAGCCGGTGCTGGGGCCACCCGTGACCGTCGTGCCTTGCGAACCGCAACCGGATTGGCAGCCGGCGGGAGGACCAACGGCAGTGCTGGCGGCGGTACCGACGCCTAGCAGCATGCCGGTGTTGGGGCCGCTGGTGACATAGGTGTAGCTGGCGGTCCTGCTCAGGTAGACGTTGCCGCCGGAATATCCAACCGTCTGGCTGGCAAGCTGGGCGTTGGCTGTCGCGCCGTTCCAAGTGGCCGTGGTGGCATACAAGCCCCCCACGACCTTGCCGGTTTGCCGGCCTGCGCTGTCGAAGCCGTAGGTGGTGATCGTGCCCTTGTTGTCAGTGGTGCTGGTGAGGACGCCATTGGCGTCGTAGGTGCTGCTGGCAACCGTCGCAGCGCAGGTCTGGTTGCCGGCACCTTGGACCTTCGTGAGCTTTCGCTCGTAGCCGTACAGCATGTACGTGTAGGTGGTCGTGGCCCCGAGCTCGTTGGTCAGCGTGGTGGTATAGCCATAGGTGATACCGTTGTTGACGACGTTGGCGTAGCTGAAGGTGTCGCGCTTCTCGTTGAGGATGTCACCGCTGCTGACGACGCGGCCCTGGTCGTCGTAGGCATAGCTGGTGCGGCGCACGCCGTTGATGGCGTAGCCGGTGACCAGCCCCGTGTTTGCGGCGCGGGTGTCCTCGTAGAAATAAGTGGTGGTGTCACCGTTGGGAGCGGTGACGGTGGTGAGGTTGTCGCCGTTGTAGCCGTAGGTCCAGATGCCGCCGTTCGCCGCAGTGACTTGCGTGATGCGCCCGTTGGTCCAGACCTGGTTGACGGTCTGGCCGCCGACGGCCTTGATCTGGACGATGTGCCGGTCAGTAGTGTTGTCCAGCGTCAGGCTGACTAGCAACGCACCACCGCGGTTCTTGATGCCCATCTGGGTGGTGGCGGGATCTTCTTCGTAGATGCGATTGCCCAGTGCTAACGACGAGGCGTATTGCGCCCCCCCGGTGGCGTTCAGGGTCAGCATGCCGCTGGAATCCAGGCCGTTGTACTGGTAGGTATTGGCCGTGCTGGACGTCCGGATGTAGGTGTAGGCCACGCCTGCGTAGTTGACTGTGACGCTACCCGGCAAGGTACCTGAGGGAACGGGCGTGACGCGCGGCACGTTGAGCGCACCGCCCCAGCGGAAGCCGAACTCTCCGGACGGTGGCAATGCCTGGCCCGTCCTGAACTTGGTGTAGTAGGTGCGCGTCAGCGCGAGTTCGGGGAGTACGCCAGGGAAGTCCGCGTGAGAAAGAGTTTTCTCGCCGGTGGACATGATGACGGGCATGCAGGTATGGGGGCCAGTCTTGTTGCCGGGATCGGCAAGGAGCTTGGATCCGCCACCGCTGTAGCCGTAACCGGAATATCCTCCGCTGCCACTGAGTTGCTGGTCTCGGTAGAAGGAGCCATCGCCGTAAGGATCCCTTACAGGCGGGGGCGGCGGCGGCGGGGGCGGGGGCGGCGGCGGGGGATTCTGCGGATCGGGCCCCGTTGGACCGCCGCCGCCGCCGGGGGGGCACGTGCCGATCTCGCGGCAGTCAGGTGTGCCTGTACCGCCACCGCCGCTCTGTGCCCAAGCAGCGTTCAAAAAGACGAACAAGCCCGCGCCGATGAGCGCGCTCGTCACGCCAATACCCAACCCCTGCCTCTTCGCGCCCTGATTCATTCTGATTGCCCGTCTGTTGTCAGAGCGCCTCCCTGGCGCGCATTAGCAGTGGATTATCTAAATGGCTTGAAGAGCAGCAACAGGTAATTACCCAAAAGTCCGGGCACGCAATCCTTGTGACTGACGAGCGCAAGCGGGTTTGGCCGGTCGATATCGCGACACCCGCCGTCCCGGCGGCGCAATAGCCGCACCAGCCCACTCCGTGGCTCGTTGCGATGGGAAGGAGGCTAGGTTACCGCCTTCCGTCCGACCGCTTCGGGGCGTCGAGTTTGGAGAAACGGAGGACAGCTTTGGGTCGTGAGCCGCCGATAGTCAGAATCGCGTCAATCTCCGCAACGTAGCGAAAGCGGCCGGCCGAAAGCAGGGCGGCATGGACGACGATGTTCTGGTAAACGGTCATCCACGAATCGCTGCTTCAACCGGTGGCTGGCCGCCACGTCCGTTCGCGTCAAGCACGGCGCCCAGCCGGACTGCTGGCCGCGGGCATTGGCGCGGCCTCGATGGCCCGCCAATGCCAAACTCCCTTCAGAAAGCTGACACAACGTGTTTGTCCCAACCGCCAGGCCGTCTCGGCGAGCGGGGGCTGCGTCCCGTCGGGGCTGGCGTTGAGGGGCGGCGAGCACCGCAGGGGTGGGGGCGGCGCGCGCAGCGCGCTTCGTTGTCTGACTCGCGCCAGCTGTTTGAACGGAGCGCGCAGCGCGAAGTGAGTTCTGGCGCGCGCCCCCGCCCCGAGGAGC
>FTKD01000215.1_pt1 | contig 34343 bp, 30 predicted proteins | sample 1658191 | NCBI WGS metagenome assembly FTKD01 (sample SAMEA3914808, study PRJEB12502) | metagenome | biome: forest; material: soil | place: Canada | collected 2011-08-03 | depth 0.3 m
CGGCGGCTGTTCCCATTGATCGATGCGATAGACGATGACGTTCTTGAACATGTGGCGGCCGAGGAAACGGAGAGGCGAAAGGGCGCGATTCTAGGCTGGCTGTATTTCCGTCCAGTCGAGCAGGCGCGCGCGCCGCGCCGAAAGAGGGCAAAACCGCACGCGTCGCGCCCAGCGACGAGAATCGACGCCATGAAAGTCTTCGGAATCGCCGGCTACTCCGGCATGGGCAAGACGACGCTGCTGGCGCGCCTGGTACCCGCGCTGATCGCGCGCGGCCTGCGCGTGTCGCTGATCAAGCACAGCCACAAGGACATCGAGGTGGATCGCCCCGGCAAGGATTCGTACCGCCTGCGCGAGGCCGGCTGCCACGAGGTGCTGCTGCTCGGAAGCACGCGCTGGGCGCTGATGCACGAGCTGCGCGGTGCCGACGAGCCGTCGCTGGACTACCTGCTCGACCGGCTGCAGGACGTCGACCTGGTGCTGGTGGAAGGCTTCAAGCACGGCGATTTTCCCAAGCTCGAGGTGTGGCGCGCCGAGGTCGGCAAGACGACGCTGGCGCCCGCGTGGCCGGGCATCCGCGCGATCGCCAGCGACGACCGCGTCGACGCCGCGCCGACGCTCGCGCGGCTCCCGCTGGCCGACATCGAGGCCATCGCCGACTTCGTTCTGGCGAATGCCGCCACACGTTAGGACGCCCATGCTCCGCTTCGCCGCCAACCTGTCGATGCTGTTCACCGAGGCGCCCTTCCTCGATCGCTTCGCGCTCGCGGCGCGCGCCGGCTTCGCCGCCGTCGAATGCCAGTTCCCGTACGAGGCGCCGGCGCGCGAGATCCGCGCCCGCCTCGACGACCTCGGCCTGGCGATGGTGCTGCACAACCTGCCCGCCGGCGACTGGGCCGCCGGCGAGCGCGGCCTCGCCTGCCTGCCGGCTCGCACGGACGAGTTCCGCGCGGGCGTCTCGCGCGCGATCGCGTACGCGCACGAACTGGGCGTGACGCAGCTGAACTGCCTGGCGGGCATCGCGCCGGCCGCTGCGGACGCGGACGCGCTGCGCCGCACGCTGGTCGAGAACCTGCACTTCACCGCCCGCGCCTTCGCGGCCGAAGGCCTGCGGCTGCTGGTCGAGCCGATCAATCCCTTCGACATGCCAGGCTTCTTCGTCAACCGCACGCCGCAGGCCGTGGCCATGCTGGACGACGTGGGCGAGCCGAACGTGTTCGTGCAATACGACGTGTATCACGCGCAGCGCGCCGAAGGCGAGCTCGCGGCGACGCTCGCGAAGTACCTGCCGCGCATCGCGCACGTGCAGGTGGCCGACAACCCGGGCCGCCACGAACCCGGCACCGGCGAGATCCGCTTCGAGTTCCTGTTCGCCGAGCTGGAGCGCCTGGGCTACGCCGGCTGGATCGGCTGCGAGTACAGGCCGGCGGGGCGCACCGACGTCGGGCTCGACTGGCTGCCGGCCGGGGCGCTGAAGCCGCGCGCCTAGCGGCCAATCCGATCCTCGAGGGAAGTGGGTCGCGCCGCACCCGACCGGGTGGCTTCCTACCCAGGGGCCCCGGTCGCCGGGCGAGGACGCAGCGCGCGCTGCGCCCATGCGGCCATCCGCCGTGTAGCCCGCACGTCACGGCCGCGGCGCCCCCCGAGCTCGAACACGGGTCGGCCGCGACGCCCCTAGTTCTCGCCATGGGCTGACTTTCCCAGTTCAATCAAGCACTTGCAGCGTCGCGGGCGTCTGGCACCGCACTTGCGTCGTGTGGGTGGCATGACTTCCTTCGCCGTCAAGACGGCCGCGCGCCAGAGCCCGGCGAAGCGCGCCGCGCCCGCAGCCGCGCGCACCGTGGAGCGCATCGGTGCGCCCTTGCAAGGCGCAGGCGCCGAGGTGGCGGTCAACGCCGTGCTCGACGCATCCGCGGGGTCGCGCCGGGCCGACTTCAGTGCCGTGCCGCTGTCAGCGGCGCAGGCTCTCCCGGGTGCGCCTGCGGAGCCGACCGAGTCGCGGCGCGCGGCGGTCGACGCGCTCGTCCTGCGCTTCGCCCAGGACATGGGCCGCCCCGCGCGCGAGTTCGTCGTGCATCAGGATGACGCAGCGCGCGCACGGACGCGCATGCACGGCGTGCGTGGCCTGGTCGACGGCGGCGTCGCCTACCTCGACCCCGACCGGTTCGACCCGGCCAGCGCCGACGGGGCGACCCTGGTCGGCCACGAGCTGACGCACATCGCGCAATCGCGTGCCTTCGGCGTGGCGCGCGGCGGCAGCGAGCAGGAGGCCGAGGAAGAGGCCCGCCAGGTCGGCGCCGATTTCGCCGCCGGACGCCGCCTGGCGCCGCCGTCCATCGCCTGGCGGGCGCGCGCGTTCGACTCGCCGAAGATCGGCCATGCGACGCAGAGCCTGCCCGACAAGCAGGACGTGGGCTTCCTGCCCAGCGGCGTGATCGTCCTGCGCACGTCGTGGTGGATCGAAGGCATGAGCGTCGAGCGGGTCGGCGGCAAGGCCAAGACCGTCAAGATGATGAATCCGGCGAAGGTCCGCGAGCTCCTCAGATTGATGCGGCGCGCTCGCTACTACTGGTGGATGACGGACGCCAATATCGAATACATCGCCGACAACTTCGCGCTCAAGGGCACCGAGCTCGATCCGGACGAGACCTTCTTCACGATGGCCTGGGGGTCGGACATCCTGAAGGTCGTCGGCCCGCCGCCAGGCGCCTCGTTCTACTTTCAACGCAGCGGGGAAGACATCCGCGGCTTCATGCGTTCGAGCGAACTTCATCCTGGCACGGTGACGGAGAAGGTCACGGTTCCCCTCCCGCGCGCAGACCGCATTCGGATGCTGGACGCGCTGGACAAGTTCACGGGGCTGACGTCCACCGAGGACAGCCGCCGCAAGTACATCGGGCTGGACGAGCTGGTGCTCGACACTGACTACAGCGCGACATCGTTCCTCATCGGCAAGAGCACCCTCGACCTGTTCTACGGGACGTCCCAATACAAGCAGTACCTGGCCGGCAAGAAGCCCAATCTCGACACCCAGGCTCCTGTGCGGACGTTGACCACCGGCGGCGGCATGGTGCTGCGCTTCGATGTCGACATCAGCGACGCGGACATGACGTACGCCGCCGCGTGGCTCGAGGCCCTGCGCACGAATCCGGCCGGCGGGACGGGCGGCCCGCAGGTCGGCGGGCTGATCTACACCCCGTACTACATCCGCTTGATGCGCCAGATCGACGCCCATCCGCAGAAGGCGGCGATCCTCGCGGCGCTGCGCGGCTACGGCGTCGTGCATGCGTCGGACATGATGCTGGCCATCGCCGCGGCGGAGTACGCCGCCGCCGCGAAGGAGGTCGGGCTCGGTCCCGCACCGGTGCGCCAGCGCGCGTTCGACGAGCCGGTGGCCGGCGAGATCATGGTCGAAGGACTGGCCTATCCCGGGCGCCAGATCCGCATGTGGTTCAAGAAGTCCAACACGGCGCAGATCTTCCGGTTCGAGACCGTCCGGACGCAGTGGCTGGTGCAGAAGAAGAAAGCGGACAACACGTGGGACCAGCCCGCCGATTCGCCCGAGGAGACGGTCGAATTCAATGCCGTCGAACCGACCTATTTCAAGTACACGTTCGACGACATCGGCTTCTACCGGGTGCACGCCTTCGTCGACGACACCTGGTACTTCCCCGCGCATTTCACCGAGGAGGTGGAAGTCCGGACCGAGGCCGCGCGGCTCAAGGGCATCAAGGACACGGCGTTCGCAGGCATGGGCGACCCGGCGGTCACCGATGCGAACAAGTCGTTCGACACGACGCTGTTCAACGAGGTCTTCGGCAAGGAGCGCTACCACGTGGGCGCGCAGCTCGGCGCGGACCTGCCGGCGGACTGGCAGCGCATGAGCGACACCGACCGCCTCGCGTTCATCGTCAACGACAAGAAGAACCTGAACGCGCTGATCGCTCAATACGACAAGCCCGATGCGCCTTACCGCCAGAAGTCGCTGGTCGACTACGCCAAGGATCGCCTGAAGAGCCTCGAGGCGCAGGAGGACAAGATCGGCGAGGAGAAGAGCGCAGGCTACGTCCACTTCGAGGCGCGTGGCGCGTACCTGAGCCGCACCAAGGGCGTCCCGGATTCGCCGCTGAAGCTGCTCGGCCTGGCCAAGGGAGCGCCGGAGAAGATGTCGCTGGTGTTGCACGACTTCACGCGCCTGACGGAGACGGTCGATTCGAAGTTCGAGGCCGACGGCGGCGGCTTCAGCGACGCCGCCGAGGCCGTCTTCCTCAAGATCTGCAAGCACTACCCCGCCGGCAAGATGTCGGTGCTGTTCGAGGTGGTCAACAACGCCAACGTGCCGCAGAAGAAGACGATCGGCTTCGAGCTCGACACCAACACCGCCTACAAGTCCGTGCGCTCGGTGGTCTGGGATCCGGCGGTGCAGATCGCCGTCAACCTGGCGGGCGCGGCGCTGATCATCTTCTTCCCGCCGACCGCGGCGATCGTGCTGCCTATCCTGGGCGTCTACAACTCGATCGAGGTCATCAACAAGATGTCCGACCTGAAGGACAGCGGCAACCTCACCTGGGGCGCCTTCGGCAAGGGCGTCGCGGAGATCGGGTTGAACGTGCTGCCCGTCATCGGCGAGTTCAAGGCGCTGTCCATCGCGGCCAGGACCGCCAGCGTGGGGGCCAAGGCCGTGACGGTGGCCGATCGCGTCGTGCTCTACGGCCTGACCGGCGTGACGGTGGGCGGCATGGCGGTGCTGATGACGGTCGAAGGCGTCCAGCAGTGCACCGAGCTGCAGGAGCAGGACGTCTCGGAGGTCGCGGCCATCCTCGCCGAGCTGAACGAGGCGCGCGCGCAAAACCCGAATTCGCCCAAGGTCACCGAGCTCGAAGCCAAGCTGAAGAAGGCGTCGGACCGGGCGCTCAAGCGCGCGCAGGACACCTTCGAAGGGATGGCGAAATCGCTCGCCATCATCCTCGTGCCGACGGCGGCGATGACACGCATCTCGGGCGCCATCGCGGCCAAGAGCGTCGGCGCGCTGATCGAAGAGGGCCGGTTCGTCCACGAGCCGGGGGTCGCGCCGCATTACGATCCGGTCGACGGCGTGATGCGGGGCGACAAGGCCAAGGTGACGCCGCAGGTGCTGGACGGACTCAAGGCGTCGTATGCCGCCGACCAGGGCATCAAGCAGGTGCAGCTGGAGAAGATGGCCGGATCGGACAAGGTCCAGCTCAAGACCAGCGCGACGGCGAAGAAGGTGTCCGTCAGCGTCGATCCCGGCACCGGCATGACGACCATCGAGGCGCCGCAGGGCATGCCGTTCGAGCAGGTGGTCAAGGACGCCTGGGACCAGCATTTCAGCAAGCAGGTGGGCGCCCCCGCCGACATGCCGGTCATCGCCGGCAGCGGGGCGCCGGCGACGACCAGCGCGAAGGTGATCGCGACCACGGCGAACGTGCGGGTCGGGCGTGGCGTGAAGGAGCTGTCCGAGGCGAAGAGCCTGCTGCGCCGACTGGCCGACGGCGATGCCACGGTGTTCGGAGAGCTCGGCGCCGAGACGCCGCCGAAAGGCTTCGACATCCAGTCGGTCGAATGGGGACTCGGCACCACGGCCGACGGCCAGAACGTGATCGTGCGCGGCGATGCGACGCACGTCGACTGGTCCAAGACGCCCGGCGTCAAGCCCGTGGCGCACACCCACCCGATGTCGCAATCGAAGAAGCTCTCGGGCTGGAAGGTGACGTTCGCCGACCTGGTGAAGGGCGCGGGCGAGAACGCGGCGAATGCGGACAAGGTGCTGGCCTCGCCGGCCGACATCAAGTACATGGTCGACAACGGCCTGGCCGTGCACACGATCGAGACGCCCTACGTCGACAAGGGCAACGGCGTGATCGGCAATCCGACCCGCGGCCTGGACGAGCCGAAGATCCAGATCGAGATCTCGCAACCGGAGCAGGCCGGCCTGTGGCACAACCTGTCGGATGTGCCGGTCTACAAGGCCCGCATGCGCGCCAGCTCGGGCGGCAAGGCGCCGTTGTGGGAGGCCGACGTCTGGGTCACGCACAGCCCGGAGGCAGGCTCGCAGCTGATGTTCCAGGAGCCCGCACCGGACGTGATGACCAAGCCGCGCGCGGGCACGCCGGGTACGGTCGCCGGCGGCGGCGCGATGTTCTCGGGCGCCCACGACTTCACGCCGACGACGGCGGCGCAGACCCGCGCGCTCAACGACTGGAACAAGCTGCAGGCGTCGCCGACCCGCTACGGCGGCAAGTTCAGCTGGGAAGACTGGCTGTTCCGCTACGAGAACGAGGGCCTGGTCTACGACGTCGAAGGCACCCGCAAGTGGAAGACGCCCGAGGGCATGGTGCGCGAGGTGGAGCTGTTCGACGCCGGCGCCAGCGCCGCCGACGTCGTCAAGCGGCTCACCACCGAAGGGGCCGGAAAAGGCGGCGCCACCTCCACGTTCAAGAGCTTCTTCGAAACGCTCGTTCGTCGCAAGCTGCTCAAGGACGGCGCGGAGCTGCAGGCCTACATCGAGAAGAACGTGTCGTTCAAGGAGCGCAGCGTCGACTTCGTCCGCCACAAGTTGAAGGCCGAGTTCAAGCCGCAGTTGATGGAACAGGCGTCGCCGAAGCGTTGGAGCGCGGCCAGGCTGGCCGAGATGCAGACGGCGCATCCTGACCTGCCCTGGGCCGCCGAGCCCGCGAAAGCGCGCGAAGCGGCGGGACATCGCGAGATGTCCGACGTGGTGAAGGACCTCGATTCGTCCGACAAGGGCCCGATGTTCGAGCAATGGGTGCAGGAGAACGTCTTCCCGGACGCCACGACGCAGCTGGCGGCAACGAAGAGCGAGATCGACCCGCAGCTCAAGCCCGGCGAGACCCTCGGCGACAACCGCAAGATCGACCTGCGCCAGGGCGAAACAGGCATCGAGGTGAAGACCGTCAACGACCGGCTGCCGCTCGAAGAAAGGAGCCTCGACGCGAGCCGCAGGCCGACCTCGCAGTTGCTGGACAACCTGCGCATGGTCGCTTCGGAAGTGAAGCTCGCGGTCAAGGGCCAGGTCGTGCAGTTGAAGAAACTGAAATACGTCTTCACGACGACCAAGGGGGCGGTCGCCAACCTCGATACCATCAAAGAGGTGCTGGGGAATCCGAGATTCGAAGGCAAAATCACTTTCGACGTGTTCGATGCCAAGGGCACCCGCCACACGATCAGCTCGCTGGACGACCTCGGCACGCCGCAACTGGCGTGGCTGAAGTAGCTGGCGCCATTGAGAAGCGACATGAATGACTTGATGAAGCTGTCGTTGACGGTGTCCGGTGCCGACGCCCTGGCCCTCGCCCTGGCCCTCGCCGAGCGCCGCGAGTTCAGCGATACGCCGCCCGACGCCTTGACCGTGGGCGACCAGAAGGTCGCGCAGCACGATGACTGGCGTGGCCGCATGCAGGCGGACGGCCCGACAGTTCGCGCGAGCTGGGGCGACCTGATGCAGACGTTTTTCGAGTACATGCCGTCGCATCCCGTCTCGGCACGCGTTCCCGGCGTGCCAAGGAACGTCGAAGCGGCCATCGCGCTTCTCGACCCCCTGCCCTTCGAGCTGGCCGCGTTCGGCGCCCTGCACAAAGAATGGCTGGCCGCGTACACCGCGCCCGGCTTCGGCGGCTTCCATGCACTGCTCGGCTGGGCCTGCGCGTTCCGCGGCGCCGGCCACGACCGGCTGGTATCGCGTCGCTGGCTCGAGCACGGGCCGTGGCGGCTGATCAAGGGCGACGGCGACTTGTCGTTCGTTCAGTTCCACGACCTGGCGGCCGACGCGGCGGCAGCGCTCGAGCAGGCCCGTCCCGGACACGAGCGACTGGGCATCGGCCCTGCGAGCGGCTACCTGCAGGACGACTACGTCTTCGAGACCGACGTCAAGGGCCTCTACCTGGCCCAGAAGCGCAAGCTCGTCATCACGGCGGCGGACGACGTGTCGCAGCGCGCGCTGCGCGACGCCTGCGCCGCACGGCGCCAGCGCCGCAGCGATCCCGCGCAACCGATAGACCGCATCGCGTATCTCTTCATCGACGAATCGCTGGCCCGCAAGCACCTGCACGAACTGTGGCTGCGCGAACTCGAGTGCTGGGCGCTCGTCGACGGCCAGAAGCGCCGGCTCGACGAAGGCTACGCGCCCGCGCCCCGGGAGCCGGCCTGGGTGGCCCGCCGCGCGGGCTGAACGCCATCGGGGCGCCGGCGGCGCCCCGGGCCGTCAGCGCCGAACCGAGTCCGGTTGCTGGCGGCGGATGACGACGCTGCGCTCCGCATCGTCGTCGTGCGAACCGGAGTCCTGGAACTCGGTCTCGAGTTGATCGAGCAGGCTGCTCAATTCGTCGGTAGCGACGTCGCGCCAGAGGCCGATCCGGCGCGCTCGCAGTTCGGGCTTGCGCAGCATCGCGTCGATGTCGAAGACGAAACCGGTGGCGCGGCGCAATGCAAATCGGATGCGAGCTCGCAGGATTTCCTGATCGGGCTTCAGTACGTAGCTCATCGTCTCACCCCTCCGCGCGCTCGGCGTGTCGACCGTCGCGCCTCCCGACCCCAGGAGACTGCTTTCGTCGCCGCTATCGCGATATTTGCTTGTAGTCTAGAGCGAAGGCGTCTGTTGCGGCCCCCCCAAGATGAGGGAGGTACAACCCGGCTCCGAGTCCGCGGTGCGAGGAAATGCTGCGGCGGCACCCAACCCGTTGCAGGCATTCGCGGCGGATGGGTTTCGGGGCTTCCGCGGCGCCGCCGTTCAGATACGTGGCCGCTGGCTTCGATCACTGAGCTTGGAAACCGCCTTTCGGGCGCAGCGATGGCGCGCTTGTCCAGGCGTGACGGGGATGTTTGTCGCCGGGCAGAACGACGACTTGAACGCTGTAGAAAGCGGATTCATCGACCCGTTAGCGAGAAGTCGATGACGACTTCGTCCTTGACGGCCAGGAGACCACCCGCCACGGAATACGGATGAATGCCGAAGTCCGTCTGTCGCAGGACGAATGCGCCGCTCACGGCCAATCGCTCGGGGAGCCCTGTCACCGTCAACGGGATCCACTGGTCTCGCGTGACACCGTGCATCTGGACCGCGACCTGTGCGGCGTAGCGGGGCGATTCGCCACTGATGCGCAGGCAGTGAATGCGGACCAGCGGGAACTGGGCGGCCTGCATGTTCGAATCGCCGAGCATGTGCTCGCGAGTGCCCGCAATGGCTTCAGGCGTCAGTACCGACGCGAAGGCCGCACCCAGGCCTGCACGATGGTCGGGGTTGTCGATCTCGAGTTCGTCGAGGCGAAACTCGAGATCGAAGCGCGCGTCGGCAGCGCCCGTCGCGGGCAGCAGCATGAAGCCGGCGAAATGCGGTGCGGAGAGAACATGGTTGTGCCCCAACCTGGCAGCGCGGCCATCGCGAAATACATAGATCCTTACCGACGAGGTTGCAGGTTCCAGCGTGAAGACCTTGCCCCCGTCCTGTGCAAGGTGTGCGTAGGTCGCCCGCAACGACTCCAATTCGGGCTGCGCTCGTGCCGGCACGCTCAATCCGTTCGACGCCAGCGTCGGGGACGGCACATTGGTGCAACTGGTCGACACCGTCACGCCGATCAGTACCAGCGAGGTGAAGAAAACTCGGGATGGTTTCATTCCGGGACGTCCTTGTTCAGTCGGCGTATGCGGCCCTTGCGAAGAATGATCCATGGCACGGCGACGGCGAGGTAGGCGATCCCGGCGGCCGCGATGACGGCGCAAGCAGCGGCCTTGACGAACAGGTCGGAGATCCGTGGCGCGCCGCGCAGGTCGCGGATGACAGTGGCGTGGCCAATTTCCTCGCGCGCGTGCTGGGCGAAAAGATGGCGCGCGAACGGACAATCGAACGTGAGTCTGCTCTCGCACCGCAGATAGGCCGACGACGCCAGTGCCGAACCCTGTTCCATCAGCTCGACGCTCAGCAATCGAGTGGACGGCGCCAATCGCGCGGCCGCGAGGTCCAGGACGGATTCGATCTGCCGCAGCCCGGGAGGTCTTCCCTGAAGATAGCCAGCCAGCGCTCGATTGAATCTTCGGTGAGCGCCTGAGTGTTGCGACTCTTCCTGGACGAATTCGCGAGCGCGCGACTTCGTCGCCGATTCGTGCAGGTTCCTCATGGCATCGGAGACGGTCCGGATGAAGAATCGCTCCAGCGGTGGCGTTGCGAAGCTCAAGGCTTCCAGTACCGCGGAAATGACGATGTCCGAATTGCACCATGCGCCAGAAATCCGGTCGCTGGGGGACAGATGCTCCAGGGTCTGCATCCCTCAGTCCCGCGCTGGTGCCGGCCCTGCCGGCGCATCGAATGTCTGTGGGCCTATCCGGTAGTGCTCGTCACCGCTGTAGACGTCGACCAGGGTCACGCCACCTTGCGCGTCGGTGATCGACGCCGATTTCGCTGCCGAATAGCCTGCCTGCGTGCGGATGCTCCGTGTCACCTCGATGCTGCGCAGCAAGTGGCGATGACCGTCGAACAGCATCGTCTTCCACGCGAGTCCGATGCGTGCGTCGACGCAACTGAGGGCTTCGCGGACCGGGGAGACATCCCTTCGATCGGGACGTGATCGAACCTGATTGCATGAATGGCCATTGACCGTCTGCGGCCCTTCGTCGACTTGCTCGGGCCAGTTCCACCACGGCGCCATCAGATCCCACACGACAAGGCCGGTGCCGAAGATTTCGGCCATCGGGTCGGCAGGTGTCGCTGCCGACGTCGCGTCCGCCGCATAGGCCGTCGACTGCACACGATCTCCGACTCGCTCCGAGACGATCGAGCGATCGCGAATCCCCGCGGGAGCGATGGCTCGAACGAGCAGCCGCCCCTGTTCTTCACCGGATTGACCGATCAGCGCGAGCCTGGTGGGCTCCGTGGCGCTGCCTGCAGACTGCATTCTCAGCGTGATCCGGATCTCGAATCCGTCGCTGTCGCGCGCAGCGCGCATGGCGTCGACCAGCTCCGATGCCGATCTGCTCGCGATGGCTTCGCAATGCCCCAGCGGCAGCGCGCAAAGCAAAAACAGGCCAGTTGCCAAGGCGGCGCGCGTCATTCGTGCCTCAGGGCCCGTGACGGCAACATGCGCGACGCCTTCAGCGCGGGAAGGAAGCCTCCGGCAACCCCCAACACCGCTGACAGGCCAAGCACGCCGACCAGGAACAGCGGCGAGAAGACGGCGTCGATCTTTCCGCGCATCAGATCCATGTGCGACATGCCAGCGGCGGCACCCATCCCAAGCAGGCTGCCCACCACGCCTCCCGTCAGCGTGAGCAGCAAGGCCTCGCCGACGATCAGCTGGATGATCGTTCTTGGCCGCCAGCCAAGTGCCTGGAGAATGCCGACCTCGCGCGTACGCTCGTTGACGCTCATCAGCATGGTGTTGAAGACGACCAGCGTTCCCACCAGGCTGGCGATCAGGATCGTCGCGTCGCTCATCGCCTTGGCGATCCGCACGATGGCGTTCTGGCGCACGAGCTCGCCCGAGGTGAAGGCGATGTAGCCGGGCATCATGGCGCGCACGCGTGCCTTGATCTCGTCGACATCCTTCTCGGTGGCTGCGCCGTCGAGCTTGATGTTCAGCACATTCACCTTGCCGGGCTTGTCCGTGACCTGCTGCGCCTGGCTCAGCGTGACGATGAGTGCGCCGTTCTCGATGACGGCCGGGCTCTCGAAAATGCCGACCACCTTGAACGATCGACCTTCGATCTCCACATCGTCTCCGACGCCCTTGTGAAGCAGATCGGCGGCAATCGAGCCCAGCACGACGCTGGCTTCCGAATCCGATACCGGCCAGCGGCCGCTGACCAGGTGCAGGTGCTTCCAGAGATAGCTGTCCCAGGCCCAGCCAAACACGAAGACCGGCGGCGAATCGTTGCTGACGCTCAGCATTTCGCTGAGCAGCCCCACGACGTCCGATACATGGGGCATGGCCTTGAGCGTGCGCGCGTTGGCCTCGGCGAGAAACGGAGAAGGCATCGAGTTCTCGCTGGCCAAACGGGTCACGATCAGGTCCGTTCCGCGGGAGTCGTTCGCCTTCTGCCAACTGGCCTCGAAGCCCCAGGCAATGCCAGTCAGGGCCACGATCGCGGCGATGCCCAATGCCACGGCGGAAATGGTCAGCGCCGAGCGAATGCGACGTCGAAGAAGATTGCGCAGGGCGAGTTGCAGGAGCGTCATGACGTGGTCTCCCAGGCTGGATCCAGGCGGCCGTCGCGTAGATGAACAATGCGATCCGCGCGGGCGGATACCTCGGCGTCATGCGTGACCATCACCACGGTCACTCCTGACTTGGTCCGAACAGCGTCCAGCCTGTCGAGTACCTGGCGGGCGGCCGCAGAGTCGAGGCTACCAGTCGGTTCGTCGGCCACGATCACGTCGGGCTCGTTGATGAGTGCCCGCGCGATGGCCACACGCTGGCGCTCGCCACCGGACAGCTGCGACGGGAAATGGCCGGCGCGTTTGTCCAGCCCCATGTCCGCCAACAGTTGCCAGGCACGCTCCAGGCCATCGCGCCGACGCTCAGGCACGCCGATCGTTGGAACCAGTACATTCTCGAGTGCGGTCAGTGTCGGGATCAGATGGAAGGACTGGAAGACGAAGCCGAAGTGACGACGTCGAAACAAGGCGGGGTCGGCGACGTCGGCGTACGGCTCCAGGTTCATGAAAAGGCGGCCGGACGTCGGCACGTCGAGCATGCCGATCAGGTTGAGCAGGCTCGACTTGCCGCAACCACTGGGACCGACGACAGCGACGAACTCGCTCTTGCGAACGTGGAAATCGAGCCCGTCGAGTGCGCGCGTGGCCCCGCCGTCGAATTGCAGCGCGAGTCCCTCGGCGCGAATCAAGGCCTGAGCTGAGGCGCCGGAAGTGACGACGTTCGCGCGATCCGCCAGCGACTCCACGTTGCCCAGCGCCAACCTTGCATCCGTATTCATTTCGAAGCGCCCGCGGGTGCCGCCAGCATCAGTCTGATCTTCACAGGAATCTCTTCAGCCACGACGCCGGCCGCGTTCCACTCACCGGCGCCGATGCCGAATTCCGAGCGCCTGATCACGAAGTCGCTCGTGATCAACGTCTTGCCGCCCGCCTGATCCGTGCTGACGAACTGCACGACGAGATCTCTGGCGCGGTTGTGCAGGGACAGCTCCCCGCGGGCCTCGAAGCGACCGGGCCCGAGGCTCCGGAACGAAGACGATTTGAACAAGGCATAGGGTGCGTGGCCCTTGTCGAGCCAGTCTGCGCCGACCGCGATCGCGTCGGCCTCGTCCGTCCCCGTGCTCAGGGAGCCCACATCGATCTTCAACTGCGCATTGGACAGCGCTGGATTGGCCGGATCGATGTCGATGTTCGACTCGAAGCGTTTGAACCCGCCTTGAACCGGAACACCCATTTCTTTCACGACGAAGTCGATCCTGCTCTCTGCGGGGATCAGAACTCTCGGCGCGGCCTGCGCGCAAGAACCCGCGATCACCGCGAGGGCGACGAGGCCTGACTTCATCGGCTCGTGATATTTCATATGGCTGAGTGCTTCAAGGTTGATAGGGAGTCCATACGCTTTGGAACCGCGCCGAGCTCGCGCCCGTCGGCGTGGCTGCGCCAGCGTGCCAGTTCAGGCAAAGCACATAGCTGAAGTGAGCGATCTGTCGGCCCCCTTGCAGGGTATCGATCTGGTCGAGAAGGCGGCAGCTCTCGAATCCATCCCGACCCATCGGGATGGGGAGCGGCATCCGGGACCAGTCGACGACCAATGCCGACTCGCCAACTTCCAGGTGACCGAACCAGAGCGCGAACTGGTCGGCACGATCCGGCACGACGATCACGGGCATCGGGCGCGCGTACCACGCCAGTCGACTCGCCAGCGACCAGTTCATGACGACCAGCGCGCTGGCTCGGTGCTGCTCGGCAAGTCCTGCACCGTGAAGCGCGGCGGACTCCCATCCATAGAGATCGGCGACCGGGTTCGGCGTCGAGCCAGGCGGCCGCAAGCCGGGTGGCGAATGCGCGGCGCTGCCGTACTCTCCCGAAAAGCCGCCTTCGAAGAGCGTGACGACCACCGCCCCGAGAAGCAGTCCTTGCAAGGCGACCAGCGACCAGGCCCATCGGCGTTTCAGCCGCATGCAGCCGGCCACGGTCAGAGGAAGCAACGCTGTCCATCCGCAAGCGGTCCAGTGGGGTAGCGAAGAGCCGCGTCCGGCGAGCAGCGCGAAGGTCAGCAGCACCGGCGCGCCGAACACGAAGGCCATGTTGCGTGCGGCCGAGGCGTCGCGCGCTTGGCCGGATCCAGCTTTGGACGGCGTCCTTCGCAGGGCGACCGTCAGCCCGACCGGCACCAGGAAACCATAGGCCAGCAGTTGCAGTGCAAGCGCGCGAACGACGTTGACCACCTTCCAGTCCTGATCGCCTGACGCGTGCCGCGTCTGGTAGGCGATGGAGGCCCAGTCGTGCTGGAAGTTCCAGTACACAACGGGCGCCGCGGATGCCGTGACGATCACCGTGACCAGCCAAAAGCCGCGATGGCGCCAGAGACGCTTGCCGTGAAACGACGCAAGACTCAGAAGAGCGCCCATCACGATGAAGACGCCCGTGTACTTCGACAGCACCGCCAGGCCGAGCAACAGTGCCAGGCCCGTCCAGGCCCGCCAGTGCCGGGCCCGGGCCGGGTCGCGCAGTTTCCATGTCGTCAGCATCGCGGCCAGCACCAGGGGCATCAGCAGCGTGTCGGGGACCAGGGCCACACCCAGTAGGTTGAACAGGGGGCCGAGTACCAGGAGCCCGACTGCCCAGGCGGCTTGGCGACTCGGCTCGGGCGGCGACTCCGATGGCGCCAGCGGCAGTTCGCGACAAAGTCGTGCCGCCAGGATCGCCGACACGATCCAGCATGCCATCGGGACAACGCGCATCAGCGCGTCGGCCCCGCCTGCCGCGACGAAAGGCGCCTGCAGCCAGCCCACCATGGGCGGATGATCGAAATAACTCCAATCCACATGAGCGCCATACAAGGCGTAGTGCGCTTCGTCGGGCGACAGCCCCATCGAGAACGCCAGCACGAGGTGCAGCAACGCGCCGGTGGCGATGAGGGCTCTTGCGCTCACCGTCGGCACGACTGGGAACCAGGCCTTTGCTGCGGAGGTGACGATCAATTGGCCTCCGCAGCTGTGCGACGCCAGACGATGAGCGAGGTGGTCACGTAGTTGCATACCGCGCCGACGAGGATGCCGACAACCACCGAGATCAGGCGGCTTCCGGTCGATCGCTCGAGCACGCTGGCGACGGCGACGTTGATCACGACGCCCACCGCGCAGAGCCCCGCGAACTGCGACAGGCCGACCATGAAGCTGCTGCCGCGCAGCCTGGCTTCGCGAAAGGTCAGGGCGTTGTTCAGCGTGAAGTTGCTGACCATGCTGGCGAGCACGCCGACCGTTTGCGCTGCTGGGAACGAGGCGCCGAACAGGCCCTGGACCGTCCAGAGCACACCAAGCTGCACCATGACGCCCGAGCTGCCGACCGCGCAGAACATGCCGAAGCGGCGGCGCATGCGCTCGAGTGCCTTCTTGACGATCAGGAGGAGGAAAGCCCACGCTACTCGGCTATCGAGCTTGCTCTGCCCGTATTGGCGAGGCGAGAAGCGGTACGGCAGTTCCGCAATCCGAAGCGCCGCCGGCGACGAAGCCACGAGATCCAGCAGCAGCTTGAACCCGGTGCCCGACAAACGGCCAGACGAGTCACGGACGATCTGAGGGCGCAGCATGAAGAAGCCGCTCATCGGATCGCTCAAGCCAACCTTCAGCACGCGATGCGTGATGTGGGTCGCGAGTAGCGACAGTGACCGGCGCGCGAGGCTCCAGGAATCAATGCCGCCGCCGGCCATGTAGCGCGATCCGACCACCAGATCGAAGGAACCCTCGCTGATCGTGCGCAGCATGGCCGGCAGCAGGGCCTCGTCGTGCTGGAGGTCCGCGTCGATGATCGCCACGAACCGCCCCGACGCCATGCCGATACCTTCGATGCAGGCACTGGACAGCCCGCGCCGCCCGATCCGTTGCAGGCAGACCAGCCTGGGATCCTCGTGTCCGAGCGTGCGGACCAACGCGGCGGTTCCGTCCGAAGAATTGTCGTCGACGACGATGGCCTCCCACGCCACGCCAGCGAGGCAGATCGCGATGCGTCGAAGCAGCTCGCCGATATTGCCCGCTTCGTTGAAGGTCGGGATGACGATCGACAGTTCCACCGAGTTCGGGAGGGCGTCCGACGCGGTGGCCGGAGCTTTGTCGAGACCCGCCGGTGAATCGTCGGCGAGAGCTTCCGGCCAACTCAGCGATGTCGCTACGACCGCCAACGCGGCACTGGACGCCCTGTTCATCGAGTGCCGTTCGAGGCCGCGCATCGATAGCGCGCGCATTCCTGCACGACCTCCAGCAGAAGTGCGTCGACCAACACCGGCACCGATGCGTCGCCGATCTTGGCGGAGCGACTGCCCAGCGACGGGTTCCATACGGTCACCATGTTCGACGCCACGGCGTAGTAACCATTGAAGCTGCGCCCACCGAAGCGAACGTTGTGAACGTTGATCTGTCTTGACATATCCGTACTCCTGCGCCGGCGAGGTCGCTGCAGGCCCCAACTTTCCAGGTCGCAAGGCGGGACTCGATTCCGGCAGGTGGTCAGCAGCGAAAGGCTGCCAGGAGCACCTCCAACCGCAAGCTTTGGGCCAGCGTGCGCGAGCCGATCTGCAATCCGCCGCTCGCGAGCACGGCCCACTCGTGAGGGATCGCCATACGCGTCTGTTGCGCGACATTTCCGTCGCCAAAGGCCTGTGCAAGCCATTGCGTACGTGTGTGTCTCGCCTGACAGGAATTGCGGGTTTGAGTCGCAACCGCGCGCGACCGCGTGCTTGATGATCAGCATCGGGCGAGTGAGCGGCAGGCTGCGCAAGAAGTCGCGCAGTTGGTTGCGCAGTGCGCAAGAAGTTGCGCCGTTCAGCGACTCAATGCGGGCAAGGCGACGCGCCGTCGGGGCTCTGGATCAGCGCGACGACGTCGACGCGCTTGTCGACGGAACACGACGAAACGTAGCCGATCGAACCTGGCGTCGACGCCACGAAGCGCAGCACGGCTTCTTCGGAGCCGAGTACCGGTGGAGGCAGGACGCCGTGGAAGTACTGGTCGTTCCAGTAGTCCTGCATATCTTCCGGCGTGCGCTTGAAGACCCAGATCGAGAAGTCTCTGCGCAACGGATGCGCCGCCGGAAGATTCACCGGGACGATGGTCGAGCCGTCGTCCCACAGTTGACGTTTGCGGGCGAAGATGCCGAGCACCAGCGTCTGAGGCAACTGCATCGCCGGCGCCTGGTGCCGTCCGACGATCACCGCGATCGCGGGGGTCGAGCTGCCGCCATGTGCGAGGGTGAGCGTGAGCAACAGCAGCGCGACCGCGGTCCGCGGGGCGCTCGGTCGCGCACTCCCGAGTCGCGTTGCCATGTCGGGCGGCGTCATCTGGTCAGTAGACGAGCGTCAACGAGGACAGCAGACCGGACGGCAGTCCCTGGGCACCATTCGATGGCTGCGCCCACTCGGCCTTGAACACCCAATGGCGCTCGCTGCGATAGACGACGCCGACGAGCGCCGTCCTGTTTTCCGTGACATCCACTACGCGGCGATAGGCCTCCACGCGCGCGACCGCCCACCAGCGCGCTGAAATCGGCGTCACCGCCTGAACAAACCAGCCGTGCTCCTCCGTGGTGTTGCCATCGCCACCGTGTCGCATGATGGCTTCGCCGCTGAACTCCGTGCGGCCCCATCTCCAGGCGCCGTCGATGCCGAGCAGATCGAATTCCGTGTGCGCGAGGTCAGTCTGCGTGAACCGGCTGACGGAGATGCCCACCTGGAGATCGGGGTTCAAGGCCGTCGAGATTCGCCCTCCCACCGCCCGATCGAACGTATGGGTTTGCGGGCTCGATCGCAGGTCGCCGCCATCGGAGGCATAGGTCTGGTAGTCGACCCACTGCGATCCGATCGGCAAACTGCCGAACACCATCACGCCCGTCGCGTTCGTCGGAAAGGCCGATTCCGACAGCAGCGGGCGCAACACGGTCCACACCTGAGGGTCGGAATGCTCCTGGTTCCAGTGTCCGATCGGCGTGAGAAATTTCCCCACACGCAGGCTGATCGAGTCACTTGCGCGGTAATCGACGTAGAGGCGCTCCAGAGCGACGTAGGGTTCCGAATCCGGCCCGTCCTCGCTGTTGTCCGCAGGACCAGGTACCTGAACGACGTCCTGCAGGTCGATTTCGGCCAGCACTTTCCAGACGGGTGATGGTTGCCACCAGGCGATGCCGCTGAGGTGGCTCAGGTTGAGCCTGGCACGACGACTGAATTGCGAGTCGTCTTCGCTATCTCCCTGTGCGGTGCCGGTTGACGCTGCCGACGCCGATTGGGTGTGGTCATCGGGAGCGAGGAACTGCACCGTCGCGTAGCCTGACAAGGTGATGTCCTTGCCGATCTTGATTCCCGTGGGCGGGGCATCCGCGGCGCGCTCCTGCACGGGGGCGTCGACCGGCACGTCGTCAGCGGCGCGCAACATGCCCGAAGCGAAGAGCCAGGGCAGCGAGAGGCACAATCCGACAAGACGGCGAAGCGGCCTCGGATCCCGTATGTCTTCCGGTGCTGGCGCGGTTCTTGCGCTGATTCCTCGCGCTGGTTGTTTGCTCATGGGGATCCCATTGTCCATCGGGCAGGACGCGCAAGCTTCATGCCTGGTTGCTTTTGGCGCGCCTCAACCGAGCCGCCCCCTTCTCGAACTGACCGCGTTGACCCTTCGTCGAACACTGCTGCTGGCCTTTATCCTCCTCGGGCTGTTGCCGAGCGCCGCCTTGTCCTGGCTGAGCTTCAGCCGGACCCGGGAGACGATGACAGAGCAGATCAAGCAGAGCCTGGCCGTACAGGCTCGCGGCATCCAGACAGATATCGATTCGATGCTGTTCGAGCGCTTCGAGAACGCCAGGGTCTGGAGCCGCTCGGAGTTGATGCAGGACTTGCGGCTCGGCGACGTCGACAAACGCGTGACCAACTACCTGGTTGGACTGCAGGCCGGCTACGGTGACGTCTACAAGGGCATTGACTGCCGGACCGACGGCGGACTGATCGTCGCGAGTTCCGGTGCTTCCCGCATCGGGCACAACGGCGACGGGAGGCTCTGGAGCAGCCTGTCGATCGATGAGCGCCTGCAAGGTAGCGCGGTGCAACTCGCGCTGCCGGCTTCAGCGACGCTGGACGACAAGGCACCGATATCGATAGAGACCGATGTTCCTGAGCTGTATGCGGTTCCGGGCCAGCCCGCCCTCCGCTTGCATCTGGATTTCAATGCCGCGACGATCAGCCGCCTCCTGGACGTCGCGGCCGCCGGTCACCGTGTCATCGTGGTGGTCGACGCCCAGGGACGATGGGTGGCGGGCTCGGCCGCGCTTCGGGGAACCGCGATCCCCGACGGCGCAGTCCGCCTCGCGGGCCTCGAGTTCGCCCGTTCGGCGGCCACCGTGACGGATGGCGATTCGCCGTGGATGAAGACGCCGGCGATGACAGGCCGGGCGCAGTCGCTCGCGACGTCGACGTTCCCGGGCTCCGGGTGGACGACGCTGGTGTTCGAGCCGGTCGATGAAGCCCTGGCTCCGATCACGCGGATGGCGAAGATCTTCGCGGGCCTGCTTCTGGCTGTTCTGGTGGCGACGATGCTGGCATCGACCTGGATCGCCGCGGCGATCTCGCGACCGATTCTGGCGCTGACCACGATGACGCGTCGATATCGGCAGGGCGGCTGGAGCCCCGCCGAGGTTCCTGTGCGCTCGCGCATCATCGAACTCGAAATCCTGGCAGACGCGTACGGTGACATGATGCGGTCGGTCGAGCACTCGCGCCAGGAACTGATCCGGACGTCCAAGATGGCCATGCTCGGGGAGCTTGCGGCCGTGCTGGCGCACGAGGTCAGGACGCCGCTGGGAATACTGCGATCGTCCGCCCAGATCCTGATGCGGGATCCCGGATTGAGTCTGGAGGCACTGGAACTGATGGGATTCATCGAATCCGAGACGGAGCGTCTGAATCGACTCGTGTCGACGATGCTCGACACCGCGCGACCTCGCAGTCCCACGGTCGCCCAGTGCGACATTCATCTCCTGTTGAGGCGCTGCAGCCAGATGCACGACTTGCGGCGGGGCAACGATGGCGTGGCGCATCCGGTGCTCCTGGAGTTGGCGTCGGCCGACCCGATGATGAACATCGACGGTGAGCAATTGATGCAGGTCGTGTTCAACCTGTTGAGCAACGCAACCCAGGCCGCGGGTGCCAGTGGGCGGGTGAGGCTCGCCACGTTTGACGAGGGCGACTGCCTGTGCATCGAATGTGCCGACAGCGGCGCAGGAATCGCGCCAGAACTGATCGACAGGATCTTCGATCCTTTCGTCTCGGGTCGTGTCGGCGGGTTCGGACTCGGCCTGGCTGTCGCGAAACAGGTCGTCAGCGCCCATGGAGGCGAGATATCGGCCGGTCGAAGCGCGTGGGGTGGCGCCGCATTCACCATCCGGCTGCAGCGCAAGCCGGCAGGCGAGTCGAAAGGAGAAGATCGATGAGTGCAGTCACGGTTCTTGTCGTTGACGACGAAGCACACATGCGTCGCGTGCTGGAGATCATGTTGCGGCAACTGGGCCACAAGGTGCTCAGCGCGGCAGACGGATCGCAGGCCCTGCTGCTGCTCGAAGAGGAGAAGGTGGACCTCGTCCTCACCGATCTGCGCATGCCCGTGCTCGATGGAATGGGGCTGCTCGCTGCGATGGTCGACAAGGCGATCGCGGCGCCTGCCATCGTCATGACGGCACAGGGCTCGATCGCCAGCGCGGTCGAGGCCATGAAACTCGGGGCGCAGGACTACCTGGTGCGACCGTTCGATGTCGATATCCTGGAATTGTCGATCCAGCGTGTTCTCGCGCGCGAGCAGCTGCGTATCGAAAATGACTATCTGCGCGAGCAGGTTGCACCACCCGCCGAGGGGTTCTTCGGCAACGGCGAGGCGATGCGGTTGGTGTTCGAGCAGATCCGGCAGGTCGGTCCGGTCCGCGCGTCCGTGCTGATCACCGGAGAGACCGGAACCGGCAAGGAACTCGCCGCCCGCGCCGTGCACGCGGCGTCCGACCGCGCCCGCAACCTGTTCGTCGCGGTCAATTGCGCCGCCATGCCGGCGGACATGGTCGAGGCGGAACTGTTCGGTCACGAGAAGGGTGCCTTCACCGGGGCGATCAAGGATCGCATCGGCAAGTTCGAACTGGCTTCCAAGGGGACCATCTTCCTCGACGAGATCACCGAGATGCCGATTGCGCTGCAGTCGAAGTTGCTGCGCGTCCTGCAGGAGTCGCGGATCGAACGGCTCGGCAGCAATCGCTCGATCGACCTCGACATGCGGGTGATCGCCGCCTGCAACCAGGATCCCCGCGAAGCGATCAGAGCGGGCAGGCTCCGGGAAGACCTCTTCTACAGACTGAATGTGTTTGCCATCGCGCTACCGCCGCTGCGTGCGCGTGTCGATGACATCGAAGGACTGGTCAGGCACCTGGCCGCGCGTCAAGGTCGCCGCGTCGAGATCGAGCCCGGCGCCCTGGCTTGCCTCCGGAACTATGCCTGGCCCGGGAACGTACGCGAGCTGGACAATGTGGTTCAGCGTGCGTTGATCCTGTGCCGTGACAGTCTCATCGAAATGCGTCACCTGCCCGCGGATCTGATGCCATCCATGCGAGATTCGGCGATCACGGACGAAGGTTCGACAAGTCAGTCGGTGGCGGCCGGCGGATCCCTCGATCTCGCCGCTGCGATTGAGGAGCTCGAGGACCGGATGATCGCGGAAGCCCTGCGGCAATCGGGTGACAACAAGCGCCGGGCGGCTGCGCTGCTCGGGGTCAGCGAGAGGACGCTTTGGTACAAGCTCGGTCGAGCGAAATGAATTCCGGCGATCAAGCCACGTTGCAAGCGATACCCCGGAGTCCATTGGCTCCATCCATGAACGGAAGAAGTCCATGAAAATCGAATCGAGGTCGACGGAGTCGCGCCAGCCGCAGAGGTACGGACGCATCGCCCAATTGTTGCACTGGGCCACGGCGGCATTGGTGCTCGCCGCCTTCCTGTACGGGCCAGGCGGCTCGGAGGCACGTGTCTACGCAGCTTCGCGGGACTTCGATCGGCACCTGCACGAAAGTCTGGGATCGGCCGTGTTCATCCTCGTCGTCGTGCGCGTGATGTGGCGGTGGGTCGACCGTCGGCCCGAGCCTGCTCCAGTCAATCTCTGGATGGGTCTTGCCGCCAAGGCCGTTCAGGCGGTGCTCTACATCCTGCTCTTCGCGGTACCGATGACGGCGATCTTCGGTGCCTGGCTGGAAGGTCATCCGTTGGCATACCTCGGTGGATTCGAGATCGCTCCAGTGGTACCCGCTTCGCATGAGGTGGGTACAACCATTGCGACTGTCCACACCTGGTTGGGCGACGCGATCCTCTGGGTCGCCGGCTTCCATGCCTTGGCTGCGCTCTATCACCAGTTCATCCTGAAAGACGATGTGCTCAGGTCGATGCTTCCTTCGTGGCTGTCGCGGACCTCTCCTCGTCACGAATGAGCGGGCGGTGACTCCGGCCAGCGCCGCACATGCCATGCGCTTCTTGATTTTTCAGACCCATTCGGACGAGGCTCGATGACGCTGCACAAGAAAGAACGGCACAAGATCAAGAACGTGAACTGGCTGCGGGCCGCCGTTCTCGGTGCGAACGACGGCATCGTGTCGACAGCGAGTCTCGTGCTCGGTGTGGTCGCGACGCATCCCAGCCACTCGAGCGTCGTGCTGACGGCCGTGGCCGGCCTGGTCGGAGGCTCGATGTCGATGGCCACGGGCGAGTACGTTTCGGTGTCGTCCCAGTCCGATACCGAGCAGGCGGCGCTCGACGAGGAGCGGCGCGAGCTGAATGAAGACGACAAGGGCGAGCATCGCGAATTGGCCGCCATCTATGTCCGCCGCGGCCTTGACCTGGTGCTTGCGAGACAGGTGGCAGATCAACTCATGGCGCGGGACGCCCTGGACGCGCACGCGCGCGATGAGCTGGGCATCTCGGACATATCGGTGGCGAAGCCACTGCAAGCCGCCATGGCGTCGGCGTGCAGCTTCGCCGCGGGCGCTGCGCTGCCCTTGGTCATGGTCGCCGTCACCCCCGTTCGCCTGATGGCCCCGAGTGTGGCAATAGCCGCATTGCTGGCGCTCGCGGTGCTGGGCGGCCTGGCCGCCAGGACCGGCGGTGCCAGGCTTCTTCCCGGCATCTTCCGCGTGACATTCTGGAGCGCGCTTGCAATGGCCGTGACATTCGCCGTCGGCTCCGTGGTCGCGACATTGACGAGCTGAGGCAGCTCGTGCCTGGCGGAATCAGGCCTTCTTTGCATACGCGCTGCACCAGCCTTTGGCAGCGACCTGCTTGCCGGCAAAGAGGGCACAGCCTCCGGAGGCGGCCCCTGGCGTTCCTTGATACAGCTGGCAGCCCGAGCACACCTGCCCGGCCGCGAATTTGGCGAATTTCACCTTGTCGGCATTGCCGGCATCGCTGACGTAGCCGAGGGCCGCGGCCTGCGGATCCTTCGAATCGACCATGGGCATGTCGGCCCCACGGGCGCTCTGTGCGAAGAGTACGAAGGATCCGGCCAGCGGGAGGGTCTTGATGAACGAACGACGTGATGTCATGGGATGTGCTCGTGTAGTGGGTAGTTCTGCTGCCAGGGATTGAAGGGGTTTGCGGAAAGGCACTTGGCGTTCCAGGGTGCGCCGATGGGCGTCGAGCGTCTTGATTCGAATCAATCGGGCTGCATCCGACTCCTGCGATGCGATCACATGCTCTGCACGAAGGACGCGGCGTTCGCCATGTCGTCCGCAGTCAGCCCATGCGCCACCGCCTTCATGGCCGGCCCGTCCGGCCGACCCTCGGTGCGCTGGAACACCCGCAATTGCTTGACCACGTAGTCGCTGTGTTGCCCCGCCAGCCTCGGAAACGCGGCCAATCCCTGCCCATGGTCGCCATGACAACTGCTGCAGGCGGGAATGCCGCGCGCCGGAGCGCCGGTCGTGAAGAGCGCACGCCCTGCGTCGATGCGCGCCGGGTCGCCTTCGGGTGTCTGATGCGCTGGCGCTTGCCTTGCGTAATACGCGGCGAGATCCTTGATCTGCGTGTCGGTCAGGCGGCGCGCAATGCCCCACATGTATTCGAACCCGGCCGGATCCTCGCGCGAATGGCTTCTGAACTCGGTCAGCTGCGCCACGACGTAGCCCTCGGTCTGGCCAGCGAGGTTGGGAAAGTTGGGCGACGTCGCCACGCCCGTCACGCCGTGGCACATCGAACAGGCTTGCTGCGCCAGCACCGGGCCGGCGATGGCCGGATTGCCGAGGTCGCGTGAACGTTCCGGGTTCGCGCAGCCGGCAGTCATCCACGCGGTGGCGACGATGAGGGTCAAGGTCAGGAACTTCATGGGATGCTCCGGCAATGAGGAAACGGTTCGCTGTGCATGCTCAGTAGGCCGTCCAGGCATACAGGAACAGCGAGTTGTTGTCCCCCGCGTTGCGACCGAACCCGTCGTAGTTGTTGCGCGCTCCGTTGAACTTCTCGTAGACCGTGTATTGCAGGCCCACACGCAGGTTCTGGATCGGCATCCAGAACGTCTCGTACGTCATGCCGCGCGTCGCGGGGTTGCCCGTCAGGCTTCCGTTGACCCGGGTCGACGGCGCATTGGCGCCCGGACTCGACGTGATCTTGAGCGTCGTCGGATCGTAGCCGGAGGTCTGGTTGGCGGTGTTGGTCGAACCGGTCAGGTCGAAAATCGAAAAGCTGCCGCCATAGCGGGCCTGGTAGACGTACGAGAATTTGGCGCGCACCAGGTTCGTCTTGTCCGCGCTCGACGTCAACGGGAGCGCGTTGCCCTGCGAGTCGACGAACGCAACGGGTTGGTTCGCCTGGCCGACGGGATAGACATGCTGGTTGTGCGTGACCACGAACTGGGCGGTCAGGGTGTGGGGATCGAGGAGGTACTGATATTGCGCGTCCATGATCTCGTCGCGGAAGCGATGGACCGTCGACGGGTCGGAGGTGTCGAGCGGGTCGTCGTAGATGCGCGCAGTCATGTGGGTTGCCCCGACCATCAGGCTGTTCGCTCCCCAGTTCTGGCTGAGAGCGACCCGCACGTACGGGTTGTTGCCACGCAGCTTGGTGACGTCGGCATCCTTGTGTCCGGCTTTCATGAAGGAGAACAGTCCCTTGGCCGTGCGGTAGTCGCCGGCCTCGAGATAGAGCAACTGGTTCACGAACGCATAGGCGCTCAAGCCAGACACGTTGCCTCCCGCGGACAGGCCCGGATAGGGCGATGCCCCATCGATGAACTGGCTGCTCGTGGGGCTCGGCACCGGCACGTACTGCATCCAGGCCGGCGCCGTGTTCCACGGGTCGGTCACCGAGGGGTTGTTGTTCGCGCTGACACCGAAGATGACGTCGTGGCTCTCGCCGACGAAGCGGTCGGCGTAGCGGATGTCCATGTTGTCCGCTGCGAATTGCCCCTTGAAATTGCCGGAGTCGGTGGTGATCGCATAGGGATCCCACGTGAACTGCGTGAATGCGCCGATGTTGTCGGTGATCTTGCCGCCCAGGAAGAGGCTTGCCGTGGCGAAGATCGGCTTGTCGTTCTTCTGGAAGTCCGCCGCCGGATCGTCGCTCTTCGAGGTGTTCGCCACCTTGGACACACTGCCGAGTGCCATCAGCGAAACCGGCACTGCGCGCGCACCCAGCGTGAAGCCGGTCATCTTGAAAAGTCGACCGTAGTTCGTGAGCTCGGGGAACTGTCCGCCGGCATGGCAGGCGGCGCAGTTCTGTCCGGTCTGTCGCGCGAAGAGGGGAAGGGCCGACGCAGAGATCGGCATCAGTGTGAAGATCAGCAGTGCCACCGCCATCACGGCGGCGAGCGAGCTGTGGAATGCGCGACGCCCGGCGTCAGAGTGCTTCATGTTGCTCTCGGCTGATATCGTCATTTGCAGGGGGATCGTCCGCTGAGTTCGCTCGCACGCAAGCGCCCGATCAGTCGACGTTTCGAATAGCAGATCGCTGCCGACTCAAGAAACGCCGAATGCAGCTATGGCAAGCTTCGAACACACCGCGGGCGCCGTCTGTGCGTCATCGCACGAAGCGTTGCCCCGATCTCACCTGGGCTGGGACAGTCGGAGTGCGTCTGGACGGGCCGCGACGGCCTCAGACTGTCGGGCGACGGGTGCTCTGCATGAACGCCGGCCTGTCGACTTCGAAACTGGCGTCACGAGTGCCGGCTCGGGTTGCGACATTCGCGCCGCCCGCGAGCGGACGTTCGACGGATGCACAAGGCAGCGGCGCGTTCAAACGCCGTCAACGGCGCCGCCAAAGGCCTCAACCGCGGCCGACGAACGGCATCTTGGTGGCCATGATCGTCATGAACTGCACGTTGGCCTCCAGCGGCAGGTCGGCCATGTGGACGACGGCGTCGGCCACGCGTGCGACGTCCAGCATCGCCTCGGCCGCGATCTGGCCGTTGGCCTGCTTCACGCCCTTGGCCATGCGCGCGGCCATCTCCGTGACGGCGTTGCCGATGTCGATCTGGCCGCAGGCGATGTCATAGGCGCGGCCGTCGAGCGAGATCGACTTCGTCAGGCCGGTGACCGCATGCTTGGTGGCCGTGTACGGCGCCGAATCGGGCCGCGGCGCATGTGCCGAGATCGAGCCATTGTTGATGATGCGCCCGCCGCGCGGCGACTGCGCCTTCATCGCGCGGAACGCGCCCTGGGCGCACAGGAACATGCCGGTGAGGTTGACGTCCACCACCGAGCGCCACGTGTCGTAGGTGAGATCCTCGAACGCGATGCCGTTGGCGCTGATGCCGGCGTTGTTGAAGAGCACGTCGACGCGGCCGAAGCGCTGCACCGTGGAGGCGAACAGCGCGTCGACCTGGGCCGGCTGCGTGACGTCGGTGGGCAGCGCGAGCAGGCGCTCGCCGCCGCCGGCCAGCTCGGCCACCTGCTGCAGCGCTTGCGCGCGCCGGCCGGCCAGCACGACAGCGTAGCCGGCTTGCGCCAGCGCCAGCACGCAGGCCTGGCCGATGCCGCTGCCGGCACCGGTGACGACGGCGACCTTGTTCGTGGGGTTCATGAGCGATTCCTTCGGTGAAGCGGGCAGCGATGTTCAGCAGCGATTCAGATTCGCCCGCGTGGCCCCCATCATGAGGGATGTGATCAAGCGCGGGAAACGTCAATATCGTGCTGCAGCGGGCCGCCAGTGTTCCGCACAGGGGGTTTCATCATGCAGGACACCTGCCCCGTTCACGCGCGTCCGCCCAGCGGCGGCTTCGTCACCATCGGCACGCTGATTCTCGCCGCCGCATCGGCGGTGTTGCTGGTGCTGATGTCGGGTTGCCACTCCTCGCCCGCCACCAACGGCTTCGCCGCCTCGAGTGCCGACAAGGCCGCGGAGGAGCGTCTGTTGCCGGTCGAGAAGATGCCGCACCTGCGGGCCTACGACGAGTTGTTCTACGTGCCGCCGGCGGACGAGGCGGATCCGGACGTTCAGTGAAGATCGATGGCGGTCGAGATCACGGCCGACAGATCGACCTGCGTCGCGTCCAGCTGCAACAGCGTCGCCTGGTGCGCGGCCGCCGCGTCGCGCGCCTGCAGCGCGGTGAGGATGGCCTTGTGCCGCGGCAGCGACAGCGCGTGCGTGTTGGGCAGGCGGCTGCTCAGCTTGATCGACTCGCGCAACGCCAGCGACAGCATGTTGCCGATGTAGGCCATCAGGTCGTTGCCGGTCGCCTCCGCGATGCGGCGATGGAAGGCGAGGTCGGGCTCCAGCATCGCGTCGGCCTCGGTCGCCGCGGCCATGCCCTCGTAGGCCTGCGCGATGCCCGCCAGCTGCTCGTCGCTGGCCGCCTGCGCCGCCAGCGCCGCGGCGCCGGGCTCGAACACGCGCCGCATGCCCATCAGCGTCTGCACGAACTCGGGGGCGGGCCGCGTCTGGATCATCCAGTACAGCACGTCCGGGTCGAGCAGGTGCCACTCGTTGCGCGGGCGCACGATCGCGCCCGCGCGCTGGCGCGACAGCACCAGGCCCTTGGCCGCCAGCACCCGCACCGCCTCGCGCAGCACGGGACGGCTCACCTCGTACTTCTCGATCAGGTCGGCCTCGGCCGGCAGGCGATCGCCCGGTGCCAGCTCGCCCGAGAGGATGCGCAACCCGAGCTCGCGCACGATGCGGCCGTGCATGCTCTTGCCTTCGGGCTTGGCACGGTAAGGGGACTGCTCGGCACCGCTGGACATGGCGTGGAGAAAAGTTGGACGAGGCCGCGAAGCTACCATGCGGCCGCGTCAGTGCCCCCAGCGCAGCACCAGCGGATCGAGCCGGCGCGCAGCATCGAGCAGTCCCGCGCGCGTGGCCGGGTTCAGCGCCGGATAGGGGCAGCGCGGCGCGTCGCAGGCGATCACGCCGCCTTCCTTCATCAACGCCTTCGCGGCCAGGAAGCCGCCCTGGCGGTTCTCGTGGTTGATCAGCGGCAGCCAGCGGCCGTAGGCCTCGACGGCCTCTTCGCGGCGGCCCGCGGCGAAGGCGTCGACGATGGTGCGGATGCCGTCCGGATAGGCGCCGCCGGTCATCGCGCCGGTGGCGCCGGCATCGAGGTCGGCCAGCAGCGTGATGGCCTCCTCGCCGTCCCAGGGGCCCTCGATCGCGTCGCCGCCGATGGCGATCAGCTCGCGCAGCTTGTTGGCCGCGCCGGCCGTCTCGATCTTGAAGTAGCGCACGTTCTCGTGCTGCCGGGCCAGGTAGGCCAGGAACGCGGCGGACAGCGGCGTGCCGGCCATCGGCGCGTCCTGGATCATGATGGGGATCTTCAGGCCCTCGCTGAGGCGGCCGTAGAAGCGGTCGATCTGCTGCTCGCCCACGCGCAGCGTGGCGCCGTGGTACGGCGGCATCACCATCACCATCGCGGCGCCCTGCGCCTGCGCGCGCTGGCCGCGCGCGAGGCAGATGTCGGTGGAGAAGTGCGTGGTGGTGACGATCACCGGCACGCGGCCGGCCACGTGCTCGAGGATGGCGCGCGTCAGCGTCTCGCGCTCGTCGTCGCCCAGCATGAACTGCTCGGAGAAGTTGGCGAGGATGCACAGGCCGTTCGAGCCGGCGTCGATCATGAAGTCGACGCAGCGCTTCTGGCCGGCCAGGTCGAGGCCGCCGTGCTCGTCGAAGATCGTCGGCACCACGGGGAAGACGCCCTGGTAGCGGGGCGGGTTGCGGGTCGCTGTCATGTCTCGCCTTTCTTGTCGCGTCTCTGATCCGGCAGGAGCGGGCGGAATGGCCAAGGCGCTCCAATTTAAAGTAATACTATAAATTGACTGACTGGATTTCGCGAGGCGAACCTCTGCATTTCCTTCATTTATAGTATTACTAAATTGTAGGATTCACCAAGCCTGCTCGTCGGGCGGCTCGGGCCGCCATCGCATGTGACCATTCGCCGCTAAGCTGCCGGCAGCCCCGGCCATCGGCGCCCACCACGAACGACTGCAAAGCAGGAGCTTCACATGACTTCCCTTTCCGCACACCCGCCCGCGAGCCTGCTGCAGCGCGAGTACGGCACGCTGCCCGACGGCCGCGTCGTGCACGAGATCACGCTCGCCCACGGCGGCCTGGCGCTCAGCCTGATCACGCTGGGCGGCATCGTCGCCACGCTGTGGACGCCCGACCGCGACGGCGTCGCGGCGAACGTGGTGCGCGGCTTCGACAATCTAGCCGACTACGTGGAACGCAATCCGCACTTCGGCGTCATCGTCGGCCGCTACGCGAACCGCATCGCGCTCGGCGATCTCGTGATCGACGGGCAGGCGCACGCGCTGACCCGCAACGACGGCACCAATTGCCTGCACGGCGGCCGCGACGGCTTCGGCAAGCGCTTGTGGGAGATCGCGTCCACGCGCGTGCACGACGAGGCGCTGGGTGGGCCGGCCGTGACGCTGCGCTACGTGAGCGCGGACGGCGAGGAAGGCTTTCCGGGCCGCGTCGAGGCGCTGGTCACCTATTCGCTCGGAGCCGACCTCACGTGGCGCATCGACTACGCCGCCACCACCGACCGGGCGACGGTGGTCAACCTGAGCCATCACGACTACTTCAACCTCGCGGGGCACGGCAGCGCGCTCGACCACGTGTTGACGCTGCCGGCGAGCCGCTACAACCCGGTGGACGCGAAGCTGATCCCGACCGGCATCGCCGCCGTCGACGGCACGCCCTTCGACTTCCGCACGCCGACGACGATACGCACCCGCATGGGCGCCACGAACGAACAGCTCGCGCTGGCCGGCGGCTACGACCACCACTGGATCCTCGACGACGCCGCGCGCGGCACGCCGCGCCTGGCCGCGCGCCTGGAAGATCCGGCATCCGGCCGCACGCTGGCGTTGCACACCACCGAGCCGGGGCTGCAGTTCTACTCGGGCAACTTCCTCGACGGCACGCTGCGCGGCCACGACGACGAGGCCTACGGGCGCGGCGCCGCGATCTGCCTGGAGCCGCAGCACAGTCCCGATTCGCCGCACCACGCCGACTGGCCCGGCACGTTGCTGCGGCCCGGCGAGGTGTACCGCAGCGTCTCCGTCTACCGGTTCGGCGTCAAAGCTGGAACAGCGTGAAGCCCAGCCCCACGCTGTTCTGGCGGTGGTTGTAGTCCAGCATCGTCTCGCCGTAGCCGGAGAACAGCTGCACGTACCAGCGCAGGCCGTCGGGCTTGCCGGCGAAGACGGGCCGCGTCCAGTTGAACTGCAAGGAGCCGCGCTGCGCCGACTTGAACGACGTGCGCGCCACCATTTGCATCGTCGTCTCGCCGGGGAACCACAAGGCGCTCAGCTCGGTGTTGCCGATGTAGTCCGTGATGTGCGGGTTGTCGTCGACGCCGCTTTCCGGCAGCCGGTAATTGAAGCGGGCCTGCAGCGCGACGTCGTCATGCGTGAACGCCGTACCGAGGTAGAGACGGTTCCAGCTGCGCGACAGCGGATCGGCCTGGCCGTTCGATTCGTGCGCGATGCCGGCGATCGCCATGCGCCAGCGCCAGCCGCCGCCCAGGTCGCCCATCCGGTCCGGAGCGGGCACCACAATCATCGCCTCGGGCTGGTAGTCGCTGCTGCGGAACGGCGACGAGTCCTGGCCGTTCCACAGTTGCCAGATCGACTGCTGCGTGTACGCGAACCAGACGTCGGCGTCGGGCAGCAGGAAGTCCTCGGCGACCTTGGCGCGCAGCGACAACTGCAGCTCCGCCTCGGTCTTGCGATAGCTGAAGGCGCCACCGTCCGGATGCGTCGGGCTTGTCGGCGTCTTGTTGACGCTGCTGGTGTAGTGCACCGGCAGCAGGAAGTTGGGCGCATAGGTGCGCACGACGAAGGTGCCGCGCTTGGCGTCGGGCTCGAGCTCCCAGAACTTGGTCAGGTAGTCCCCCGCGGCCAGCCCCTTGCCGCTGGGCGTGACGGCCACCTCCTGCAGCGCGCTGGTCTCGTGGCGTGCGGCGCTCGGCGAGATCTGCCCGGCGTCGACCGGCACTTCGGCCTGAGCGGCAGGTGCGGCCGCGGGCGCGCGATACAGCGCGTCATAGCAGGCGAGGCGCTTCGCGTCGTCGGCCAGGCCGGTGCAGGCCGCGGGCGACTGCGCCAGCGCGCTGGCGGGAACCGCGGCGAGCGCAGCGAGCAGGAGGTTGCCGATGGAGGGCATGGGAAGGGATCCTGGATGCAAAAGGTCCGCGGACGATGGTCAATGGCGGCGATCGGCCGGCGTGGACAGTGGCAAAAGCCGACTGCTCGACAACAACAGGACGCGTCGCAGCAAGGCATATGCCCGTCACCGGACTGAGACGGCAACGGCGGTGACCTCGGGTTTTCACTCCCGCGGCTGAGCCCCCTGGTTCTGCAATTCGTCGCCCGGAGAGTCCTCGCGGCTCGGCAATGGCGCCGCCCAGGCGTATCGTCGCGCGTTCGCCCTTTCGCCTTTTCAACGGGAACCATGAAACTCACCATCATCGCTCTGGCCACCGCGCTCGCCACCCTCGCAGCGCCGCTGACCCAGGCCGCCACCACCCCGGCGACTGCTCCGTCCACGACAGGCACCGCGGCCAACCCGCCCGCGTTGTGGGATCTCACCACGCTCTACGCCAACGACGCCGCCTGGGACGCCGCGCGCCAGAAGGTGCTGGCGCAACTGCCGCAGTTGAAGGCGCTGCAGGGCACGCTCGGCACCAGCCCGGCCAGCCTGCTGAACGCGCTGCAGGCGATCTCGAACGCGCAGCGCGAGCTGAATCGTCTGGACACCTACGCGAGCCTGAAGTCCGATGCCGACACCCAGGTCGCAGCCAACCAGGCGCTGCGCCAGCAATCGGCGTCGGCGCAGGCCCAGTTCGCGCAGGCCGTCGCGTTCGAGTCGTCCGAGGTCGCCGCCATCGGCCAGGCCAAGGTCGACAGCTACCTCGCCGCCGAACCCAAGCTCGCGCCGCATGCGTATGCGCTGCACACGATGCTGCGCCTGGCCGCGCACACGCTGTCGGCCAGCGAGGAGTCGTTGCTGGCCGGCGCCGCCGACCCGCTGTCGCAGCCCACGCAGATCTACGAACTGCTCGCCAACGCCGACCTGCCCTGGCCGGTGATCACCGTGCGCGGCACGAAGGTGACGCTGGACCAGGAGACCTACGTCAAGCTGCGCGAGGACCGCGACCCGAAGGTGCGCGACCAGGTCTTCAAGTCGTTCTGGCCTGTCTACCAGTCGTTCCAGCGCACGATCGGCGCCATCTACGTGGCGCACCTGCGCGGCGTCGTCTTCGATGCGCGCGCGCACAAGTTCGACAGCTCGCTGCAGGCCAAGCTGAGCGAGGCCAACACGCCCGACGCCGTCTATCGCACGCTGGTGACCGAGGCCAACGCGGGCCTGCCGACGCTGCAGCGATACCTGAAGCTGCGCGGCCGCCTGCTGGGCCTGAAGGAACAGAAGTACTCGGACATCTACGCCGAGCTCGTGAAGGCGCCGCGCACCTACACGCTGGCCGAGGCCGAGGCGCTGACGCTCAAGGGCGTGGCGCCGCTGGGCGACGACTACGTGAAGGCGCTGGGCCAGCACTTCCAGGAAGGCTGGATGGACGCGGTGCCGCGCAAGGGCAAGCGTTCGGGCGCCTACATGAACCCGGCGGCCTACGACGTGCATCCGTTCGTGCTGATGAGCTTCAACAACAACTACGAGAGCGTGACCACCGTGGCGCACGAGTGGGGCCATGCGATGCACTCCGTGCTCGCCAACGCCGCGCAGCCGTTCGAGACCGCCGACTACGGCATCTTCGTCGCCGAGATCCCGTCGACGACCAACGAGATGCTGCTGGCCGACTACGTCGCCAAGAACGCGAAGACGAAGGACGAGAAGATCTACGCGCTCGCGATGCAGCTCGAAGCCCTGCGCACCGTGTTCTTCCGCCAGGCCATGTTCGCCGAGTTCGAGCTGAAGTCGCACGAAGCCGTCGAGAAGGACCAGCCGCTGACCGGCGAAGACCTGAGCAAGATCTACCTGGACCTGCTGCGCCGCTACCACGGCGACGCGCAAGGCGTCATGAAGATCGAGGACCTGTACGGCGCCGAGTGGGCCTACATCCCGCACTTCTACACCGACTACTACGTGTACCAGTACGCCACGTCGATCAGCGCCGCCGCGTACTTCGCCGAAGGCATCGAGAAGGGCGACACCGACCTGCGCACGCGCTACCTCGACATGCTCAAGTCCGGCGGCTCCAACGACCCGTACCTGGTCGTGAAGAAGGCCGGCCTCGACATGGCCACGCCGGCGCCGTACCGCGCGCTGGTGGCCCGCATGGCGCGCCTGACCGACGAACTCGACGCGCTGACCGGCGGCACGCCCGCCGCGAAGTGATCCGATCGGCCTGAGAGGCCCTGGCGCGACGCCGTCGCGCCGGGGCCTTTCTGGGCCGTGGCGTCCGCGCCGCCGGCCTTGACGTTGTAGCGGGCGATCAGGTGCCGGGCGAGCGCCGCGGTGCGGCCGACGCTGATCCAGCCGAACGGCGCGACGGCCTCGGTGCGCGTCAGCAAGGTGTTGCGCGACAGCGAGATCGACGGCACCGCGCCGCGGCCTAGCCGCTCCTCGGGCACGAAGTGCAGGCCCGCGCGGCGGCGCCGGCGCGGCGAGTGGTCGCCGATCGGCTGGCCGAACAGGCGGATCGCGTCGGCCGGCGCG
>FTKD01311132.1_pt1 | contig 33992 bp, 35 predicted proteins | sample 1658191 | NCBI WGS metagenome assembly FTKD01 (sample SAMEA3914808, study PRJEB12502) | metagenome | biome: forest; material: soil | place: Canada | collected 2011-08-03 | depth 0.3 m
TCAACGACATCCTCGACCTGTCCAAGGTCGAGGCCGGCATGATGACGCTGGAGTTGTCCGAGCTTGCGCTGAACGACTTCTTCGACAACACGCTGGGCATCGTGCGCGAACGCGCCTTGAAGAGCCAGGTCAAGCTCGAATTCTCGCTCTGCCCCGATCCGCCCGAAGGGGGACGGCTGTGCGCCGATACGCGCAAGCTGAAGCAGATCGTCTACAACATGCTGTCGAACGCGGTGAAGTTTTCCAGCGAGGGCGGTGTAGTGCGCCTCGAATTGCAAGCCGTGCCGCGCAGCGCCGTCGTCCTCGCCCCGGCATCCGGCATGGCCTGCCGCATGCTGGCCGCGCCCACGGCCGACACGGCGCTCTACCTGCGCATCGACGTCATCGACGAAGGCATCGGCATCGCCGAGAGCGATTTGCCGCACCTGTTCCAATCGTTCCGCCAGCTCGGCCAATCGCTGACGCGCCAGCACGAAGGCACCGGCCTGGGCCTGGCGCTGTTGATGCGGCTGGCGGAACTGCACGGCGGCACGGTGGGCGTGGCCAGCGCGCCGGGCAGGGGCACCTGCTTCACGGTGTGGATTCCCTGGCGCACCAACGCCGACCCGGAGTAAGATGGCTCATTGGCAAAGCGCAGCAACCTGAGAGACAAGACATGGCACGCATACTCGTGATCGAAGATTCGCCGACCAACATGATGCTGACGGTAGATATCCTGGAACACGCCGACCACACCGTGCTGCAGGCCGAACGCGCAGACGCCGGCCTCGACATCGCCGCCCGCGAGCAGATCGACCTGATCCTCATGGACATCCAGCTCCCCGACATGGACGGCATGACCGCCACCCGCATCCTCAAAGCCGACCCGCGCACCGCCCACATCCCCGTCATCGCCCTGACCGCCTCAGCCATGAAAGGTGACCGCGAACGGATTCTGGAGGCGGGGTGCGATGGGTATATCGAGAAGCCGATACGGTATCTGGAGTTTTTGGCTGAGGTGGAGCGGATGGCGGGGAGGAAGTAGCGCGGAAGGCTTGGGGCCGGCGAAGTAGAGCGGCCCTGTGGTGGCTGCAATGGAGTGATGGCTGTGATGGCTGTGATGACTGTGATGACGGCATCGCGCCAATAAGAGAGCCGGCCGGACTCCCCTCGCCCGCAGGCGGGATGGGCGGGCCGCGCAGGCTGGGGGTGAGGGAGGTTGTGATTAGACTAGGTTCGCAACAAAAGAGCACCCGCGCAACCTACAAATAAAATAAGACTTAGTGAGTGAGTCATAGCACGACCGCCCTCATCGGATCGCCGCCCGCCCCGCCCCTCTCCCGCCTGCGGGCGAGGGGTGACCAGCCAGTCGCCCTAATACTTTCATAAGCCATTTTCCGGCAAAGACACTCTCCTCTCCCGCCCGCGGGCGAGGGGTGATCGGTCGGTCACCCGAATACCGTCAATTGACAATTTAGCGCAGGCCGACTTCTTTCTCCGGTGTTTGAAGGGAGTTCCTCATCGCGTCTTCACCTCGGCAAGCAACCCCGCACAAGCATCCTCCAAATAATCCAACACCGCCTCAAACCCATCCTCACCCTCATAGTAAGGATCCGGCACCTCGCGTACGTCAAACCGCGTCGCATACTCCATCATCAGGCGCAGCTTGCCCGCATGCTCCCTCGGACAGCGCCGTTTGAGGTTCTCCAGGTTATCCGCATCCATCGCCAACAGCAGATCGAAGCGCGCGAAATCGGCGTCCTTGACCTGCCTCGCCCTGAGCGGCGAAAGATCGTAACCACGCCGCAACGCCGCCGCCTGGCTGCGCGCATCGGGCGGGCTGTCGGGGTGATAGTTATGCGTACCGGCGGAATCGACTTCGACCCGATGCGCCAGGCCGGCGTCGGCAACCAGTTGGCGCATGATACCGTCAGCGGTAGGTGACCTGCAGATGTTGCCCATGCAGACGAATAAAATCCTGACTGTTTTCTTTTCGCTCATATCCCTAAACCTAGCAAGTAGGTCGGAAAAGCCGAAGGCGCATTCCGACGTATGCGACTACGCGAGCAATGCATGCGTCGGAATGCGCTGCGCTTTTCCGACCTACGGAACTGTGAAAGAGAGCGGGTCGCCCAGTCGCCTGCATTCTATCATCCGGCACGCCCCCTAATCCAACGCATCGACTCCCCGAATATACAACGCCCCACTATGCCACTCCACACTCATCACCCGCTCAAACCCTTCCGGCGCGCAATCCACATACGTCAGCGGATACGGCGCCACATAAGGATCGATCGGCACCAGCGGCACCGGATCGCCGAACATCTCCAGTCCCGCCGGCGCATTGCGCAAGGACACACCGGGAATGTTCTCGCCCAGCCAGGCGGCGAAGCGGCGGTAGCCCGGATGCGGACAGGCGAACAGCGCCAGGCCGATCACGTCGATGCCGGCCAGCTTGAGCAAGGCGCCGAGCAAGGCGGCCTCACCCGCGCCCTTGCTGTGGCCGGTGACGACCACGCGCGCGCCCGATGCAATGTCGGGCATTAGCTGCTTGACTAGCGCGGGCAGGTTCTGGAAGAAGCCGGAATGCACGGCGCCCAGTTGCGGGTGGTACAGCGGCGAACAATCGAAGTCCGCCGCCCAGCCTTGCAGCGAGAAGTGCAGTTGCCCATCGTCCGCGCCCTGTTCCAGTTCGGTGCCCTGCATCACGACATACAGCACGCCGCCGAACTGCGTGGTGCCGCACACGCTTTCGCCGACGCGGTAGAGCTTGCCGAAGGCGTGCGGGTTGACGGGGTCGTAGATGTCGTCGCAGGCGAGCTGCGCGGCGGCCTTGACGGTCGCCGCATCGAGCGCGGGCCTGGCCTTATTTTGCAGGGACAGGTTTTGCATTGGAATCCGTTGTGGACGTGCCGCCGGCTTGCGCGCTGGCCTGGACGGCGTTGACGAACCCGACCGCGAGCTGCACGATTTCCAGCTCGGCGGCGAGCTTGGGGTTGCCCGCTTCAACCAGCGGCAACACAGTCGTGAATGCCAGTTGTTCGAGCGACTGTACGTCGGCATTGCTCAGTGTCGATGCGGTCGTGCAAAGGACCGTGGCGGACGATTGCGCCGACTTGAGTTGCGCATAGGTGCCGTCAGGCAGGCCGACGATGCCTTCCATGCCGGCAATGGAGACTTGCAGCGCGGGGCAGATTTGGGTGGCGATTTGCTGCGGCGACAGTGCTGGGATTGCAGGTAACGCCGGGGCGTTGGCCTGCGTCGGCGCGGTGGTGCAGGATGCGAGGGCAAGGCCAAGCGCAACGAATGCGGCCAGCGCCAGGAGGGCGAGCTTGTTCATGGTGAATCCTTTCGGTTGGAACTGCACGGTGCAGCTATAGCTGCGGGGATGATTGCCTGGTCTGCCGGGCACGCTCGGCAATGAGATTGCAAACGAGGTGTGTGCCGGTGACGATGGCGGCGGCGATCAGGTAAGGCACCGAATCGGGGATCGGCCTCGGGAAGCCGTTCAACGCCCACGTGACCAGGGGTGCGAGGGTTGCGGCGGTGACGGTGACGCCGCCGGTGACGACGCTGGAAGTCTGGTTCATGCTGTACCCCGAGAGTCGTATTGCTTCAACCCGTGTCCATCGATGATCGAGATAATGATGTCGGCATAGTGCGGGTCGGTGGCGTAACCTGCGGCCTGGATGGCGCGCGCGAAGGCGGCGCTGTCGTCGGTATGCGCGTAGGCCGGCGCATAGCGCGGGTTCACCTTGGGATCGAGGAAGCTGGCGTGGTCCTCGAAGCCTTCGGTGAGACTGGCGTATTTGCGAAACGGCGCCGTGATGCTGACGTAATGTCCCTGCAGGAATTCCACCGTGGGCCACCACTGCGACGGCCCGTGCCAATCGCCGATGGCCTTGATGCCGAAGAAGTTGAAATCCTGCTGCGACAGGCCCGAGCCGTCCCATGCGCTTTCCAGCGCGGCCTGCGCGATGGTGAAGCTGGCCGGGATGCCGCTTGCGGCCTGCGTGGCTTGCGCGGCTTGCGCCACATAGGCGATGAATTCGGCCGGGGTCTTTTTGGGCGCGGGTTTGGGTGCCGGCTCGGGTGCCGGCTCGGGTGCGACTTCGGGTACGATTTGGGATGCGCTCATGCGGCCTCCTCGTCGGGCGAGAACACGAAATCGGCCCGCTTCCACATCTGCATCTGCCAGGTCGGGCCGTCGAGGCAATGAATGCCGTGGTCGATGCCGGTGTGATGGCGCTTGCACAGGACGACGTTGGCGTTCCATTCGCTGTCGATGAAGTTTTCCGGTTGCGCCGGGTCGAAGTGATTCCAGTCGAAATCGGGCACGCGCGATTTGACCTTGTCCCAATCGACGCCATTGCTGTCGCACCACTCGACGTGGGCGTGATGCAGTTCGAGCGGGTGTTCGCGGTCGCAATGTTCGTTGTCGACTGCGCACCTGGCGTGCGGGTTGTGGGTGATGAGCTTCCTGCGCGTGCGCTCGAAGACGGGTGTGTTGGCGCGCTCGGGATGGTCGGGGATGTAGACGGCAATGGCGAGCGTGCGCCGCTGCAGGTGTTCGTGTGCGGGTGCGTTCATGTTCGTGTTCGCGTGGATGTTCATGTGGGTGTTCATGCGAGTGCTCATGACTTGTCGGCTTTCCTGTCCAACAGGTCGAAGAAGCGTTCCATGTTGTGTTCCAGCCGCTCGACCGATTTGCCGATCTGGCTGACGGCATCCTTGATGTCGTCCTTCTTGGCGTAGTCTTCCACCACCGAAAGCTTGAAGGCGATCAATTCGTCCTGTGCCTTGGCGATCTTGGCCGCGAGCACGCGGAAGTTCCACCACAGCACGCCGGCCAAAGCAGTGACCAGCAGCTCGAAGGCGAGCCGCATCAGTTCATAGTCCATGTGTGCCTTTCGTTACGGATGGCCGGTAGTGTTGAAGGTGGCCGAAAGCGAGGTGAATTGCCCCATCTGCGCGCCCGTGTTGTCCGTGACAATGCAGCCCGGCGAGCCAGAGACGCTGGTGTTCGTGCCGGTGCAATGCACCGCGATCGCGGCAGAGGTGGCAGACGTGTTGACCAGCAGCGTGCCGCCTGCGAGCGTGAAGCCGGAGGGCACCGTGAATTGATAGAAGTACGGTGCCACACCACCCGAGACGTTGCAGAACACGTCGTAGTTGACCGTGGTGCCGTTGAAGAAGTAGTAGCCTTCGGCAGCGTTGTCGCTCGTCACGCTGACCGACAGCGGTGTCGGCGCGGGTGTTGGAGTTGGCGTCGGTGTTGGCGTGGGAGTTGGTGTCGGTGTCGGAGTTGGCGTCGGTGTGGGAGTCGGTGTCGGTGTCGGCGTCGGGGTGGGCGTCGGTGTCGGTGCGCCGGCCAGCATCAGTGCCGTCAGATTCGCGGGAACGGTCATCACGCCACCTTCGGCACTGCCGTCAGCACGACCTTGCCGGCCGAGCTCACGTAGTAGGAAAACACATCGGTACCGTTGGCGCCGGCCTGCAGCGTCAGCTTGGTAGCGTTGGCGAAAATGTAGGTATTGCCGAATGTGATGATGTTGTATCCGCCCGTGGCGTTCTGGTTGAATTCGATGACGCCGGACTGTCCCGGCACGGCATTGGTCGGGTTGGCGAGACTGAAGTTGCCCGATACGGCCACGGTGAAATTATTGGCCAGGGCGAAGTTGGGCGATACGCTGGAGCCGAAAGGCAGCGCCACCTGCGCGCCCGACTGGCCCGCAGTCCAGGCTTGCACTGCATTCAACTTGGCGAACGACTGCGACGCCAGTTGCGGCAGCGTCGAATTGATGAACGGCGCGCCCGCATACTGCGCGACGTTGCCGGCCGCAATGCCGGTCTGCCCATAGGCGACGGTGATAACCCACAGGCCGACGAAACCGGCGTCAGGCGCGGGCGTGACCTGCACGCCGGTGGCCGCCGCCGCGCCCGCCTTGACTTGCAGCAGGCAGATGCCCTGGCGCTGCGTGGGCAGCGCAGCGCCCGAGTTGTTCTGGCCGTTGTAAGGCTGGCTCGGGTTGGCGGAGTTGTAGAACGGCAGCACCAGGTTGGCGGTATCGACTTCCTGGAATTGCGCTTCGATCAGGTAGTTGATGGAAAAGCCGACCGTAGTCGGCGCGGGGCACGACAGGTTGCTGGTGCCGAACACCATGCCCTGCTTCAGGATCTGGTCGGTGGTGTCGGCTGCCAGCACGCCATAGGCCGTCGCATCGACCGCGCCCATGCTGTAGATCTCGCCCTGGCCGACATTGACCGTCAGCGTGTTGGGCGAAGTCGGCGTGCAGGCGAAGCCGTTGACGACGGTCGATGTGCCCAGGAGCGCCGCGGCGAGCTTGGAGAGCGCGATCATGGAGTAGCGAAAGCCGGAGAGAATGTCGGTGCTGCGCACTTGTTCGCTGGTGTAGATGATGGGGCGGTGCATGATTCCTCGGAAATGAAAAAAGGCCGCGCATGGCGGCCTGGATTGATGGAGTGAGGGTTTGACTGCTGCGGGCGTGGCGATGCAGGTCAGGGTGCGACGGGATTGTTGGCGATGCGCAGCCACACGGTGGTGCCGAGCGCGCGCGTCGATTCGACGGCGGCGTAGATCGCGGCGTCGCTGACGGACTCGGCCGGCGCGTCGGAGTAATAACCGCCGACGTCCTGCCATTCGCGCACGCTGTCGTATTCGCCAAGCGAGGTGTCGCCCACGGCCGGACGATACGCCGTCACGAAGCATTGATACGGCAGCGGATCGCCCCAGCCGCCGGCGGCATCGAAGAAGGCCGCGCCGTCATAGCCGCCGGAGTCGTGCGCATTGCCCGGCTCGAAGATGGCCGGCACGCGCCCGGTCAACAGCGTCAGCACATTGGCCATGTCGCGCCGCGTCGGTCCCTTCACGAAGAGATTGGCCAGGATCCGGTTACGGAAACTGGAATCTCCCTCCTGCGTCAGACGCGGCACGGTCGGGCCGAAGTAGTCGTTGGAGGCAATATCGAGAAAGCCATCGGCAGCGCTGCGAATGCGCATCTGCCCGCCGGCATACATGAGCAGCGCGTAGATCTGCGACAAGGCATATGCCGCACCCTGCAGCGTGGCATCGAAGTTGGGCGAACCCTTGAACCACGAGCGCGGAATCAAGGCCTTCACGCGAGCGAAGAAGTCAGCCTGGCTACCGATGGCCGACGCAACAGGGAACTGCGCAGCGTCGTCCCAGGTGGAGGTGCCGTTGTCGTAGGTGGATTGGTTGTCGTCGTAGGTTAGGGGCATTTTGGTGAATGGTCGCGGTTACAGAAAATCAAGTCGTAGAGCCGTTATTTTTTCGGCGTAGCCAACGTCAAATTGAAAAATTGAAATCGTGAACGCAGTGGAACACGGTATCGGCCAATATCAAAAAATGTGCCGAGGCAAGCAAAACACAAAACAATATGAACAAAAAACTGACTACTTCGTGAAACTTCACTAGAAACTTGGCGCGAGATGAGGGTTGACATAACCGTTAGTCATAATTGTCGCATTGTAGGACGTACCGTTCGCAAGCGAGTAGTAGATTTGACCGGAGGTATTGGTCGTGGTTGCAAAGAACCCATCAATGGCCTGGTTGGTGATTTGAGTCTGCACATAACTGTCAAAAATGGTCCCTGCCGCACCGCCAGAAGTTCCAGGGAAAATCTTGAATTGCGCATTCGCATTAGCTGCTGAAAATAGCAATGTGCCAAATGGATGAACCACGAAACCGGGGGGAACCGAAAGCGTAGTGGCTACCCCGGATGCCGCAGCGGATGCACTTAAATCCACAACGCCGACATTGAAAATCACCCGCTGTCCATACTGTGTGAAACCGATGATTTGCGAACTGGTGTTTGTCTTTATACTACCTATGTAACGCACATAAGTAGTTCCTGAAGGCCGGTTGGCGGCCACGGCTGACGTATCGAAATAAACATCAGCACTACCATTATTGATGATGGCAAACACCTGATACCAGCTCGATGCGGAAGCCGTGAGACCGTTGCCCATGCCGCCGTTACCTGTGCCGGCAGCCCAACTGGACGAGATCGACTTTGTCAATGCCGTGCCATTGATAGTCACCGAATTGGTGCTGTCCGTAGCCGCGCCGGCGGCAATGTCTAAAACCGTATTTGGCGTCGTGCTGTCGTTCGAAAGTGCAAAGCCGTAGATGTAACCAGGTAGCACGCTGACAGGCGTCGTTGACCAGGTACCGTCTCCACGCAAGAAATTCGAGGAGGATGGCGTCCCTGTAACAGGTCCCGGCAGTGCTGTGTTGCTACTTACCACAGTACCCGAGGCGGGCAAGGCCAAACTAGTATTGGCTGTGGCGATAAAAGTGGTGTTGAATGCCCCGCTTGTGGCAAGATTTCCACCCAAGGTGATGGTCTTGCCGCTATTTGCCGCGCCAGTGCCTCCATTGACCCCGGGCAGCACACCGACAACGCCTGTAGAGAGCGGCAATCCAGTCGCATTAGTAAGCGTCGCACTCGAAGGCGTACCGAGCGCATTCCCTGGCAGGTAGTAATCCGTCCCCGAAGCCGCAATCGACAACGCCCCGGTCCCCGCAGTCGACTTCAACAACCCCGTCCCCAACGCCGCCGTCCCCGCGCTGTAATCCGTTCCCGGCGTGCCGATCGACAAGGCGCCGGATACCGTTGTACTCTTGAGCATGCCGCTGGCGAGCGAGGCCGTGCCGACGCTGTAGTCGAAGCCCGGCACGGTGGGCAGCAGGCTGCCGTTGATGCCTTGCAGGATGCCGCTCTGGGTGGTCGAGAGCGTGATCGACGGCGCCGTCGTGGCGTTGGCCACCGTGCCGGAAAAACCGTTGGCCGTGACCACGGTGGGCGCGGGCAAGGGCGCCGCGCTGACCCAGCCGGTGCCGTTGGACGTCAAGACATTGCCGGCGGCGCCGGGGCTGCCCATGCCGGTGCAGCCGGTGCTGACGGCGCAGGTCCAAACGTGGTTGACCGGGTCGAGATGGCCCAGCAAGACCCAGGTCGCGCCGTCGTATTCGTTCAAGGCATAGGGCGTCGCGCCGGTGTTGAGCCACAATTGCCCGGCCAGCGGCAACAGCGGCGCGACGGGGCCGGCGTTTTGTCCGATCAGTGCGTTGATGTCGTTGTAGGCCGCCAGAAAATTGGTGCGCAGCGGCGCCGACGCCACCAGCGCGCCCTGCGCCGGAATGGCGGGATTGATCGAGGACCCCGCGCCGTGCGCGAACGGGATCAGGCCGAATAGCGGCAGGCAAAACAGTGCGGCGGAAATGATTCGTTTGAACATGGAATCCCTCTGGATAGTTGTGGCGATGAGCGTTGTTGAGAAGCTAGTTGACGGTAACGGTGCCGGGCACAATGACTTGCTGATTGGTGACGTTGAGGTCGCCAGTGGCGCCATTCAAGGTCATGCCGGTGACTTCCTGCACGCCCGGCACGCCATAGGCGACGGCATAGAGCTGCGACCAGTAAAGCGGCTGGCCCAAGGGAATGGCGGCGATGAAGTTTGCGATCGCGTTCTGCATCGCCGGCACGATCTGCGCGTGCGTGTAGCCCGTCGCCGCCGTGGCCGTCATTGCCACCGCTGCCGTCACCTGCGTCGCGGCGAACACGCCGAACGTGACCGAGAGCGGGCGGATCGCATCGATGGCGGCATAAGCGGCGGCGATGTCGCCCGAGGTGCCGGGATTGATCACCACGTAAAAGTAGCCCGGCTGCGCGCCGCCGCTATAGCCCAGGTTCTCCGTCAAGCTGTATTGCAGCCCGAGCTGCAGGTTGGCAATGGCGGAAGCCACCGCCGCCTTCGTGCCTTCCTTCAAGCCGGAGATGAAAAGCTGGAAGCGCGTCTTGAGCGCCGCATCGCTCTCGGCGTCGAGACCGCTGGCAAACGGCGCGCCATTGTTGACGGTATCGACGCCCGGTATCGCCGCCGACAGCACCGTGACGGTATTGGCGTTGACGTTGCCCTGCGCACCGGCATTGATCGCCTGCACCGTGGCCGTGATCGATGCCGTGCCGGCAGGCACGATGTAGGTATCGGTCGAGGCATTGAACGCCCCCTGGGTGGTGTCGGCGATCACCAGGAATTGTTGCGTGCCGTCGGCAGTTGAAAGCTGCGTGCCGACCGGGATGTAAGCCGTGCTGCTGCTGGAAAAGCGCGCGAAGCTGACCTGGCCCGTGGCCGGAATCGCCGCCTCGCGCAGCAGGCCGAAGTCGGCCACGAAGGAATCGACGTCCGCACCCGAGGCGGTGGAAAGCCGCGTCGCCGTCAGGAATTGCAGCACCAGCGATTGCAGCCACATCGCCACGCCGGCCACCGCCTGCACGCGCGCCAGTTCAAGCGAGCCGACCAGGAAGGTCAGCACGGCCGAGCAGGCGGACTGGATCGCCGCAACCTGTTGCTGCACCAGGGAGGTAAAGGATTGGGTATTGAGCGCCATGTAAATCCCGAATGAATTGATGTCTAGGAGAATGTTGCGAAATGGGCGTGGCCTCGCACAACGACGTAGGCAGGTACAGGAGTTGGCGCCGCGTGCGGCAAGCCGGTGCAAGAATAGTCGCGCCGTGAAGGCGAATGCGGCAGCAAGGCGTCGCAACAGCGCCGCGTCACCTCCCGCCTTTTATTGCATCGGCGGAATGGCGAGCGTGACCGCCTGCCCCGTCGGCGCATAGGTATAGAGAATCTGCACCGCCACCAGCCCCGAAGCATCGTTCTGGAACGCGATCTGCGCGCCCGGCTGCTTCAAGATATCGGGCTGCTTCGCCACGACCGAGCGGACGACCGCCTTGATCTCGCTGAACTTGTCGGACGACAGCGCCTGCCCGATGTAGCGCCCCAGTCCGGCGCCGTAGGACGGCTCAAACACATAGTCGCCCGGCGGCGTCAACAGTTCGCGCACGATGCGCTGGTTGATCTCATCAACCGCCGTGGCGCTCGCGTCGTCGCCTGCGGCGGTGAACTGGGTGTCCAGTCCCCACCAATGGAATTCGGATGGCATGTTTGATCCTTGGATTGCGTGTTGAAATGAGGGGCAGACTCGCCGACTCTCCTATCGGGCTAATGTTTTTCTGTGGAAGAGGGGCGACCTGCGGTTGCGTATTACAGAGTCGAATTCGCGCCACCGGCCGGACTCCCCTCGCCCGCAGGCGGGAGAGGGGCGACCGGCCGTCGCGCTTTATGAACCAATGCGAATCGCTGACTGAACTCCCTGCCGCCCGCAGGCGAGGGGCGACCAGCCGAAGCGCTTCAGATACAACCTGGAATCACGGCCTCCCTAAAATACCCACTAATTCGGCGCCGAAGAAACCGTCCCGCCAACCGTATGCGTATGGCCATGCCCACTCTTGCCGTTAGCCACCACATCGGTCGAACTCGATATCGTGCCCGACGCCGCAATCGTGCCGCTATTGCTCTGGTTGCCCTGCACCGTCAGGTTTTGCGACACGGTGAGGTTGCCATGCACATAAGCGTTGGGCGCGGTCAGCGTGATCGAAGTCGGCGCGCCTGCGGTGATGGTGCCGTCGTTGTTGAGCCGCACGTACGCGCCGTGGCTGTCGACGATCGCCGCCTGGCCCGATTGCACCGGCGGCGGCAGGGCCGCATTGCTGAAGGTGCGCCCACCGGCGATCGATGCCTGCAGATTGCCATCGACAAAATGCACCAGCACCTGATCGCCCACCTGCGGGCCGAACACCGCGCCGAAGTTGTTGCCCACCCAGGGCGCGGTCAGGGGAATGAAGCCCGTCTGCGTGCCCTCGGGCTGGATCTGCACCTTCACCGTATAGTCCGCCGGGTTGAACGAACTCACCGTGCCGTAGCGCGCGATGAACAGGCCCGACATGAATTCCGACACCACGCGCTTGATATGATTGATCATGAAAGCTTCACCTCCACCGTGTTCGGCGCCGTGCGCGCGCTGATGCTCATGCTGTAGCCGTTGCGGTCGAACGTGCGCGAGATGCGCGCGATGCGGTAGGTCGCATCGAAATCGGTTCCCGTGCCTTCGACGGTGACCGGCGTCCAGGGAAACGTCGCCAAATCGCCCGGCACCGTCGCTTCAAGCTTGTATTCATGCTGGCCGATCTGCTGCAACAGCGTCTCGGCCTGTTGCTGCACCTGCTGCTGCGTCAGGCCGGGAAACACATAGTCGTATTCCTGCGCCGTCTGCACCGTCTTCATGCTCTTCTCGATGTTCTTTTGCGTGCGCGCGCTCTTGGCCGTATAGGAATAGGCCGCGTTCTGCGCGCCGTGATAGCTGCGCACGCGCACCGTCACGTCACCGGCAATGCTCATGTCGTGCGAGAAATCGAGCCGCAGCGCATTGATCGCGGGCACGGCATTGTCCGGTCCCGGCGGCTGATACACGATGCGGTAAGGCGCATCCGAAACCGCCGTGCCGAAGTCGCCGAAGTACAGCGTGCGCCCCAGCACGAAGCACTGCAAGCCCTCGTGCTGCGCCAGGTAAGTCATCAGCTTCCACATCGAGGTGGAATTCTGGATCTGCACGTTATCCTGCTTGAGATAATTGCCGATCCAGCCGGAAGTCGCCGTGATGTTCTGCTGCAGCACCGAAAACTTCGAAGCCAGTTGCGCCACCACGGCCGACGCCGTCATGTTCTGATACGTCCCGTCGATCTTGTTGTCGATAAAGAGCGACGTCAGATCGCGCCCCGAGAGCGACACCAGCGAACTCGCCGGATCAAGCTTGAACTCGTCCATGCGCGCCGTCATCATCAGCGTCAGGTCGGCCGTCGTGTAATGCATCGGGTCGCCCGGAAAGCCGATATACACGTCGACCACGATCTCGCTCTGCTGCGTCCAGAACGGCCACTGGGCAAACGGCACCGCCATCTTGAGCGACAGCGAGCCGGCCTCATAGATGCCGTTGTGCTGCATCTCGAACGACAGCCACGGGATCGCCGTGCCGCCCACCATCAGAATCGCGCGCGGCGTGCGCGCCTGCCCCGCCTGGGGAATGGAATTCACGCTCATGAAGGTATCGTCAAGATATTGAAGCCCGTCGTCATCGGGTCGGAAATATTGCTCGCCTGCGCGATATCGCTCCAGCGCGTCGCGTCGCCATAGGCCGTGGCCGCAACGCTATAGAGATTGCCACCGCCCGTACTCACCTGCCTGTTGCCGCCGGGGTTGGCCACCAGCGGCAAGTTGGCCGAGAGGCGCGCCGCCACCGCACCGATCTGCGTCAAGCTCGAGAGCTGCGCGGCGGAAGCAGCCTGCGCCGCCATCGCCGTGGCCTGTTGCGCCACCGATTGCAGCGGATTCAAGCCGCCTATCGTCGGGATCGCCGCCACCGCCGCTTCGGCGCTCGCAATCAACCCCGACACCGTGCCTTGCACCGCAGCCAAGGCTGAGGATGCCGACGAGATAGCCCCGTTCAGCGCGCTCGTGACGGTGCTGTTCGACGTGGCGGACAAGGCGCTGGCGACCGCACTGGTGGCACCGGCTGCGCCTCCCAACGCGGCCGCCGCGCCGCCGGCACCGCCCAACGACACCAGCCCATTGGCAATCGGCTTGGCCGCGCCCGCCACGGCCGCCAGCGCCGACGTCGCCGCCGCCACGGCAGCCGATAGCGCGGGAATGCCCACGGCAGCGGCCAGCGTGCCCAGCGTCGCCGCATCGGCGTTGACCGCCTCCGCCGGCGAAGCGTCGGCAATCGCTGTGACATCCTGCGTCCGGTCCTGCACCACTTCGCAAGTGATCTGGAACGGCACCTTGTACGGCTTTTCGTAGTCGGCGGTGAATTTCGACACCACCACCAGATAGCTGAATTCGCCCCAGGTCAAGGTGCAAGGCAGGCCCGTCCTGCGCACGTAATCGAGAAAACGCGCGCGCCCGGTGGCCGACTTCGCATCGGGCAAATCGCCGTGCGCGTCGGCCGCGCCGAGAAACCAGCCCGACCACGACAGCGCGTGATCGTCCAGCCCCATCGCCTCGACCACGCGCAAGCCGCCCACCAGCTTGTGCGTGGTCAGCATCTGGTCGCCGCCGATGGTGATCTTCTCCGGCACTTCGGCACCGGAAAATATGAAGCGCCCCTGCGCCGTGGCCAGGGTAAGGGTGACTGGATTGCTCATCTGTGAAGGGCGTAGTTGCTCATGCCGGGGAGCGCCTTGGAGTCGCTCGGGTTGAAGTCACCCGTGCCCATGGAGACGTTGGGAATCAGCCTGGCGGCGATTTCCTTGCCGTCCAGGAGCACGGTCAGATAGTTGTTGATGGACGGCGGCTTCTGCTGCGCCGCCGTCTTGCCGGCTTTCGATTCGGCATGCTTGTCGTCCGCATGCGCATCCGCCGCAGCCGATGCGGCGCGAGGCGGTGTCGTCGCATGCGTGCCGGCCTTTGCCGCGGCCTTCGTAACGGCTTGCGTAGCCGCCTGCGTAGTCGCTTGTGCCGCGTGCGCGGCGACGTGCGTTGCAGCGTCTCTTTTTGCCCGCTCAAACGCAAGGCGTGAAATCTCGTTGGGCGACAGGGCTGCATTGCCCTTCATCGTCGCGTCGATCGCTTCCTGCGCATCCTTGCTGCCCATCCAGGACAGCATCGTGGCAATCGTGCCGCCGGCGGTCTCGCGCTGCTCCGGCTTCATGTTCTCGTAGATCTTGGTGCCGACCCAGTCGCCGACGGCATAGGCTGCAAAAACGGCTGCCGCAGCGCCAAGCATCTTCAATTGCCCGCCCGCGCTGCGCAGATTGCCCGCCACGCTCGCCACGCCTTCCGCGCCGCCGATTTCACGCAGCGACATGGCAACCGCCAGGTTCGACAGCGGCGTCGCGAGCAAGGTTGCGCCCATCGACACCAGTTTCAGCACGTTGACAAATTGCATCAGCGGCCCGACAACCATCAAGCCCACGCCCACCGCCGCAAGCCCGTCAACCAGCATCCGCAAACCCTTGGGATGCTCCTTGAGCCACTCGCCCAATTCCTTCACCAGCGGAATCGCCTGCTCCAGTGCCGCCTTCAAGAGCGGCAGCGCCGCCTCGCCAAACGTGCCTTCGAGCTTGTCGATTTGCACGCGCAACTCTTTCTGCTGGCCCGTCACCGATTCGTCGCCCTGCTTTTGCAGTTCCTTGTAACCCATCGCATTCTTGCTCTGGGCGATATACGCCTTGAGCTGGTCGCGTTCCATATAAAGCTGCGCGAACAGGTCCGACGAACCGTCCTGCCCGCCCAGGCTGCTCAACTGGCGCAGCACCGCATTCTGGTCATTGGTATCGACGCCGAATTTCTTCTGCAAGGCCGGCAGAATCTTTTCCTGCAAAAACAGATCGGGCCGGCTGGCAAGCTGGTCCGAGCCTTCCAGCCCGCCCGCATCGACCGATTCGATCTTGCCGCCCTTGCCGCGATGGATCGCCGATTTATCCAGCAGCCCGAGCTTGTTGAGCGTCTCGGCCACCTCTGGCGGCATCTTGCCCGTCGCCAGGTTCTGGTAACTCGCCATCACCCCGGCACCCGCGTTGGCGCCGCCCTTCTCATGCATGATGCGGCCCATGGCAAGCATGAAGTCGTCCGACATCGCACGCGCACCCAGGCCGCCCGCCTTCATCATCTCCAGGAATTCGCTCGGCTGCACCGTGCCGCCGGTGGCGACGAAACTCTTGGTGAACAGATCGGCCATCCGGTCGATCTTCTCGGACGTCATGTCGTGCGTCAGCCCGCGCGCTTCCATCACCTTCACGAGCGCCTGGAACTGGCTCTCGGCCTCCGCGCCCTTGCCTTCGCCGCCGTCGTGCGAAGCCATATAGTTGTCGATGCCGGAGCGCATTTGCGCCAGCACCGGCGCCAGCATCTTGGTCTGCTCTTCGTTGCCCGTGGCGGCCTGGGTTTGCGTCACCAGCGCCAGCGCATCGGTCTCCGATGTCCCCTTGACCGAGTTCGCGATCGCGCGCGCCTTGTCTTCCAGGTTTTTGGTCGCCCCGGCGCCCAGGTTCAGCGCCTTCAGGCGATTCAACTGCTGCTCGTAGCGCACCGCCTCGTCGGTCGATGCCTTGAGCATGCCGAGAATACCGCTGCCGCTGGCCCCCACCGCCGCCCAGGTTTTGAAACTGGAACCGATACTCTCGAACTTCTTTTGCAGCTCCTCGGCATGCTTGCTGGTCTCTACAAGGTGCTTGCTAAACCCCTCAATAACTGCGCTAAAATGATCGACGAGATTCAACTCGACGGCAACTTGGAAGGCTTCTGACATGACAAATCTATTCGATAAAGAGTTTCAGAAAAAACTGGAGGAGGAGAATCCTTGCGGCGAACCCAAACATGAATCACACCGTCCCGACATAGAGCCGCGGCCGTGGGATGATCATTTCGTGTCCGATACATCGCTGTGGGACCAGCTCACCAGAATTTTTTATGGTGTGGTCTTGTTCATGTTCGTCATCGCCGGATTCGTGATCATGCTCGTCTGGGCCGCACCGGGACTGCTCATGTCCGCAGGAATCCTGCGCGGACTATTTCACTGACGGTTTCACCATTTTCTCCCGGCTCGCCGCTGACGAACGAGGCTCCTCCCATGACAGATCCGCTGAATCAGGAACCGCAAAAAGAACCCGAAGACCGCTTCGGCTCAGTCGAGTACGCGACGGAAAATTTCGAGTTTTCGAAGCAAAAAAAACACCCATCAAAACAAGATCCATTCGGCTCCGGGGAAAACCGTTCTCGGGAAGGGCACTTTTTGGACATAGCGGGACTTCTGGGAATGACCTGGCTGATGATACTGGGGATAGTAGTATCCCTCGGCCTCCTCGGCCTGGGTGTGTTTGCGGCTTACGTGGTCTTCAAGGCGATTGCATCCTGAATGCCGCACTCCCGCATCTCCGCCTATACGCCTGTGAGCGCCGCCACAGCGCGCTCGCCAACCAGCTTCACGATCTGCTCTTGATTCGCCAATAGCGCCGGCCCGAGAAACGGGCGCGGCACAATCGTGGCAGTGCCGAACTCCTGATACGCCGCCACATCAAGGGTGGAACCCACCTTGACTGCCGCACCATCCTGCTCGACCACGATCGAGTCGCGCAGCGCGCCGCTGCCGGCCAGGGGCGCATCGCTGTCGTAACCCAGCGCCGCCTTGCGCGCCTCGGTTGCAGGCGCAAGCGGCGCCCAGTCCGGCGACACATCACCGCCGCCGCCCTCGCCGCTGACGCGCCGCTGCGCATCGGCCTGGATCAGCCGGGCCGCCTCGGCCAATCCCGCCTCGGCCTGCGCAACGGCCTTCTTGCTGTTTTGCGAGAGGACTTTGGCCAACTCGGCCAAGCTCGACAATCGTTTAGTCATTTTTCGCCCAATCGAAGCGCAACCAATCAAAGCGCGCGCCCTCCAGCTCCAGCAAAATGATCGCCAGCGCATGCTTCTCGTCGGCCGCAAGCGCATGGCCGTGAAACGCGATCTCGAACGGAACCCCGCCGCGCAAGAGAATGGCGGCCTGGCGGAAGGCGGGGTTCTGTCCTAGTTTTTTACCGATTCCACATGCGCGCCGGCATCCTTCTGCTTGTCTTCAAGATACTTCGCCACCGCATCGCGCCCCTCGCGCCCGACGCGCGCAATCACGCCTTCAAGCTGCAAATAGGTCGCGGGAAACGGCACACTCTCGCCATCGATGGCCGCAACGTGAATCGCCGGCAGGCAATAGCCGCACATGAAACCGACATTGGTGCTCGATTCACCGACCAAGCGGTTGATGCGCGCCTCCTGCAAAAAATCCGGCTCGCGAATGACAAGCAAGCGGCCCTTCGCATCGGTGACTTCGGTGCCTGCTGGTTTGGTTTCTGACATGGGTTGTTCTCCGTGGTGATTGGGTGTGTATTGTGTGTATTGTTAGTGATGTGCAAACAGCGACCGCGCGCCGCGAACCAAATTCAAGCCGCCGGCCGGACTCCCCTCGCCCGCAGGCGGTGTAGTCGGGGTTCGGCGGGCCGCGTAGGCAAGCATGCTTTCCGCCGACGTAACGACACGCGCTTGCAAGCGCGTGGCTCCTCCCTACAGGGACACAGGGGAGAGGGGTGGGGGTGAGGGGCGTAGCACCTTGGCTGCGCTTGCCAAGGCCAAAGCCATAAAGCGCAACAACGGAATTAGTACCCTTTCATAATGAGCCAGTTCACAACGTCCCTCACCCCTGCCCCTCTCCCGCCTGCGGGAGAGGGGCACCTCAGAGCCAGTCCGCTACGACAACTTAATCCGCGTAGCCGCCCCAAACGACACCTTCTGGATCACATTCTTCTCCGCCTCGTAATCCCCCGCATCGTCGTAGTACAGCACCACGCCCTGATACTGGTACACGGACACCGAACCATCGACCTCCGACACCGTCTGCTGGATCGTGCCGGTGGGCTGCGACTTGCCCGCGTAATAGGCCGCCTCGTAGGCGACGAAGTAATCGTCCAGGGTCGAGTCGGCGCGCGAAACATCGAACGAGCCTTCCCAGCCGTTTTCCTGGAAGTTCAGATGGATAGGCAAGCCGTTCAAGGGCTTCACCGTCATCTTCTGGTTCAGCTTCTTGGACTTGAAATTGAGCAGCGTAGGCAGCGTCAGCGGCCCGCTGGCAGTGTGGACATCGAATCGCGCGTCTGCGCCGATATTCAAACCGGATTGCGGCATGTTTTATGCTCCTGGAATGTCTGTGGACGCTTCAAAGAATCGTAGCGAGCGGCTCAATGTCGAGCCGAGAAGCGCAGCCGGTGGAGCAGGGGTTTCACGAAACCTGTTTCGTGCCTGCGGAACGATCGACGCTTGCAAGCGTCGAGCTATCCGGTTCCACGGTGAGCATCGCAGGCTCGAGATTGGGCCGCGCAGTAGATTCTTGGAAGTGTCCTGAGTTATTGAACCGGATTGACCGCGACAGTCTGGCCACCCTGGATGTTCACCAGGAAGTAGCGCACGATGGAGAGATACGTCACCTTCACGTCCGCCTCCAGGTAGCCCAAGGCCACCTGGCTCGAGGGATTGTTGTTGGCATCGACCTGCACGCTCCAGCCCGGCGCCGTCGGCGCGTTGACGTTGCCGATCATGCCCACGCGCTGCAAGTTGGCGAAGAAGGCATCCATCACGCCCTTGACGGAACGGCGCAAATCCGCCGTCTGCGGCTTGCCCACCACATAGCCGAAAGCCTGCGCAATGGTGAACGCGATGTAGTTAGTCATGCGCGTGTAGTTGTCGCCATTGGTGGCCGAGTTCGAGCTGATGTTGCGGCCCGTGCGGCAGGCGAAGATCTGCCCGGCCGGCGCGCCCAGCGTCAGCACTTCCAGACGGCTTGACGCCGCCTGGCCGATCTCGGCATCGCTATACGGCAGGTTCTGCAAGCTGCGCTGCGTCGCAATGATGCCCGACATGGGCGCGTTCAAAATCGATTGCTCGGGGCTGGTGGCCGCCTGCAAGGCGCTGGTAAACGTGGCCGGCGAGAGCATGCGCTGCACGCCGTTGGTATTGTCCTGCCAGTAGGCCCAGTCACCGACCAGGCAATTCATGCCGTAGCCGTCGATGCCGGCGGTATTGAGATTCGCCGCGCTGGTGGTGATGCCGGTGCCAGGCGCATTGGCGCAATGGAAGTAAATGCCTTCCTGCAGGCCGAAAGCCAACTGCGCAGTCCAGGTGGTCGTGGTCTGGCAATCGACCAGATTGCCCACCTGCATGCCCGACTTGCGCAGCGCATACATACCCGTGCGCGTCAGCCCGTCGGTGCCGACCAGCGTGGCATCGGTCACGCCGGCCGCGCCATCGGTGCCGCCTGTCAACGTGTAGTTGTTGGTCACATTGGGCGCCGCGACAGATGTGCCGATGCTTGCCACCACAATCTGCGACGGCCCGCGTATACCATTCTGCCCCTGGTTCACCGCCGCCACAGCATTGGCCCAGAAGGCCGCACCGGCGCCGGCGATATTGTCGTACACCTCGGGCGTGAAGCCCTGGCGCTGCACCGACAGCTTGAAGGTATTGGGCGCAGTGCCCGCCACGACCGACGCCGTGATGCTGTTGCCCACGATGCCGGAATACATGGCTGTAAGCGTCATGCCGGTGACAGGCGTACCCGCCGTATCCTTGAGCGCCACGCTGGCCGCAGTATCGGTGCCGTCGGTGACGCGCACCAGGCCGAAGTTCTGGACATTGTTCTGCACGCCGACGGCAACCGCAGTCGCGAGATCGTGGCTGCGGTTGGTGACGGCGCCGATGGCCTGCTGCGCCTGCGCATTGGTGCCGATACCCAGCATCACCGCATTGACCGGCCCCCACGAGCCAACGCCAACCAGGCCAAGTCCATCGGTCGGCACACCGTTGATATACGCCGTCGAAGGCGGCTGGATGATGACATATAAATCAGGCGCAGCAAGCGCCGTGACATTGAGTTGGCCTGCTTGATAAACGGGCATGTTCTAAGCCTCCGGGAAAAAAAAAGCCGCCTGGGCGGTTGGAAATAAATCAAATACTGCAAGTGTCGCTGGAATGAAATTGGGTATTGCCAAATCCGGTAGAGTCGCCTGCTGACGAAACCTCTGCAAACGCAAAGGTAATGACGAATCAACTCGCGCAGCCAACCGGACTCCCCTCGCCCGCAGGCGGGAGAGGGGTGGGGCGGGCGGCGATCCGATGAGGGCGGTTATGATCTGGCTACGTTCGCAAAGAAAGAGAAGACAAGGAGTTCAACGGCAACTGGCCTCAGCAAACCAAGTCAAATCGCCACCTCCCTCACCCCCTCCCCTCTCCCGCCTGCGGGCGAGGGGCGATCAGCCGCCGCAATGAATAAGCCGAACTCGAAGCGCCAACTAAACTCCCCTCTCCCGCAGGCGGGAGAGGGGTGGGGGTGAGGGGGGTTATGATCTGGCTACGTTCGAAAAGACAGAGAAGACAACAAGTTCAACGGCAACTGACCTCAGCAAACCAAGTCAAATCGCCGCCTCCCTCACCCCTGCCCCTCTCCCGCCTGCGGGCGAGGGGTTCCAAATCACTGCAACCCAATCTCCAGCAGCCCAGGCGCAACCCCCAAATAAACCTCCCCCAACCCACCAAACGCCACCTCAATCTGCGCCTCATGCGCACGCAAATCCACGCCATAGCTCTCAAGCATGATGCGAACAAACTCCCGCTTCACACCATCGACAACAGCAGGCGTAGCCGCGCACCCCACAAACCCGCGCGCCGCCTCACGAATCGCCAGCGCCGCAGCAGCAGCGCTCATTGCGCCTTGATCTTGTTGACGTGATGCGCATTCTCCCCCGCCAGAACATCGGCCACGTCGTCAGGATCGCTGATGACGGCGCCGCGCTGATGCACGCCGAACGGATGGATCACGACGAGGTGATAGGGTTGGGTCGGTGCAATATATTGGTCTTCCATGCTAGCCTCAAATGTTGATGGTGGTGGTGAAGCCGCCAGCCGGCACGACTGCCGTGCTGAAGCTGGTGACGGTGTTATCAAGCTCGCCGCTGCTGGTCACATACTCGACCTCATAACGCAAGTCGCGCCGGTAAATACGCTCCTTGGCCAGATGATCGGTCTCCAACGTGCCGCGATAAGTCAGCCGCGCCAGCGTCTCGTCAGGCAGCACGATGCGCTTTTGCGCCGCCGCCTTCATATACAAGTCCACCGACGCGCCAAGCAGCGCGCGGATGGCCGGCGTCGCGGCCCAGATTGAAATCAAAAACTCCTTGCGCTGGCGCGCGATCTCGGCCTGCATCGCAACAGGCACCGAAACCGACGCCGCAATGTCGAACGCCTGCGCAACCGTGATCACCGTGCCGGAAGCACTCGCATTCGGGATCAACGCCGCCAGCGCCCCCGCAATCGAGGCGAAGCTATCGCCAGCCTGCACGCCGTGGTGATACGCCTGGTAATTCACCAGCACAGAAGCCGCTTCGCCGGGATGGATCGCCCCGCCGACAGTGATCCGGTTGCCCGCCACCGCCAGCGTCAATTGCGCCGCCGGCACGCCGTTCACCGCCGTCATCACCGGCACGAAGCGCGTCGTGTTTTCCTCGCAGCCCAGCTTGGAGAACACCGTCACCATCGCATTGCCGGCGGCCATGATGCCGTCCAACTGCTGCGGCTCGGGCCAGCCCGAGGCAACCGTCACCGTCACACCGGCCACGCTGGGCTGCGCGGTGCCGGCAGGGTAAATCGCCGTCACGGCAAGCTGCGCCAGCGCCGCTTCCACATCGGATAAATCAGCCATCGCCACTCCACATTCCAAAACAACACATCATCACGAATGCTCCTCGCTCGCGTCGATGCGCCAGCCCAGCGGCGTCAGCTCGGCGCTGGCAATCGCATAATCGCGTCCCAGGTCGTCCTGAATCACATCGGACTCTACAATCGCCAGCGGCACCGAAGCCGGCAGCAAAATCGTCACGCCGCTCTGCCTCACGCCGGAAGGCAACACCGAACGCCCATCCGATCCACCGCCCAGCAAAACCGAGGCCGGCCAGCCCGAACCGAACGCGCCGCCCGGCCCCGCCGCACCCAGCGCATCGCCCTCCTCACTCTGCACCACACCGGCATAGCCGACGTAGCCCGCGCCGCTCTGCGCCGGCATGCGCCCTATCCGCACCGAACGATTGCACTGCACCGCAAGAATCGGCAAGGTCTCCTGCATCGCCGCGATGAAGTAAGTGCCTGCACCATTGGCCCCGTTGACGAGGTAATCGCCCACGCGCAGCCGCGTGCCGTCGGCCAGGCAATACCACGCCGCCTGGCCATAGCCGCGCGGCTTGGCGTACGACATATCCTCGGCATTGAAGCTGGCCGCCAGCGTGACCACAATATTGCCCGGCACGATAGGATTGCCCGCACCGGAGGGGCGATATAGCGTATACATCGGCCCGATGCGCAGCGCCGCCTTGGCATAACCGCCGTAGATCTTCTGCTGCAGCAAGGTGGAATCCATCACACCACCAGCGCAACAGTATTGGCAACGCCGCCGAAGTTCGGCCCCGGCTGCACGCCGAGGAACTGGCACAAGCGACGGCGCCACGAATCGAACAGCGCATCGCGGTCCTTCACTTCATCGCGGTTGTGCGTCCAGACCGCCGCCACATCGGTATCGAGGTTGGCGCTGGCAGCAGGAATCGCACCCTCAAGCGTAGCGAGGTTGGCAAGGTAGGTATTCACCACCACCGCGCCCTCGTTCTGATCAAGATGCTGCAAGCGATATTCCAGGGCCAGGTATTGCCGCATCACCCAAGGAAACGGAAACACCACAGCCCCATCGCCATAGGCCGGATAACCGCAAAAGCGCCGGATATCGACGAGCTGGGCGTCGGTGAAGGTGTAGGGAGTGAAGGGCATGGTTGGCTCTTTGTCGGTGGAGAATGGCGCGTTGATTGTTGCTTATTCGTGGATACTGGAGTTGCAAAGCGAGTTATCGCAAACGGGTTACGTGAAACGGAGCGCGTAAACACAAACCGCAATCGAGCAGACTCCGGGACTCCCCTCGCCCGCAGGCGGGAGAGGGGTGGGGGTGAGGGAGGTTATGATCTGGCTCTAAGCGCTAGACCAAATGACGTAGCGCGGATAGAACTAGAAATTCAACCGCAGCCAAATCACCACCGCCCTCACCCCTGCCCCTCTCCCGCCTGCGGGAGAGGGGTTCTTTCCGTCGCCCACTAAAGAGCATCCTCACATCCACTTCGACGAGTAAAGCTCCCAGCAAGCTACGGATGCCGGCCAACGCCTACAACGACTCCAACAAAATCCCCCGCTTGAACGCCGCATTACTCGCCGTAGGAATCGTATTCGGATTCGTCGTCGTATCCGTCGGCACCGCAAACCCGCCCATATACGACCAGGTCTGCGTCACAACCTGCTTCAACGAATCGAGCGGCTCGCGCGTCACATGCGCGATATCGTCGATGATGGTGATCATCGCCTCGTCTTCCGCGCCGTCGAGATTATTCTTGTACGCCACGTTGGTGAACACGCCTTCCACCAGCGCGCCCTGGCCCACCAGCATGCCGCGGCGCACCGTGCCGACGCCCGCGAGCGCCTGCACCGGATTCAAGTTGGTCTCCTGCAAGCGCACGCCCAGCATCTCCGCAATCACGCCGCGGCGATACTCCTCCGACGTCACCTGGCCGCGGAAGAACTGCTGGAACGCCGGATCGCTGTACAAGCCGGTCGCCTGCAGCGGATCGATGTAGAGGTGATACATGCCCGTCGCGTCCACCACCGGCACGCCGTTGGCCGCCATCGTGGCCTTGGCGTTCAGGATCATCTGCATCGTCAGCTTGCCGTTGTTGACGTCCGCCGTCGAGCTGATCGCCGCCGTGCTGGCCGCCATCACGTTGCCGCTGTTGGTCGAGGGCCGCACCACATAAGGCGCCAATGCCGACACCACCGGATTGCCCGCCGTGCCGTCGGCCACGATCACGTTGCTCGAGAACGCAAGCGTGCCCGAGATGCCGCCCGGCGCAGTCGAGACATTGCTGCCGTCAGCCGCCGAACCGACGCACGAATACACGTCCGCCCCCACCGTCACGCTGACCGGATTGGCCGGCGACACCGCCACCACCTGACCGCCGCTGTTCAAGGTGCTCTGGAAGCCGCGGATATCATCCACCGACACCGCCGCACCGGCCGAACCCAGCGTCACGCGCACGCGCGTATTGCCGCCCATGTACGTGTTGAACAAGGCCTGCTGCGCCAGGGTATCGACCGAACGCGCCGCCTGCTCGCCCAGCGTATAGCAGTTGCGCAGGAACAGATCGTCGATCGCCACGCGCGAGGTAGCAATGTTCAACTGCATGGTGCCGGCATACTGCGCAATCGACATGATGTACTGCTCGACGCTGTACTGCTGCGGCGTCAGGCCGCTGGTGAAATCCGAATTGGCAGCCGGCGCCATCGGCGTCGTGATCGCAGGCAGCAAGCCGGTGCGCGTTTTGGCGATGGTCTCACCGACATTGGCCAGGAAAGGCTCGCGGTCGGCAATCGCACGAAAGCCCAGCCGGGACTTGAGCGGCAACTCGAATTGATGTGCCAGATAACCGGCCTGGATGACGGTTTGAATAGCTGCGGGAAGATTATTGAACGACATGGTTCATCCTTATGAGCGAGGTTTTCCCCTCGCCACCAGGGCTGTCGGGCAATAATGGAAACGCCCGCATGTCTCGCGTGAGGCATGCGGGCGCGTTACTTTGGTTTCAGGTTGGTGTTGCGAGTTTGGTGTTGAAGGCGTGGCGTCAATGGCAGCGCATCAATGACGTGGTGTCAATGACGTGGTGTGAATGGTGCGGAGTTAATGAAGGCTTTGCCCGACAGCGCCAACATCCGTTGAGGTTCATCATCGGACAGAACTCCCCTCAAAACTGCTTGATCCGCAACCCCCGCGCCTTCGCATCCGACGCCAACTCCTCACGCGTAGCATGCCGCGCATCGAACTTCCTGCCATTGGCAGCAGGCGGCGCGCCGCGCGTCTGCGTCGTATCCCTGGCCGTCTCGCGAAAGAGATAGGGCTTGGACTGCCTGAATTGCTCCAGCAATTCACGCACGCCGCCCACCTCGCCGCTATCGGCGTCAAGCGACACGCGCGACGTATCGAGCAGCTTCAAGGCATCGAGATCCTGTATCCCCAACGCCAGCGCAACCGAGCGCACCTCGGCCGCCACAATGCGCTTGCCCGCAGCGGCGCGTTCGGCCTGCAGCAGAGCGGAAGTCTTTTCCTCATGCTCGCGCCGCGCCACGGCCAGCGCATCGTCCAGGCGGCGCTGCTGCGCCGACTCATCCTGCTGCCGCGCCATCTCGCGCCACTTCGCATTCTCACGCCGCAACTCGCGCGCATGCTCGCGCCATTGATCGGGAATCTCCTCCAGCGGCGCGTCAAGCAAGGGATTGCCGGGTTTCGCCGCCAGGGCGGATGATGCAATGCTGCTATCGGACATCGAGTCCTCCTATGTGGGTTGTGAATTTTGAATCTTGACTTGCAGGTTGCGGGTTGCGGGTTGCGGGTTGCGGGTTGTAAATCGAATGCGATACAGATCAAACGACGGAGAGACCACCTACCTCGCGCAGACTCCGGTACTCCCCTCGCCCGCAGGCGGGAGAGGGGTGGGGGTGAGGGACGTCGTGCCATATCCTGCGCCTGCCAAGACGGACGCCAGTTGACACGGCCGCCCCTGCATACAAAGAAAACGCCGATCTTCGAGCTATCTCGTCAGCATGCAACTCGTTCTTCTAAAGCGCATTGGCAGCCGGCGAAACGGGCTCACCGCACAACATCGCAACCCCATCCCTGCACATTTCATCAACAACAAAGCCGCTACACCTGCGCCCCGTCCTCAACCTCCGCCTCCACCAAAGCCCGCTCCGCCGCCGTATCATCAATATCATATTGCGCCGCCAGCACCTTGATCGCCGTCTCACGCGACATCAGCGAGGCCGCGCAAAGCTGGCACAGCGTCGCGGCAATCTGCGCCAAATCCCCCGCCGTAGGCGGAAACCAGCGCGGCCAGCGCAGCGACACCGCCTGGTCTGCCTCAAAAGGCGCCACGCGCTCGCCGTTCTTGAACGACAAGGGCAAGGTGCGCGAAGCGCGCAAGATCATGGAAACAACCTCGGCAATGCCGCGCTCGCCATAGCTGATGCGCAGCTTGTCGGCCAGCCACACCAGCGGCTGCATCATCAACTCCATCGCCCGGCCCGATTGCGCCGCGCTCAATTTCTCCGGCTGCGCGCGGTTGCCATGCATCGTCTCCAGCGCCATCTCGCGCAAAAACTTCACATAGTCCAACACCGCCTCGCTGGCCTTGCCGCTGATCTCCAGGAGCTTGGCGTCGCCCTTCTCATCGACCACGATCGCGTTCGCCCCACCCTTGACGAGCGGCTCACCGGCACTTCCCGCCGGCTCCTTGATCAACAGCGTCGGGTCCGACGAATACTTCAAGCCGCGCCCGGCCTGCGAGAGCTGATAATCGATCTCGATCTGCGTATCGATCGCCTCTTCGCAAAACGTCGGCAAGCCATCGATCTCGTCGCCCCCAGGCAGATTGCGCATCCACACGATAGGCACAAAGCCCAACTCATGCGTCACCGTGCGCTCAACATCGAGCCTTGGCTTGACGCCATCGCCAACATCGGCCGCCTTCCAGGGCACATACCATTCTTCCGCGACAGCAGTGAACACACGCTGGAACCAGAACACCGCCTTCAGATCGTCGTCGCCAATCGCATAGCTTGCCGCACGCAACGCCTCGCCATTGACCTTGTATTTCTCCACCACGCGCGCCAGCGTATCGGGCGCGCCCTGCTGCCACACCGGCGTGAGCATCACGGTGTCCAGCACCTTCAAAAACACCCGCCCGCCCAGCACCTGAAAATGCAGTGCCACCGAACCGACACTACCGCGCGTGGCCGCATCGATCATCACCTCGTTGAAACGCGCCTCCTTCAGCACGCGCGCCAGCGCCGCCCGCTGCACGCCATCGGCCAGCTCCACAGAAGGGAAATGCCCTTCGGAAAACAACAGCGCAACCGAATCGTCCACCACGATGCGGCAAATGTTCGAGCGCACACAAGGCCGCCGCTCGCGCAGCGGAATATACTCACCAGCCCCATTGCGCTCGTCATGAAACGGATGGCGCAACACGTCATACAACGTCCCCTTGAGCACCTGCTGCAAGCTTTGCAAGCGCGCCACACGCTCGGGGTAATCCTTGTCGCGGGCCAGTTTGGATTGGAGAAGTTTGAACATGGGTTGTGGGTTGTTAGTTGGTATTGCGTGAGTAGTAATACTGGACCGTTCACTGCGAACAAAATGATTCAAATACACAAGTACGCACAACAACATGCGCTCAATGCCTCGCCGGCCAAACTCCCCTCTCCCGCCTGCGGGCGAGGGGTGATCGGCCGGATGCCTTGGCAGTCGCGGAAGACGAGTGAACGAACAGATACGCGAAGACACTCATCTATAAGGTGAATCCCACCTACCGCCCCAAAAACCCAACGCGCAACCCCCGAGCCGCCCTAACCTCAGGCGCCGCCAAAGGCCGCACAATCGGCCACCGCTTCACCAAAAAATATCCATTCGCATCATTCGCATGATCATGCCCCGCCCGCTTGTCCGGCGCGCCATCCTCGCCCCACACCTGCTTCTCCAGCGACTCCGTCGTAACCGGGCAAGCATGCGTATTGATCTTCCACTTGCGTTCACCCTGCGCATTCAAAATCAGCGCGTTATACGCATTCACGCGATCCTTCACCGCAGGATTGGCCGCATCGGCCTCGATCACAAACCCCGCCTCGCGCAGAATCGACAAGTCCGACTCGCTCGCATCGCGGCTCGATGCACGCTGCCCCGAAGCATCGGGAAAAATCCGCACCGGATGCCCCTTCGCCAGGAAATCGTCACGCAACATCCGCGCCATCGTCGGCGTATCGCGCACGTTCATGCGCTCGACCAGCGTCATCGCCCAGCCGTCGCGGATCACGTTGATGCACGCGCTCATATTCATCACATTGAAATCCATGCCGACGAACACCGGCTCGCCCGCGCGTATCGTCTCGTCGGTATGGTTCAACCTGCGATCGAAATCCGGATACACCGCCCCGCTCGTCAGATTGACGAACTCGCCCTGCAGATAAGCCTTGATCAACTGCGGCGGATACGATGCAAGAAGCGACCCCACATAATCGTGCGGCAGATTGGCCGCATTATCGAACGTGCTGGCCTGCACGAGACCATACAGCTCGCCCAACGCAGGCTGCTCGCGCACCGCCTTCACAAACTGCTCGTGCACAAAGCGAAAGCCCTCGGGCGTGGTCGTCACATCGATGCCGTTGCGCAAACCATCGACCTGGTAACGCATGCGCGCAATGATCTTGCGCCAGGCCATGCGCGCCTTCTCCGGCGCCAGCACGTCCAGCTCATCAACCAGCGCATGCCCGATCTTGAAGCCCACAATCGATTCGGGCCGCTCCATCGAACGGCAAATCACCGTGCCGCGATAGGTGCGGCCCTCGAACACATCGACCTCGTGATCGGCCTTCTTCACCAGCACGCGCAAGCCCATCGCCTCTGCGACCTCTTCCATCGTCGGATAAAAGATATCGCGGATCTGCGTATAGCTCGGCGCAAAATATCCCTGGTTCACCTTCGGCCAGCGCCAGAAATGCGCCGCCATGCCCGCGCAGCCCACATAAGTCTTGCCACTGCCGAACCCGGCCACGTAAGCCTTGAACTTATGCGGCAGTTGCAGAAACCGCGCCTGCGGCCGGTTCAGCGAAAAGTTTATCGTCCGCATCGCGGCGTGCATCCTTCACGGTAAAAGCAATCCTCACAGGCGTCGGCTGGCCATCCGCATGGGTCAGCTCCTTGTTCGCCTTCAACAAATTCATACCCAGCTCGGCCGCATTGTTCGACGCCGCCATCAGCAACTGGATGCGCTTGATCGCATCCACCATCTTCTGCGACGTATTCTCCACGTCCGGCGCATCGTGAACATCTTGCGCGTCGGCGCCGCCAACCTCGCGCGCACCATGCGCAAGCGGCCCGATCACATCGAGCCGCGCCACCTGCACCTGCGCCATCTGCGCAAGACGCCGCGCCATCTCCGCACCGGCCAACGCCGCACCGGACAAATGGTCAGTGACCACCAAAAGCGTCGCGGCAAGCCGCCGACCAGTCGCCTGCGACGCGCCTTGCACAGCAACCGGCGCAGAAGCATGCGCGGCGATGTCATTCTGGACGCCCGCGCTGCGTTTGCGCACCGGAAAGCGCCCGCGTATCGCCGCCACGCTCACGCCAAACTCCCGGCCCAGCTCACGCGCGGCTTCGCCTTCAAGCAGACGTTGCGCAACAGCCGCCCACTGCACATCCGACAATTTCGACTTGCGCCCCATCACGCTCCCAATAGAACAATCGGCATCGCTGCCGCAACAAGAAACCAACGCATGAGAAATCCAGGAAAACGATCGCGGCAGGACACCCGATCAGAAGACGCAGCAGACAACAACGCCGACATCGCATCAAATAGAATGAGGGAATCCACTAGTCCCGCGCCCTGTGCAAATAGGGGATGCAGGGCGCAACAGACATCAAACGTGGCGGCGGCTGGCGGAGCCTGGACCCTGGCGATTCCGCCAGCGCAAGAGCACAAGGCCAAGCGCAACAGGAGCGATCCAACCGGCTGTCACCCTCAAAGTTGCAGATCACGATCCGCAATTTTCAGGGCACAACAACGCAAAAAGCCCGCCGGTTTTTAGCCAGCGGGCTTTTCTTCAGGCGAGCAACGTCACCCAGTACTTGAATGATAACCCGGCATGTCCTGAACGACCAAACGGTTTTTCAAAATATTTTCAACCGATCAGACTGCCAGGTTCACGCGCTCGGTATAACTCCCCTCGCCCGCAGGCGGTGTAGTCGGGAATTCGGAAAGCACGCTTTCCGCCGACGTAACGACACGCGCTCGCAAGCGCGTGGCTCCTCCCTACAGGGACACAGGGGAGAGGGGCGGGGGGGTGAGGGACGGTGCGTGTTGGCTACGCTTTTATAAATCCCAAAAAGCCCAAAGTATCGAAGAGGTTTGACCGCGCTCTCCGAAACCCCGACTACAGCACCCGCCGAAGAAGCAAGTCCACTCGGTCCTCGAAAAAACAAAAAGCCCGCTGTATCAACCAGCAGGCTTTTCTCCGGACGAGCAACGTCACCCAGTACCTAAATGATACCCCGGCATGTCCTGAACGACCAAACGGTTTTTCAAAATATTTTCAACCGATCAGACTGCCAGCTTCACACGCTCGGTGTCACTCTCCTCGCCCGCAGGGAGAGGGGCGGGGCGGGCGGCGATCCGATGAGGGAGTTTGAATCACGGCATGCGTTTGCCAAGACCAAAATCCAGCCGATGCAACGACGCTTTGCCCGACCAATATTCGCGCGCAGCTCGGAAAAACGCAGCGCCTTCCCATGCATCACTGCCCGCTGGCGATCAGCGTCGATACCTGCCCGGACGGCGTCACCACGCGGATGACATGGTTAAACGTATCGGCCACATAGATATTGCCCGAAGGAGAGACGGCGATGCCACCGGGCCTGTAAAACCGCGCGCTGGCGCCCGTACCGTCGGCATAGCCCCAGTTCTGCGTATTGGCGACCACCCCCACCTTGCCCGCGATCGTGGTGACGACACCGGCCTGCGTCACCTTGCGGATGGTGCCGTTGAACGAATCGGTAACATAGACGTTGCCGGTCTGATCGACTGCGACGCCTAACGGAAGGTTGAACTGCGCCGCCGAGCCCGTGCCATCGACGGAGCCTGAGACACCGCCTCCGGCCAGAGTGGTCACCACGCCGCCCGGGGCAATCTTGCGAATGGCACAGTTGGCCGAATCGGCGACGTAAAGATTGCCCGTGCCATCAATCGCCACGCCGGTCGGCTCATCGAACTGGGCCGCGCTGCCCGTGCCGTCGGCGAAACCTCGCGTAGAGGCACCGACGTAGGTAGGCGCTTTCCCGGCATAGACGCTCATCGCGCCCGCCGGCGTGAACATGCCGATCACATTGTTCGTGATATCGGCGAAATAAATGTCACCCGCCGCGTCCGTCGCCATGCTGTCCGGCGAGGACAGGATGTCACTCGTGCCATATGGGGCCTCGGCAAACCGACTCACCACACCGGACGAGCTGACATCCAGCACGGCCCCAAAGCCCGTCACGAATGCCCCGCCTTTGCCGTCGGCAGCCACGCCAGAGACCGACGCAAACGAATACTGCGAGGTTCCGGCGGACATCACACTGCTTACGCCGGCCGGAGTGATCTTATGCAGCGTGCCTGCACCCGGATCGGCGACGTAGAGATTCCCGGAGGTGTCGAACGCCAGGCCCTGCACGGTGTTGTACAAGGCTGCGGTGACATTGATGTTATAGGGAAAAACCCAGGGCGAGCCGGGCACCTGCGACTGGCACTGGCTGTCGCTGCACAACTTGAGCTGGAAGTTACCCTGATAGTTACCCGCCGCCAGCGACGGCGAGACACTCAGGCTGGCGTAATATTGCGTGTTGTTCAGCCGGCTGATCTGCACGGTTGGCGCCAGCACCCCGCTGGGATCGGTGATCACGGCGTAGACCGTGCTCACTCCGGAAAACAGACTGGGGTCGTTAACGGAGACGGTCACGTCGATCGGCGGCGTTGTGCCCGGCTTCTGCGCGACTTCAAGCGCGCTGGGGCTGAAGGCGATACCGTTTGCCTGCGATGCCGGCGTACCGGACACCGCCGATCCACCGCCGCTGCTGCCGCCACCACCACCGCCGCTCCCGCCGCCACCGCCTCCACAAGCACTGGTCAGCGCGGCGATCAGCACGATAATGAGGTAACGTTTCATGAGAGCCTTTCCTGGTCTATAGTCGGTGTCGAGCGCCGGCATGCCGGCGGTGGCGTCTCCCCACGCGGGAAGAGCCTGCTTGAGAAATCGACGATTATCCGGGAACTCGCGTAGGTTGACAAGGAATTGGCGCAAACGATGCATGTGCGTCGAAGAAGCCGCTCAGATTACTCATGCGCCAAAGAACGGCTGCGGCTCAGCAGGCCTGCGGCCCTGGTGCAACTCCCCTCGCCCGCAGGCGGTGGAGTCGGGAATTCGGAAAGCATGCTTTCCGCCGACGTAGCGACACGCGTTTGCAAGCGCGCGGCTCCTCCCTACAGGGGCGCCCGGCGTATGGACACAGGGGAGAGGGGCGGGGCGGGCGGCGATCCGATGAGGGAGTATGAATCACGGCATGCGTTTGCCAAGACCGAAATCCGGCCGATGCAACGACGCTTTGTCCGACCAATGTGCGCACGCAGTTCGAAAAAGCGCGGCACCTTCCGACGGGACGGCCATCCGCGCATGAGCATTCATATTTCCCTGCGTCGGACAACGCCTTCGGCTCGTCCGATCTACGGCCCTGAACGACCAAACGGTTCTCAAAGATATTTTTCAACCGATCAAACTGCCAGGTTCACACGCTCGGTGTAACTCCCCTCGCCCGCAGGCGGGAGAGGGGCCGGGGGTGAGGAAGTTTGAATCGCTGCATGCGTTTGCCAAGACCAAAATCCGGCCAATACGACGACGCATTGCCCGACTAATGTGCGCACGCAGGTCGGAATAGCGCAGCACCTTCCGATGGAGCGGCCATCCGCGTATGCACATTCATATTTTCATACGTCGGGCGGCGCCTCCGGCTCATCCGACCTACAGCACAGTAACAACCGGCACTTATTTCTTCTTGCATTGCCCATCAAGATGAATCAAGATTCATATGGAATCAATGCATTTGGCGATCAACATGGAGATAGACATGACTCACACCGTGCGTGTATTTGTTAATAATAATACTAAGCCAAAGAAATGCTCGCTAACTGCGCGAAAAGTTGTCGGCGCACGCTTGAATGAGGTACAGAAACAAACGGCCGGATTGGGGTTTACCGATTACGAGATCGTTAGTGGGATCGATAAGATGACAGCCAACATCGTCAAGAAACGTCTAAAGTCAATGTTGGACGCATTAGGTTGCCAAATAGTCCCCCGCAAAGAGCTTTGACCATGAGTCCAAGCTGGATGCGACATACGTCATGGCGATTAAATTCAAGGGAGTATGTGTGAAGACATCTTCTATTTTCCTCGGTCTGACGCTTTGCATCTCGCCACTGGTGACACGCGCTGAGGTGTTTATGCTTTCTTGCGATATGAACGCAACAACAAGAGGGCATGAGCCTGTTCACATGGATTTCGCTGTTGACTCGTCAAAAAATAAGGTCAACGGCTACCCGGCAATCATCGAGGGTGTAAAAAATTTTGTGTAAACGGTCATTTGGCAGGAGACTGCCTGTATAAGGGAATCAATGACCACCACAAAGCGCATCAAACGGGCCAAGCCCGATCCTGAACTGGTCAAGTTGGCTGACAGCCTGCTTGCCAATTACACGAAACCCGAAGACCTGATAGGCGAAAACGGCCTGCTCAAGCAGTTGACCAAGATGCTGGTCGAGCGTGCCTTGGAGGTCGAAATGACCGATCACCTGGGTCACGGCAAGAGCGGCGAGGTCACCAACGACACC
>FTKD01001375.1_pt2 | contig 33517 bp, 28 predicted proteins | sample 1658191 | NCBI WGS metagenome assembly FTKD01 (sample SAMEA3914808, study PRJEB12502) | metagenome | biome: forest; material: soil | place: Canada | collected 2011-08-03 | depth 0.3 m
GCCGACGATCGCGCGCCATTGCGGGAACAGCTCGCCGCCGCGGAAGTCCACGGTGTGATTCTCCAGCGTCTCCCAGTGGATCGTCAGCAGGTAGCGCTCGGGCGACTCGATGCCCCTGTGCACCTGCGCATCGACGAAGCCTTTGGACTTCGAGATGACCGTGGCGATGCCGCGCTGGATCGCCTCTTCGAATTCGGCGTTCTTGCCGACGGGGATCGTGAAGTCGGCGTGTTCGAGGATCATGGCGGCGTCTCGCAGTGGGTGAGGCCGCGATTGTCGGCGCGATGCCTTGACCCCGAACGACGGCGGGGAACTCAGGCGCGCGCGAGCTTCAGTGGCGCACCCTCGAAGCCCGGGAACACGGCCGCCAGCTTGTTGTCCGCCAACCCCAGGTTGTGCGCGCAGACGCCGGCCAGCACCTGCCGGAAATCGGTGGTCACGGCGAGGTCGCGGCCTTCGTTGAGCGACGACGCATCGATGCCCGGCCAGCGGCCGTAGACCTTGCCGCCGGCGATGTTGCCGCCGAGGGCCCACATCACGTTGCCGTGGCCGTGGTCGGTGCCGCCGGTGCCGTTCTGGCGCGCGGTGCGGCCGAACTCGGAGATGACGAGGATCGTGGTGTCGTCGAACGTCGGCCCGAGGCGCGTCGCGAGCTCGGCCAGGCCCTGGCCCAGCGGCTGCAGGCGGCCGGCGAGCTGGCCCTTGGCGCCGCCCTGGTTGACGTGCGTGTCCCAGCCGCCGAGCGCGAGGAAGGCGATCTGCACGTTGGGGTCGCGGCGCATCAGCGTGGCCAGGCGGCCGGCGTCGTCGGGGAAGCCGTTGGGCAGCGGGGCGCCGTTGTTGGCCACCATCTGCTCGTGGTCCATCGCGGCCGGGCTCATCGCGTCGGCTACTTCGGCGCGCGACTGCTGCGATTCGCGGTAGGCCCGCGACATCGCGTCGTCGCCGCCGTACAGCGCGTCGAAGGCCCGGCTCACCTGCGGCCGATCGAGCAGCGTGGGCTTGGTGGCGCGCGCGCCGTTGGCGATGTTGGCCACGGGATTCGACCCGGCCCAGATGCGCGGCAGCACGGCGCCCACGCTGATCCCGCGCGTCACCGACGCCTGCGCGCCGGCGGGCGTGGGGACGGGCGGCTCGGCGCCCAGCAGCCGGTTGAGCCAGCCGTCGGGCGTGCCCTTGCGGCCGGGCGTGCCGGACTCCATGTAGTCCTGCGCGTCGAAGTGCGAGCGGGTCGGGTCGGGCGAGCCCGATGCGTGCACGAAGGCGAGCTGGCCGGACTGCCACAGCGGCATCAGCGGCGCGAGGTTCGGGTTGAGGCCGAAGTGGCCGTCGAGATCGAGCACGCCGCCGTCCTGGCCCGGACGCGCGAGCGCGATGGTCGATCGCTGCTGGTAGTACGCGCCTTCGCTGTACGGCACCACCACGTTGAGGCCGTCGACGGCGCCGCGCAGGAACACGACGATCAGGCGCTTGTTGCCGGGCAGCGGCCGGCCGGCCTGGGTGGCGGTGGCGGCGAACGCGGTACGGCCGACGGCGGACCAGGCGAGCCCGGCGGTGGCCGCTTGCAGAAGGTGTCTGCGTTGCATGGTGGGGTCCTTGGGTTCAGCGGCGCATGAAGTCGGGGCTGCCCAGCACGAGGGCGGCGCGCAGCGCGGGGGGCGAGCCGGCGACGGCGATGCGTGTCCTGTCCGAGATCGCCGGGCCCAGCGTGGCGAGCAGTGCGACGACGTCGACCGGCGGCGTCGCGCCTTCGACGGCCTCGTCGCGGACCGTCGCGCGATCGGCCTGGCGTTCCATCGCCTTCATGCCGTTCTGGACCATCGGCGCGTTCGGGTCGTCGACGCGCTGCAGCGGCAGCCGGCCCGAGGCGAGCGCGGTGGCGAAGTTCACGCGCTGCGTGATCGCGTTCGGATTCAGCCAGTCGGCTTCGGTGTCGTGCCAGCCGTCGGGCGTCTGGCAGCCGTACAGCGGCTGGCCCAGCTGCGTCAGCGTGGCCATCAGCGGGCGCACGTTGGTCGTCGTGATGCCGGTGGCGCGCACCGACGACAGCACGTACTGGTAAGGCGTCTTGAACTTCACCGGGCGCGGGCCGCGGAACTCGGGGCTGTCGACGAGCGACTGCATCACCGCGCGCAGGTCGCCGTCGGTGTCGAGGAAGCGTTGCGCGAGCCGGCTCACCAGCGCCGGCGACGGATCATCGGCGACGAAGCGGCGCGCGAGCTTGGTGGCGACGTGCTTCGCGGTGGCGGGATGGTGCGCCAGCACGTCCAGCGCGAACTCGCCTTCCATCTGGCCGCCGGGCGCGACGCCGTGGCCCAGCCAGGTCTTCGTGCCGTTGTCGTGGCGTGCCGGGTCGAAGCCGAAGATCGAGTCGCCGTGGCCTGACGCCACCACGGCCTGTGCGTCGACGAAGCGACGGCGCGGCTGTTGCGGCACCAGCGTCCAGCCGGTGAGGATGCGCGCCAGCTCGGTGACGTCCTGCTGCGTGTAGCCGCCGTCCACGCCCAGCGTGTGCAGCTCCATCACCTCGCGGGCGTAGTTCTCGTTGAGGCCGCTCGCCTGCTTGCCGGCACCGCCTCGGCGCGGCTGATAGCCCGGTGCCACCGACAACCAGTTGTCCAGGTAGAACAGCATCGCCGGATGCTTGGCGGTGGCGCCCAGCATCGCGCGGAAGCGGCCTAGCACGTGCGGGCGGATCGCCTCGCGCTCGTAGCTCTCGGTGAGCACGCGCACCAGGCCCTTGCCTTCGTAGACGTTGAAGTGGTTGAACCAGAAGTCGACCAGCACTTCTTCCAGCTGGCGCGGGCTGTTCAGCGCCCGCAGCAGGCGCGACTCGCCGGCCTCCAGGTAGATGGTTGCGATCTTCTTGCGGCGCTCGCCGCCTTCTTCCGTCGCGGGCTTGGCGCCGTCGGGGGGTGCCGTCTCCGCCTGCCTGGCCTGCTTCGCCTCCTTCTGCATCTCGCGGTAGCTGTCCACCAGCTCGCGCTGCGTCTCGTTGGGCGTGTTCAGCGTGCCGAGCTGGTCGGCGAGGAAGGACGGCAGCGCCAGGCGCTCGGGATGCAGCTGTTCGGCGATCCACGCGCGTGTGCCCATGCGCGTGACGCGATCCAGGTCGCCCGGAGCGGGGCCGAACGCCAGCCGGTTCAGCACGTGCAGCGCGTCGGCATTGGCCGCGTCGGCGTCCTCCGCGGCCAGTGCGGGACGCCAGGCCACCGCGGCCAGGGCGGCGGCGAGCGCGCTGCGGCGCGTCAACATCGGAGCGGTCGGCAAGGGCATCGGCGTCTTCGCAAGGCGGGCGGTGGAGGGGCTGCCTGTTTAACGGCAGCCCGACGGCTGATGTTGACACCCGGCGCGTTGCTGGCAGGCAAAGTCGCGGTGCCCGGCGCCAAAGCTGAACGCTGGCTGTTCAATGCCTCAGGGATAGCCCGTACGTCGTCCCTGGCCCAATGGGCCAATTCCGGTACGTGCCATTTGAGACAGGGCGCTGCAAGACGGGCCTGCTCGTGCGACAGTTGACGATTGCGAGCGCGCGCAACCCGCCACGCCGCCCCTGGAGCCGACCGTGGACAACCCGCCGATCTCAGCCGCCCCTGCGCCGGGCCAGCAGCCCGACCCGAACCGTGCCTACCAGACGTTCCCGGTGCTCGGCGCCGCGGACATGCAGCGCATCCACCGCTTCGGCCAGCCGCATCACGTCGACGACGGCGAGTACCTGATCCGGGCCGGACAGAAGTCGCGCGGCATGTTCCTGTTGGTGTCGGGCCGCGTGGAGGTGTCGCAGCGCGACGGCCTGGGCCGCGTGGTGCCGTACCGCACCTACGGGCCGGGCGAGTTCCTGGCCGAGGCCGGCACGCTGTTCGGCGGCTCGGCGCTGGTGGACGCGCAGTGCGTCGGCGACGTCGACGGCTTCCTGGTGGTGCCCGACCAGCTGCGCGCCCTGATCATCGCCGAGGCCGACCTGGGCGAGCGCATCATGCGCGCGCTGATCCTGCGCCGCGTCAGCCTGATCCAGGCCGGCGCCAGCGGCGCGACCCTCATCGGCGCCGCCGGCTCGGCCTCCGTGCTGCGCCTGCAGAACTTCCTGCAGCGCAACGGCCAGCCGCACCACGTGGTCACCGGCGACGATGATCCGGTGGCGGCCGCGCTGCTGGTGCAATACGGCGCGGCGGCCGCCGAGGCCGTGGCCGTGACGCCCAACGGCACGGTGCTGATCGACCCGACCGAGACGGCGCTGGCCACCGCGCTGGGCATGATCGACGACCGCGTCTGCGACGGCATCCTCGACGTGCTGGTGGTCGGCGCCGGCCCGGCCGGCCTGTCTACGGCCGTGTATGCGGCGTCGGAAGGCCTGCACGTGGCGGTGCTCGACTGCCGCTCGTTCGGCGGCCAGGCGGGCGCCAGCGCGCGCATCGAGAACTACTTCGGCTTTCCCACCGGCATCTCGGGCCAGGCCCTGGCCGGCCGCGCCTACATCCAGGCGCAGAAGTTCGGCGCCAAGATGATCATCCCGGCCGAGGCGGTGCACCTGGACTGCTCGCTGGCCGAGAGCGAAGGCCTCTTCGCCGTCCACCTGGCCGACGGCCGCCGCCTGCGCAGCCGCAGCCTGGTGTGCGCCAGCGGCGCGCGCTATCGCCGGCCCGCGCTGGGGCGCATCGAGGAGTTCGAGGGCCACGGGATCTGGTACTGGGCCTCCGGCCTCGAGGCCAAGATGTGCACGGGCTGCGAGGTGGTGCTGGTGGGCGGCGGCAACTCGGCCGGCCAGGCGGCGGTGTTCCTGTCGGCGCACGCGGCCAAGGTGCACATGATGATCCGCGGCAGCGGGCTAGCGGCCAGCATGTCGCGCTACCTGATCGACCGCATCGAGGCCGCGCCCAACATCCAGCTGTGGACCAACACGGAGCTGGTGGAGCTGGAAGGGCAGTTGCCGTCCGGGCTGAGCCGAGTGAAGTGGCGCAGCGGCGGGCAGGACGGCGAGGTGCACGAGCGCGAGTTGCGCAACGTGTTCCTGTTCATCGGCGCCGACCCCGAGACGCGCTGGCTGGAAGGCTGCGGCGTGGCGGTGGACAAGCACGGCTTCGTGCTGACCGGCACCGACGCCGTCACCGGCCCCGACGGCCGGGTGCTGCCGGGCCGCGTGCCCAACCCGTTCGAGACCAGCGTGCGCGGCGCCTTCGCGGTGGGCGACGTGCGCGCCGGCTCGGTCAAGCGTGTCGGCGGCGCGATCGGCGACGGCGCGGCCGCGGTGGCGCTGATCCACCAGCATCTGGCGGCGCTGGACGCGAAGACGACGGCCTGACGCCGACCGCGCAAGACCCCATGCGGGAAAACGTCATGGGGCTTGTCCATACTCGGTCGGAGCCCACGTCGCGCCGCGACGTTTCCATTGCAACGCACAGGACGACACCACCATGGCCATGCACCCCAAGACGTTCCGCATCGGCGGCGAACTCGAGATCCACCGCCTCGGCTACGGCGCGATGCGCATCACCGGCAAGGGCATCTGGGGCCCGCCGGAGGACCGCGAAGGCGCGTTGGCCACGCTGCGCCGCCTGCCCGAACTGGGCGTCGACTTCATCGACACGGCCAACTCCTACGGCCCGGAGGTGTCCGAGGAACTGATCAAGGAAGCGCTGTATCCGTACAGCGACGTCACGATTGCCACCAAGGGCGGCCTGATGCGCAGCGGCCCCGACGTCTGGACGCCCAACGGCGACCCGAAGCACCTCGTCACCGAGGCTCACGCCAGCCGCGAGCGCCTGGGCGTCAACCAGATCGCGCTGTGGCAGCTGCACCGCATCGACTCGAACGTGCCGCGCGACGAGCAGTTCGCCGCGGTCAAGCTGCTGCTGTCCGACGGCGTGATCGCGTACGCGGGCCTCAGCGAGGTGTCCGTCGAGGAGATCGAGGCCGCGGCCAAGGTGTTCCCCGTGTCCACCGTGCAGAACCGCTACAACTTCGCCGACCGCGGCAGCGAGGACGTGCTCGCGTACTGCGAGGCGCATGGCATCGGCTTCATCCCCTGGTACCCGCTGGCCGCCGGCGAACTCACGCGCGAGGGTTCCTCGGCGCTGGACGCGATCGCGAAGGCACATGGCGCGACGCAGAGCCAGATCGCCGTCGCCTGGCTGCTGCAGCGCAGCCCGGTGGTCATTCCGATTCCGGGCACGTCCAAGGTGGCGCACCTGGAGGAGAACGTGAAGGCGGGCGAGATCGAGCTGACGGCGGAGGAGTTCGACCAGCTCGACCGCGTGGGGCTGAAGCGGCCGATGCGGGGCGAGTGATCGGCCTTGGCGGCGCGGGTTCAGCCACGCGGACTGAACGTGCGCGGGAAGAACACCGGCGTGCCGCGATCCTTCAGGCGATAGCCCATCGGCGGCCGGTTCGAGTCGCTGTCGACGACGCCCACCTCGACGAGGAAGTCGGCCGCCATCATCCGGGTGCGGAAGCCGCTCTTGTCGACGGGCCGGCCCAGCACGACCTCGTAGGTGCGCTGCAGCTGCGGCAGCGTGAACGGCTCGGGCAGGAGGTAGGCCGGCAGCGACGTGTATTCCACCTTGCTGCGCAGGCGCTCTACGCCGGCGCGCAGGATCTCGGCATGGTCGAACGCGAGGCGCTTGCGCGCCAAAGCGTCGTCGATGGTGAACCATGCGACGTCGGCCGCGTTGGCGCCCTTGGCCAGCGTCACGCCGTCGGCCGGCATCAACGCGAAATACGCATGCGTGGCCGACCAGCCGCGCGGATCGCGCGTGGCGCTGCCCCAGCTTCCGAGCTGCTCCAGGTACGGGCTGGCTACGCCGGTCTTGTCGCGCAGCTTGCGCCGCGCGCAGGCTTCGAGGTCGGCATCGAGATCGACGTCGACGAAGCCGCCGGGCAGTGCCCACAGGCCGGGGCTGGGCTCGTCGGTGCCGGACGGGCGTTGCACCAGCAACACCTTCAGCGCGTCGCCGATCACCGTGAAGATGAGGACGTCGACGGTGGTGTACGGGCGCGGGAAGTCGTTCTTCGCGGTGGCGGCGTGACGTGAGGTCATGGGTCGCTTCGATCGGAGGGTCGCCGGGGTGGGCCTGCTAGCTGGATTGACTGGTCAGTCCCAGAAAATGATCCAGCATGTGGAAGTGATCGTCGAAGAACCGGTCTTCCAGCCCGGCGAGTTCGGCAATCGGCACCCACTCCACCGAAGCAGCGTCGTCGTCCGCGCGCACCTCCGGCAATTCGCGCTCGCCCAGGTCGAAGTGGTGTGCGTGCGTGATCGTGCGGCCGCGTTGGCTGCGGTCGGGGTGGTCGAAGACGGCGACCGAGCGCAGGCTGCGGCGCATCGTCTCCTCGAGCAGCTTCAGGTGCGTCTCTTCCTCCAGCTCGCGCAGGCAGGACTGCCAGGTGGTTTCGCGCGCCTCGATGAAGCCGCCGGGCACCGCGAGCAGGCCGCGGCCCGGCGCCTTGCCGCGCCGGATCAGCAGCACGCGGCCGGCGCACTGGAGCACCGCATCGACGGTGACGAAGGTAGGCGCATACGGCGCCGCGCGCCACGCCTCCTTGTAGCGCTTCAACATGCGCCACTCGACGGCCAGTTCGGCGAAGAAGGGCAGGGCCGTCCAGGCGCGCAGGAAGGCGAGGGTCGATGGCGGGGCCTGGTCGACGAAGGCGGCCAGGGCCGCGTCCAGCACCGGCGGCTGGTGGGCGTCCTCGGGCAGGCTGGCGAACAGGCCGTCGCGCAATTGCGTGCCGTCGGCGCCGGCCAGCCGCTCCACGGACTCGCGCGACCAGCCGGGGAAGGCCGCCAGGTAGCCACTGGTGGCGTCCTTGAAGTGACCGACCAGCGTGACCTTCGTCGCGTCGGCCTGTCCTTGCGCGGACAGCCGCTCGTCGACGGCGTCGCGCACCGAACGAACCCAGCGCGCCTCGTCGTAGTAGTCGCGCACGGGCACCACGTCGATGCGGTCGCGATCCTGTTCGGGCAGCGCGAGGCGGATCATCCCGGCGCGCTCCGTCCACGTGAACGGGTTCTTCGGCGTGCGCGCCTGGAACGCCGAGCCGATGACGACGATGCAGCGCGGGGCGATCTCCAGCGCGCGTGTCAGCAGCGCGAGATGGGCATCGTGGAAGGGCTGGAAGCGGCCGACGAGGACGGCGAGGTCGGCAGTGTGCGTGTTCGACATGGATTTCCTCGCGCTCACGCGACCTTGGCCGCGATGGGCATCTGGCGCCCGCTGCCGAAGGCGCGCGAACGCACGCGGATGATGGGCGGCGCCTGGCGGCGCTTGTACTCGTTGCGCGCGATCATGCCGCGCACGCGCGTCACGAGCGCCTCGCCCGCGGGCTGCGCGCGCAGGCGCGTGACGAAGTCGGTGGCGGCGGCCAGCTCGGTGGGCGCGAGGCGGGCGCCCTCGATCAGCAACTTCAGGATCTCGTCGAGCACCGGATAGGGTGGCAGGCTGTCGGTGTCGCGCTGGTCGGGCGCGAGCTCGGCGGACGGCTCCTTCTCGATGATGGCCTGTGGAATCAGCTCGCGGCCGGCCGCCTCGTTGACGTGGCGCGACAGCGCGAACACCTCGGTCTTGTAGAGATCGCCGATCAGCCCGAGGCCGCCGTTGGTGTCGCCGTACAGCGTGCAGTAGCCCACCGAGATCTCCGACTTGTTGCCGGTGGTCAGCAGCAGGTGGCCGAAGGCGTTGGAGTACTCCATCAGCGTGGTGCCGCGCACGCGGGCCTGCAGGTTCTCCAGCGGCAGGCCCTTCAGCGGCTGGCCGAACGTGGCCTCGAATTGCCGCGCGAACGCGGCCACGGTATCGGCGATCGGATGGGTCAGCAGCGTCACGCCGAGATTGCGGCAGAGGGTCGCCGAGTCGTCGACGGAGCCGGCCGACGAGTACACCGAGGGCATCGTGATGCCGACGACGTTGTCGGCGCCCAATGCGTCCACGGCCAGCGCCAGCGTCAGCGCGCTGTCGATGCCGCCGGACGAGCCGATCACGGCCTTCGTGAAGCCGCAGCGGCGCGCATAGTCGCGCAGGCCCAGCACGATCTGCGCGCGGTAGAACGCCATCGTCGACAAGCCTTCGGACGCGACCGCGGGCAGCGCGGCGCCGCCGTCGGCCAGGAAGCGGCCGTCGTCGAAACGCAGCGTGGTCACGTCCTCGACGAAGCGGCGCGCCTCGTAGCAGACGGCGCCGTCCGCATCGACGGCGAACGACGCGCCGTCGAACACGATGGTGTCCTGGCCGCCGATCTGGTTGACGTACAGCAGCGGGAACCCGTGGCGCCTGCAGGCGGCACCGAAGACCTGGTGGCGCATCTCGCGCTTGCCGATGTTCGACGGGCTGGCGTTGATGGACACCACCAGATCGGGCGCGGCGTCGGCGAGCCGGGAGAACGGGTTGACGGCGTAGTCGACGCCGGTGTCGTTCCAGCCGTCCTCGCAGATCATCAGGCCGACCTGGGTCGAGCCGATGCGCAGCACGCGGGCGACGTCGGGGCCGGGCGCGAAGTGGCGCAGTTCGTCGAAGATGTTGTACGTGGGCAGCAACTGCTTGGCGTAGCGCAGCACGATCTCGCCGTTCTTCAACACGACCAGCGCATTCTGCAGGCGCTTGCCGATGCCGTCGCGTGCGAGCGGCGTGCCGACGATCCAGTGCAGCGTCGGGAGCTCGCGCGACGCGGCCTGCAGGTCGAGCAGGCCTTGCGCGGCGCGCGCGAGGAAGTCGGGCTCTTCGAGCAGGTCGCCGGGGTAGTAGCCGGTGAGCGAGAGCTCGGAGAAGACGACGAGGTCGGCTTGCGCGGCGGCGGCGGCGCGCGCGGCGGCCACCATCTTCGCGACGTTATTGGCGATGTCGCCGACCATGTAGTTCAGCTGGGCCACGGTGATCCTGAGCATCGCGTGTCCTTCAGGCGGCTTCGGCCGCGACGCCGAACACCTGGCGCAGGTAGGCCAGGAAGGTTTCGTCGTTGCACAGCGTCTTGCCCGGCGAATCCGACAGCTTGGCCACCGGCTGGTCGTTGCATCGCGTCAGCTTCATCACGATGTTCAGCGGCACCAGGCCGACGTCGTTGCTGAGGTGGGTGCCGATGCCGAAGCCGAGCTGCGTGCGATCGGCGAAGTGGCGGTAGATGTGGAACGCGGTGGCCAGGTCGAGGCCGTCCGAGAATGTCAGGCGCTTCGCGTGCGCGTCGATGCGCAGCTTCGCGTAATGCGCGAGCGCCTTCTCGCCCCAGACGACGGGGTCGCCCGAGTCGTGGCGCAGGCCGTCGAACAGCTTGGCGAAATAGAGGTCGAAGTCGGCCAGGAAGGCGTCCATGCCGACGACGTCGGTCAGCGCCACGCCGAGGTCGCCGCGGTACTCCTGCACCCAGTTCTCTAGCGCCATCTTCTGGAAGTCGCGCAGGCGCACGTCGAAGGCCTGGTACGACTGCAGGTACTCGTGGGCCATCGTGCCGATCGCCACCAGGTTGAACCGGCGCGCCAGGTGCACGTTGGACGTGCCCTTGAAGTATTGGGGTACTTCATCCTTCAACGTCCGCACGACCTCCGCCTGCCACGCGCCGGAGAAGCGGCGGCGCACGCCGAAGTCGAAGAACTCGAACGGATGCGCGCGCGCCGGCTCGGCCGCGCCGAACGCGCGCAGCGCGGCGACCTTGGCCCGCAGCCGGACGCGGCCTTCAGCGAGCGCGGCGGCCTGGTCGCTGCGGCGGAAGTACAGCTCGTTGACGATGGCCAGCACGTAGATCTCGAAGCCCATCACGTGCACCTGCGGACCGTCGGCGACGATCTCCAGCGTCTGCCCGTCGGCCGCGATGCTCGCCTGCACGAAGCGGCGCTGGAACTTGAAGATGCGCAGGAAGTCGACGAAGTCGTTCTTGATGTAGCGCAGCGCGCCCAGGTACGCGAGCTCGTCCTCGGTGAACGACAGCGAGCACAGGTGGTCGAGCTGTTCGTCGACCTCCGCCAGCAGCTCGGCGAGCGCAAAGGCCGGCGTGTTGCGGCACACGAAGCGGTATTGCGCCTGCGCCTGCGGGTGGCGATGCAGCATCGTCTGCCACATCGTGAACTTGTAGAGATCGGTCTCGAGCAGACTGTGGAGGATGGGGGTCATGGTGCGATTCTCGTTCGGCAGGGCTCAGGCGGCGAACAGCAGTGCCTTGGCCGCGTCGGTGGTCATCCGGCGGACGCCGAGCGCGCGCATCTCGTCGAAGAAGGCCTCGTGCTGCGCCTCGAAGCCGCCGACCGGGCTCATGCAGTCGGTCAGCAGCACGACGCGATCCGGACGGCCGTCGGGCAGGTTGGCGACGATGTGCTCGGTGGTGGCGCGCACGCAGTGGCTGCTGGCCTCGCCGGCGATCAGCAGCACGTCCGCGCGAGCCAGGTCGGCGAGCAGCGCGGCATTGAGCTGGGTGCGCGGGTCGTCGGCGTCGGGCACCTCGGCCTGGATCGCGCTGTAGTGCTCCGTCCACGGGTTCTCGCCCTTGGTGATCTTGCGCACGCCGCGCAGCTGCGCTCGTTCCCACTGGTTGTAGGCGGCGCGCACGTCGGCGTGGACATCGTGGCCCCAGGTGCCGATCTCGCAATGCACCGGCCACACCATCAGCGTGTAGCGGCCGCGGGCTTCGAGCTCGTCGAGGTAGGCCAGCGTGCGGCGCAGGGCGGCGGGGTCGCGCGGCCGGAACTCGCCGGCGCGCACCTGGGCGGCGGTGATGGGGGTGAACGCCGCCACCGGCCGATCGTCGGCGCGTTGCCAGAACGTCGGGTGGGCAATGTCGACGTGGTGGTGCGAGTCGAGGGTGATCGTGATGTCGGTCAACGCGGAGCCGGCGGCGCGGATGAAGGCGGCGGTGCGCTGCATGTCGGCGTGGGCGCCGGCCACCGGCAGCGCGGGGGCGATGGCCGTGCCGGTGAGTGGATCGATCGGGCGGTAGCCGGCGGGCACGTCGCAGAAATCGTTCTGCGGGTCGATGATCAGGAGCTGGATGACGGGCTTCATGACACTTCCTTGCTGCGGTGAGATCACTATAACCATTTAAGTTGTGTAATACAACTAACAATGAAGACCGAGTGACGAAGGGCGATTTCGTCCGTTCAGGCAGCCGACGGCTCGAACGGTTATCCTATCCTCCCCCACAGGATATAAATCATGGCCGTCCATCCCTCCCACCCCGACATCATCAAGCGCCTCAAGCGCGCCGAGGGCCACCTGCGCAGCATCGTCACGATGCTGGAGGAAGGCCGCGACTGCCTGGAGATCGCGCAGCAGATGCAGGCGGTGGAGAGCGCCGTGGGCAACGCGAAGAAGACGCTGGTGCACGACCACATCGACCACTGCCTGGAGCACGCCGTGGAGGGCGTCGGCGCGCGCGACGCGATCAGCCAGTTCAAGGCCATCACCAAATACCTATGACCGATTTCCACACCCTGCTGCAGGGCGGCAATGCCTGGCTGTTCATTCCGAGCGCGATCCTGCTGGGCGCGCTGCACGGCCTCGAGCCCGGTCATTCGAAGACGATGATGGCGGCGTTCATCATCGCGGTGCGCGGCACGCTGATGCAGGCCGTGCTGCTGGGCCTGGCGGCCACGGTGTCGCACACCGCCATCGTCTGGCTGATCGCCCTGGGCGGCATGTACTTCGGCCAGCACTGGAGCGCCGAGGCGAGCGAGCCCTGGATGCAGCTCGTCTCTGCCGTGCTGATCATCGGCGTCGCGCTGTGGATGATGTGGCGGACGTCGCAGAACAAGGCGGCGTGTTTCCACGATCACGGCAGCGATGGCGGGCACGACCATGACCACGCTCACCACGGACACGACGACGGCCACGGCCATGCGCACGCGCATGACCACGCGCACGACCATGCGCATGCCCACGCACATGACGAGCACGACCACGCCCATGGCCCCGCGTGCACGCACGATCACGGCCATCACGGCCATCACGGCCATCACGCCGTCCATGCCCACGCGCCCGCATCCGTCGCCGCGCCGGTGGAGCAGGACGCCCACGAACGCGAACACGCCGAGCAGATCCGCAAGCGCTTTGCGAACCGCGAAGTGACCACGGGCCAGATCGTGATGTTCGGCCTCACCGGCGGCCTGATCCCGTGCCCGGCGTCGATCACCGTGCTGCTGCTGTGCCTGCAGCTCAAGAAGATCGCCCTCGGCGCCGTGCTGGTGCTGGGCTTCAGCGTCGGCCTGGCGCTGACGATGGTCGCCTCGGGCGTGATCGCCGCGTTGAGCGTCAAGCACCTGTCGAAGCACGTGAACAAGTCAGGCCGCTTCAGCGAGCTGGCGCGCAACGCCCCGTATCTTTCGAGCATCCTGATGCTGATCGTCGGTGTCTACGTCGGCTGGCAAGGCCTGCACACGCTGGCCTGAACGAACCTGCGCAAGCGAGGAAGCCCACCTGTCGTGGGCTTCTCCATTTCGATGGACGTGCTGCGGATATACGAAGATCTTTTAGTCGTCTTCCTCTGTGAAAAGCAAGTCGATCTGTGCCTTCAGACGGGCTTTGTCGGCGGCATAGAACGGGTTTGGTATGACTAACCAGGCCCTTCTAGCGCCTGGCAGTCGAACCGGAATCTGATCCATAGATGTGCTTTCCGCTTCAAATGGGGGGCTGTGTTTCGCTGTTGAACGCGGTGACACACTGGAGCCTTGCTCCACCATTGATTCATCGATCGCTTGGCCTTGCGGCTGAATGGCTGTCTCAAGGTCGATGTCAAAAGCGGCGGCCTCGGGCTGTGACGTCGCTGCGTCGAAGTAGCCTGCGAAATCGACTGACTTTCTAAAGGCGGCCATGGTCGCCTCAGCCGCGGGTGGAATGAAGCCTCGCTGAATCAGCTCGTACTTAAGGTTGGCATCCGATGGCAAGCCACTTGCGAACTTTTCAAGCAACTCGGCAAAGAGCGGGGGCGACTTAAGAAAACCGATGAGAAGCGCCCGACGCCGAGCTTCGTCGGGAGCAAACTTGAACGCCTCGACATTCTTGGTCACGGCTAGAAGACCGTCGGCCGGTCGATCGACCAAACCAAAATAGCGCAAGCTTGCCATTGCCTGGAGCGCGGTTCCACTGTTGGCGCCTCTATAGCCAATGTTTTGTGCGAAGACTTCGGAAGGCGCCGGATGCAGACGTTCCTTGTCGTACGCGCGAAGCGCCCGTTCCAATGCTTCGTCGAGAGGCATTGAGGGCGCGCGAGGACTTTTCCTTCTTGGGGCTTCTTGCATAAACTTCTTTCAGTTCTTTAGCGAAGATTACAGTCAAATAAGCCCAGTGTAAACTGTATAAAGCGGAAAACATAGGACATGAACTACTTCACATGAAGTGAGCCGGCAGTCCACGCGGAAGGATGAATTCTGCGTGAACTGAAGATTCTATTCGCGAATTGCGAATACGCGATCAAGTTGCTGATCTTTTTTTCATTCGCCATTCGCGAACAGTGTAAACTAAGGTCATGAGTTCATCCTGGAAGCAACCAGCTCTGAAAGCGCAGGACTTGCTAATCGTATTGAAGATCAGCATCTCCTCGCCCGCCGAGTTGACCTTTGCGCGACTGTCCGCCGACCTGCACATGTCGGCGTCCGAAGCGCACGCAGCTGTCAAACGTGCAACGCAATCTCGGCTACTAGCTCAATCCGAAGGATTTCTTACGGTGAACAGGGTCGCTCTAAGAGAGTTCATCGTGCATGGAGTTCAGTACACATTTCCTCCGCTTCTGGGCGGCCTTGCCCGCGGTGTCCCCACAGGCGTTTCAGCGGCGCCTCTCAATGCAATGTTCGACATGCAAGGCGACCTTCCACACGTTTGGCCAGATCCTGAGGGGGGGGTACGCGGTATCAGTCTGTGTCCACTCTATCCGTCAGTGCCTGCCGCTACAGCTTCGGACCCACGACTCTACGAACTACTTAGCTTGATCGACGCTTTACGCGCCGGTGCAGCACGTGAGCGAGAAATGGCTATCAAGGCGCTGACAGAGGAATATCTATGAGACGTCAAAACCCGAACATGCCCGCGGTCGAACTCGCGGCCGCTGCATTGGGTGATCTCACCAAGGAGCTAGTTCTCGTAGGTGGGTGCGCCGTAGGACTTCTGATAACCGACGCCGCGATCCCGCCTATCCGAAGCACACGAGACGTTGACTTGCTAACGGAGGTTGCGCCTCTTGCCAGCTACTACCTTTTGGGAGACCGCCTACGTGACCGCGGGTTTACTGAGAGCCAAGAACTCACCTGTCGATGGATCCGGGGTGCGCTGATCATTGACGTGATGCCCACGGAAGAGCGGGTGCTTGGATTTACGAACCAGTGGTACGAGGGCGCTGCGAAAACGGCTGTCGACTTCGAACTACCGAGCGGGGCACGCATTCGATTGATCTCGGCGCCCTACTTTCTGGCAACAAAGGTTGAATCATTTAGGTCGCGTGGAGGCGGCGACTTTCTGCATCACGACGTTGAAGACATCGTGACGCTTGTTGACGGACGACCAGAGCTGTTGGACGAAGTCACAGGCGCTGACGAGGACGTCAAGAGCTTCATCAGATCGAGCTTCGAAGACCTAGTCTTGGAACAAGCCTTCCTTGACGTCCTCGCATGGCATTTCGAAGAATCGGAGCAGGGGCGCGTGCCAATAGTGCTTGACCGTCTCCGTAGACTTGGTGGTCTTTGACGCGCTCAGAATGCCGTCTCCGACAAAGAGAAGGTACCCTTTACTGTGGCAAAAGCAGAAAGCTTCGCGGGAGTTCGGATCTCTTTTGTTCGACAACGCTTGAGAAGAGCGACGCTGGTCCGAAACGTCAGGCGACCGGCGCCAGCGGCTTGGCGCCGAGCCGGCTGCCCAGCAGCCCCTGCGCCGCCGACGCCACGACGATGTTGACGAGCAGTGCGAACAGCCCCGTGTACATCGCGTACGAATCGCCACCGACGACGAACGTGTGCACCGGCTTCACGCCGTCCATGAACGCCAGCGACGTGCCCGTGGCCAGGCCCACGGCCCAGCCCAGCAGCAGGGCCGGTGCGCGGAACCACGCGAAGAACAGGCCGAACACGACGGCCGGGAAGGTCTGCAGGATCCACACGCCGCCCAGCAGCTGAAGATCCAGCGCGAACTTGGTGGGCAGCACCAGGATGATGACCAGCGCGCCCACCTTGACGACCAGCGACACCAGCTTGGCCACCTTGGCCTCGCCCGCGGGTGTGACGCCCGGCTGCACGTAGGCCTTCCAGAAGTTGCGCGTGAACAGGTTGGCCGCGCCGATGGACATCACCGCGGCCGGCACCAGCGCGCCGATCGCGATCGCGGCGAACGCGAAGCCGACGAACCACGCCGGGAACAAGGCGGTGAACAGCGCCGGCACCACCGCGTTGTTGTTGCCGTGCACGTCGACCCCGGCCGCGTACGCCATGTAGCCCAGCAGCGCGATCAGGCCCAGCAGCACCGTGTACGCGGGCAGGAACACGGCGTTCTTGCGGATCGTGTCGGCGCTCCTGGCCGCGAAGATGCCGGTGAGCGTGTGCGGATACATGAAGGCCGCCAGCGCCGAGCCGATCGCCAGCGACGCATACGGCAGGTATTGCGCTGGCTTGAGCAGCAGGCCGCCGGATTTCTTGGCCGTGTAGGCGTCGCTCGCGACGTCGAACACGTGCGCATAGCCGCCCAGCTTCATCGGCACCAGCACCACCGCGACGAGCACGACGATGTAGATCATCAGGTCCTTGACGAACGCGATCAGCGCCGGTGCGCGCAGGCCGGCCGAGTACGTGTAGAGCGCCAGGATCACGAAGGCCGCCGCGAGCGGGATCTCGCCCGTGAGTCCGAGCGCCTGGATCACGACCTGCATGCCCACCAGCTGCAGCGCGATGTAGGGCATCGTGGCGACGACGGCCGTCACCGCGACCGCCAGTTCCAGCGGGCGCGATCCGTAGCGGCCGTAGACGACGTCGGCCGCCGTCACGTGGCCGGCCTTCTGCGCGGCGTGCCACAGCCGCGGCATGATCACGAAGACGATCGGATAGACGAGGATCGTGTACGGCAGCGCGAAGAAGCCGTAGGCGCCGACGGCGTAGACCAGCGCCGGCACGGCGATCACGGTGTAGGCCGTGTAGAAGTCGCCGCCCACCAGGAACCACGTGATCCAGGTGCCGAAGCTGCGCCCGCCCAGGCCCCATTCGTCGAGGTGCGCCCCTTCGGTCGCGCTGCGGTTCCAGCGCGAGGCCCAGAAGCCCATCACGGTGACGAGCGCGAAGAAGAAGACGAAGACGCCCAGGGCCGTCCAGTTGATCTGGTCGCTCATCACTGCACTCCCTTGCGCACGCCGTCACGGTAGACGAGCCAGATCAGGAACGCGGTGATGGGCACCCACAGCAGCTGGTACCAGTAGAAGAACGGAAAGCCGAACAGGGCCGGCAACGTGTCGGTGTTGTAGAACGGCACCCACAACAGCCCGATGAACGGAAGCAACAGCAGCAGCCACATGACGGCCTCCTCGCAGTGTTTTTCTCGGCCGCGATTCTGTTCTCAAGCGCAAGTCCCTGCCGGGGACTGCGAGACTTCGAGCGGCGTCGTCCCTCGCAGGCATTGCAGCAGAATCCGACCATCGCCGCTGCCATGGAGTTCCGGTGCTGCGCCAGGCGGGCGGCGGCCCGGTGGCGGTGACCGTCTATCCCGGCGCGACCCATGACTTCGACGACCCCGGCGCGGCGCGCCAGGTCATCGCAGGCAATCGCGTCGCCAGGGAAGATACGATGAGTCGCGCCGCCGCCCTGCTCGATGCCTTGCCCGCGCGTTGAGCGCGCCGGAGCCGCCGTTCAGGTGCTGGCGTTCTCGCGTTCGACCACGTCGTCGGCCGGCGTCCTGAGCGCGACGCGAAACGAGATCTGCGCGATCAGCGAGGCTCCCACCAGCACCGTGCAGGCCGCGACGGCCGGATCGTGGCCCAGCCCGGCCAGCGTGGTGCAGACCGCGCCCACCGCCATCTGCAGGAAACCGTAGAGCCCGGCGGCCGAGCCGATCAGCCGCGGATCGACGCTGATCGACAGCGTGGACACGGCCGGACTGCACAGGCCCGCGCCGACGCAGTAGACGATCATCAGCGCGACGATCGTGGCCACGCCCGGGCGCAGCGCGAGAAAGGCCGCGAGCACCACCAGGGCCGCGGCCAGGCTCACCAGGTTGCCGGCCATCAGCAGGCGCTCGATCGAGAAGCGGCCGATCAGGCGGCTGGCGAGGATGTTGCCGATCGACACGCCGACGATCAGCAGCCCGAGATAGAGGCCCACCTCGTGGAGCGGCCGGTGCAGCTCGTTGATGAAGATGAACGGCGCCGCGGCGATGAAACCGTAGAACGACGTCGTGGCGCAGCCGCCGCCCAGCGCGAAGCCGAGAAAGCGCGGCGAGCCCAGCAACGCGCGGTAGTCGCGGACGACGCTGCCCGCGCTGATCCGGCCGCTGGGCGTGCCGGTTTCCGGCAACAGGCGCCACGACACGCTGAAGTTGAGCACGCCGAGCGCCGTCAGCACGACGAAGATCGCGCGCCACCCGAACGCGCCGGCCAGCAGGCCGCCGACCAGCGGCGCGAGGCCCGGCCCCACCATCGTCATCAGGCTCATCAGCGCGAGCCGGCGCACGGCGTCGTTGGACTCCGCGGTGTCGCGCACGATCGCGCGACCCAGCAGCAGCCCGGCGCAGCCGCCGGCGGCCTGCACCAGGCGCGCCGCGATCAGCACGCCCGCGTCGGGCGCCAGCGTCGCGGCCAGGCCGCCGGCGGTGTACAGCGCCAGGCCCACCAGCAGCGTCGGGCGGCGGCCGAACACGTCCGACAGCGGGCCGTAGACGAGCTGGCCGACGGCCAGCCCGAAGATGTAGACGCTGATCGTCATGCGGATCGTGGCGGCGTCGACGTGCAGGTCGCGGCCGGCGACGGTCAGCGCGGGCACGAACATGTGCATCGCCAGCGTGCCGCTGAAGGTGACGAGCACCAGCAGCCACAGCGGCGCGGAGCGCTTGACGAGCGGGAACGTGGCGGAGATCGGGCTCAGAAGTGCACCGACAGGCCGACGCTGGACTGCAGGTCGGTGGACGTCCAGGTGGTGCCGCGCGACACCGCGAAGTCGAGCTGCGTCGACGCCGACGCCGCATAGGACGCGCCGGCGGCCACGTGGGCCGTGTTGTTGTCGATCACGTTGTTGAACGCCAGCTTCTCGCCGGACAACTCGACGAAGCTGCGCCAGCGCGCGGTCTTGGTCTTGTCGACGGTGCTCACCTCGAGGCCGGCGACGTAGTGCTCGAACGCCATGCCGCCGCCGCGCGTGAAGCCCGGCGTGAAGCCGATGGACATGTCTTCCGGCGTGTCCCACATCGCGGTGATGCGCAGCGAACGGCGCACGTTGCCGGCGCGCGGCGGCGGGGCGCCCGAGAGGACGTCGGCGTGCGCATCCCACGCGAGCTGCGACAGCAGCGGTGCCTGGATCCGGTCCTCCGCGCCCCAGCGCGCGCCGAACGTGACGTCGGCCGGGTTCACCGCGCGCGGCAGCACGCGCACCAGCGGGTCGCGATCGGGGCTATTGGCGGCCGGCATGCCGTCGGCGTGCAACTGCACCACCTGGTTGCTGTCGAGCAGCAGCCGCGACGGCGTGGAGCCGCCGGCATTCGGATCGATGCGCACCGGCTTGATCGCCGGCTTCGTCGCCACGGCCGTGATCGGCACGATGGTCTTGGGTCGGGTGTCGGGTGCCGCCAACACGGCCGTGATCGCCGAGCGCACCAGCGCGGGATCGGAAACGTCGGGGTTGGGCAGCAGCGTGGCGAAAACCGTCGGGTCGAGCACCGCGTCGGCGATGGGATCGAGGTCGACCTCGTCGCCGAAGACGTCCTGCTCCGCGTGCGCTGCCACGCTTGCCGCGCACAGGAACGCGGCGACGAGGGTGGAGCCGAGGAGCGAGCGTTGGAACTTCATGTCGACGGGTTGGCGCAATGCAGCATAAATGAGGACACGCCTCGGGGACAAGTCTTGAATTGTCACGAGGCGGGTGCCGTCGCGATCGGTGCAACAAGCCGGCTTCGGGCGCGCAGATCGACTCGGCGAGCGCGTGGAAGTTCCCCGTCGCTCGACAGTAGAGAGGACGAATCCCTACTCGCTGGACGGCCCGTCGTCGCAGAAGCTAGAAGCTGGACGACACGCCCACGCCGGCCTGGAACGGCGGTGCCGTGTCGCTGATGCCGCGCGTCACCGCGAAGTCGATCTGCGTCGACGGCGTCGCGACGAAGGTGAGGCCGGCGTCGACGCTGGTGGACACGCCGGCGATCTGCATCGTCGCGACACGGTCGCGCGCCATGTCGACGAAGGTGCGCCATTGCGGCGACCACGCCTTGCCGAGCGTCAGCGCGAACGTGCCGGTGGCCTGGCGCCGGCCCTGCATCGAGTAGTCCACCGCCATGCCCGGCATCACGCCCAGCGAGAAATCGTTGGGCAGCGCCCATTCGCCGCTGAGGCTCAGCGTGGGGCGCAGTGCCGCGTCGTGCGCATCGGCGTTCTGCAGGTCGGGCATCCACGCCGCCGACGGCACGTGCGAGTTGGCATCGCCGTGCACGACGCGCCAGCGCGCGCCGAGCGAGCGGTCGGCCGTGTCGGCAGCGACGGCGGCGGCCGTGGCGTCGTCGGAGAAATCGTTGGGGGTCGGCGCGCGCGAGACGATCGCGGTGGCGCGGGTCACGTAAGGCGAGCCCAGGCTCAGGCGCCACGAGGTAGCCATCACGCGCGACACCACGTTCTCGCGCAGGACGGAGACGACGGCGCGCTCCGTCTCCAGGGTGTCGTCGATCAGCTTGCGTGCCGCCGCGACGAAGCCGGTGGGCGCGGCGACGGGAGACGCCGGCGCGTATTGGTCGTCGGCGGCGGCGAGCGCGTGAGGACATGCGAGCAGCGCGACCACGGCGCATGCAGCATGGGGTATCCCGGCGCGGGACTTGTCGGAGACAACGGGAAGACTGCTGGAGCGCATGGAAGCCGGTCGCGAGGTCAGGGCAGGACGCCTCGCGAGACGGCGCTGGTGGCACCGACTGCAGCGTCACGGATGAGTGAGGCGATCTTGCAGGACCACCGGGAAACGCGTCAACGCATGAGCTGGCGGATCGGGGCCCTGTTCGTCTTGTAACGTTACGCGAGGTTTCGAGCGCGCCAGCCGCGCAGCATCTTGTTGCGTGGCCTGATCGAGCCGGGCGAGCGTCAGAACCGCGACGACACGCTCAGCCCGGCGCGCACGTCCTGCGACGCGTTGCCGGACAGGCTGCGCGACACCACCATGTCCACCTGCATCGTCTTCGACGCGATGAAGGCCACGCCGGTGTCGACGTTGAGCAGCGACTCGTCGGACTGCGAACGCGACAGGCGCTGGCCGGCCAGCTCGACGAAGCTCTGCAGCCGCGGCGTCCACGACTTGCCCAGCGTCACCGCCAGCACGCCGGCGGCGTAGTGCTTGCCCTCGTCGCCGCGGTCGCGATAGAGGCCCGGCATCACGCCCAGCGTCAGTTGCTGCGGCAATTCCCATTGGGCCGTGGCGCGCAGCGACGGCCGGAAGTTGCGATCGCGGAAGGCGGGCGAGCCCATCGTCGTCTCGACGTCGGCCAGCCACGCGACGCCCGGCAACCAGCCCGCGTCGCCGCCGCGCACGCGCCACTGGGCGCCGAGCGACACATCGGCGAAGCCGTGCAGCCGGCGCATGCGGTCGTTGGCCGTCTCGAGCGGCAACTCGTCGGCCGGGCCGGCCGCGGCGGCGCGCAGTTCCATTGTCTGGCTCGGGTTGACGGGCACGTCGAGTGCCGCGAAGCGGGACGTGAACCTGGACGCGACGGGTTGCTCGTGCGGGCCGGGCAACAACGGGAAGACGGGGTCGAACTGCCATTGGCCGAGACCGACGACGGCGGGCGAAGCCAGGAAGTCGACGTGTCCGGGCAGCGATTCGCCGGAAGCGGGGTCGCCCGCGGCCGCCATCAGCAAGGCCGTGGCGACGGCGCGGGGAGCGTTGGAAAATGAGCGCATGGCAGGACTCGAAGCGAACTGCGGGGATGCGCCGGCGCGCCGGCGCTCTGGCAGGCGCGGCCACCCCAACGCGGGATGGCTCGATATTGAAGGTCGGACCGGGCGGCGAAAGCCGCATCAACCGCGGGTTTACCGGGCAGTTTCCGGCCGGGACCACGCCGTGCGAAAGTCACGGACCCCCGGCCGCATCGGGCCACGCAGGCGGGCTGCCGGGATAAAATACGGCAAAGGGTATCAACTCGACGTTGCGCGGGATCTTCCACCGCGACGGGGGCCATGGATTCATGACAAAGACCTATGTTGTTTCCGGACGCGGCATGAAGTTCGACGCGGCGCTCTGGCCCGTTCCGCCCAACGTCGAGATCCATTTCTACTTCCAGTGCATGCGCGAGCCGCAGTTCTACAAGACGCGCACGATCCTGGACAAGTTGATGCTGGAGGTCGGCATGTTTCCCGACCGCGTCGCGTTGCCGGGGGAAATGATCCCCAGCCATTTCTGCTGGGCGCATCCTGGCGACCACCCGCCGTCGGGCGTGTTTCGCCGGCAGACCGGCCATCTCGCAATGGACCTGGCCGGCTCCGGCCCGACGCGCCCCGTGGCGTTGAGCCATGTCGTGAAGTCGTTTTCAGCGGATCGCGGCAGGAGCGGCACGGCGATCCACTGGATCGTCCGCGAGGACGAAGAGATCACCGATCTCGCCGGGCTCGACTGCCTGTTCCCGACCCGATTGCGCAACGGCGCCGTCGAGGATGGCGAGGAATCGCACCACGTGCCGTTGGGCGAATTGGGGCCGCAACCGGAATGGCCAGGGGTCAGGCGCCGCGCGAATACACGATGAAGCTACGATTGGAGCTTCGAAGGCTTCAAGGAGTACGACGATGACCGTGCGAGCGATCGTGATGCTGTGCCTGGGAATTCTCATGCTCGCGGGCCCGGGCAAGCCTGCGCTGGCCGAGCCGGCCGGACACATCACCGGCGTCGGCGGCGTGTTCTTCAAGGCGAAGGATCCGAAGGCGCTGGCGGCGTGGTATCGCGACGTGCTGGGCCTGCCGCTGGAAGCCTGGGGCGGCGCGGCGCTGCGCTACGACGCGCCCAATCATCCTCCGGCAGCGGCCTGGAGTGCGTTCCCTGCCTCGACGAGCTATTTCGCGCCGTCGACCGGTTCGTTCATGATCAACTACGCGGTCGACGACATGGACGCGATCCTCGCGCGGCTGCGCGCGAAGGGCGTGGACGTCCTGAAGCGCGACGACGCCGACCCGAACGGCCGCTTCGCATGGGTTCTCGATCCGGAAGGCAACAAGATCGAGCTGTGGGAACCGAAACGCACGGCGCCGCCCTGACAGGAACGACGGCTTTCCCCGCAGACGATGGCGAAGCTTCGCGACTGCGACCGCCAGCCGACTGACCGCCCTGGCGCGCGGGCGCGTCGCAACCCTCAGGCGATCGCCTTGTCCACCAGCGCCTGCGCCTCGTCCAGCAGGCGCTTCAGGTGCGCCGCGCCGTCGAAACTCTCGGCGTAGATCTTGTAGATTTCCTCGGTGCCCGACGGTCGCGCCGCGAACCAGCCGCTCTTCGAGCTGACGCGGATGCCGCCGATCGCGGCGCCGTTGCCGGGCGCCGTGGCCGTGATCTCGGTGATGGGCTCGCCGGCGATCTCCTGGGTCTTGATCGCGTCGGGCGCCAGCGCCGACAGCCGTTTCTTCTGCTGCGCATCGGCCGGCGCTTCCACGCGATCGGAGACCGGCTTGCCGAGCTCCTGGGTCATCTTCTCGTAGAGCGCGCCCGGGTCGCTGCCGGTCTTCGCGGTGATCTCGGCGGCGAGCAGCGCCGTCGTCAGGCCGTCCTTGTCGGTCGTCCACGCCGTGCCGTCGCGGCGCAGGAACGCGGCGCCCGCGCTCTCTTCGCCGCCGAAGCCCAGGCTGCCGTCGGCGAGGCCGGCGGCGAACCATTTGAAGCCGACGGGCACTTCGATCATCTTGCGTTGAAGCCGCTGCGCGACCAGATCGATCATGCGCGACGACACCACCGTCTTGCCGATCGCCGCCTGCGCGCTCCACTGCGGGCGGTTGCGGAACAGGTAGTCGATGGCCACCGCCAGGTAGGCGTTGGGCGCCAGCAGGCCGGCGCTGCGGGTGACGATGCCGTGGCGGTCGTGGTCGGTGTCGCAGGCGAACGCCACGTCGAACTGGTTCTTCAGGTCCACCAGGCGCGCCATCGCGTACGGCGACGACGGATCCATGCGGATCTTGCCGTCCCAGTCCATCGTCATGAAGCCGAACGTGGGGTCGACGACGTCGCTGACGACCGTGAGATCGAGCCGGTACTGATCGGCGATGCGGCCCCAGTAGTGCACGCCTGCGCCGCCCAGCGGATCGACGCCCAGGTGGATCTTCGAGTCGCGGATCGCGGCCATGTCGATCACGTTGCCGAGATCGGCCACGTACCAGCCGAGGTAGTCGTGCCTATGCGTCGTCGGCGCGGCCAGCGCCTGCGCGTAAGGCATGCGCCGGACGCCCGCGAGCTTCTTTTCCAGGTACGCGTTGGCCGCGTCCTGCACGCCCCTGGTGATGTCCTCGGCGGCCGGGCCGCCGTTGGTCGGGTTGTACTTGAAGCCGCCGTTGTCGGGCGGGTTGTGCGACGGCGTGACGACGATGCCGTCGGCCAGCCCGGACGTGCGATCGCGGTTGTGCGTGATGATCGCGTGCGACACCGCCGGCGTGGGCGTGTACTCGTCGTTCATCGCCAGCATCGTGTCGACGCCGTTGGCGGCCAGCACCTCGAGCGCGCTGCGCAGCGCGGGTTCGGACAGCGCATGCGTGTCGATGCCGATGAACAGCGGGCCGTCGATTCCCTTGCTCGCGCGGTAGTCGCAGATCGCCTGCGTGATCGCCAGCACGTGGTGTTCGTTGAACGAGTTGTCGAACGCGTTGCCGCGATGGCCCGAGGTGCCGAACGCGACGCACTGCGCCGGCTCCGCCGGATCGGGCCGGCCGGTGTAGTACGCGCTGACCAGCTTGGGGATGTCGACCAGCGACGAGCGCGGCGCGGGCTTGCCGGCGAGAGGGGAGATGATCTGGGCCATGGGGATGTCTCAGGCGGTGCGGCGTTGCCGGTAGCGGCGGATCAGCGCGTTGGTGGAGCTGTCGTGGGCGAGTTCGGGATCATGCCCGCTCTGCAGCTCGGGAATCACCTTGGAGGCCAGCGCCTTCCCTAGTTCCACACCCCACTGGTCGAACGAATCGATGTTCCAGATCGCGCCTTGCGTGAACACGCTGTGCTCGTAGAGCGCGATCAGCTTGCCCAGCGTTCCGGGCGTCAGCGCGTCGGCGAGGATCGTGTTGGTGGGCCGGTTGCCTTCGAACACGCGGTGCGGCACGAGCTCGGGCGGCGTGCCTTCGGCGGCCACCTGCTTGGCCGTCTTGCCGAAGGCGAGTGCCTCGGCCTGCGCGATCAGGTTGGCCATCAGGATGTCGTGCTGGCCGCCGATAGGCGCCAATGCCGTGCAGAAGCCGATGAAGTCGCACGGCACGATGCGGGTGCCCTGGTGGATCAGCTGGTAGAACGAGTGCTGGCCGTTGGTGCCGGGTTCGCCCCACACGATGGGTGAGGTGTCGCACTGCACGGGCGCGCCGGCCAGCGTCACGTGCTTGCCGTTGCTCTCCATCGTCAACTGCTGCAGGTAGGCGGGAAAGCGCTTCAGGTATTGCTCGTACGGCAGCACGGCCAGCGTCGAGAAGCCGAAGAAGTTGTTGTTCCACAGCGTGAGCAGGCCCAGCAGGGCGGGCAGGTTCTGCGCGATCGGCGCGCTGCGGAAGTGCTCGTCCATCTCGTGGAAGCCGGCCAGCATCGCGCGGAAGTTGGCCGGGCCGACGGCGATCATCGTCGACAGGCCGATGGCCGAATCCATCGAGTAGCGCCCACCCACCCAGTCTTCGAAGCCGAACATGTTGGACGCGGCGATGCCGAACGCCTTCACGCCGTCGGCGTTGGTCGACACCGCGACGAAGTGACGCGCGACCGCATCCTCGCTGCCCAGCTGCGCCACCAGCGAGTCGCGCGCGGCCTTCGCGTTGGTCATCGTCTCCAGCGTCGTGAACGTCTTCGACGACACGATGAACAGCGTCTGCGCCGGATCGAGCCCGCGCGTGGCCTCGGTCAGGTCGGTGGAGTCGACGTTGGAGACGAAGCGGAAATCGAGGTCGTGCTGGCTGTAGTGGCGCAAGGCTTCGTAGGCCATCACCGGGCCGAGATCGGAGCCGCCGATGCCGATGTTGATCACGTGGCGGATGCGCTTGCCCGTGAAGCCGCGCCACGTGCCGTCGCGCACCTGTTCCGAGAACGCGGCCATGCGGTCCAGCACCGCGTGCACGCCGGGCACCACGTCCACGCCATCGAGCAGGATCTGCTGCCCGCGCGGCGCGCGCAGCGCGACGTGCAGCACCGCGCGGTGTTCGGTGGTGTTGATGCGGTCGCCGCGGAACATCGCGGCGATGCGCTCCTGCAACTGGCAGTCCTCGGCGAGCTCGACGAGCAGCTTGATCGTCTTGTCGGTGACGCGGTTCTTCGAGTAGTCCAGATAGAGGCCCGCGGCCTCCAGCGTCAGCCGTTCGCCGCGCGTCGAGTCCTCGGCGAACAGCTCGCGCAGGTGCTTCCCGGCGATCTTCTCGTGGTGGCTCGCGAGCGCCTTCCAGCTGGAGCGATGCGTGAGGGTCTTACTCATCACGAGGCCTTCTTCGTGGCGGTGGCGGGGGGCGTGGCGCTGCCCTTCTCGGGAACCGGCGCCTGCCAGCCGCCGTCGTGGGCGATCAGCGCGTCGGCCTCCTTCGGGCCCCAGGTGCCGGGTGCGTACGAGACGGCGGCGGGGTGGTCCACGAGGATGGCATCGACGGCCGACCACGCGGCCTCCACCGACGCCAGGCTGGTGAACAGCGACCCGTCGCCGGCCATCGCGTCGCCCAGCAGGCGGTCGTACGGTGCCTCCTCGCCGGCCAGATCCTCGTGGACGATCAGCTCGCGCTGCTCGCCGACGAATTCCTTGCCGATGTTCTTCACGCGCGCGGCGAGCGCGATGGTCGACGTCGGCTGCAGGCGAAAGCGCAGGTAGTTCGGACGGCCGCCGGCGTCCTCGAACAGCGCCTGCTGCGGCGGCTTGAACTGGATCTGCACCTCGACGGCGGTATCGGGCAGCAGCTTGCCGGCGCGCAGGTAGAACGGCACGTCCTGCCAGCGCGGCGCGTCGACGAACAGGCGCAGCGCGACGAAGGTCTCGACGTCCGAGTCCGCCGCCACGTCCTTTTCCTGGCGGTAGCCGGCGTACTGGCCGCGCACCATGTCCGCGGGCTTCAACGGCCGCACCGCCTTGAACACCTCGGCCTTGGCGGCCTGCAGGTCGGCGAAGCCGCGCGACTTCGGCGGCTCCATCGCCAGCAGCGCCACGATCTGGAACAGGTGGTTCTCGACGACGTCGCGCAGCGTGCCGGCCGTCTCGTAGAACGCGCCGCGGTCGCCGACGCCGAAGTCCTCGGACATCGTCATCTGCACGCTGGTGATGTGATCGCGACACCACAGCGGCTCCAGGAACGAATTCGCGAAGCGGAAGTACAGGAGGTTCATGATCGCCTCCTTGCCGAGATAGTGGTCGATGCGAAAGATCGCGTCCTCCGGAAACACCGAGCGCGCCACCGCGTCGAGTTCCCTGGCCGACGCCAGGTCGCGGCCGAACGGCTTCTCGACGATCAGGCGCGCGTCCTTCGCGAGGCCCGCTTCGCCCAGGCTCTTGATGACCGTCTCGAACAGCACCGGCGGCACCGCGAGGTAGTGCGCCGGGCGCCGCGCGCCTTCCAGCGCCTTCTTCAAGGCCGCGAAGGTCTCGGGCTTCTTGTAGTCGCCGCTGACGTAGCGGATCGCCTGCTGCAGCTTGTCGAACGCGGCGCCGTCGTCGATGCCGCCGCCTTCCTTCTCGATCGAGTCGCGCACGCGCAGGTGCACCTCGTCGTCGGTCAGCGCGCGCCCGGCGACACCGACCACACGAGGCACCAGTTCGCCGCGCTTCGCCATCGCGTACAGCGCGGGGAAGATCTTCTTGTTGGCGAGGTCGCCGGTGAATCCGAACAGGACGAGCGCGTCGGAATGCGGGGCGGTGGTGGTCTTCGTGTTGTCGGTCATGGGGTCCCTATGCCTTTTTCTCGGCGTGTCCGCCGAACTCGGCCCGCATCGCGGACAGGATCTGGTTGGCGAACGTGCCCTCGCCGCGCGACGAGAAGCGGTCGTACAGCGCGGCGCTGAGCACCTGCGTGGGCACGCCTTCGTCGATGGCGGCCTGGATCGTCCAGCGCCCTTCGCCGGAGTCGGACACGCGGCCGCCGAACGCGGCCAGCTGCGGGTCGGCCACCAGTGCCTTGGCGGTGAGGTCGAGCAGCCAGGAGCCGACGACGCTGCCGCGGCGCCATACCTCGGCCACCTGCGGCAGGTCGATGTCGTACTGGTAGTACTCGGGCTCGCGCATCGGCGCCGTCTCGGCATCGGCGGCGACGGCCTGCTTGCCGGCGTTGGCATGGCGCAGGATGTTGAAGCCCTCGGCGAAAGCGGCCATCATTCCGTACTCGATGCCGTTGTGGATCATCTTGACGAAGTGGCCGGCGCCGTTCGGGCCGCAGTGCAGGAAACCCTGTTCGGCGGTGGACGGCTCGCCGGTGAGGCCCGGCGTGCGCGGCGCGGTGCCGACGCCAGGCGCCAGCGCCTGGAAGATCGGCGCCAGGTGGTCGAAGACTTCCTTCTCCGCGCCCACCATCAGGCAGTAGCCGCGATCCTGGCCGGCGATGCCGCCGCTGGTGCCGCAGTCCACGTAGTGAAGGCCGGCGTCCTTGAGCTTCTTCGCGCGGTGGATGTCGTCGCGGTAGTAGGAGTTGCCGCCGTCGATGATGATGTCGCCCGGATCGAGGTGGGCGATCAGGTCGTCGAGGACGCCGTCGACCACCGCCGCGGGCACCATCATCCAGACGGCGCGCGGCTTCGTCATCTTGGCCGCCAGCTCCTGCAGCGTCGCGGCGCCGATCGCGCCGTCGCTCACCATCTTCGCGACGGCGTCCGCGTGCGAATCCTGCGCGACGCACTGGTGGCCCTGGCTCATCACGCGACGCGCCATGTTCGCGCCCATCCGTCCCAAACCGATCATTCCGAGTTGCACTGCCGACTTTCGAAGTTGAGTGGCGTGATCATCGCGCACGGATGAGTCGAACGCGAGCGCATGGCCATCGACCGCCTCGGCAAGCGCCATGCCCAACGGCCGAGATGAAAGGCCGGTGCAAGCCGAATGCACGACGACGGGTGCGCTGATTGCCGCGCTGGTGGATTCCATATTCCGCAGACCATGCCGACTTCGTCTTCCAGCATCCTCGTCCTCAACGGCGGCTCGTCCAGCATCCGCTTCGCGGTGCTGCGCGCGAACGACGAGCTGACGCGTGTCTGCAGCGGAACGATGGACCGCATCGGCCATGACGATGCGCACCTGGCGATCGACGACCTGGCGCCCGCCGAGGCGCGTCAGCCCATCCGGGCGCAGGACCACCGCGAAGCCGTCCACGCACTGGTGCAGTGGTTGCGGCAATGCGGCGAGGCGGATTCGCTGGTCGCGGTCGGGCATCGCGTGGTGCACGGCATGAGCCGTTTCGAGCCCGAACTCGTCACGCCGACCTTGCTGGCCGAGTTGCGCCGGATCGAACCGGTCGACCCGGATCACCTGCCGGTGGAGATCGGCCTGGTGCAAGCCGCACAAGCTGCGCTGGCCCACCTGCCGCAGGTCGCCTGTTTCGACACCCAGTTCCATCGCCACCTGCCGCGCGTCGCGGCACTGCTGCCGATTCCGCGCCGTTTCGAGGCCCAGGGGCTGCGCCGCTACGGCTTCCACGGGCTCTCGTACACCTTCCTCCTGGATGAGCTCGAGCGCGTGGCCGGGGCCCGCGTCGCCCGCGGCCGCGTGATCCTGGCCCACCTGGGCGGGGGCGCCAGCCTCGCGGCGATCCGCGACGGCCGCTGCATCGACACGACGATGAGCTTCACGCCGACGGCCGGCCTCGTGATGGGCACGCGCTCGGGCGACCTCGACCCGAGCCTGGCGCCCTACCTCGAACGCACGACGGGCATGACCGGCACGCAGTTCCTGAAGATGATCAACCACGAGTCCGGCCTGCTGGGCGTATCGGGTCGCAGCGCGGACATGCGCGAGCTGCTGGACGCCGAAAGCCATGACCCGCAGGCGGCCGACGCCGTCGCCTTGTTCTGCTACCAGGCCCGCAAGGCGATCGGCGGCTTCGCCGCGGCGCTCGGCGGGCTGGACACGCTCGTGTTCGCCGGCGGCATCGGCGAGAACGCGCCGGCCATCCGCGCGCGCATCTGCGACGGCCTGCGGTTTCTCGGCGTGGAGGTGGATGGCCCGCGCAACGCCGACGCCCGCGGCCTGATCTCTTCTCCCACGGGCCGCGTCGCGGTGCACGTGATCCGCACGGACGAGGCGCATGTGATCGCGCGCGCCGTCCGCGACCTGCTCTCCCTCGATGCCGCCCGGCAGGAAAGTCCACGATGACGCCGCTTCAACCCGCTGTCTCGCCGTTGACGCCCGCGCTGCGCGCTGGCATCGACGCGTATTGGCGCGCCGCGAACTACCTGTCCGTCGGGCAGATCTACCTGTTCGACAACCCGCTGCTGAAGCGCCCGCTCGCGGTCGACGACATCAAGCACATGTTGCTGGGGCACTGGGGCACGACGCCGGGCCAGAACTTCATCTACGCCCACCTGAACCGCGCGATCTCGAAGTACGACCTCGACATGGTCTACGTCAGCGGCCCGGGCCACGGCGGCCCCGCGGTCGTCGCCAACACCTACCTGGAAGGCAGCTACAGCGAGATCTATCCCGACATCTCGCGCGACGAGGCCGGCCTGCGCCGCCTGTTCAAGCAGTTCTCGTTTCCGGGCGGCATCCCGAGCCACGCCTCGCCCGAGACGCCCGGGTCGATCCACGAGGGCGGCGAGCTCGGCTACTCGCTGTCGCATTCGTTCGGCGCGGTGTTCGACAACCCGGCGCTCGTCGTGGCCTGCGTGATCGGCGACGGCGAGGCCGAGACGGGGCCGCTGGCCACCGCCTGGCACTCGAACAAGTTTCTCGACCCGGTGCACGACGGCGCGGTGCTGCCGATCCTGCACCTGAACGGCTACAAGATCTCGAACCCGACGATCCTGGCCCGCATCCCGCGCGCCGAACTGACGCAGCTGCTGCAGGGCTACGGCTGGGAGCCGCTGTTCGTCGAAGGCCACGAGCCGGATCCCATGCACGACGCGATGGCGGGCGCGCTGGACGCCTGCATCGAACGCATCCATGCGATCCAGCAGGCGGCCCGTCACGACGGCGTCGTCGAACGGCCGCGCTGGCCGATGATCGTCCTCGCGTCGCCCAAGGGCTGGACCGGGCCGAAGGAGATCGACGGCCTGAAGGTGGAGGGCACGTTCCGGTCGCACCAGGTTCCGCTGTCGGATCCGCGCGCCAATCCGCAACACCTGCGCATGCTGGAAGAGTGGCTGCTGAGCTATCGCCCGCACGAACTGTTTCACGCGGATGGCCGGCTCAGGGAAGAGATCGCCGCCCTCGCGCCCGCGGGCGCGCGCCGCATGGGCGCGAACCCGCACGCGAACGGCGGCCTGCTGCTGCGCGACCTGCACCTGCCCGACTTTCGCGCGTATGCGCTCGACGTCCGGACGCCGGGCGTCGCTGGCATCGGCGACACGCACGTGCTCGGCAAGTTCATCCGCGACGTCGTCGCGCTGAACGAGCCCACGCGCAACTTCCGCCTGTTCGGCCCGGACGAGACGCTGTCCAACGGCCTCGAAGCCGTGTTCGAGACGACGCAGCGCCAGTGGGAAGCCGCCACGGTGGCCGACGACCAGTTCCTCGCCCGCAGTGGCCGCGTGATGGAGGTGCTCAGCGAACACCAGTGCGAAGGTTGGCTGGAGGGCTACCTGCTAACCGGGCGGCATGGCTTGTTCAACTGCTACGAGGCCTTCATCCACATCGTCGACTCGATGTTCAACCAGCACGCGAAGTGGCTGAAGGTGACCGCGAAGCTGCCCTGGCGGGCGAAGATCGCCTCGCTGAACTACCTGCTCGCGTCGCACGTCTGGCGCCAGGACCACAACGGGTTCACGCACCAGGATCCCGGCTTCATCGACCACGTGATGAACAAGAAGCCCGAGGTCGTGCGCGTGTACCTGCCGCCCGACGCGAACTGCCTGCTCTCGGTGATGGATCACTGCCTGCGCAGCCGTCACTACGTCAACGTGGTGATCGCCGGCAAGCACCCGTCGCCGCAGTGGCTGACGATGGACCAGGCCGCCGCCCACTGCGCCGCGGGCATCGGCATCTGGGACTGGGCCGGCAACGAGGATCCGCAGTCGGACACCGGACCGGACGTGGTGATGGCCTGCTGCGGCGACGTGCCGACGCTGGAAACGATGGCCGCCGTGCAACTGCTGCGCGAGCACCTGCCGCAGCTGAAGGTGCGCGTCGTCAACGTGGTCGACCTGTGCCGATTGATGCCGCACTCGGAGCATCCGCACGGGCTCGAGGAGCGCGCGTTCGACGAGCTGTTCACCAGGGACAAGCCGGTGATCTTCGCGTTCCACGCCTATCCGTGGCTGATCCATCGGCTCACGTACCGGCGCGCCAACCACGACAACATCCATGTGCGCGGCTACAAGGAAGAGGGCACGATCACCACGGCCTTCGACATGACCGTGCTCAACGAACTGGACCGCTTCCACCTCGCGATGGATGCCGTCGACCGCCTGCCGCAGAGCGGCGAACGCGGTCTTTCGCTCAAGCGGACACTGCAGGCGAAGCTCGTCGAGCACAAACGCTACATCGACACCAACGGACAGGATCTGCCGGAGATCCGCAACTGGCACTGGAGCACCTGAAATGAACGTGCAGAACTTGAAGACCACCGCCGCCGCCCTCACCGCCAACGGCAAGGGCCTGCTGGCGATGGACGAGAGCAATCCCACCGCCGACAAGCGCTTCGCCGCGCTCGACATTCCGCAGACGCCGGAGATGCGGCGCGCGTACCGCGACATGATCGTCACCGCGCCCGGGCTGGCCGAGTCCATCGGCGGCGCGATCCTCTACGACGAGACGATCCGCACGCGCACCCTGGCCGACGTGCCGTTCGCGCAGGCGCTGGAGAAGGTGGGCATCATCGCCGGCATCAAGGTCGACACCGGCGCGAAGCCGCTGGCCCTGCATGACGGCGAGCTCGTCACCGAGGGCCTGGACGGCCTGCGCGAGCGCCTGGCCGAGTATTTCAAGATGGGGGCGCGCTTCGCGAAGTGGCGCGCGGTGATCACCATCGCCGACGCGAAGAACGCGCCGTCGCGCGCCTGCTACGAGGCCAACGCGCAGGCGCTCGCGCGCTACGCGGCGCTGTGCCAGGAGGCCGGCATCGTGCCCATCGTCGAGCC
>FTKD01001483.1_pt1 | contig 32988 bp, 30 predicted proteins | sample 1658191 | NCBI WGS metagenome assembly FTKD01 (sample SAMEA3914808, study PRJEB12502) | metagenome | biome: forest; material: soil | place: Canada | collected 2011-08-03 | depth 0.3 m
TGGGTGGGCGGCGTGGTGATCGCCAGCGGGCCGGGCCTGCCGGCCGTCACGTGGGTGGCCATGCTGCTGCCGCTGGCGGCCGTGGCGATCGCGGTCTTCGCCATACGCGCGCGGCGCGCGGCGCCGCGCGCTCGCGTGCGCGTGCCGGCGTGAAGCGACCGTTCGCCCCCCACTTCGAAGTCTCGATCGGCGTCCATCTCGCGCCGTCGCGTTGAACCGGATCGCCGGGCGCAGCCATCCACAGGCGGACCGGACCTGGTCGGGGATGTCCCTGCGTCGTCGTACCCGATGGGCCGAACCCGCGCGTCCACGCAATTGCCACACAGGAGATCCTGATGAATGCGAATCCAGTCTCGCTCCCCGTACTCGCCCTTGCTGTCGGGTTGGCCGCGACATCGATGTCGAGCCATGCCGTGCAGGTCTCGGTCGACAACCTCGTGACGGACAACCAGGGCGCCAATGCCGCGCAGATCACCGACCCCGGCCTCGTCAACGGCTGGGGCATCTCGTATTCGCCCACCAGTCCGTTCTGGGTCTCGTCCAACGGTGGCGGCACCTCGACCCTCTACCGCGTCGATCCGGCAACGCAGGCCACCACCAAGGTCCCGCTGACGGTGGCGATTCCCGGCGCCGGCAATGTCACCGGACAGGTGTTCAACGCCGGCGGCGCGGGCCAGTTCAACGGTGACAATTTCCTGTTCGTCAGCGAGGACGGCACCGTCTCGGGCTGGCGCGGCAGCCTCGGGACCAGCGCCGAAGTGCTCGCCTCGGTCAACGGCATCTACAAGGGCGCGGCCTTCGCGACCGTGGGCGGCAACAGCTACCTCTACGCCGCCGACTTCGGCCGCGGCTCGATCGACGTGTTCAAGGGCAACGTCGCCGCCACCAACCTGACCGGCTCGTTCACCGACGCATCGCTGCCGTCGGGCTACGTGCCGTTCAACGTCCAGGCCCTGGCCGGTTCGCTGTTCGTCACGTACGCGAAGCGCAACGGGAGCAGCGGCGACGAGACCGACGGGGCCGGGCTCGGCTACGTCGATCGCTACGACCTGCAAGGCAACCTGCTCGGTCGCGTGGCGAGCGGCGGCGTGCTGGACGCGCCGTGGGGCCTGGCCATCGCCCCTGGTTCGTTCGGGGCGCTGGCGGGCTCGCTGCTGGTCGGCAACTTCGGCGACGGGCATATCAGCGCCTACAACCTGGCCACCGACTCGCTCATGGGCCAGGTGGACGGCACCAACGGGCAAGCACTGGCCATCGACGGGCTCTGGGGCTTGAGCGTGGGCAACGACGGCGGCGCCGGCAGCAGCCAGTCGCTCTATTTCACCGCGGGCCCGAGCGACGAGACGCACGGGCTGTTCGGGGTGCTGCAAGCCGTGCCGGAGCCGGACAGCGCGGCCTTGTTGACTGCAGGCCTGATGCTGCTGGGTTGGGGCATCTCGCGGCGCGCGGGTCGGTCCTCGCGGGACTGAGCGCGGAAGTGCCGGACGGTCAGGTCTTGCCTCTTGATACGGCAGTGGGTATCAAAAGGAAAGACCTGACCCCGTACCGCGCGTGACCCCGTACCGCGCCGTCAAGGCGAATCCCGGTGGTCGCCGGCACGGGGTTTGCCGCACAGCGGCCCTCTGCACATCCTCGCCGGTGACTGCCGACGCGCACGCATGGGTCGAACGGCCGAACCCCGATGGCGCTCGGCATGTGCGCGGTAGTTGGCCCGCTGAAGGGGGCCGGGCATCTCCCGCCCGCATTCGAATTCGACATGCGGCTGAAGGGGAGTCGCGGACTCGCCCGGACAATGACATCATCCATCTACCGCAGTCGCCGCCCGGTGTCGACGAAGCTGCTGCACCACAAAGGACCCCACGATGAAACGGCCTTCGCGACTCGGTTCGGCAGCGGCCATGACGGGCATCCTCTTCACCCTGCTCGGCCTGGCGCTGGCGGGAGGCGGCGCCTGGCTCGCCGTTCTGGGCGGCTCGATCTTCTATGTCATCGTCGGCTGCGCCACCGTCGCTACCGGCATCTTGCTGATCGCTCGACGCCACGTCGCGCTGCACGTTTTCGCGGCGGTACTCTTGGTCACCGCGCTCTGGTCGATCCATGACATCGGCTTCGACTGGTGGCCGATGGCAGCGCGCGTCGACGTCTTCTTCATCCTCGGACTCTGGCTGCTCACACCGTGGGTCACGCGCCAGCTCGACCGGAACGGGATGCCTCCCACCACAAGCTCGAAGCTGCCGCTGTGGGCCGGCATCGCCGCGATGGCGATCGTCATGGCGATCGCTCTCGGGTCCGACGATCACGATATCAGCGGGGTCATGGCGAGCTCGCCGGCGTCCGAACCCGCCACCCCGGCGACAGCGAATGCCAGCCAGCAGCCCGACGACGACTGGCGCGACTACGGCCGCACTCAATTCGGCCAGCGCTATTCGCCGTTGCGGCAGATCACGCCGGCCAATGCCGGGAACCTGCAGGTCGCCTGGACTTTCCGAACCGGCGACCTCGCCGGCAAGAGCGACCCGACCGAGACGACCTTCGAGGTCACTCCGATCAAGGTTCGCGACACCTTGTACCTGTGCTCGCAGCATCAGCGGCTGTTCGCGCTGGATGCGAAGACCGGCCAGTTGCGCTGGTCCTACGACCCCAAGGTGAAGGACAACCCGACCTTCCAGCACCTGACCTGCCGCGGCGTTTCCTATCACGAGACTCCACCCGACGCGATCCCGGCCGGCGCCCCCGCGCAGGCCGAATGCCCGCGCACCATCTTCCTGCCGGTCAACGACGGACGCATGATTGCGCTCGATGCCGACACCGGCAAGCTCTGCGACAGCTTCGCCGACCACGGCACGCTGAACCTCGAAGGCGGCATGGGCGAGCAGACGCCGGGGTTCTACGAGCCCACCTCGCCGCCGATCGTGAGCGACAGGATCCTCGTCGTCGGCGGCGCCGTGATCGACAACTATTCGACCCGCGAGCCGTCGGGCGTGATCCGTGGTTTCGACATCCGCACCGGCCGCCTGGTCTGGGCCTGGGACGCCGGCGCGGCTGACGAAAATGCACTGCCGTCGGCCTCGCACACTTACACGAACAACTCGCCCAACTCCTGGATGACGGCGTCCTACGACCCGAAGCTCGGCCTGGTGTACCTGCCCATGGGCGTGCAGACCCCCGACATCTGGGGCGGCAACCGGACGCCGTTGGCCGAACGCTATTCGAGTGCGCTGGTGGCGCTCGACATCGACACCGGCAAGCGCGTCTGGTCCTATCAGACGGTGCACCACGATCTCTGGGACATGGATCTGCCTTCCCAGCCGACCCTGGTCGATCTGCAGACCGCGACGGGCATCGTCCCCGCGATCATCCAGCCCGCCAAGACCGGCAATCTCTTCGTGCTCGACCGCCGAACAGGCGTTGCCATCGTGCCCGCGCCCGAGCGGGCCGTCCCGCAAGGCGCAGCGCCCGGGGACCATGTGTCGCCGACCCAGCCGTTCTCCGAACTGACCTTCCGGCCCGAAGCGAAGTTGACCGGTGCCGACATGTGGGGCGCGACGATCTTCGACCAGATGGCCTGCCGGATCATCTTTCACCGCCTGCGCTATGAAGGGACGTTCACGCCCCCATCGCTGCAGGGAACGCTGGTATTTCCGGGCAACCTCGGTATCTTCGAATGGGGCGGGATCGCAGTCGATCCGGTACGGCAGATCGCCATCGCCAACCCGATGAACATCCCCTTCGTGTCGAAGTTGATCCCGCGCGGTCCGGACAATCCGGCCGCACCGAACCATGCGCACCCCTCGGGCAGCGAGCTCGGCGTGCAGCCGATGTACGGCACACCGTACGGCGTGACGCTCAACCCGATGTTGTCGCCAGTCGGACTGCCCTGCCTGCGCCCGCCCTGGGGCTACATGGCAGGCATCGATCTCAAGTCGCGCAAGGTCGTCTGGATGCACCGCAACGGCACGATCCGCGACAGTTCCCCCCTCCCGATTCCGATCAAGATGGGCGTTCCGATGCTGGGTGGCCCGATGACGACCGCGGGCGGCGTCGCGTTCCTGACCTCGACGCTGGACTACTACATTCGCGCCTATGACGTGCAGACGGGCGAACAGCTCTGGCAAGACCGTCTTCCGGCGGGCGGTCAATCCACGCCGATGACCTACGCCGTCGACGGAAAACAGTACGTCGTCACCGCGGCCGGAGGCCACGGCTCGTTCGGAACCAAGGCCGGCGACTACGTGATCGCGTACACGCTGCCGAAATAGTCCATTCCAGCATTGAACCGCTCACTCAAATCCGGTTCAGCCCCAGCAGTTGTATCAGCACCCACGCGATGCCGCCGAGCGCCAGGAGCGAAAGCACTACCACCAGCGTGACGCGCGGCCCGGCTTTGGCGAGTTGCCGGACGTCGACACCCAGCCCCAGGGCGGCCATCGAGATGATGGTCAGGCAATTCGACACCTCGGAGAGAGGGCCGAGCAGCGCTTGCGGGATGGCGCCGAACGATCGCAGGCCGATCATCAGGAGAAAGCCGACGATGAACCACGGGACGAGTTCACCGAGGCTCGCCGGCATGCGGGGCCTTCGAGTCGCGGCGGCCTGCTGCCCGACCTTCGGTGCCTTGTCCGGCGCGCCTCGGTCCCGCCCGACCAGGACGGACAGTCCCAGTACGACCGGGCCCAGCATGAGAACGCGAACCAGCTTGACCAGGGTGCCGACCTGTGCCGACAGCGAACTGATCGGCGCCGTGGCCGCGAGTACCTGCGGCACGGCATACACGGTCAATCCCGCCAACACGCCGAATCCGGTGGGCGTCATGTGAAGGAACAACGCGATCAACGGCAGACCCAGCACGACCGCGACTCCAAGAATGGCGGTGAACGCAATGGCGCCTGCGACATCGTCGCCGTGCGCGTCGATGATCGGCGCCACGGCAGCGATGGCCGAGTTGCCGCAAATGGAGTTGCCGCATGCGATCAACACCGCCATCTTCCGCGGCAGCCCGAACATGCGACCGAATCCATAGCTGAGGAAAATGGACAGGAAGACGACCGCGACGATCCCGGCAAGGAGTGCGCCGCCCGCCTTCTCGATCATCAGCGCGCTGACATTCGCGCCCAACAGGACCACGGCGACCTCGAGCAAGGTCTTGGAACTGAACTTGATGCCGGCGCTCCACTGCTGACCCGGCGTCCAGACAGTCCGGATGCAGGTACCGACGACGATCGCGATCACGAGCGATTCGAGCCAGGCCCGGCCCAGCAATTCGGTTTCGACGTACTGAAGCGCGTCAGCCGCGCCCATCACTGCCAGGCAGAGCGCCAGCCCCGGAAAGATCGAAGCAGGCGACGAGCGGCTCGGCGCTGCTTGAATGGATGCGGTGTTCATGCAGGCGAATATCCCCGCATCCAATCAACCTGTAAAACTCTTTGCTCATGTCGAATCAACCTACTTAACAGGTAGATTGATCTCGCCGAAGGCGTCTTGCCGGACTCGAGGGTCGCTGTTCAGCCCGATCCGGACTCGAGGGCCGCCTCGCTGTCGACTTGCCTGGATCCACGGGCGATCGGTCGGTAGCGTCGTGTCGACATCTCGAGTCGACGGTGTACAAACATCGCGCACGCCCGAAACTTTCCGGACGAGACGAGGCGCTGGGGCGGGTGCCCACATTCGCCGCCAGGCGCCAAGGAGACATCATGACCGTGAAGCGCATGGACAACGTCGGCATCGTGGTCGAAGACCTCGATGCCGCCATTGAGTTCTTTGCCGAACTTGGCCTCGAGCTCGAGGGGCGCGCGCCCATCGAAGGAGACTGGGCAGATGGCGTCACCGGATTGCGCGGCATGCGCGTCGAAATTGCCATGATGCGTACGCCCGACGGCCACAGCCGGCTCGAGATGTCCCGATTCCTCGCGCCACCTGCGGTCGCCGATCACCGTCGCACTCCGGTGAACGCGCTTGGCTACCTGCGCGTCATGTTTACCGTGGAGGACATCGACGACACGCTCGCCCGTCTCGGTAAACGCGGCGCGGAACTCGTCGGCAAAGTGGCCCAGTACGAAAACACGTATCGGCTCTGCTACATCCGGGGCCCCGAAGGAATCCTCATCGGGCTCGCTCAGGAGCTCGGGCATGGCGCCTGACCACTCCATCGAGCGCACGACGACACCCGGCCAGGACGAGAAGTCGCCAGCGACCGCTCCCGGGGAAGCGGCGTTGACGATCAGCATGCGCCCTACTTCGAGAACCAACCGGAGACGTGCTGGCGCATGCGCTGGAAGAATCCCGCGCGCTCCACGCCGGCCAGCGCGATGACCGGCGCCTCCCCGACTTGCTTGCCGTTGGCAGTGGCGACGACCTTGCCGATCACGGCGCCCTTGGAGATCGGCGCCTCCAGACCCGGGTTCAGCGAGACCGAGGTCTTGACCGCGGCGCCTTGTCCCTTCGGTATCAGCAGCGTCCACGACTGTGCAACGCCGGCCGCGACATCGGGCGCCACGCCATACAGCACCTTGGCGGTCGCCAGTGTCGCGCCTGCCTGGACAGGGGTCGTCTCTTCGAAGTTGCTGTAGCCCCAGTTGAACAGCACCCGGGTCTGGTCAGCTCGAGCTTGCGTGCTGTTCGCGTTCATGATGACCGAAATCAGGCGCATCCCGTTTCGCTTGGCCGATGCGGTCAAGCAATACCCAGCTTCCTCCGTGTGCCCGGTCTTGAGTCCGTCGACGGTCGGATCGGTGTACAGCAACGCATTGCGATTGCCCTGCTTGATGCCGTTGTAGGTGAACTCGCGCTCCGCGTAGATCGGGTAGTACTCGGCGCTGTTGCGGATGATCGCCTGCGCGAGCACGGCGAGGTCGCGTGCCGAGGCCTTGTGGCTCGGGTCGGGCAGCCCGGCCGAATTTTCGAAGTGGGTGTGCGTCATTCCCAGCTTCGCCGCCTCGGCGTTCATCATCGCGGCGAACCCGGATTCCGAGCCGCCGATGTGCTCGGCCAACGCCTTGGAGGCGTCGTTCCCGCTGTCGATGACGACCCCGCGCAGCATGTCGATCAAGGAGGCTTGCGCGTTGAGCGGAACGAACATGCAACTGTCGCCGTCCTTGCCGCCGCGGCACCAGGCGCTCAGGCTCATGGTGACCGGTTCGCTGGGCTTCAGTTTGCCGCTCTTCAGCCCTTGTTCCACCAGATAGCTGGTCATCATCTTGGTCAGGGACGCGGGCGGAAGCGGTACGTCCGGATTGGACGAGGCGAGGATCTGCCCCGTGTTGAAGTCCATCAGGACCCACGCGCCGTTGGCGAGCACCGGCACCGAGAGTCCGTTCGCGTCGGTGGTCATCGCAGGTTCGGTGGCTGCGGCCGGCTTCGGCTTGCGAGCTGCTGCGTGGGGCTTGGGATGCGGCGCGCCGGAAGCCGTCCCAGCCGAGGCGACCAGGATCGCGGTTGCAAGGATTGAAGGAAGCAGGGGTGCAGTGCGGAGACGGAGAGTCATTGAGAGATGCTTCCTGAAGAAGCCAGTATGTTGCTCGCGACCCGTCAGGGACGGTGAAATCCGGTTCGGCGTCGCTGGGTGTGCTCGACAGTGAGTCGCGCGTGGATCATGGCCAATTGTGGCGGATCTGCATGCCCCACTGACCCGGTTGGTGACTGCGCCGACGCGCGCTCCCGCGCGCGTGCCGCGCGTGGCGCCTCGGATCAGAACAGGAACCCGCTCGCCGCCGCGAACACCGCCGCCACCAGCCCCGACGCCGGAATCGTGAAGATCCAGGCCCAGACGATGTTGCCGGCCACGCCCCAGCGCACGGCCGAGGCGCCGCGCACGGTGCCCACGCCGACGATGGCGCCGGTGATCGTGTGCGTGGTGGACACCGGCACGCCCAGCGCGGACGCGGTGAACAGCGTCAGCGCGCCGCCGAACTCGGCGCAGAAGCCGCCCACCGGTTTCAGCTTGGTGATGCGCTGGCCCATGGTCTTGACGATGCGCCAGCCACCGAACATCGTGCCCAGGCCGATGGCCACGTAGCAGGCCCAGATCACCCAGCTGGGCGGCATCGCGGTGCCGCCCGGGGCGTACTGCGTGGCCACCAGCAGCATCCAGATGATGCCGATCGTCTTCTGCGCGTCGTTGCCGCCGTGGCCCAGCGAATAGAGGCCGGCCGAGACGAGCTGCAGCCGGCGGAACCAGCCGTCGATGCGCAGCGGCGACTGCCGTCGACAGATCCACGACACCGCGATCAGCGTCAGCGCCCCCAGGATGAAGCCCAGCAGCGGCGAGATGATGATGAAGGCCACCGTGGGCCAGATGCCCGACAGGATCAGGTGCGACGCGCCGCCGCGGCCGATCACCGCGCCGACGATGCCGCCGATCAACGCGTGCGAGCTGCTGGACGGAATGCCGAACCACCACGTGACCAGGTTCCACGTGATGGCGCCCACCAGCGCGCCGAAGATCACGTGCTGGTCGACGAACGAGATGTCGACGATGCCCTTGCCCACCGTCGCCGCGACCTTCAGGTGGAAGACCCAGATCGCGACGATGTTGAAGAAGGCCGCGAACAGCACCGCGGTCTGCGGCTTGAGCACGCCGGTGGAGACGACGGTGGCGATGGAATTCGCGGCGTCGTGGAAGCCGTTCATGAAGTCGAACAGCACCGCCAGCACGACGAGCATGGCGACGAGGCCGAAGCCGATCTGGATCGAGTGCATTAGACGTTCACGAGTTCTCGAGGATGATGCCCTCGACGATGTTCGCGACGTCTTCGCAGCGATCCGAAATGGTCTCCAGGTGCTCGTAGATCGCCTTCAGCTTGATCAGCTCGCGGGTGTCGATCTCGTCGCGGAACAGGCGCGACATGGCCGCGCGCATCACGCGGTCGGCGTCGGACTCGAGGCGGTCGATCTCCTCGCAGGTCTTGAGCGCGGCCTCGGCCACGTCGGGATGCTTCAGGCGCGGCAGCAGGCTGACCACGTGCTGGACCCGGTCGCAGCAACGCACCGAGATCTCGCACAGGCGCATCACGTCCTCGCCGATTCGCTGCACGTTGTACAGCGACAGCACTTCGCTGGAGTCCTGCAGCAGGTCGATGATGTCGTCCATCGAGTTGATCAGGCTGCGGATCTGCTCGCCGTCGATCGGCGTGATGAAGGTCCGGTGCAGCAGGCGGTGCACTTCGGCGGTGACCTTGTCCGCGGCACGTTCGGCGACGTCCACTTCCGACGCGTACTTCTCGCGCAGCGGGATGTCGTTGTAGTTCTGGATCATCGCCATGAAGGCGCGCGCCCCCTCGGTCGTGAACGCCGAGTGCTGATTGAACAGCTCGAAAAAATTGCCCTCGCGCGGCAGCAATTTGCTGAACCACATGGTCTGGATCCTCTTTGTGCTCTGGTGCGGCCAGGGTTTCAGCCGTCTGGATGCGGTGACTTCGACGGCCGGGCCGCAGGCGCGGCCACGGAGACAGGGTCGAAGTTGGGTGGCCTGCATTGTACGAGGCCACTGTCACGAATCTGTCACATGGCCTGTGGCGGATGTCGCGAATGGCGCGTTCAGGCGTCCAGGCGCCCCACCCGCTGGCCGGGATCGTCGCCCGCGCGGGCCAGGCGATCGGCGACGCGTCCGGCCCCGGGGATGACGCCGTGCGGCCAGAGTTCGGCCAACGGCGCCAGCACGAACGCGCGTTGCGCGGCACGCGGATGCGGCACGGTCAGCCGTTCGTCCGTCAGCGTGAGCCCGCCGTCGTCGCCGACGACGCCGTACAGCAGGACGTCCAGGTCCAGCGTGCGCGGCGCGTTGCGATAAGGCCGCTCGCGGCCGAAGCGCTGCTCGATCGCCTGCAACGCATCGAGCAGCGCGTGCGGCGCGAGCGCTGTGCGCAGGCGCGCCACCGCATTGACGTAGTCGGGGCCGCTCGACGCTATGGGGGCGCTGCCGTACAGCGCCGAAGCCTGGAAGCTGCCCGGCGCGGCCAGCGCCTGCAGTTCGGTCAGCGCGTCGCGCAGCGTGGCGCGCGCGTCGCCGAGGTTGGCGCCCAGGCCGATGAAGACCGTGGCGCCGCCGGCCGCGTCATTCGGCGGCGTCGGCTTCGCCGTCGTCATCCTCGTCGTCCTTGAAGGCCGGCGCGCCGGGCTTCTTGCGGCCGCCGCCGCCGCGACGGCGGCGCGTGGTGTTGGCCTTCTTCTCCACCTTGTCCAGCAGTGCGCGCGCGCCGGCGATGTCGGCGTCGGTGGCGCCATCGGCGATCGCCACCAGCATCAGGTCGGCGAACTCGCGCAGCAGCTCCTGCGTGGCGGTGAGCGGCGGCGCGTCGGGGCCGACGGTGCCGAACGGCAGCTCGGTGTTGTCGAACAACGCGCGCATCGCGATCCGGTCGTCCTCGGTGGCGCCGTCGGCGAGCGCGGCGCGCGCGGTGGACGCGAGCTGCAACATCTGCTGCTTGGCGGCGCTGATGCGCGGGGCGGGCGCGGGCGCGCGCTCGACGTCGGCAGCGGCTGCGGGCGCATCGCTCGCCGCCTTGATCGGGCGCGGATCGCGCATCGGCGCCTTGGGCTCGCGTGGCCTGGACTGCGCGAGCTTCTTGGCGGCCTCCATCAGCACCCGGCGCTGTTCATCGTCGCCCATCGAATAGTCTTCCCACCACTCGACGAGTTCCATGTCGATCTCGCCCGCATCGGCGCGCAAGCGCATGAAGTCGAACGCGGCGCGAAAGCGCGGCTGGGCCAGCATCGCGGCCGGCGAGCTGCCGGTGCGCTTGTCGAAGCGCGGCTGCATCAGCCAGATCTCGCGCATGTCGCCGGCCAGCTTGCCGCGACCGGAGATGTCGCCGATACGGGCGTCGAAGGTGGCGTCGACGGCCATCTGCAGCGCAGACATCAGCGGCTCGCCCTCGTCGCGCAAGGTCTGCCAGCGCGCGGACACCTCGTGCCAGAACACGCAGGCCATCAGGAAGCTGGGGGCGACCGGCTTGCCTTCGTTGACGCGGCGGTCGGTGTCGGCCAGCGCGCGGTTGACGAAGGCCTCGCGCGCCGGGTTCTTTGCGATGCCCTCGAAGTGCGCGTCGAGGATGGGGAAGGTCTTGCGATCGAGGCCGTACTTCTTGAGCACCTCCAGGCTGGCCAGCGAGTGGCCGGTCTGCAGCAGCTTGATCATCTCGTCGAACAGGCGCGACGACGGCACGTTGGCCAGCAGCGCCTTCATCCCACGGATCGGCGCTTCGGTCCTGGCCTCGATCTTGTAGCCCATCTTGGCCGCGAAGCGCAGCACGCGGATGATGCGCACCGGGTCTTCGCGATAGCGCGTCTCCGGGTCGCCGATCATGCGCAGCAGCTTGGCCTTCGAGTCGGCCATGCCGCCGTGGTAGTCGACGACGATCTGCGTCTCGGGGTCGTAGTACATCGCGTTGACGGTGAAGTCGCGGCGCGCGGCGTCCTCGTTCTGCGGGCCCCAAACGTTGTCGCGCAGCACGCGGCCGCTGGCGTCCACCGCGTGGCTCTTGCCGTCGAGTTCGTTGCGCGAGGTCTTCTCGTTGCCCTTGACCGCGGCCGCGTCGACGGCGTTGTCCAGGTAGGCGCGGAACGTGGACACCTCGATCTGCTCGTGCTCGCGCCCGCGTCCGTAGATCACGTGCACGAGGCGGAAGCGCCGGCCCACGATGAAGGCGCGCCGGAACAGCGCCTTCACCTGCTCGGGCGTCGCGTTGGTGGCGACGTCGAAGTCCTTCGGGCGCAGGCCCACCAGCAGGTCGCGCACGGCGCCGCCGACGATGTAGGCCTCGTAGCCCGCGTCCTTGAGCGTCTTGACGACGCGCACCGCGGGCTCGGCCACCAGCTTCGGATCGATCTTGTGCTGGTCGACGCCGTACTCCATGCGTTGGCCGAGCGACACGCCATCGGGCAGCGCGGCGGCATCCGCCGTGGGGGGCGCCTTGCCCAGCAGTCGGTCGATGAATTTGCGGATCATTCGAAAAGCCTCAGGAATCGCCAGCCACGCTCGGCGGCCACCGCTTCGAGCGCGGCCGACGGATTGGTCGCGACAGGGTCGGTGGCCCGCTCCATGAGGGGCAGGTCGTTGATGGAGTCACTGTAAACGCTGATGCGATCGAAATCGTTCCAGCCGGCCTGCTGCGCGGCGAGCCATTGCTCGACCCGCGTGACCTTGCCGTGCTGGTACGTCGGCACGCCCTTGATGGCACCCGTGACGGCGCCGCTGCCATCGCGCTCGAGCTCGATCGCGAGCAGCTCGGGCACGCCGAACGCCTGGGCGATCGGACGGGTGACGAATTCATTGGTGGCGGTGACGATGGCCACCAGGTCGCCCGCGTCCTGGTGCTTCTTCACGAGCGCCAGCGCCTGCGGGGTGAGCATCGGACCGATGATCTCGTGCATGAAGCGCGCGTGGACATCGGCCTGCTCCTGCGGCGAGCGGTGGCGCCAGACGGAGGTGGCGAAGGCGACGTAGGCGTGCACGTCGAGCGCGCCGGCCACGTAGGTGGCGTAGAACTCGTCGTTGCGGCGGCGCCAGGTGTCGCCGTCGGCCCAGCCGACGGCCACCATGAACTCGCCGAACGAGTGGTCGGAATCGCCGGCGATGAGGGTGCCGTCGAGGTCGAAGAGAGTGAGGTTGCGGGCGGTCATTCGGCGGCCGATTGTTCTTCGTCGAGCATGCGCTTGAGCAGCGGCACGGTGACGGCGCGCTTCTCGGCCAGCGCGAAGCCGTCGAGGCGATGCAGCAGGTGCATCAGGCTCTTCAGGTCGCGGGCGAAGCGCGCCAATACGTAGTCCAGGACGTCGTCGCCCAGCACGATGCCGCGACGGCGGGCTTCCTGGTGCAGGGCGTCGCGCGTATCGACTTCCGCCAGCGGCTGCACGGCGTGCACCGGGCCCCAGCCGAGGCGCGTTCGCAGATCCTCGCGCACCTGCAGATCGACGGGCGGCAGGCGGCCGGCGGACGCGAACTGCACGCCCAGGCGGGCGCCCGCGGCGGGCGATTCGGACAGCGCCAGCGCGGCGCCGGCGACGCCGTCGCCCAGCGCGTGGATCACGCCGCCGACGCGGCTCCCGGCCTCGACGAACAGCGTGAAGGCCGCGTGCTGCTGCTCGGCGCTGAACTGGTCGACGCCATCGAGCAGCACCAGCGCCGCGTCGTCGGCCAGCTCCCACGGCGTGCTCGAGGCGACGTCGAACCATTGCGCCACCAGGCCGGACTCGATCGCTCGGGCCTGCAGCTCGCGCAGCAACTGCGTCTTGCCGCTGCCCGCCGGGCCCCACAGGTAGATCGGCGCGCCGGGCCACCCTTGTTCGCGCAGTTGGGCAACTACGGCGGCGTTGTCCCCGGGCAGGAAGCCGGCGAACGGCGGCAGGGGATCCCAGGCGAGATCGAGGATCAGCTGTTTCATGTGCGATAGAACGCGCTGGCGCGGTAGGCCGCCAGCGCGTGGCGAAGCGCGACCACGCCCAGGGCGCTCACCGGCAGCGCCACCAGCACGCCGACGAAGCCGAACACCTCGCCGAAGCCCAGCAACGCCAGGATGACGGCCAACGGGCTGAGCCCGATGCGCTCGCCCACCAGGCGCGGCGTGAGCACGAAGCTCTCCAGCACCTGGCCGAGCGCGTAGACGGCGGCCACTCCGGCGATGCCATGCCAGCCCGTGAACTGGATCGCGGCCGTCATCAGCGCCAGCACCAGGCCGGTGGTGTAGCCGAGGTAGGGAATGAACACGGCCAGGCCGGTGAAGACGCCGATCGGCCACGCGAGGTTCAGGCCGGTGAGCATCAGGCACAGCGGGTAGAACAGCGCCATCGCGCCCATCACGGAGAGCTGTCCCTTCAGGTACTGGCGCAGCATCGTGTCGCACTCGCCCAGGAAATGGGCCAGGCCCTCGCGCGACTGCAGCGGCACGAGCTTCCAGGCGCCGCCGGTCACCGACTCGGCGTCGATCAGCAGGTAGAACACCAGCACGGGCACCAGCACCAGGAAGCCGACGATCGTCGCCAGCCAGCTGCCGCCGATGCGCGCCGAGCTGAGCAGCTTCTGGCCCCACTCGTCCATGTTGCCGTCGAAGGACTTCAGGATCCAGGCCTTGACGCTACCGGTGTCCGCATCGATCCCGAAGGTCTTGAGCTGCGGCGCCACGACGTTGTTGAACTTGTCCACCATGCCCGGCCATTGCGCGCGCAACATCGGCAGCAAGGTGGTGACGATGGGCACCAGCAGCAGCACCAGCACCGTGGCGGCCAGCATGGCCACGAGGATCGTGATCGTGGCCGCGAGCGCGCGCGGCACGCGCCGGCGCTCCAGCACGCGCACCAGCGGCCACAGCAGGTAGGCGAAGACCAGGGCCAGGATCACCGGGGTCAGCGCGGAGCCGAGCACCCGCAGCGCCAACACCGCGGCCACGGCCAGAGCGAGCCAGGTCAGTGCGCGTTGCTGTGCGGAGGTCAGGGTCATGTCGGAAGGCTGGGCCTGGGGTCGGGCGGAGTGCGGGGCCGGCGTCGGGGCCTGCTGCGAGCGGCGGCGGCCCGGTTCGGCCGCCGCGAAGGGAGCGGGCCCGCCAAGCGGACCGCAACCGCGCATTGTAGGGCGGCCCGGGGCGCGTCCTGCGTGGGCGACCGCGCCCCGGTCAGTGGCGTTGCGATCGCACCGCCAGGATGCGGCGCCGCAAGGTGTCGGCGTCCGCGGCGTCGGGCGTGTGATCCAGGTACAGGCCCCAGTCGTACGCGGCCTCCTCGGTGCGGCCCAGGGTATCGAGGATGTCGCCGCGCAGGCGGTAGGTGTCCCAGTCCTCGGGCTCCAGCACCACCTGGCGGTCGAGCACCGCCAGCAGCCGCTGCATGTCGCCGCGGCCCTGGTGGATCTGCTGCAGGTTGCGCAACATGCGTCCGATGATGTCGCGCGGGCCGGCGGCCTGCAGGAACAGGCCCAGCGGCACGTCGAAGGCGTCGCGCATCGCGCTGGCCTGGCGCACCAGGTCGAGCCGCTCCTCCAGGTCGCTGCGCGACAGCGACTGGCCGGTGAACGGGTCGATCACCACCTCGCCCTGCGGCAGGCGCATCTTGACGAGGAAGTGGCCGGGGAACGACACGCCTTCGGCGCGCAGGCCGATCTGGCCGGCGATCTCCATGTAGAGCAGCGCCAGCGTGATCGGGATGCCGCGCCGGCGCGCCAGCACGTCGGGCATGTAGCTGTTGGCGGGGTCGTGATAGTCGTTGACGTTGCCGGCGAAGCCCAGTTCTTCGAAGAAGAAACGGTTCAGGCTGCGCAGCCGGTGCAGCACCGACGCGTCGGGCGCCAGCCGGCTCTTGAGCCGCAGCGCCAGCGCGTCGACGTCGGCCAGCACGGTCTGCACGTCGAGTCCGGGCGTCTCGTCCTGGGCGATCGCGATGGCCGCCTCGAGCAGCGGAAACTGCTCGTCGTCGGACACCAGGGCGTCGAAATACTCCAGCGCGCTCGGGGCGCTGAACGTGGGGGCGGGCCGCGGAACCAGGGACATGGCGCCGAGTTTAGACCCGGGCGCCATCGGCGTGCAGCCGTCTCCCCTGTCCGAAGATCAGCTCTTGCGCGCGAACTGGTGCATCTTCAGCCCCGACGCGGCCAGCACGCCCACGTAGAGCAGCGCCACGCCGCCCAGCACGCCGGCCATCTTCAGTGCGCGCAGCGCGGGGTGCGAGCGGTCCAGCCAGTCGATGGCGTGAGCGGCCCACATCAGGCCGGCGCCGAGCGCCAGCGAGGCCGCACCCACGCGCAGCGCGAATGCGAGCCAGCCCGGCTGCGGCTTGTAGACGCCCAGGCGGATCAGGCCGATCAGCAGCCAGGTGGCGTTGAGCGTGGCGCCCAGCCCGATCGACAGCGCGAGGCCGCCGACGCCGATGCGCAGCCACTCCACGAAGACCAGGTTCATCAGCTGGGTGAAGACGAGCACGGCGATGGCGATGCGCACCGGCGTCTTCGTGTCGAGCTGCGCGAAATAGCCCGGCGCGAGGATCTTGACGCTGACGATGCCCATCAGGCCCAGCCCGTAGCCGCGCAGCGGCTGCACGGTGGCGAGCACGTCGGCGCTGGTGAAGTGCTTGTAGTGGAACAGCACCGCGATCAGCGGCTCGGCGAAGACCAGCAACGCGATCGCGCAGGGCAGCGTCTGCAGCACGACCAGGCGCAGGCCCCAGTCGATCATGCCGGAGTAGCCGGCCTTGTCGCCGCTGGCCCGCGCCGCCGACAGCTGCGGGATCAGCACCACGCCGAGGGCGACGCCCAGCAGCGACGTCGGGAACTCCATCAGCCGGTCGGCGTAGGTCAGCCACGACACGGAGCCGGTGGCCAGGTGCGAGGCGAGCTGCGTGTTGATCAACAGCGAGACCTGCGCCACCGACACGCCCAGCAGCGCCGGCGACATCTGCTTGAGCACGCGCCGCACGCCGGGGTGGTGCCAGGCGTCGACGATGCCGCTCCAGCTGACCTTGATGTGCGGCATCAGGCCGAGCGCCTTCAACGCCGGGATCTGGATGGCGCCCTGCAGGATGCCGCCCAGCATCACGCCGATGGCCAGCGCATAGACGCCGGGCAGGCCGTGCGCCTCGAACGTGGGCGTCAGCGTGCGCGCCGCGATGATCACCGCCACGTTGAGCAGGATCGGCGTGGCCGCGGGGATCGAGAAGCGGCCCCAGGTGTTGAGGATGCCGGCCGACAGCGCCACCATCGACATGAAGCCGATGTAGGGAAACATCACGCGTGTCATGACGACGGCGGAGTCGAACTGCGCCAGGCCCGAGGCCATGGCCCAGACGATGGCCGGCGCGATCGCGACGCCGATCACGCAGGTGCTCAGCAGCGTCCAGGCCAGCACGGTGGCGACGGCGTCGATCAACTTGTGCGTGACCGCGTCGCCTTCGGAGATGCGCGTGTTGGCCAGCAGCGGCACGAAGGCCTGCGAGAACGCGCCTTCGGCGAACAGGCGGCGCAGCAGGTTGGGGATGCGGAACGCGACGTTGTAGGCGTCGGTGAAGCCACTGGCGCCGAAGCTCGCGGCGATCAATTGCTCGCGCACGAGGCCCGACACGCGCGAGGCGAGCGTCAGCAGCGATACCGTCGAAGCGGCCTTGAGAAGATTCATCGGATGCGATTATCACAGCCCCCACGCTCCCCAACGGCCGCTGCCCCCCGAGGGGGTGCGTGTGGACGTCAGGCCCTCCAGTGGACGGACTGTCGCCTCACGCACGGGCGAGCGCTTGCGCGAGCCCAGAGGTTCGGCTCGGATGTGATCCTCGCTTCCCTCTTCTGAGTTGGGCCTGCGGCCGGCTCAACCGTCGCGGCTTTTGAGGGTTACCCCTCTTTTCGACGAACCGAGCTGGTGCATGACGATACAATGCGCTCAGCCGCTCCAAGCTCCAGTCCAGCGAGTGGCCGTCGATTCTCGACGCATCCCCCAGCAATCTGCCTTCACGACTGGTGCCCGCATTCATGCGCGGCGCAGCAGGCCGATCCGCGATTCCCGGCACGAACCGGGACTGAAAACCACCCATGAACTTTGACGAACTCGGCCTCGCCGAGCCGCTCCTGCGTGCAGTGCACGAGTACGGCTACACGACCCCGACCCCGATCCAGTTGCAAGCCATTCCCGTCGTCCTCCAGGGCGGCGACCTTCTCGCCGGCGCCCAGACCGGCACCGGCAAGACCGCCGGCTTCGTGCTGCCGATGCTGCACCGGCTGCTCGCCGACGGCCAGAAGAAGGATGCCAAGGGCCGCGTGCTCATTCGCGCCCTGATCCTCACCCCCACCCGCGAACTCGCCGCCCAGGTCGAGGAAAGCGTGCGCACCTACGGCAAGCACGTGCCGCTGACCAGCATGGTCATCTTCGGCGGCGTCGGCATGCAGCCGCAGATCAACCGCCTGCACAAGGGCGTCGACATCCTCGTGGCCACGCCGGGCCGCCTGCTCGACCTGCACCAGCAGCGCGCCTGCGACCTGTCGCACGTGGAGATCTTCGTGCTCGACGAAGCCGACCGCATGCTCGACATGGGCTTCATCCACGACATCAAGAAGGTGCTCGCGGTGCTGCCGCCGAAGAAGCAGAGCCTGCTGTTCTCGGCCACCTTCAGCGACGACATCAAGCAACTCGCCGATCGCCTGCTGAACAAGCCGGGCCTGATCGAAGTGGCGCGCCGCAACCAGACCGCCGAGACGATCGAGCAGGCCGTCCACCCGGTCTCGCGCGATCGCAAGAAGCAGCTGCTGTCGCACCTGATCAAGTCGGGCGACTGGCACCAGGTGCTCGTGTTCACGCGCATGAAGCACGGCGCCAACCGCCTGGCCGAATACTTGAACGAGAACGACATCACCGCGATGGCGATCCACGGCAACAAGAGCCAGACGGCGCGCACGCGCGCGCTGGCCGAGTTCAAGGCCGGCTCGCTGCAGGTGCTCGTGGCCACCGACATCGCCGCGCGCGGCATCGACATCGACCAGTTGCCGCACGTCGTCAACTTCGAGCTGCCCAACGTGCCGGAAGACTACGTGCACCGCATCGGCCGCACCGGCCGTGCCGGCGCGCAAGGCCGTGCCGTGTCGCTGGTCTGCGTGGACGAGGACATCTTCCTGCGCGAGATCGAGAAGCTGATCAAGCGCCCGATCCCGCGCGAGGTCATCGCCGGCTTCGAGCCGGATCCCGGCGAGCGGGCCGAGCCCATCGTTCTCGGCCGCACCTCCATCGGCGTGCGCGGCCCGTCCTCGGGCGGTCGCGGCAATGGCGGCGGTCATGCGCGTTCCGGCTCCGGTGACCGCAGTGGTTCCGGCGGCGGCGGCGATCGCGGCCGCGCTCCGGCACGTCCGGGCGGCAGCCCGGGTGGGCGTCCGGCCCCGCGTCCGCAAGGCCCGTCGGGCTCGCACAGCGGTGCCAAGCCGGCGCACACGGGCCATGGCGGCGCGCGTCCGGCCGGTGGCGGCGGCGGCGGCAACGGCGGTGGCCGTCCGGCCGGCGGTGGCGGCAGCGGTCGTCCGCAGGGCCAGCGTCCGGCGCTGACCTCGTCGAACAAGGGACCGTCGACGAAGCGTTGATGCGCCCGTCGCAGCGACCAGGCCCGCGAGCGAAAGCCGCGGGCTTTTTTGCGTCCGGCGGCCGCTTCGTCCACGGTGCTGCGCTGAAGTTGCACCGTTCGTCGAATACTGCACGACCTCGGAACGTGCGTTCAAGGTGTGCTCGACAGAGAATCCAAGGTTGGCTGCACTGCAGCACCTGAGGCACGCGCTTGGATCTCCACACCCTGTTTCTCGGTCAGACCTGCCTGCTCGCCGCCACGGCCGCGATGCTGTGGGTGTCGCGCAGCGACGCGGATCGCGGCAACGGCATGCGGATGTGGCGCTACGCGATCACCAGCCAGGCCATCGCCTACCTGGTGCTGGCGACGCCGGCCGGCGGGCTGTCGGCGACGGCCACCGGCCTGGTCGCCAATCTCGCCGGCGCCGTCGGCGTCGCGCTGTTCTTCGTCGCGATCCGCCAATTCGCCGGACTCGGCTTCGGCAGGCGCCGGCTGGCCGCGATGGTCGCGGCCGTGACGATCGTCGGTGCCGTCACCGGCGAGCACGTGGCCTGGGCCGCGATCTTCAACGGCTTCGCCTACGCCAGCTACGAATGGCTCAACGCGATCACGCTGTGGCGCGCCACGCGGCCCGAGACCGCACGCGTGCAGCGCGTCGTGGCGCTGTTCTACGTGTGCATGGGCGTGGTGCTGCCGGTGCGCGCCGTCGTGCTGCTGCTGGTCGGGCAATCGCGCCTGAGCCTCGACCACGACAACGCGTGGCAGCTGCCGATCTACGTGTTCGGCTTCGTCTACCTGGTCATCACCAACCTCGGCTTCGTGCTGATGTGCAAGACGCGCGCGGAGGCCGAGACGCGGCTGCAGGCGCGCACCGACGACCTGACCGGCCTGGCCAACCGCCGGGCGCTCGACGAGGAGATCGGCCGCGCCCTGGCCGGCGCGCGGCGGACCCAGCGGCCGTTCGCGATCGTGATGGTGGACGTGGATCGCTTCAAGTTCATCAACGACACCCACGGCCACGCGGTCGGCGACGCCACGCTGGCCGCGTTCTCCACGCGCCTGGCCGGCGCGCTGCGCGGGCCCGACCGCGCGTACCGCTACGGCGGCGAGGAGTTCTGCCTGCTGCTGGCCGACACCGACCTCGCGGGCGCGCACGTGCTCGCCGAACGCGTGCGCGAGCAGGTCATGCTGCCGTTCGAAGGCGCGATGCGCGCGCTGACCGCCAGCTTCGGCGTGACGGCCTGGCAGCCGGAAGACGCCTTCGACAGCCTGTTCCATCGCGCCGACCGTGCGCTGTACACGGCCAAGAGCGCCGGACGCAACCGGGTGGAAACGGCCTGAGACTCGACGCCCGAGGGCGTCAGATGAACTCGCGCTCGCGCAGCCACTTGGTGGCGACCCACTTCTCGCCTTCGATCACCGGCGCGCCGCCGTGCAGGCTCTTGGTGTCGACGTGGGCGCGGTCGTAGCTGAAGAAGACGGCGTTGCCCTTGATGGGCGCCACTTCCAGGCCGACGTCGGGGAACGTGGTGCCGCCGCCCTTCTTGGGCGTGTTGAGGTACATCAGCAGCGTGCCCACGCGCTGGCCGCCGCGCTTGAGGATGGGCGCGGAGCCCGGGTGCACCGGGTCGAAGTAGTCGTAGTGCGGCTTGTACTCGGCGCCCGGCCTGTAGTGCAGCACCTGCAGGCCTTCGCCGTTCTCGACGGGCCAGCCCAGCAGCGCGGCCACGCGGCGTTCCACGCGCTCGATCACGCCTGTCTCGCCGCGTTCGAAGAACATGCCGCGGCTGGTCCGCGCCACGTTCACTTCGCTGCCGCCGGTGATGTTGTCCACCGTCTCGGAGCGCGCCATCCGGGGTCCGGCCAGCGCGATGATCTGGTCGCACTCGGCGTCCGACAGCAGGCCGCCGAGCACGATGACGCGCGGGTGCTTCATGTTCATCAGCACGGTGACGTCGCGGTCGAGCACGCGAATCTTGCTGGGCGAGTCGGCGATCGGCGCGTCGGGCACGGGCACCGGCAGCGACTCGTGGTTCTGCGGCGCGGCCTTGGCCTGCTCCGTGAGATGGCCGCGCAACGTCTCTTCCAGCGCCTTGATGGCCACGTCTTCCTGCCAGCCGCTGGACTTCATCGCCTCCAGCACCTGCTCGGGCGCGACGCCGGCCTGCGCCTGCGCGACGATCCACTGGCGGAGTTCCACCGAAATGTATTGTTGACGCTGCTCGCCTGCGTCGGTCTTCGTGCTCGATTGCGTTTGCATGGGGTTCGACTCCGGGCCTGCGGTCGATTGGTTTGCCAAAGCCGGGCGCCAGGGGCGGACGGCACTTCCAGTGCGTATTCTGGCAGCGCGTCACGGTCGAGTCGGCCGGGAATCCCTCGGTTCGCGGCGGACTTCGTGCAACATCTGGTGAATCTCGCTGGCGAAAGTGGCTTCAGCGCCGCTCCGGCGTCGCCGGTTCAGAAGCTGTGAATGAATCCGGCGCGCCCGAGCGGTGCGTCCAAACGTGTCCGATCAAGGCGCAAAGCACAGCCGTAGCTCGGGCTACGGCGAGCATTTGCAACGCAGAGCGGGCGCGTTTGGGCGCGACGAGCGGGTGTGTCGGATTCGTTCACAGCTTCTCAGGTCTGGCGGCGGCGAAATACCAGGCGATCCGGCTCGGAGGCCCGGACGGCGAACCGGTAGCCGTCCGCGTGGAAATCCTTCAGCGCCTCGGGCGTGGCGGCCCGTTGCTCGATCGCGTGGCGCGCCATCATGCCGCGGGCCCGCTTGGCGAAGAAGCTGATGATCTTCCAGTTGCCGTCCTTCCAGTCCTCGAACACGCACTCGACGACACGGGCGCGCAGCACTTTCACGCGCCCTGCCTTCGCCTGCGTGACCTTGAAGTATTCCTGCGAGGCCAGGTTGACCACCAGCGGCTCGCTCTCGCGCGCCTGCAGCTTGTTGAGGTGTGCGGCGACGGTGTCGCCCCACCAGGCGTAGAGCGAATGGCCACGCTCGGTGGCGAGGCCGGTGCCCATCTCGAGGCGGTAGGGTTGAAGCCGATCCAGCGGACGCAGCACGCCGTACAGGCCGCTGAGCATCAGCACATGCTTCTGGGCCCACGCGATCTCGTCGTCGTTGAGCGTGGAGGCCTTCAGGCCGTCGTAGACGTCGCCATTGAAGGCCCACATCGCCGGGCGGCTGTTGCGCTCGGTGGCGCGCGTGGACCAGGCCTTGTAGCGGGCGACGTTCAGGCGCGCGAGATCGTCCGACAGGTGCATCAGCGCGGCGACGTCGGCCACCGTCTTCGTGCGCAGCGTGGCGATCAGTTCGGCGGCCTGTGCGGCGTATTGCGGCGCGGTGGCGGCGGGCTTGAGGGCGGCCCGGGCGGCGAGCACCGGTTCGGGCAACGGGGAGTCGTAATCGAGCGACTTGGCGGGGGACAGCAGCAGGAGCATGGCGGGCAGTGTAGCGAGGGGATCGCTGCGCGAGTGCGCTTCAGCCCTCTTTCGTCGATCGCGCCGCCGCCATCCGGTTGCGCCCGATGGCCTCCTTGTTCTTCGACGCCCACCGATGGAGCGGCACCAGCGCGCCGCGCAAGGTCTGACCCAGCTCGGTCAGCTCGTAGTCCACGCGCGGCGGCACGCAAGGAAAGAGGGTGCGCGTGACGATGCCATCCGTTTCGAGCCGCTTCAGGGTGAGCGTGAGCATGCGTTGCGAGATGCCGCCGACGCGCCGCTGGATCTCGTTGTAGCGCAGCGTCCCCTTGGACAGCGCACCGACCACCATGATGGTCCATTTGTCTCCCACGCTGGCCAGCACGTCGGCGAGGCCCTTGCAATCGGTGGGGGACAAGGAGCCGCCAGGAACAAAACTGTTCGCTTCGCCCAGAAAAGTGCCTTCTTGTGCCACGTTGCAGTGCCTCCTATATTGGTGTTACGAACAAATTGTTCGTGAACTCTAGTCCTGGCGCGCGAACGCCGCAATCATTGAAAGAACTGAAATCATGACGCAGCTCCTGCTTGTCGAGGCCAGCCCCCGTGGAGAGCACTCCATCTCGCGACATCTCGCGAAAACGTTCGTGGCGCAATGGAAGGCTTCGCATCCGGACGGCGAGATCGTCGAACGCGATCTGGCGAAGACGGATCTGCCCTACGTGAACCTGCCCTGGCTGGGAGCCAGCCTGACGCCGGCGGAAAGGCACACGGCCGAAATGAAATCCGTACTCCGAGCGTCCGACGAGCTGGTCGCCGAGCTTCTGGCTGCGGACCACATCGCGATCAGCACCCCCGTCTACAACTACAACATCCCCGCGAACCTCAAGTCCTGGGTGGATCACATCGTGCGCAAGGGCCTGACCCTGGGCATGACGGGCGAAGGGCTCGTCCATGGCAAGAAGTGCACGGTGCTGCTGGCTTCCGGCGGGGTCTACACGGAGGGCTCGCCGATCCGGGACCGGGACATCGCGACGACTTATCTGCGCCTGGTTCTCAAGGTCATCGGCATCGAGGACGTCACGTTCGTTGCAGCGGGCGGAACCAAGGTGGTCGACCTCGGAAAAAGTTCAAGAGCCGAGTTCCTCCAGCCATTCGAACCGGCCGTGATGTCTGCGGCGCAGTCTTGACGTGCAAGGCCGGTCGGAGCCATCTTGACCCCCTCCGGGCGCGGGACCGTCAGCGTTGCGTGGCGGACGGCGGCACGACAGGGTTGGTGTCGGCGCCGTTGCCCGGCGTGCCGGGGTTGCCGGCGACGGGCCCCAGAGCGGTCACGCTGGGCGGCCCGGACACGGCATCGAGCACGCCCAGGACGTTGGCGTTGCTCTTGAACGCGGCCAGCAATTGCTCGCTGCGCACGCGGTCGGCGGGCGACAGCCGGGCCGGGTCCAGCGTCGGCAATTCTTCGGGGCTGGGCGGCGAGGCCTCGCGGGCCAGACTTTGCAGCGCGACGCCGGCGGCGAGATCGGCACGCGGCACGCCGCCGAGGCCGTTGGCCACCATGTAGCCCAGGTTGTGGCGCGCCGGCGCGAGGCCCTGGGCCGACGCGGCGCGGAAGCCGCCGACGGCGGCCACGTCGTCGCGCGTGACGCCCTTGCCGCGCGCGTACAGCAGCGCCAGGTGGTTGCGCGCGGGTGCGTTGCCGCGCGCCTCGGCGAGCCGGTACCAGCGCTGCGCCTCGGCCGGGTCGGCCGGCTGGCCGCGCCCTTCCTCGGCCATCCAGCCGAGGTTGTCCATCGCGAAGGCGTTGCTCTTGCGGGCGGCGAGCCGGAACTGGCGCAGCGCGGCGGCGTCGTCGCGCGTCACGCCCAGGCCGTTGGTGAGCATCCAGCCCAGGTTGTTCTGGCCCGACGCGTTGCCTTGCGCCGCCGCCTTCTGGTACCACTCGACGGCCTGTTTCTCGTCGGCGATCACCGCGTCGCCGGCGGCGTACATCAGGCCCAGGCTGACCTGGGCCGGCGCGTAGCCGGACTCGGCGGCCTTGCGGATCCAGCGCTCGGCGGCCGCGGGATCGCGCGGCGTGCCGCGGCCGTTGAGCACGGCCATGCCCAGGTTGTGCTCGGCGGTGGCGTCGCCTTGCGCGGCCGACAGTTGCAGCCAGCGCAGCGAGGCCGCCGGATCGCGCAGCACGCCGCGGCCTTCGCTGTAGACCCAGCCGAGCGCGCTCTGCGCGCGCGCATCGCCCTGGTCGGCGGCGGCCTGGTACCAGTGCAGCGCGGTGGCGTCGTCGCGCTCCACGCCCTGCCCGTTGGTATAGAAGACGCCCAGCCGGTACTGCGCCACCGCGAGTCCCTGCTGCGCGGCCAGCGTGGCCCAGTGCGCGGCCTGCATGTCGTCCTGCGGCAGGCCGCGGCCGATCAGCGCCATGTAGGCCAGGTTGCTCTGCGCGGTCGGCTCGCCCTGGTCGGCCGCCTTGCGATACCACTTCGCGGCTTCGTCGAAGTCGCGCGCGACGCCCTTGCCCTGTTCGTAGAGAAAGCCCAGGTTGGTCTGCGCCCGCGGATCGCCCTGGTCGGCGGCCTTGCGGAACCAGCGCGCCGCGATGGCGGGATCGGCCGTGACACCATACCCCCGCAGGTACATGTCGGCGAGCGCCAGCCGGGCATCGCGATCGCCCTTCTCGGCCGCCGGCTGGAACTCGCGCAAAGCCGTGGCGTAGTCGCCGCGGCGGCCCGCGTCATAGCCCTCGGCCGTGCCGGCCTGTGCGCCGGCGCAGGCGACGACCAGCGCCAGGCAGGCGCCGATTCTCGAGGAGGCAGAAAACGCCTGGGACGCGCGCACCATGCCGGACGCCGATCGATTCGAATGGCGCGACGTGCGCACCGGGGAAGACGGGACTAGGCAGGCAGGCAATGGATTCATTTCGAGCGGAAGTCCTCGACGGATGGTAGCGCGAAGGATCCGGGGGCGATGGCCGAAGCGGACGACAGGGCCGGACGCGGTGCAGGCCGCGCGAGGGGCAACGTCGAAATTATCGGCTCTGGCCCTTGTTTGCACAGGAGTGATTGCCTCAGGTCGTCGCAGGCATGCGACACGGCATGCGGGACGGTGTCGGCCAGCCCGACCGTGCGACGCTGCGTGCGAGACCTGCAGGCGGTGCATCGCACGACCCCGGGACTAAGCAGTGTGGAGAACGTTGCCCGGTGTGGTCGGCGTGTCTCTTCATGCCGGGCCTGCGCGACAGGGCTTCAGTGGAAATCGCGGCTGCGCGTGACCAGCCCTTGCAGCATCGCCGAGTGATCCACCAGCGTCTTGGCAATCAGGTGGCGCACCTCGCCCTCGCGCTGCCATACGCCGTAGACGGTCAGCAGCGACGCGCCCAGCAGCGGCTTGCGCTGGGCCGCGGCCACGGCGGGCCAGACGATCACGTTGACGCTGCCCGTCTCGTCCTCCAGCGTCACGAACACGACGCCCTTGGCCGTGCCGGGTTGCTGGCGATGCGTGACTAGGCCGCTGGCGCGGGCGAGCTGGCCCGGCCGGTATTCGGCGTTGAGCAGCGCCGCCTGCTGCACCTTGAACGGCGCCAGCGCCGGTCGCAACAGCGCCAGCGGATGGCCCTTCAGCGACAGGCCCAGCGCGCGGTAGTCGGCCAGCACCGCATCGCCCAGCGTCAGCGCCTCGAATTCGGGCTCGGCGTCCTCGGCGGTGCGGGTGGCCTTCAACAAGGGCGTGGCGTGGGTATCGACGCCGGCCACGGCCCAGATCGCGTCGCGCCGTTCGCCGGCCAGTCCGGACAACGCATCGGAGGCCGCCAGGCATTGCAGCGAGTGCGCGTCGAGCTCGGCACGCCGCGCGAGATCTTCCACGTTGGCGAACGGGACCTGCGCACGCGCCGCCACGATGCGCCGGCCTGCGTCCTCGCCGAGCCCGCCGACCCGGTTCAGGCCCAGCCGTACCGCGCACTGGTTGCCGGGAATCGAGCGCGCCGCGCAGGCCGGCACCACCTCGTGCGGCGCCTGCGGCTCCAGCGTGGAGTCCCAGTCGCTGATCGTGATGTCGACCGGCCGTACCGCGACCCCGTGCGCGCGCGCGTCCCGCACGAGCTGGGGTGCGGCGTAGAAGCCCATCGGCAGGCTGTCGAGCAGCGCGGCCAGGAAGGCATCGGGATGGTGGCGCTTGATCCAGGCGCTGTCGTAGACGAGCAATGCGAAGCTGGCCGCATGGCTCTCCGGAAAGCCGTATTCGCCGAAGCCCTGGATCTGCCGGAAGATGGCCTCGGCGTACTCCAGCTTGTAGTTCTTGGCCACCATGCGGCCGATCAGTTTTTCCTTGAACGGCCCGAGCCCGCCCTTGCGTTTCCAGGCCGCCATCGCGCGCCGCAACTGGTCGGCCTCGCCCGGCGTGAAGTCGGCGGCGAGGATGGCCAGCTGCATCACCTGCTCCTGGAAGATGGGCACGCCCAGCGTGCGCTTCAGCGCCGCCTCGGCCTCCGTGCTCGGATAAGTGACCGGCTCCTTCTGCTCGCGCCGCTGCAGGTAGGGATGGACCATGCCGCCCTGGATCGGACCCGGTCGCACGATGGCCACCTCCACCACCAGGTCATAGAAATTCTTCGGCTTCAGCCGCGGCAGCATGCTCATCTGCGCGCGGCTCTCCACCTGGAACACGCCCACCGAGTCGCCGGTGGACAGCATGTCGTAGACGGCCTTGCACTCCGCCGGGATGTCCTGCAGGCTGACCTCGCTGACATGGCCAGCCGTCGGCGCCACGACGCCGTGCGACGCTGCAACCCCCGCACTGGAGAAGGCGTTCGAGGTCAGCTCGATCAAGGTCCCGCCGTTGCCGGAACGGCCGGCCGCACGGCCCTGCTCCTGCCGGCCATCCACCCACCAGGCCGGCGGTGGCGGCCCCGGCATCATCTGGCGCATCTTGGCGTCGACGAACAGCAACCCGCGCCGCAACGCGCTGAGCATGCCCAGCGCGAGGATGTCCACCTTGAGCAGCTTGAGCACGTCGAGGTCGTCCTTGTCCCACTGGATCACCGTGCGCTTGTCCATCGCGGCGTTCTCCACCGGCACCAGCAGGGCCACGTCCTCCTTGGCGATGACGAAGCCGCCGGGGTGCTGGCTGAGGTGGCGCGGCTGGTCGCGCAGCTGCATGCTGAGCGCGATCCACTGGAACCCCAATCTCGATCCGGGATCGAAGCCCTGCTCGCTGAGCGCCAGCGCGAGCCGCTCGGCCGCGCCGCTGGGCGCCGCCGCGCCGCCCACGTGGTGCAAGGACCGCGTGACGGCATCGATGCGATCGACGTCGATACCCAGCGCGCGCCCGACGTCGCGCACCGCCGACTTGGTGCGATAGCGAATGATCACGCCGGTGAGCGCGGCACGATGGCGTCCGTACTTCTTGTACAAGTACTGGATCACCTCCTCGCGGCGCTGGTGCTCGAAATCGAGATCGATGTCGGGCGGCTCGCCGCGCTCCTCGCTGATGAAGCGCTCGAACAGCACCTCGCTGCGGAAGGGGTCGACCTCGGTCACGCCCAGGCAGTAGCAGACCGACGAGTTGGCCGCGCTGCCGCGGCCCTGGCACAGGATGCCGCGCGCTCGCGCCCAGGCGACGATGTCGGCCACCGTGAGGAAGTAGGCCTCGTACTTCAGGCGGCCGATCAGCGCGAGCTCGTACTCGATCAGGCCGCGGACCTTGTCGGGGATGCCGGCCGGGAACCGTTTCACCGCGCCGGCTTCGGTCAACGTGCGCAACCATGTGGCGGGAGTCTGGCCTGCCGGCACGATCTCCTGCGGGTATTCGTAGGCCAGCTCGCTCAGCGAAAACGTGCAGAGGCCGGCGATGGCCAGCGTCTCGGCCAGCCACTCGGGCTCGTGGATCGCCTGCAGGCGGGCCCGCCCGCGCAGGTGCGCCTCCGCGTTGGGCGACAGCGCATGGCCGCACTCGGCAACCGTGCGCTGCAGGCGCGTGGCGGTGAGCATGTCCTGCAGCGGCTTGGCGGCGCGCGTGGCCATCAGCACGTCGCCCGCCGCGGTGACGCGCAGGCTGGTGGCGGCGGCCACCGCCTTCACGCGCTCGCGCACCTCGTCGTCGTCGCCCTGCATCAGCAGCGGCATCGCGAGCCACGCGCGGTCGAGGCCGAACCAGGTCTTGAGCCACTGCGCCTGCGCGAACAGCGATTCGAACGACAAGACCGTGGAGGGTCGCGGCGGCGGCGGCCTGGACCCGCGCCTGGGGATCGCGCTCCAACCCGCGGCAGGCGGCGGCTCGAGCAGGCCATCGCCGGTGGGGCCGTCGCGCGCCTCGCGCGTCTCGCGCCCGCGCGGGCGCCCGGCGCCGGGTGCGCTCGAGGCGATCGCGGCCGCCGCACTCGCCCGCGCCGCGGCGATGACGCCCATGCCGGACAGCCGGGCGTCGATGGCCTGCGCACCGTCCGCAGATCGGACCGCGTCGCCTGAGGTGTCCTGCCCGACCGCGCCCAGGGTCACCGGCCCGGCCGTGGGCACCAGCAGCGCCAGGCAATCGGGCAGGCCCGCCAGGTGCGGCCGCGTGGGTGTCCGGCCTTCCAGATCGCTGGTGCGCGCCTCGTAGCGTCCTTTGTCGGCGCGGCGGCGCGCGGTGGTGATCCACTGCGACAGGTTGCCGTAGCCGCGTCGCGTGGTGGCCAGCACCACCAGCCGCATCGGCACGCCGCCCACGCTGGGCTCCAGCCGCATCTCGGCGCCCACGATCAGGTGCAGGCCACGCTCGGTGGCTTGCTCGTACGCGTGCACCACGCCCGACAACGAGCACTCGTCGGTGATGGCCAGCGCGGTGTAGCGCAACAGCGACGCGCGGTCGACCAGTTCCTCGGGCGACGAGGCGCCGGTGAGGAAGCTGAAATTGCTGCGGCAGTGCAGTTCGGCGTAAGCGGGTAGCGTGGCCATGATGGAGAGACGGTGACGACCCGCAGCTGGACGCCTGCGGCGGGCAGAAACTGGAGCAGCGGACTGAACGCCGGGCGAGCCGGGGTTCGTCGACGGGAGGCAGGCCAGGTGCGTGCACGAGACACGCGCGACGGGGCTGCGCAAGAGCGCGGGCGCCCGGCAAGCCAGGCGCGGTGTCGTACCGCGGCAGGAGAGATTGCCTGCCATCAAGTACTGTGTTTAACAACAGTCTAGGCCTGGAACGCCGGCAGTGCAAGCCTTGTTGCAAGCCCGCCGACATGGGCCGCTGGCCGCCGCGCCGAAAGCACGAAAATAGGCCTTTCGGCGCCCGGCGCACCATGCCCGCATCTCTCGAGATCACCCCGTATCGCCCGGAATTTCGCGCCCGCCTCGTCGACCTGTGGCGCGCCAGCTTCGCGCTGGGCGTCGGGGCGCCCGTGCCCCATCCAGTGGCCAAACAGCGCCAGTTCTTCGACGAGCACATGCTCACGGAAACGAGCGTGCACCTGGCGCTGCGCGACGGCGAACTCGTCGGCTTCGGCGCCTTCACGCCCGAATCGGTGGTGCAGCTCTACGTGCACGTGGCTCATCTGCGCGAGGGCATCGGCACGCAACTGCTCGAGCTCGCGAAAGCGAACTCCGGCGGCAAGCTGTGGCTCTACACCTTCGTCAGCAACACGAACGCGCAACGCTTCTACGAGCATCACGGCTTCGATGTCGTGGAGCGCGGCTTCGAGCCGCTGATGCAACTGGGCGACCTGCGCTACGAATGGCGGCGCGCCGGCAGATGACCCTCGGCCATCTGCTGCCCGGCCATGTGTTCTCATGGCGCAACCGCGCGGCCTGTGGCGTCGGCGTGCTCGCCGGCGTCGCCCTCGATCGCCTGCTCCTGCGCACGCCTCCCCGCACTGCTGTCGCATGTCCGCCCAACTCGCACCGCTGATCCACCGCTGGCTCTTTCCCGTGCTCTGGACGGGCTGGGCCTTCTATTGGTGGCTGACCTCCATCGACGTGAAGGAGACCACGCGACGCGAGCCCGTCGTCTCGCGCGTGCTGCATCTCGGCCCGATGCTGGTCGCGGCGATGATCCTGTGGTCGCCGCGCTTCAACGTGCTGGGACTGGAGACGCGCTTCATGCCCTGGGCGCCCTGGGAGTACGGGCTCGGCGTCGGCATCACCATCGGCGGTCTCGCGTTCGCCGTCTGGGCGCGTCGCCACATCGGCCGCAACTGGAGCGCGATCGTCACGCTGAAGCAGGATCACGAACTGGTCACCAGCGGCCCGTACGCGCTGGTGCGGCATCCGATCTACACCGGCCTGCTGTCCGGCTTCCTCGGCTCGTTAATCGCGCTGGGGCAATGGCGCGGGCTGCTCGCGCTGGCCATCGTCCACGTGGCGCTGCTGCGCAAGTACAAGCTCGAAGAGCGCTGGATGCGCGAGCGCTTCGGCGTCGCCTACGATGCGTACCGGGCGCGCGTGAAGGCGCTCGTGCCGTTTCTTTTCTGAACCGAACCAACCACTCCCGACATGGCCGCCTCCGTCGATACCCACTTGATCACCGTCGTCGCCGTCGTCGCCCTCATCGGCTGGCGCATGTTTGCGCGCATCCGCCGCGTGATCGGCCGCCAGCGCCTGTCGCCGGCGCGTCCGTGGTTCACCGTCGTGCTGTTTCCGCTGATCCTGCTGCTGGTGCTGTTCACCAACCTCGTCCACCCGCTGACCCTGGCCGCGGTCGGCGCGGGCGCCGCCCTCGGCATCGGCCTGGGCCTGTACGGCACGCGGCTGACCCGGTTCGAGGTGACGCCGGCCGGCCTGTTCTACACGCCCAACGCGCACCTGGGCATCGCGCTCTCGCTGCTGCTGGTGCTGCGCCTGGGCTATCGGTTCGTGATGCTGCAGCTGGGTGGACAAGGCGTCGATCCGCAATCGATGCAGCTCGGCTCCAGCCCGTTGACGATGGCGATCTTCGGCACGCTGGCGGGGTACTACGTCACGTATGCGATCGGGCTGCTGCGCTGGCGCGCGAGCGTCAACAAGCAAATGCCCGCCGAACACTGATACGCTCCAGCTGATGAACAAAACCCTCGCATTGACTCTCGTGGCCGCCACGTCGGCGCTCTCGCTCGCCGGCTGCGCGTCACCGGACACGGCCAAGGGGGCCGCCAAGGAGGGCGTGCAACTGCAGAAGGCCGTCGAGGCGCCGTTTGCCGACCTGAACCTGGTGCAGGAGAAGATTCCGGCGGTGCTGCTGGCGGCCGTGAAGGCACCGTACGCCTTGCCCTCCCAGCGCACCTGCCCCGACCTGACCAACGAAGTGCTGGCGCTCGATGGCGCACTCGGCGCCGATCTCGACACCCCGCCCACCGTCGCCAACCCCGGCCTGGTGGAGCGCGGCTCGGACATGGCGGGCGACGCCGCCAACGACGCGCTGCTCGGCGCCGCGCAAAGCGTGATCCCGTTCCGCGGCTGGGTGCGCAAGCTCGATGGCGCGGAGCGCCATTCCAAGGAGGTGGCCGCCGCGATCGCGGCAGGCTCCGTGCGCCGCGCCTTCCTCAAGGGCGTGGGCCAGACGCTGGGCTGCGCGGCGCCGGCGGCGCCGTTGTCCGCGCTCGCGGCCGCGGCGGTGAAGAACTGAGAGCCCCGCGGCGGGCTGCGCGCCGAGCACCAGGAGTGTCGCCATGCTGAACCAGTCCCGCCTCGTCTGCTTCATCGCCACCGCCGACGCCGACCGCGCCCGCGCCTTCTACCAGGACACGCTGGGGCTGGCGTTGATCGAGGACGGCGGCTACGCCCTCGTGTTCGACGCCAACGGCACGCAGTTGCGCGTGCAGCGCGTGGACGCCGTCGCGCCGCACGCCTACACGGCGCTCGGCTGGGAGGTGAGCGACCTCGCCGCCACCGTGCGCGCGCTGGCCGCCAGGGGCGTGGCCGTGGCGCGCTTTCCGGGCCTGCCGCTGGACGCCGACGGCATCTGGGACACGCCCGACGGCTCGCGCGTGGCCTGGTTGCACGATCCGGACAGCAACACGCTGTCGTTGTCGCAAGCGCCGCCAGCCTGATGGATCAACCCATCGTCGGTTTTCACCTCGACGGGCACGACGACTGGGTGGCCGAGCTCGCCTGCGGCCATTTCCAGCACGTGCGCCACGATCCACCATGGACGAACCGGCCGTGGACGCAGACGCCCGAGGGTCGCGCGGGCGTACTGGGCCGGACGCTCGCGTGCCGCAAGTGCGACCAGGGCGCGCCGGCCGACAATATCTGAGCGCGCCACGTGGCTTGCGAGCCACGTTGTGCGCGCCGGCGCCCGCAATCGCGACTTTAAATGCGCTTGTTTGGCGCCGCGACGGGCCTCATTGCCCCTGAGGCCATGTTCGCGACGACAATCGGACGAGCCAGCGCGATCGGGTATCGTGTGGCTATCCACTGAAAGGACCCAATGGCGAAGCCGAATTACCAGTACGAGAAGCGCCAGCGCGAACTCGAGAAGAAAAAGAAGAAGGAAGAGAAAGCGAACAAGAAGGGCCCGAGCTCCAGCTCGCACGGCTCTGACGACTCGGCAGCGCAGTCGCCGCAGGACGCACCCGCAGCACCCGAGGGCGAGGCACCGGCCGCCTGACCTCCGCGCGGG
>FTKD01000004.1_pt2 | contig 32878 bp, 28 predicted proteins | sample 1658191 | NCBI WGS metagenome assembly FTKD01 (sample SAMEA3914808, study PRJEB12502) | metagenome | biome: forest; material: soil | place: Canada | collected 2011-08-03 | depth 0.3 m
TAGAGCTCATTCCATAAATAGGGACCTGATGCATTTTCACCAAAAAAGGCGCTGGCAAGGCGTGCGACGCGTCTCGTAGCGGGGCTACGAGCAAGGAGCGCAACGCGGCCAGCGCCTTTTTTGGTGAAAACCCGGAGGGAACGCACTATTTGGGCGTCGCGCGTTGTTGTGCCGCTTGCACAGGGGTCCACCCTGTGCGGCGCGACACGCCTAGCGCGCCATCCCAAATAGTGCGTTTGCACAGGCCCCTATTTATGGAATGAGCTCTAATAACCTGCCCACTCTTAGCCTCCTAGAATTCAATCATTGAATTCCGGATCAGGAGGGCCACATGTTCAGTACAACCACCAAATCGCGCGCGTTGGCGAGCCTCTGTGCCGTGACGCTGGCAGCTTGCGGCGGCGGCGGAGACGATTGCGGTTACGGCAATTGCGGCCCGGTGAATCCGCCTGCGCCGCCCACCCCGGTCGCGTCCACCGATACCTTCCCGGTGAGCCAGGCGCTCCTGAACATCGCCACGCAAACCTATTCGTATAATGTGTCGGCCTACGACATCTACGGCAATCAGTTCACGCTCCAATATTCCTCCGCGCCCGGCACGGCCGGCACCTTCAACGGCCAGGCCGCCAGCACCGCCAACGTCACCGAATCGCTCTTTGAAAACGGCGCCTTGCTGCAAACGGATACCTACGTCAATTATTACGTGCTCGCGCCTTACCAGTTCCTCGCTTCGGTCGGCGATTTTCCCGGCGGCGTCGAAGTCGTGAATTCGTCCCAGACCCTGCCTGCGACCGGCACGGTGGGCCAGAGCTTCCCCGAACTGTCGGCCACGCTGTATCACGACACGACGCAAACCGTGCCCGACGGCACCTTGTCCGAGACGATAGGGCTGAATGCCGACACCGCATCGACGGCGCTGTTCTGCTTCAACGACACGGTGCAGTTGACCCAGGCCGGCATGTCGGACAACCTCATCAGCGGCGCCACATCCAACTGCTTCCGCATCGATACCAGCGGCAACGTGCAAGGTATGCAGATCACCACGCCCATCAACGGCGTCTCGATGCTGTTCTTCTGAGTTCTTGATGTTTGGCGCGGCGCGCCGAGGGTTCGCAACCCTGCGACCCTGTGCCGCGCCACTCATTGACGGCGTGTTGCCGCCGAGGGGTTCATTACAGCGTGAAACATCTGACCCCGCCAATGACAAGGCTGCATTTGCCACCACGGTTGACAGCTGGTGCTTGCACTCCAACGCCTCCACCGCCATTGAATCAATGGCGGCGCATTCAATGACGCGACGCAACGCGGCGGCGCCGTGTTCGATAACGCGAAGAAACGCCTAACGACCCGGCTCAAGGACGCGCTTTCGATTCGTTATGCGAGAGCGAAAAAGCGGCGCAGTGGCCTTGACAAATGTGACCTGGCGATGACAGGAAACAAGCTGTGGTTTCCACGCATCGCCCTGTCAGATTTAGCAGGATGCTTGACGAAGTTTCAATGTTATCGTGCTTCGCCCGTAGCATTTTTGCATCTTTATTTCACTCTTGCGGGCGCTCAATACAACACACTCTACCCAACTCTATGAAGGAAAAGACATGAAGACATCACTGATTGCACTGATCCTATCGAGCCTCTCGCTGACCGCGATGGCCGACGACGCAGCCAACTGCCAGGCCGCTGCTGGCTCCTACCTGACCGGCGTGGTGACGACCGCGCCGAAATTCGCCCGCGCCAGCGAAACGCTCAAAGGCGTGCAGCTCTCGCATACCCACGTCACACTCAAGTCCGACCAGGACGGCCAGCTCTACGACGTCGCGATGGACAACGTCTACGCCGTGGACTACGTGAAAAATTCGACCTCGATCCCGAAGTCGCTCGCCGCGATCAAGATCGGCAACCATCTCGAATTGTGCGGCGAACTTTATACCGGCGGCGGCCTCGGCATCCACTGGGTGCACGACAATTGCAACGCCACGCCGACCCGCTCGGCGCCGAACGGCTGGACCTCCGTCCTCAGCAACGGCGTGGCCGGCGTCAACCTCGAACGCAGCCAAACCTATTGCTATCTGTGGGATTGATGCAGGACTGATGCACGAGAGCTAATCACCGTGCACAGCAGGCGGCGCCCATCTGGGTGCCGCTTTGCACAGCCCCGTCGAAGTCCCCCGGTGACAGCTGGCCGAAACGCGCATGCAAGGCGTCCTGCGACAGCGTCAGGTTGCGTGCGGCGGCATTGGCCACGGTATAGGCAAGCGAGGTCTTGGCGTCAGGCTCGACGATATTGCCCGCATCGTAGGCATTGGCCAGCAAGCCAAGCGCGAAGGCGTCGCCGCGCTGGCCGGCCGAGGTCAGGTAGCCCAGCGCCTCGGTCTTCCACAGTTGCAGCGCGGCGTCGTCGTTCGACTGTTCCACGGGTCTGCCGTTCGGGCCCTCCATGAAAAAATCGATTTGCGCGTCGGTATTGCCGGCCCGCGCGGCGTCATTGAGAAAGCGCATGCGCTCCTCGATTTGCGCCTGGCTCACGCCGCTGCACAATTGTTCCACGCGCTGCCGTTCGGTGTGCGCTTCATCGCGTTGTGCATCCGATGCGAATTCAGGCAGCGGGTCGGCGAGCTTGGCGCACACATCAACCGCCTGATACACCTTATACGCTGCCACCGGATCGCCTTTGCGTGCGCGCGCGCTCCATTGCGCCACATAAGCGGCGACATCCATGCCATCGAGATCGATGGCGCGCCCGTTGCGTCCATACAAGGCGCCGGGAAGGGGCGCAAATATAGGCGCAAATCCAACGCCAGATGCATCGGTCTCGACGGGAGCCGGCGCAAACGGCGAGGCGCCCCAGGAAGTGCGGGCCGGCGCGCCGGCAGCAACACCTGGCGGCAACGCGCCGTCATCATCCGGCGCGAGCAGCCACGCCGCCGCAACGCAGACCGCGGCGCTACCGGCGAAGAGAATGATGCGCAACGGCAAAGACATCGCTGATGTTCGCGGAAGTAGATGGCGCCTGCATTGGAACACAGCGCACCGATTTATTCCACCTGCGATTTATTACAGTAATTGCTGTAGATTAATGCCATCTAAGTCGATTCGACATTTTCCCTCTCCAGCACGGCCAGCTCCTCATCGCTGAAGACGCGCGAACGCGTATGGAACGCCTTGCCTTCCGGCCCTTCAAGCGAAAACGTGCCACCCGTGCCTTCGATCACGTCGATGATCAACTGCGTATGTTTCCAGTATGCATATTGCGCGGCGCCGATATAAAACGGATAGCCGCCGATGTCGCCCAGATACACATCGCCCGCGCCGATGGTGATCTCGCCGGGCAGATAACAGTTGGCCGCGCTGTTGTCGCAGCAGCCGCCCGATTGATGGAACATCAGCGCGCCATGTTTCTTCGCCAGCAGCGCGATCAATTCCAGCGCTGCGTCGGTGGCGACGACTTTGTCTACCATGCCATTCTCCTTCCATGCCAATGCGGCGGAACGCATAATCGTTCCGCCGCGCGCATGTGTCAGAACATGCGTCGGAACACGCTTCAGAAGAAGCCCAGCTTTTGCTCGCTGTAGCTGACCAGGAGATTCTTGGTCTGCTGGTAGTGGTCCAGCATCATCTTGTGCGTTTCACGTCCCATGCCGGACTCCTTGTAGCCGCCGAAGGCCGCGTGCGCCGGATAGGCGTGATAGCAATTGGTCCAGACGCGTCCGGCCTTGATTGCGCGGCCCATGCGGTAAGCCACGTTGGCGTCGCGGCTCCACACACCGGCGCCCAGGCCATACAGCGTGTCGTTGGCAATCGCCAGCGCGTCGGCCTCGTCCTTGAAGGTGGTCACGGCCAGCACCGGGCCGAAGATCTCTTCCTGGAAGATGCGCATCTTGTTGTGGCCCTTGAACACCGTCGGCTGCACATAGTAGCCGTCACCCAGGCTGCCGCTCATCTGGGCGCGCCCGCCGCCGATCAGCACTTGCGCACCTTCCTGCTTGCCCAGATCGAGGTAGGACATGATCTTGGTCATCTGCTCCTTCGATGCCTGCGCACCGACCATGGTCTCGGTATCGAGCGGATTGCCTTGCTTGATCGCGGCGATGCGCGTGAGGGCGCGTTCCATGAAGCGGTCGTAGATCGACTCGTGGATCAGCGCGCGCGATGGGCAGGTGCAGACTTCGCCCTGGTTGAAGGCGAACAGCACCAGGCCTTCAATCGCCTTGTCGAAGAAGGAATCGTCTTCGCGCGCCACGTCGGCGAAGAAAACGTTGGGCGACTTGCCGCCCAACTCCAGCGTTGCCGGAATCAAATTGTTGGCCGCGGCCTGTGCGATCAGGCGCCCCGTGGTGGTCGAACCGGTGAAAGCGATCTTGGCGATGCGTTTGGACGTTGCCAGCGGCACGCCCGCTTCGCGGCCATAGCCATTGACGATATTGAGTACGCCTTCGGGCACGATATCGGCGATCAGGTCGGCCAGGATCATGATGGAGACAGGCGTGGATTCTGCGGGTTTCAGCACCACGCAATTGCCGGCGCCAATTGCGGGCGCGAGTTTCCAGGCCGCCATCAGGATGGGGAAATTCCACGGAATGATCTGGCCCACCACGCCCAGCGGTTCATGGAAGTGATAGGCCACGGTGTTCTCGTCGATCTCGCTCAGGTTCCCTTCCTGCGCCCGCACGCAGCCGGCAAAATAGCGGAAATGATCGACCGCCAGCGGAATATCGGCATTCAGGGTTTCGCGCATCGGCTTGCCGTTGTCGACCGATTCGGCGTAGGCCAGCAATTCAAGATTGGCTTCGATGCGATCGGCAATCTTGAGCAGCACGTTGGCGCGCTCGGCGGCAGCGGTGCGGCCCCACTTGTCGGACGCCTTGTGTGCGGCGTCCAGGGCGAGTTCGATGTCGCGCCCGGTCGAGCGTGCCGCCTTGGTGTAGACGCTGCCGCTGATCGGTGTAATCACATCGAAGTATTGCCCCTCGGCAGGAGCGACCCATTTGCCACCGATAAAATTATCGTAGCGCGGCTTGAACTGGATTTTGGCGCCGTCGGCGCCCGGTGGGGCATAAATCATGGTGTCTCCTTTGCGGTTGTGGGTGTTGCTACAGTTATCGCTATCGCATGTCCCGTGCCAACCGAAGGCTTTGCGCAAGGTCTTGATTTGCTGCATGGTTTTCCACGGCAACGTGGTGCAGGCGTCCCGTTTTGGTTGATCCACATCAAAGGAAGTGTCACGAAGTGACACACCGGCCCGGAAAACAGGTAGTTTGACTTGTGGCACACGCGCACAGTCTTATACTGGGCATACATATCTTGGCGGCGCCTGCCTGTTTGCAACATGGCGATATGGCGACAAGTCGGAGGAGACAAAACGTGACGAACCATCCAGCCAAAGCCTCGGGCCATGCGTTGCGCCATGCGCGGCACAACCTGATCGAACGCGGCGACGTGCCCAGCGGCTTGGTCGATGAGGTGGTGGCGCGCTCCTGGCGCCGTTGCCTGCGCGACGGCTTGGCACCGGTCGGCCGGCTGGCCGAAGTGCCGCACCTGTCGGCGGCGGAACTGGCGCGCGTCAGCGAGCGCGAGCATGAATTGATCGCCCACGCGCGGCCGGTCATGGAATACGTGTTTTCCCAGACGCGCAATTCCGGCAGCATGGTGGTGGTGGCCGACCATCGCGGCGTGCTGCTGCATGCGCTGGGCGATGCCGGGTTCCTGGCGCGCGCCAATCGCGTGTTGCTGGCGCCCGGCGCCACCTGGCAGGAACAATATCGCGGCACCAATGCCATCGGCACCGCCCTGGTCGAAGCCGCGCCGGTGGTGGTGCACGGCGGCGAACACTATCTGGAACGCAACGGCTTCTTGACTTGCGCAGCCGCGCCGATTGCCGCGCCGGACGGGCGCGTGCTCGGCGTGCTCGACATCTCGGGCGACCACCGCAGCCGCCACCCGCATACCTTCGGCCTGGTGCGCGCGGCGGCGCAAATGATTGAAAACCGCCTGTTCGATGCCCACCACGGCGACAGCATGCGACTGCGCTTTCATCCGCTCGACGAAGGCATAGGCACCGTCGCCGAAGGCGTGGCCGCAATTTCCGAAGACGGCTGGATCGTCGGTGCCAACCAGGCCGGCCTGGCGCTACTGGGCCTGGCGCCGGTTGACCTCGGCGCCATGCCCTTGTCGCGCGTATTGCAGGCGCAGTTGGGCAGCCTGGCCGAATGGGGCATGCGCCGCCCGGGACAATCGCAATTGATCGACACCGTGCGCGGAGGCCGGCTGTTCGTGCGCGTGGAAATAGGGCGCCGTCCGCTCGCGTTTTCGGCACCATCGCCGCAGCCGCAAGCAAGGGCCGTCAATGCCGGGCCTGACGCCTTGAGCCGGCTCGACACGGGCGACCCCGCATTCGCGCGCGCAATCGCGCGGGCGCGCCGCGTGCTGGGCAAGCCGATTCCGGTATTGATCCAGGGCGAATCCGGCGTGGGCAAGGAATTGTTCGCGCGCGCATTCCACGAGTCCGGCCCGCGCGCGGCCAAGCCCTTTGTCGCACTCAACTGCAGCGCCTTGCCGGAACATTTGATCGAGGCCGAACTGTTCGGCTACGAAGCCGGCGCCTTCACCGGCGCGCGGCGTAACGGCTCGCCCGGCCGCATCCGCGAGGCGCACGGCGGCACGCTGTTCCTTGATGAGATCGGCGACATGCCGGTCGGTTTGCAGGCGCGCCTGTTGCGCGTGCTGCAAGAGCGCAAGGTCACGCCGCTGGGCGGCGGCCGGCAGATCGAGGTTGACTTCATCCTGCTCTGTGCCACGCACCGCGACTTGAAGGGGGAAATGGACGCCGGCCGCTTCCGCATGGACTTGTATTACCGCATCAACAGCCTGAGTTTGCACCTGCCGACCTTGCACCAGCGTGAAGATTTTTCCGCGCTGGTGGCGCATGTGCTGGAGCAGGCCGCACCTGGCCGGGAACTGGTTCTGCAACCGGATCTGATGCAAGCCTTCCGCGACTATCACTGGCCGGGCAACCTGCGCCAGCTCGCCAACGCCATCCAGACCGCTTGTGCGTTGCTACCCGATGAACGCGACGCAATAGGCTTCGGCGATTTGTCGGAAGACCTTGCCGAAGAGCTGGGACGTCTCTCAGCGACGCCGCATACCCCGGCACCGACCGACAACCTGCGCCTGCTGACCGACTCTGCGATCGAGCACGCGATCCGCGCGGCCGGCGGCAACATGAGCGATGCCGCCCGGCGGCTCGGCATCAGCCGCAATACGCTCTACCGCAAGCGGCGCGAGCGCCTTGCGTGACGCCGTCGTTGTCTTAGGAGAGCCGGTGCACCGGCAGCGGCCACGGACCGGCCGAGGGGTCGTCGCTGAAGCCTGCGATTTGCGCAACCGGCGCGGCGATGTCGAAACCGTTGGCCTGCAACCACGCATCGTTGTAGTAGCTGTGCAGGTAGCGTTCGCCGCCGTCGCACAGGATCGCGACGATGGAGCCATGCTCGCCCTTGGCGCGCATCTCGCCGGCCAGGCTCAAGGCCGCGCAGAAAATCGTGCCGGTCGAGCCGCCGCATTTGCGGCCCAGCTTGCCTTCGAGATAGCGCAGCGCGGCCAGCGTGTAAGCGTCTGGCACCTTGACCATGGCATCGATCACGTGGCGCACGAACGAAGGTTCGACGCGCGGCCTGCCTATGCCCTCGACGCGCGAACCGCAAGAGGCCGTCAGGCCGGCGTCGCCTGTCAGGTAATAATCGAAGAACACCGAATGGTCCGGGTCGGCCACGCACACCTGCGAATCGTGGCGCTGGTAGCGCACATAGCGGCCCAGCGTGGCCGAGGTGCCGCCGGTGCCGGCGCCACACACGATCCAGCGCGGCACCGGGTGCGCTTCTTCCCGCATCTGCGAAAACAGCGATTCGGCGATGTTGTTGTTGCTGCGCCAGTCGGTCGCGCGTTCGGCATAGGTGAACTGGTCCATGAAATGACCGCCCGTCTCATGCGCCAGGCGCTGCGCTTCGACACCGACCTGGCTCGCCTGGTCGACCAGGTGGCAGCGCCCGCCGTAGAACTCGATCAAGGCGATTTTTTCAGGCGAAGTGGAACGCGGAATCACGGAGACGAACGGCAAGCTCAACAAGCGCGCGAAATACGCTTCCGACACGGCCGTCGAGCCGCTCGAGGCCTCGATCACCGTGCTCTTTCCATGGATCCAGCCGTTGCACAAGGCATAGAGAAACAGCGAGCGCGCCAGCCGGTGCTTGAGGCTGCCCGTCGGATGGCTCGATTCATCCTTGAGATAGAAATCGATGCCGGGGAAGGCCGGCAACTGCAAGGGAATCAGGTGGGTGTCGGCCGAGCGGTTGAAATCGGCTTCGATGATGCGGACGGCTTGCTTGACCCAGGGGCGCGTATTCATGGCAGAGGCGTAAAAAGGGCGGAAACCTCTATTTTCGCCGATTTGCCAGCCAGAAAATCAATGCTTGGCACATAGCCGGTATTTGGCGTATCATTCATTTAATGATAATCATTCTCATTTAAGATTTGACATGAACACCCACAGCCTTGCACCCGCCACAGCCTTGGCGGCATCGCCCTGGCGGCGTCATTGGCGCCGCTTCGCCGCCGTCGCCGGTCCCGGCCTGGTGGTGATGCTGGCCGATACCGACGCCGGCAGCGTCATCACGGCGGCGCAAAGCGGGGCGCAATGGGGTTATCGCCTGTTGTTGCTGCAACTGGTGCTGATTCCCATCCTGTTCGTGGTGCAGGAGTTGACGGTGCGCCTTGGCATCGTCTCGGGCATGGGGCATGGCGAATTGATCCGGCGCCACTTCGGGCGCGGCTGGGCCTGGCTTTCGGTGGGCACGCTGGCCTTGGCCTGTGGCGGCGCCTTGCTTTCCGAATTGAGCGGGCTGGCCGGAGTGGGGATGATGTTCGGCATTCCGTCCTGGCTCAGCATGCCGGCAATCGTGGGCGGCCTGATCGCGATGGTGGCAACGCGCTCCTATCTGTCGGTCGAGCGCATTGCGCTGGCTTTGGGCGCGTTCGAACTGGTGTTTCTCGTGGTGGCCTGGCGCGCCCACCCGCAAGGCGGCGCCATGCTGTCAGGCTCGCTCAGCATCCCATGGCACGATACCCAATACCTCTACCTGGCGGCGGCCAATGTCGGCGCCGTTATCATGCCGTGGATGGTGTTTTACCAGCAATCCTCGGTGGTGGAAAAAGGACTCGGCCTGGCCGATCTGCGCGCCGCACGCTGGGATACCGCCATCGGCGCCGTGCTGACGCAAGCCATCATGGCGGCCGTGCTGGTGGCGGTGGCCGCGGCCTTGGGCAGTGGCGCAAGCAGCGTCGCAAACAGCGGCGCGGGCCGCGCGCTCGACACCGTGCAGCAGATCGCCGGGGCGATCACACCGGTGCTGGGGCAGGGTACCGGGCGCCTGCTGTTTGCCATGGGTATGAGCGGCGCGGCACTGGTCGCCACCATCGTGGTGGCCCTGACGGCGGCGCGCTCGCTCGGTGAAGTACTCGGCGTGCAGCATAGGCTCGACCTGGCCCCGCGCGAGGCGCCATGGTTCTACGGCATTTTCGCCGCCGTCCTGAGTGCCGCCGGCCTGGTGGTGGCGCTTGACGTCAACCTGGTCAGCCTTTCCGTGGGCGTGCAGGTGATGAATGCGCTGCTCTTGCCCGTGGTGCTTGGCTTTCTCTACCTGCTGGCGCGGCGCCTGCCCGAGCCGCATCGCCTCTCCGGTTGTTATGCGGCAGCGGTCGCCGCGACCATCGTGATTACCGCCGGTTTTGGTGTCTATGCGGGCATCACCGGCATCTTGTAATACAGTTGTCATTCGGCCAATTTAGCTACACAGAAAGGCTTTACGGTGTTAAAGTCTTAAGCGAAGTATTTGCTGCAACACTACGCTTCGTTTCATTAATTGACTCGGGCTGCAATGAGCACACACATCCTTGTCCTCGACATCGCCGGCAACCCTTTCGACTGGGTTGCCCCGCAAGAAGCCATTCACTACTACGCCATCGGCAAGGTGGCCTGGGAGCTGGGGGAGAAGGAATTCGTCTTTCGCGGTGGCTATGGCAGGACCGGCATCCAGTCGCGCATCATCGTCAAGCCCATCATCGCCATCGCCGGCAGTGAAATCATGGCGCGCAAGCTGCGCGCGGTGCTGCCCCTGGGTGACAACAACGATCTGCTGTTCAAGCGCGACCGCCACATCTGCGCCTACTGCGGCAAGCAATTCCATCGCAGCCATCTTTCGCGCGACCACATCCTGCCGCGCACGCGCGGCGGCCGGGATACCTGGATGAATTGCGTCACGGCCTGCAAGCAGTGCAATCAGCAAAAGGGTTCCATGCTGGTGCACGAATTCCGCCCGCTGATCTACGCGCCCTACGCGCCGTGCCGCTACGAGCACTTCATCCTCTCCGGGCGCAACGTGCTGGCCGACCAGCACGACTATCTCGCGGCCAAGCTGCCCAGGCATAGCCGACTGTCATAGCGCCGCTTGTGCGAGAATAGGCGCTCTCGCACACCAAGAGGCTGTTGCGAAATTACCGTGGCGTTGTTGCGACTCCTCGCCGTACTACTCGTACTGTCTTCGTCGCCGCGCCTAGCCACACTAATTTCGCAACAGCCAATTAGAAATCTTATGGGACAAATCCTCCTCGTCCGCCACGGACAAGCCTCGTTCGGCTCGTCCAACTATGATCAATTGTCGCCGCTCGGGCTGGAGCAAAGCCGCATTCTCGGCACCTGGCTCGCGCAATGCGGCCATCGCTTCGACCATGTCGTGACGGGCGATTTGCAGCGTCATCGTCAGACCGCGCAAGCCTGCATCGAAGCGCTGGCGCCGGCCAACAAGCCCAGCCAGGCGGTTGACCCCGGCTTCAACGAATACAACCACGACGACGTGCTGATACGCCATCGTCCCGAATTCGCCGATCCCGACGAGATCAAGCATTTTCTCGCCTCGCAGGAAAACGGCAAGAAGGCGTTCCAGCTGGTGTTCGAAGATGCCATGGCGCGCTGGATGGGCGGCCTGCACGACGGCGACTACGCCGAAAGCTGGCCGGCCTTCCGCACGCGCTGCGTCGCAGCCCTGTCCAAGTTGGTCGACGCCGGCGGTTCGCAGCGCATCGTGGTCTTCACGTCGGGCGGCACGATTGCCACGCTGGCCCAGCATGTGCTCGGCATGAGCGACCGCCAGGTGTTTCAATTGAACTGGTCGCTGGTCAACAGCGCCGTCACCAAGCTCATGTTCCAGTCCAGCCCGGACGGCAAGCCCGGCAGGGTCAGCCTGAGCTACCTGAACAACTTCTCACACCTGGAAAAGTCGCGCGACGCGGCGCTGGTGACCTATCGCTAGCACATGGCGACGAGGCAAAAAAAAGCCCGCCGGTTGGGGCGGGCTTGAATCCATACCAAAGGAGGAGAGATATGGAGGAGACAAACGGAAGTATAGGGATTGGCCGGCGGCAAGGCCAATTTCGATTTCGCATATCAGATATATGGTTCCTGAATATCTGCGCCTGCACCATATAATATTACAAGCAGGTGACAGCATTTCCGACATTTCCCGCGTTTTTCTTGTTTTGCGGTTAATTTCCATAAAATTTTTCAGATTTCGCGCGGATATCCAGTGATTTTCTGGATATCGCGATACAGCGGTTGCAGCCGTGGATACATTTCCCGGTACACCCGGCGATAGAGCTGGTCGTAAATGGCGTGATTGGCAGCAATGGGCTGGAAGGTCCGGCCGACACGCGTCATCGCGGCAACCGCGCTCGGAAAGTCCGGGTAAAAGCCCAAACCCACGGCGGCATCGATGGCCGCGCCCAGGCCCGAGGTTTCATGGACGTGCGGCCGTTCCGCCGGCAAGCCGAAGATGTCGGCCGTCAATTGCATGGCGGCATCGCTTTGCGAACCGCCGCCCGAAATGCGCAGGATCGTGATCGGCGTGCCGCTCTTCTTTTCGATCCGTTCCTTGCCCTCGCGCAACGCATAAGCCAGACCTTCGAGGATGGCGCGGTAGAGATGGGCACGCGTATGCACGTCACCGAAACCGATTACGGCGCCCTTGGCCTCGGGGCCGGGGATCTTGATGCCGGGCGTCCAGTACGGTTGCAGCATCAAGCCCATGGAGCCGGGCGGCACGCTGTTGACGAGTTGGTCGAACAAGGCTTCGGGCGCGACGCCGGCGGCAGCGGAGGCGCTCGTTTCCAGGTGGCCGAATTGCTCCTTGAACCAGTTGACCATCCAGTAGCCGCGGAAAATCTGCACTTCGGTGCTATAGCAGCCCGGCACGGCCGCCGGGTAGGGCGGGATGAAGGGCGTGACTTCGAGATAGTTCGCGCGCGTGGTGTTGATCGTGGCTGTGGTGCCGTAGGAGAGGCTGCCGATGTGCGGCGCCAGCGCGCCCGAGCCGATCACTTCGCAGGCCTTGTCGGCGGCGGCGGCAACCAGCGGCGTGCCTTCGGGAATGCCGGTGTCGGCGGCCGCGGCGGCGGTGATGGCGCCGAACACCGTGCCCGGCGGCACCAGTTCGGGCAGCATGTGCGGCTGTACCGGCAGGGCCTGCCATTTCCAGTCGCGCTTGCCGGCCCAGGCCAGGCGCTTGTAGTCGAATGGGATGTAGCCGACCTGTGAGGCCGACGAATCGACGTGGCGCCCGCCGAGGCGGTAATTGAGATAGCCCGACAGCAGCAAATACTTGTCGGTTTTGGCCCACACCTCGGGCTGATGCGCGCGAATCCAGTTGGCTTCGGCTTCGCCGCGAAAGAAATTGATCGTATGCTCGACGCGCGCCAGCTTGAAGGCGGCCTGCCACAGCGCGCCGATGGGCGGCACCTGATCGGTCCTGCGCTGGTCGAGCCAGAGCATTGCCGGCCGCAAGGGTTTGCCTTCGCGGTCGAGGTTGATCACCGTACCGCGCTGCGTGGTGACGGCCACGCCCCTGATCGCGCTTTTGGGAATATCGGTCAGGCTCCAAAGTCGTTGGCAAGCGGAGCAGACGGCGTGCCAGTATTCTTCCACGCCATGCTCGGCCCAACCCGGTTCGGCGGAGAAATAGGCGTCCAGCATCACCTGCGACTTGGCGACCAGGTTGCCTTGCAGGTCGAACAACAAGGCGCGCACGCTTTGCGTGCCGTTGTCGATCGACAGCAGATAACTTTTGTTCGTGCTCACATGGCCTCCACAGGCGGTGCATAGTGCGCGGCCCACAATGCACGGTAGTCCGTTTCTTCTTTTTCCCAGCGTGCATCGTCCCAGCCAAGCTCCTGCTGGCACATCGCGCGCACGCGCGGCAGGATGGCCGCGCCGCCTTGCGCCAGCAAAAGACCCAGTCGCGTGCGGCGCAGCATGAGGTCCTCCAATCGATACACGGCCTCGTGGCGCGCGGCCCAGCGCAACTCGGCCCATAGCGTCTCTGTCCCGTCTATGGTCTGCAATTCCTCGGCGCTGGCTTGGGCGATCATCTCCTGCGCGTTGATGCCGAGGCGACCTGCAAGCCGCGCGTGCTGCATGGCCGACAGGCGCTGCGAGCGCGGCAGGGAAAATTCGCGGAACACCGGGCGCAGTTCCAGCCTGTCATGCCAATGCGGCAGTTTGGCCTTGGCGTGCTTCAAGGCGTCGAGCGCGATCAGGCGGAAGGTGGTGAGCTTGCCGCCGGTGACGGTCAGCAAGCCGTCTTCCAACCACACCGCATGGTCGCGCCCTTCCTTGGACGGGTCGCTCTTGCCCGTGTCGATCACGGGGCGCACGCCGGCGTAGCTTGCGATCGCATCATTGGCTTGCAGCTTGATTTGCGGGAATTGGTAGGCCAGCGCCTCCATCAGGTAGCGCGCTTCATCAAGCGTGATCGCCGCTTCGTGCTGCAAGTCTTCGCGGTGATCGACGTCGGTGGTGCCGACCAGCGTGGCGCCTTCCCAAGGGAAGGCGAAAACCGGGCGGCCATCCTTCGGGTGCATGAAGCTGATCGCCTGCGCCAGCGGCAGGCGCCAGGCCGGAAAAATCAAATGGCTGCCGCGCAGGGGGCGCAGCTTGTGGGAGCTGCCGTCTGCCCGGCGCAGGCGGTCGGCCCAGGCGCCGGTGGCGTTGATCACGATCTTGGCGCGCACGCGGTATTCAGCGTTCGTGATCGCGTCATGCAGCAGCAATCCTCCGACCTTGCCCTCGTGCCTGTCGAATTCCTTTGCCGCGAGGTAGTTCAGCGCGTGGCCGCCTGCGGCAACGGCTTCCTGCAACACGCGCAAGACCAGGCGCGCATCGTCGGTCTTGGCGTCGCGATAGCACAAACCGCCTTGCAAGCCTTCGCGATCCACGTTGGGTGCGAGCATGAGGAAGTCTTCGCGCCGATACCAGTGGCGCTCGCGGCGCTTGGCCATGCGGTCGTAGATGGCCAGGCCGAGCGAAAAAGCCCAGCGTCCGGGCTTGCGGCGCGCGTAGTTGGCGAAGGCGAACGGCTGCGGATCGACCAGGCCCGGTGCCTCGCGCATCAGGTTTTCGCGCTCGCGCACCGAGTCGCGCATGAGCTTGAGCTTGCCTTCCTTGACGTAGCGCAACCCGCCATGCACCAGCTTGGATGAGCGGCTCGACGTGCCCCAGGCGAAGTCGCGCTGTTCGACCAGAAGCGCATGCAGGCCGCGCCGCGATGCTTCGAGCAGGATGCCTGCGCCGGTGATGCCGCCGCCGACGATGACGATGTCCCAGTCCTGCGCCAGCAAGCCGGACAGTTGGTTTCGGTCTTCTTTGTTCCACATGGTCGCCTCAGGTGATCAGCTTGCCGGGGTTCATCATGCCTTGCGGATCGAAGTGATTGCATAGCGCACGCATCGCGGCGATGCCGGACTCGCCTTTTTCTGCCTTGAGGTAGGGCGCGTGATCGCTTCCCACGCCGTGCTGGTGGCTGATCGTGCCGCCATTTGCGACGATCGCTGCGCAGGCCGCGGCCTTGAGCTTCTTCCAGCGTTCCAGGTCGGCATCAAAGCTGCCGGCCAGACGATAGACGAAGGTGGTGTAGACGCTCGCGCCCTGCGCATACAGGTGCGACAGATGCGTGTAGGTATGCACGTGTTCGCCGAAGCCTGCCAGGGCCTCGGTTGCGCTGTGCTCCAGCGCTTGCATCATGGTGCGCACACGCGGCCAATCGACTGCCGTTTCCACCGTATCGATGGCATAGCCATGTTGCCAGGCTGCGTTGCGCAGGTAGACGTTGCGGAAGCGGTTTTGCTTCCACTTGTCGCCGAAGCCGCGGCCGACGTGTATGCCGTCGTGGCGTCGCGTCATCTCCAGCGCCTGCTCGATGGCATAGTCGACTGTGTGCGCCGCGCCGCTTGCACCGATCAACAGCACGCACTTGTCCTTGCCGCAGCCGCGCCACGACAGGTAGGTTTGCAGCAGGCCGATCAAGGTCTTGTGTCCGGCCAAGGTGAGCGAGGTCGAGGTCTCGAGCGCGTTCGACAGGCGCAGCATCGATAGCGGCAGCTTGGCCTGCGCCAGTGTGCGCACGGCGTCTTCGGCATGGCTCCAGTCGGGGAAGAACACGGCGTGGAATTCCTCGCTGGCCGGTTGCGGCGTTACGCGCACGGTTGCTTCGGTCAGGATGCCGAGCCGCCCTTCGGAACCGAGTACCATTTCGCGCAGATCGGTGCCGGCGGCGGAGGCGGGGAAGGTGGGCAGGCTCAATGTAGCGTCGGGCGCCTCCAGTTTGCCGCCGGCAAACAATTGCTCGATGCGGCCATAGCGCAGCGATTGCTGGCCCGAGGAACGCGTGACGACCCAGCCGCCCAGCGTGGAGTATTCGAACGATTGCGGGAAGTGGCCCAGCGTGTAGCCGCGCGCGCGCAGTTGCGCCTCCAGATCCGGGCCGGTGACGCCGGCGCCGAAGGTGGCCAGTTGCGATGCCGGGTCGAGATCGATCAGGCGCGACAGGCGCGAAAGATTGACGGTGAGTACTGGGCGCTCGCCTTCGGGCGCCGTCAAGTGGCCCACTACGCTGGTGCCGCCGCCATAGGGGATGACGGCGGCGCCGCATTGCCTGGCGTAATCGAGCAGGGCGCGCACTTCGGCGCTGGTTTCGGGGAATGCCACGCCGTCGGGCAAGGGTCCGGTCTTGCCATGGCGCAGCTTGAGCCAGTCCGGCAGGCTTTGGCCCAGGCCATTGCGCAAGCGGATTTCCGCGCCGGTATCGACCAACGGGTGAGCCGGCAGGCGGCTGGCGGGAACGCCGGCCGTGACTTGGGCCAACGTGGCGTCGGCGTTTGGCGTGCCGGCGCCGATGCGCTGCGCCAGGAAAGCCAGGGCATCGGGGTTCAGGGTGAATTCGATGGCGTCGTCGCCCCATCCATTCCAGCGTCTCACGGTCAACTCCTTTTTGGGGGTGAAATCACGGCTGTTATACTTGGCGCATCATACGCTTCGCGCCATTGGCCGTATTGCGCTTTCATGCCAAGCTGCTTGTCCTATCATGCCAAACGCCGTGCTTGAACGGAAACCGAAACGCCTCGTTGCGGGCCCCTATCTCCAGCCCTTGCTGGAAGCGGCTGCGGCTTGCGGCGTGTCGGCCCGGGATTTGCAAACTGCGTTGCAGCAGGCGGCGGGGCTTGAGGTCGCGCTTGATCCCTTGCCGGAAGCAATTTCCGCTGATGCCTACGAGGTTCTGCTTGAACTCGGTGCGCAATTGGGCAACGACCCCGATTTCGGCTTGCACGTGGGCGAGCGCGTCAAGCTCGGCACCTATAATGTGTATGGTTTGATTTTGTTGAGCTGCCGCGATTTCGGGCAAGCCTTGCAGCAGACGATGCGCTTCGAAAGCCTGGCGCACGACCTGGGGCGTTCCAGGCTGGAAGTGCACGATGGCGTGGCGCACTACCGCTGGCAGCCCAACAATCCCGCCGCCGGGCGCCACCTTGCCGAGAGCGTGTTTGCCGGGATTCGCGTATTCGGCAATTGGCTGGCCGGCGCGCCGCTGCCGCCGGCGCCGGTTTGCTTCACCCATGCCGAACCCGGAGACACACGCGAACATGCGCGCATTTTCGGCGCGCCGGTGAGCTTTGCCGCCACCAGCAATGCTGCACGGTTTGACGCGGCGCTATTGGGCATGCCCGTGCCGAACGCCGACATCGGCATGTATCCCGTATTGCAGCAGCATGCCGAACGGCTGTTGCAGGAAAAGGCGCGTGCCGAAGCCGATGGCGGCATCGCGGCACTGATGGCCGGCAGCATTGCGCGCCGGCTGGCGCAGGACGGGGCGAGGGTGGCCGACGTGGCGCAAGAGCTGGACATGTCGCAGCGCACGCTACAGCGCAAATTGACGGAAGCCGGCTGCACGTATGGTCAATTGCTCGACCATACGCGGCGCGACCTGGCCGAACGCTACCTCGCCGAACGGCAATTCGGTATCGCCGAGATCGCCTTCATGCTAGGCTACCGGGAACAGAGTTCGTTCAACCATGCCTTCAAGGAGTGGACCGGCGTCAACCCCGGGGCCTACCGTGCGGCGCAGAGACTGAAAAGCAACCCATGAAAAAATCGGTCAAGGCGGTCTTGTGGTCGGCATTCGCGTTTCCCGGCGCGGGGCACATCGCGGTGCGATCCTATGTGCGCGGTGTGGCGCTGTTGGGCGCCACCGTTGGCTTGATCTATTACCTGGTCAACGATATTCTGTCGCGCGGCCTGATGGACAAGGTCAATGACGTGGCTAACAAAATACTCTCCGGTGAAATCCCGGCCGACCCCGAAGCGGCGGCGCGTTTGCTTGACCTGGGACCGGACCCGATCGGGGTGCAAATCGCCTCCTGGCTCATCCTGGCATGCTGGATCGCCGGCATCGTCGATTCGTATCGCATCGGGGCAAGACAGGATAGGGCGGCGGCCAAGCCTGCGGAAAAGGCTCAAGCGAGATAATGCTCGGCAAACCAGGTCAATACGAAGCAAAACAGGATGACCAATAGCAAAACTATCAACAAACGGCCGAATTTTGGGTTGTCGCCATCTTGACTCATGAAGGTACTGGCTCAATCTGAGGTTATGATCAGGCTTCCATTGTAAAGGCGAATCGCGGCAACGCACCGACCAATATGACTCAAGACGGACAAGAATTTCCCAAACTCGACAAGCTCGATATTGCCTCCTACCTCCTGGCAGGCATCTCGCTTATCGTGATCCTTGAACGCAACCTCCTGGCGGCGCTGTTTTCCGGCCTGGTGGTTTTTTCCGTGGTGCACGTGCTGACGCCGGTCCTGGAGCGCAAGATCAGCAGCGATCGCGCGCGTTTGGTGGCCGTGGCGTGCCTGGCGGCGGTGACGGTGGCGCTGTTGACCACGGCGGTATGGGCCTTGATCGCATTTTTCCGCAGCGACGCCGGCACGGCACAGGGCATGCTGAAAAAAATGGCCGACATGCTCGATACCTCGCGTAGCGAGATGCCGCAATGGATCAGCGCCTACCTGCCGGCCGACGTCGACAGTTTGAAGCAGATGATCACCAACTGGCTGCGCACCCACGCGACGCAGGCGCAGGGCTTGGGCGAGGCCTCGTTGCGCGCGGCGGCGCACCTGTTGATCGGCATGATCATCGGCGCCTTGGTGGCCCTGGGCCAGACCACGGGCGAACACAAGCACAGGCCGTTTGCCGCTGCGCTGGTGGCGCGCGTGACGAACCTGGGCGTGGCGTTCCGCCGCATCGTGTTTGCCCAGGTGCAGATCGCCGCCCTGAACACGATTTTCACCGGCATCCTGATCCTGGTGGCCTTTCCCATGTGGGGCGTGCATCTGCCGCTGGCCAAGAGCCTGGTGGCGCTGACCTTTTTCGCTGGGCTGCTGCCCATCGTCGGCAACCTGATGTCGAACACCATCATGACGGTGGTGGCCCTGTCGATATCGCTGCAGGTGGCGGCGGTGTGCCTGATCTTCCTGATCCTGATTCACAAGCTCGAATACTTCCTGAACGCCAAGATCATCGGCACGCAGATCAAGGCCAAGGCCTGGGAATTGCTGATTGCGATGCTGGTGATGGAATCGATCTTCGGCTTGCCGGGGGTGGTGGCGGCGCCGATTTACTATGCTTACCTCACGCTGGAGTTGAGTGAGCGCGGCTTGATTTGACGGGGCTGTGGATATCCGCGCGGGCGGGGGACATGGCTTGGCAGGTTGGGGGGGCGAAGCCCCCCTAGTCAGCTTGTAAATTCGTTTTGACGTGCTTGCCAAGAAAACAAAATGAATTTGCGACGCATTGGTGAGCAACGCGCCGAGTACCCACCTTACGCCGAACTCACCTGCTTCGGCGCCATCAACACCGCCGCCATCCCCACAAAACTCACCACCACCACATACAAGGCTGGCATCTGCACATTCGTCTTCATCAACAGCGGCAAGATCACCGGCGTCAAGCCGCCGAAGATCGCATAGGCCAGGTTGTATGAGAACGACACGCCCGAGAAGCGCACCTGGGCGCGGAACAGGTTCACCAGCACCAGCGGGATGCAGCCGACCACGCCGACGGTGAAGCCGGTCAGGCCGTAGAGCGGCAGAAGCAGTTCGGGCGAGGTGGGCAGGGTGGTGTAGAGCGTGTAATACGAGATCGCCATCAGGAGCAGGCCGACGAAGATCACCGGCTTGGCGCCGATCTTGTCGCCCAGCCAGCCGGCCACCACGCAGCCGATGCTCAAGCCGAAGGTAGCCGTGCTGCCGGCGACGTAGACGTCGCTCTGGTTCAGGTGGAATACCTTGGGCAGGATGTTGGGCGTCATGACGATGATGACGATGATGCCGGCGGTGAGCGACCAGGTCAGCAGCATGGAAATCACGGTGGAGAGCGGGTGGCGCAGCAGCACGGCCTTGAGCGGCAGGCCTTGCACCAGGGCTTTGCGCTTTTTCAGTTCGGCGAACACCGGGGTTTCGTGCAGCCATTGGCGCAGCAGCATGGCGACGATGCCGAACAGGCCGCCGGCAATGAAGAGCACGCGCCAGCCATACAGCAACACATCCTGCGGCGCCAGCCAGGTACGCATGCCGGTGCCGGCCAGCGAGCCGAGCAGGATGCCGGTGGTCAGGCCGGCGGTCAGCGTGCCGCAGGCAAAGCCGACGTGGCGCGCGGGCACGTGTTCGGAGACGAACACCCAGGCGCCGGCCACTTCGCCACCCACAGCGGCACCTTGCAGGATGCGCATCAACAGCAGCAGCACGGGCGCGGCGATGCCTATCGTCGCATACGTCGGCAGCAGGCCCATGGCCAGGGTCGGCAGGGCCATCAGGAGGATGGAGAGCGTGAACATGCGCTTGCGTCCGGAGAGATCGCCGAAGTGGGCCAGGATCACGCCGCCCAGCGGGCGGGCGAAATAGCCGACGGCGAATATCGAATAGGCCTGCAGGTCGCGCAGCCAGTCCGAGGCGCCGGGCGGGAAGAACAGCTTGCCGATTTCCGGCGTCAGGAAGCCATAGATGATGAAGTCGTAGAACTCAAGCGCGCCGCCCAGGGCAGCCAGCATCAGGGTCTTATAGTCCTGGCGCGTGAGGTATTGCGCGCCGTTGCCGGATTGCGTGGTGTCGAGATTCAATGCCGCGCTGTCTGCGGGTGCATCCATCATGTCTCCTCAGTGTGATTTTTTGGATATTCTCACGACGCCAATTGCGTGCGCAGGTGCGCGATTGCCTTCCTCACCTGGTTGGGCGCCGTGCCGCCGATGTGGTCGCGCGCCGCTACCGAGCCTTCGAGCGTCAGCACGGCGAACACGTCTTCATCGACCAGTGCAGAAAACTGCTGCAGTTCGGCCAGGCTCAAGTCGGCCAGGTCGCAGTTGCGGTCCACACACTGCCGCACCGCATGCGCCACGGCTTCGTGCGCGTCGCGGAAGGGCAGGCCCTTCTTGACCAGGTAGTCGGCCAGATCGGTCGCGGTGGCATAACCTTGCAGCGCGGCGGCGCGCATGGCTTCCGGCTTGACGGTGATGCCGCCGGCCATGTCGGCGAAGATGCGCAGCGTGTCGATCACGGTGTCTGCCGTGTCGAACAGCGGTTCCTTGTCTTCCTGGTTGTCCTTGTTGTAGGCCAGCGGCTGGCCCTTCATCAGGGTGAGCAAGGCGATCAGGTGGCCATTGACGCGGCCGGTCTTGCCGCGTGCCAGTTCCGGCACATCGGGGTTTTTTTTCTGCGGCATGATGGACGAGCCGGTGCAGAAGCGGTCGGCAATATCGATGAAGCCGACGCGCGGGCTCATCCAGATCACCAGTTCTTCCGACATGCGCGAGACGTGCGTCATCACGAGCGCGGCGGCGGCGCAGAATTCGATGGCGAAGTCGCGGTCCGACACGGCGTCGAGCGAATTGCGGCAGACATCGTCGAAGCCCAGGGTCTTGGCGACGCGCTCGCGGTCGATCGGGAAGGTGGTGCCGGCCAGCGCGGCGGCGCCCAGCGGCAGGCGGTTGACGCGTTTGCGGCAGTCGGCCATGCGTTCGGCATCGCGGCCGAACATTTCGACGTAAGCGAGCATGTGGTGGCCGAAGGTGATCGGTTGCGCGACCTGCATGTGGGTGAAGCCGGGCAGGATGGTGTCGGCGTGGCGTTCGGCCAGGTCGAGCAGCGCCAGACGCAGGGCGCGCAACAGGCCGGTGATGTCGTCGATGGCGGCGCGCAGGTACAGGCGGATGTCGGTCGCCACCTGGTCGTTGCGCGAACGGCCGGTGTGCAAGCGCTTGCCGGCGTCGCCGATGATTTCGGTCAGGCGTTTTTCGATGTTCAGGTGCACGTCTTCCAGGTCAAGCAGCCATTCGAACTTGCCGGCGGCCATTTCGTCCCTGATCTGTTGCATGCCGCGCTGGATGTCGGCATAGTCTGCCGCGCTGATGATGCCCTGGTGCGAGAGCATTTCGGCATGCGCCAGCGAGCCATCGATATCGAACTGCGCCATGCGATTGTCGAAGAACACGGAAGCGGTATAGCGCTTGACGAGGTCGGATACGGGTTCGGAAAAGCGCGCCGACCAGGCTTCGCCTTTCTTGGAGAGTTGTGCGGTCATGATGTGGCTCGAATAGGACTCAAATGCGTGGCTCAAAAACGGGGCAATGCACAAAGCAGTGCCCGTCTTGGGGTATCCAATGGGTATGTATATAATTTCGCGTTGCGCTTATTATAGATGCAAATACTCTCCGAGCCGCCATGCCGCAAGCCTCCGCTTCCGCTCCGTTCGAAACCGTCGTGCCCGATTGCTGCAATATCGGCGTGGTGGCGCGCGTGCTGGTGGCGGTCAACGGCGCCGTGTTCCTGGCGGAGATTGCCGAAGGCTCGGGGCTGGCCGGTCTGCTTGGCGCTTCGGTCCTGGTCGAGCCGGTCTGCCTGGCTTCATTGATCGCCTTGTGCGGCTTGCGCCGGCTTTCGCGCATCATTGCGCCCTGGGGCCAGCGGGCCTTGTGCGCGCTGGTGCCGGCTGCCATCACGTCGTTCGTCATTGAACTGTTGCTGACTTCGCCCGGCGGCGTGGTCAGCCTGAGCGTGGTTTCGGCCACGCAGGGGATGGTGGTGGCGGCGGCGTTCGGTATCGCATTGCAGCATTATTTCGAGTTGCGCACGCGCGCCTTTTCGCCGGCCCTGTCCGAGGCGCGCTTGCAGGCGCTGCAGGCGCGCATCCGGCCGCATTTCCTGTTCAATAGCTTGAACGCCGTGCTGTCCTTGATCCGCAGCGAACCGCTGCGCGCCGAATCGACGCTGGAAGATTTGTCGGAACTGTTTCGCGTGCTGATGCGCGATGCGCGCGACGTCACCAGCCTGGAAGAGGAAATCCGCCTGTGCCGCCAGTACCTCTCGATTGAAAAAGTGCGCCTGGGCGAACGGCTGCAGGTGCAATGGAAGACGAATAACATCAGCGACAAGATGCTCAAGAAGGCGCGCGTGCCCTCGCTGCTGCTGCAGCCCTTGCTGGAAAATGCCGTGCATTACGGCGTGGAAGCGGTGTCGGAGCCGGTGACGATCGAGATCGAACTGGAGCGGCAGGTCGATCGCATCCTTGTTTCCATCTTCAACCCGATTCCCCAGGCCGGCAGCGAACAGGATGTCCACGTGGGGAACCACATGGCGCTGCAAAACATACGCGAGCGGCTCACCTTGCTCTATGACGTGGAGGCGCAATTGAGCGCCGGCCCGGTCGGTTCGCGCTTCGAGGTGCGCCTGTATTTTCCCTACGTGCGGGGCGATTGATGGCGCCGCGCATTTTTATCGTCGATGACGAAGCGCCGGCCCGCGCCCGCATGGCGACGCTGCTCTCCGATATCGCCGCCGAGTTCCCGCACGAGCTGGTGGGCGAAGCGGAAAATGGCGGCACCGCGCTGGCCGCGATTCCCGCTGCGCGGCCCGACGTGGTGCTGCTCGATATCCAGATGCCCGGCATGAGCGGCATCGAGCTGGCGGGCCATCTTGCCGGCCTTGAACATGCGCCTGCCGTCATCTTCGTCACCGCCTTCGATAGCTTCGCCTTGAAGGCATTTGAAGTCCATGCTATCGACTACCTGCTGAAGCCGGTGCGCGCCGCGCGGCTGGCCGAGGCCTTGCGCCGCGCCGTCACGCTGACCGCCCGGCCGCAGGGCGAAGCCATTGCCGCCACGGCTGTCGAACTCGGCCTGCGGCGCACGCACTTCTCCATTCCCGAACGCGGCCGGCTGACGCTGGTGCCGGTGGCCGATGTGCTGTACCTGCGCGCGGAATTGAAATACGTCACCGTGCGCACGCCACAACGCGATTATTTGATCGAAGAGTCGCTGCTCTCGCTGGAACAGGAGATGGGCGAGCGCTTCGTGCGCGTGCACCGCAACACGTTGGTAGCGCGCGCGGCCATCGCCGGCGTCGAGCGCGGCGTGCCCGATGCCTCGGACCCGGACAAGGGGCAGGAGTCGTGGCAGGTGGTGCTCAACGGGATCGAGGAACGCTTGCCGATTTCGCGGCGGCAATGGCCGCTGGTCAAGGGGTTGTTGAATCGGGGGGCGTAGACCGCGCCACCTTGTACTTCACGCGTTTAACCCGTCATCCCCGTGCAAACGGGGATCCATATTGCGGCCTATAGCCGTGGTGCTGTGGGTCCCCGTTTCCACGGGGACGACGGACTTATCGAAGCTTGACCCAAATCCAACTTGTGTTACTTGGCGAAGACAGCACTTTCTACGAAACTACTTCCACCCCGCGCCAAAACGCCACATACCCCTTGATGTTGCGCGCCGCATCCTTGGTCTCCGGGTAATACCAAGCCGCATCGGGATTGACCACGCCATCGACCACGACGTTGAAATAACTGGCCGTGCCCTTCCAGCCGCATACCGTATGCGTTTCACTATCCGTGAAGAATTCGCGGTGGATGGACGTTGCCGGGAAGTAGGTGTTGCCTTCCACGGTTTCGACGGCTTCGGGCGGGGCTTCGGCGATGACGGCGCCGTTCCAGATGGCTTTGGGCATGCTGTCTCCTTGGTGCTGCCGGATTGGGACAGGGCCGGCACCGAATTGCTTCAATGCGCCAGCCCTGCGGATGCAGCCTATCTTAGCCCATCAGCCCGTATTGCGCAGGCCGGCGGCGATGCCGTTGATCGAGAGATGGATGCCGCGCCGCACGCGCTCTTCCAGTTCGCGGCCTTCCTGCATGTTGGCGCGGTGGCGCTTGATCAATTCGACCTGCAAGTGATTCAGCGGGTCGAGGTAGGCGAAACGGTTCTTGATTGAGCGCGCCAGCATGGGGTTGCCGGCCAGCCTTTCCTTGGAGCCGGTAATGTTCGACAGGCTGTGCCACGTCACTTCGTGCTCGCCCACGATGCGCTTGAAGATGCCGTTGCGCAGCTTGCGGTCGGCCACCAGTTCGGCGTAGCGCGAGGCGACGGCGAGGTCGGTCTTGGACAGCACCATGTCCATGTTCGACAACAACGTGGCGAAGAACGGCCATTCGCGGAACATGGCGCGCAGTGTGGTCAGCTTTTGCGATTTGGCGGCGGCGTCGCCCTCGGCCAGCCAGGACGATACGGCGCTGCCGAAGCCATACCAGCCCGGCAAGAGCAGGCGGCACTGGCCCCAGGAAAAGCCCCAGGGGATCGCGCGCAAGTCTTCGATGCGGCGCGTCGATTTGCGCGAAGCCGGGCGCGAGCCGATGTTGAGTTCTGCGATTTCGGCAATCGGCGTGGCCGAGAAGAAGTAATCGGTGAAGCCGGGCGTCTCGTACACGAGATTGCGATAGGCGCGATAGGCGCGCTCCGAGAGGATTTCCATCACGCTTTCGAATTCGGCCAGCTTCTTTGCGCGCTTGCTGTCGAGTTCGGAAGGCATCAGGCTCGCTTCGAGCGTTGCCGTCACCAGCAGTTCAAGATTGCGCCGCCCGATTTCCGGGTTGGAAAACTTCGAGGCGATGATTTCGCCCTGCTCGGTCAGGCGGATCTGGCCGTTGACCGTGCCTGCCGGCTGGGCCAGGATTGCTTCATAGCTCGGGCCGCCGCCACGGCCTACCGTGCCGCCGCGGCCATGGAACAGGCGCAGCTTGATGCCGGCGCGGTCGAACACCTCGACCAGGCGGTTTTCCGCCTTGTACAACTCCCAGTTCGAAGTGAGGAAGCCGCCATCCTTGTTCGAGTCGGAATAGCCGAGCATGACTTCCTGGATCTTGCCCTGCCGCGCCACCAGGCGCGCCACCAGGGGGATCGCCAGCAGGCTTTCCATGATGTCGGCGGCGCAGCGCAGGTCGGGAATCGTTTCGAACAGCGGGATTACCATCAATTCATGCTCGAATTCCGGCTCCACCGCGTCGCCGGACCAGACTGCGCGCAATAGGCCAGTCTCGCGCTGCAGCAGGAACACTTCGAGCAGGTCCGACACGGTTTCAGTGTGCGAGATGATGTAATTGCGGATCGCGCGCTCGCCGTAACGCTGGCGTATGCTGCGCGCCGCGCGCAGGATGGAAAGCTCGGAATTGGTCTCGGCGCTGTAGTCGATATAGGGCGAAACCAGCAGGCGCGGCTTCGACAATTCGCCCAGCAGCAGTTCAACCTTGCTTTGCTCGGTGAGGCCGGCATAGTCGGCTTCGACCTTGGCGCGGGCGAACAGTTCGGCCAGCACGCGCTCATGCACGTCCGAGCTTTGCCGCATGTCCAGCGTGGCGAGGTGGAAGCCGAAGATGTCGGCGGCGCGCTTCAGCGACGCCAGGCGCGGCTTGATCAGCACGGCACCGTGGTTGTTCTTCAGCGATGACACCACGGTCTGCAATTCGGCGGCGAACTCGCGCGCGTTGGCGTAGGCGTCGGCGCGGCCTACTTCATGGCGCAGGATTTCTGTTGCGCCCAGCGCGCGCGCCGTGGCCGCGAGGCGCGCATAGATGCCGATCAGGGCGCGGCGATACAACTCGTCGGCACGGTGGTCGGACTTGTCGGGTGAGTTAGACGCCAATGCTTCGAGTTCGGGGCTGGCCGCAACGAGGATGTTCGAGATCGACAATTCCGCGCCCAGCGCATGCACTTCGGCGAGGTAAAAGTCGAGGATGGTGGACGACTGGCGCGACAGCGCGTGCTGCATCGTGCCGGCATTGACGTTGGGGTTGCCGTCGCGGTCGCCGCCGATCCAGCTGCCCATCTGCACGTACGACACGGCTTCGTTCATGGCGCCGGCCGCACGCTGCGGGAACTGCATCGCGATCTCGTGCTCGATGTCGTCGTACAGTCCCGGCAATTCGCGCAGGAAGGTGATGCGGTAGTAAGACAGCGCGTTCTCGATTTCATCGGCCACCGTCAACTTGGTGTAGCGCAGCATGCGCGTCTGCCATAGGGTAGCGATCAGGGCGCGCAGCATTTCGGTGTTGTACGCGTGTTCCTTGGGCGTCATCGGCAGGTCGCGTTGGGCCAACAGGCGCGCGATGCCGTTTTCCGCATCCAGGATGCTCTTCCTCTGCACTTCGGTCGGGTGGGCCGTCAACACGGGTGAGATCAGGGCTTCCTTGAAGAACGAGCGCACCGCCGCGCCGGTGACGCCGGCTTCATCCAAGCGCGCCAAGGCGAAGCCAATGCTGCCGCGCTGCGGCGCCGAGCCGGCCAAGAGGTGAGCGCGGCGGCGCCGGTTGTGGTGCTGGTCTTCGGCGATGTTGGCCAGGTGCGAGAAATACGAAAACGCGCGCACCACCGAAATGGTCTGGTCGCGAGTCAGTTTTTTCAAAAGCTTGTTCAGGTCGGCGCCGGCCTGGTCGTCAGATTCGCGGCGAAAGCGCACGGCGGTCTGGCGTATGGTTTCGACCACGCCGAACACGGCATCGCCTTCCTGCTCGCGCAGCACGTCGCCCAAGAGGCGGCCCAAGAGGCGAATGTCTTCCTTCAGCGGCGCATCCTTGTCGGTCGATTTGATCTCGCGAATGCTCGCGGTCTTGCCTTTGCTGCGGGCAGTGGAGGGGCGGGCGGGGGCGCGTGTTGGCTTTGCTGAAGCGGGTGCGGAAGCGGTCTTTGCCATGATGGACGAGTCAGTATGCGAGTAAAAGTCGGCGTAATCGAAGCGACCGGGGCCGGTTATGGTCCGGTCATGAGCTACTCTTGGGCGATACGGTCCGGTCGGGCAATCGGGAAGGTTATTCCGGGTTAAAATTCTCGGGTGGTGCGGAGAAGGCAAAAACAGTCCTCGATATGCCGGCAGAGAATGCAAAGCGTATGCAAACACTTGCCGGAAACCGTGTCGTCGTTGATTTCCCCGTGCAGCCCATGCCAATCAGATAGCGAAAAGAGAGTCTTTTGAACGTCTCCCCCCCATCCAAACTGACGATTGCCTCGCGCGAAAGCCGGCTGGCCATGTGGCAAGCCGAGCATGTGAAGGCGCAATTACACCTATTATATCCGCACTGCAACATAGAAATTCTCGGAATGACGACAAGAGGCGATCAAATTCTCGATCGCACCTTGTCCAAGGTCGGCGGGAAGGGCTTGTTCGTCAAGGAATTGGAAGTGGCGATGGCCGACGGCAAGGCCGATCTGGCGGTCCATTCCTTGAAAGACGTGCCGATGGAATTGCCGCCCGGGTTTGAATTGGCCGCCGTGCTGGAGCGCGAAGACCCGCGCGATGCCTTCGTCTCCAACGACTACGCCGCGCTGGCCGATCTGCCGGCAGGCAGCGTGATCGGCACCAGCAGCCTGCGCCGCCAGGCCCTGATTGCGGCGCGTTATCCCAAGCTGGTCATCAAACCACTGCGCGGCAACCTCGATACCAGGTTGGGCAAGCTGGACCGTGGAGAGTACGCCGCCATTATCCTCGCGGCGGCCGGGCTGAAGCGCCTCGGCCTGCCCGAACGCATCCGTGGCTTGATACCACCTGAGGAAAGCCTGCCGGCGCCGGGGCAGGGCGCGATGGCCATCGAGATCGTCTCGGAGCGGGCCGACCTGCGCGCCGTCCTGGCGCCCTTGAACCATTTGCCGACCGCAGCAGCCGTCACCGCCGAGCGCACGGTGTCGCGCACCTTCGGCGGCAGCTGCCAGATTCCGTTGGCCGCTTTCGCCATTGTTGAAGGCAGTGCCATGCATCTGCGCGCCATGGTCGCCACGCCGGACGGCACGCGTGCGGCGTATGCCGACGTGCGCGGCTCGGCCAACATGCCCGAACAATTGGGGCGCGACGCCTCGCAACTGCTCAATGCCCAGAATGCCGCCGCCATCCTGCAGGCATGCCAGGCGGCGCAAGCGTCGGCGGGGTAATGAAGCCCGCAGGCAGCGCGGCAGCGGCGGTGGTCGTCACCCGTCCGGCGGCTCAGGCGCGGGAAATGATGGCGCGCCTTGCAGCCTTGGGGCGCGAAGCCGTGTTGTTCCCGCTGCTCGACATCCATCCCTTGCACGATACGGCCCCCTTGCGCGCGGCACTGGCCGGCTTGCCCGATTGCGCACTGGCCGCCTTCGTCAGTCCCAATGCGATCGACGCCGTGTTTGCGCAGCTTGCGGGCCTTTCCCGGCCTTGGCCCGCCAAGGTGCCGATCGCCGTGATGGGCGAGGGTAGCCGCCAGGCCCTCGCAGCGCATGGCGTCAATGATGCCAATGCCGTGATCCACAGCCCGCGCGGCGCGCGCACCGATTCGGAAACCTTGCTCGAAACACTTGACCTTTCCGCCCTGCGTGGCCGCAAGGTGATGATCCTGCGCGGCGAATCGGGGCGCGAGCTGCTGGCCGACCGCCTGCGCGAAGCCGGCGCCGAGGTGATCCCGGTTGCCGCCTACCGGCGCAGTGCGCCGCTCTTCGATGAGGCGCAACAAGCACGCTTGCAAGCCTTGCTGGAGAGAAAAAACGACTGGATTGTCACCAGTTCCGAAGCCTTGCGCCACCTCGAACAGATGGCAAAGCAGTTACCCATCAACGATGCCGTCGCGAAAATGCAACAACAACGCCTCTTCGTGCCGCATGCGCGTATTGCGGAAACGGCGCGCGCCATGGGCTTTCCCGACGTTCACATGAGCGCTTCGGGCGACGAAGCGCTGCTCGGCGCGCTACAATCCTGCCTATGAGCGAAATCGAAAACAATTCCGAGCCCTCCCTTCCTCCTCCCGCGCCCGTGCTCGTTCCCGAGCCGCTGCCGGAGGCTCCGGCGCCGGTTCCGGTGCCGACCATGCCGCGCTGGGCGCAGGCAGCACTGGTGATCCTGGCAGTCCTGGTGGTGGCCCAGTGGTGGAATACCCGCAGCGAAATGTCGGATTTGCGCGGGCAATTGGCCGACCGCCTGCGTCAGGGCGACCAGGTCGATGCCGAAGCCAAGGTCGCGGCCACGCGCGCCGAGGAATCGACCAAGGAATTGCAGGCCAAGGTCAGCGTGCTCGAAGGCAAGCAGATCGAATCGCAAAGCCAGCAGCTTGCCTTGGAGCAGCTTTACCAGGATTTGTCGAAGAACCGCGACGATTGGGCGTTGGCCGAAATCGAACAGGTGCTGTCCACCGCCAGCCAGCAATTGCAATTGGCCGGCAACGTGCCCGGCGCCCTGATCGCGCTGCAAAATGCCGACCGCAGCCTTTCGCGTTCGGACAAGCCGCAGTTCATCATCATCCGCCGCGCCATCGCCAAGGACATCGATACCCTGAAGGCCTTGCCCTCGCTCGATACCACCGGCATTGCCCTGCGCCTGGACAGCCTGATCAGTGAAATCGACGGTATGCCGCTGTTGTCCGACGAAAAGCCGGTGCTGCCGGTGACCCAGCCCAAGCCGGCGCGCAACAAGCCCGACGTCAAGACGGACGCCAAGGGCAAGGACACGGCAAGCGCCGGCCGCGGCCACGACAACCAATGGGCCAGCGCGCTCGAAGACAAGTGGCAGAGCTGGAGCGACGAAATGTGGGGCGAGGTCAGGCAATTGATCCGCGTGCGCACCGTCGATACGCCCGACGCCTTGCTGCTCTCGCCAACCCAAGCTTATTACGCGCGCGAAAACCTCAAGCTGCGCTTGCTCAATGCGCGCCTGGCCCTGTTGTCGCGCAACGAATCGGCCTTCCGCAGCGACCTGATCGCCGCGCAGGATGAAATCGCCAAGTATTTCGACACCCGCGCGCGCCAGACCCAGGTGGCGCAGGCGCTGTTGCGCCAGGTGCAAAGCAGCAACCTCTCGATTGAAATGCCCACCCTGGCGGAAAGCCTGAACGCAGTGCGCAACTATAAGGCGAAATGATGCGCATTTTTCTGTGGCTGGTCCTGCTTTTCACCGTTGCGATCTGCATCGCCGTCGGCGCCCACTTCGATCCGGGCAACGTCGTGTTCTTCTATCCGCCGACGCGGGTGGACATGTCGCTCAACCTGTTCCTGCTCCTGGCGCTGGCGTTGTTTCTGGCGCTGCATTTCGTCGTGGTTGCCATCGGCACCGCGCGCGACCTGCCGGGCAAGGTAGCGGCCTACCGGCGCGAAAAGCGCGACCGCGAAGGCAACCGCGCCTTGCGCGACGCTTTGAAGGCCTTGTTCGAAGGCCGCTTCGGCCATGCCGAAAAAGCCGCCAAGCGCGCCGTCGAATCGCCCGAGAATGCCGGCCTGGCCGCCCTGATCGCCGCACGCGCCGTGCACCGCATGAGCCAGACCGAGCGGCGCGACCTCTGGCTCTCGGCGATCCAGGACGATCCCGCCATGAAGACCGCGCGCCTGATGACGGCGATCGAACTCCTGGTCGACAACCATCAGCCCGAGCAGGCGCTGGCGGCGGTGGAGGAGTTGAACGCCAGCGGCACGCGCCACATCCACGCGCTGCGCCTGGCCTTGAAGGCCAACCAGCGTGCGCGCAATTGGAACGAAGTGCTGCGCCTGTTGCGCTCGCTCGACAACCACAACGCCCTGCATCCGGCCGTGTCGCGCCGCATGCGCGAACTGGCTTACGAGGATTTGCTGGGCGACCGCAACCACGATGCCGAATCGATCCGCAACCTGTGGCATACCGTGCCTGCGGTTGACCGCGTGCGCCCCTTCGTTGCGGTGCGCGCCGCCGAAACCTTCAATGCCTGCGGCCTGCATGACGATGCGCGCGGCATCGTCGAACGCGCGCTGGCCGCCGAATGGGACGACAAGCTGGTGCGGGCCTACCGCAAATCAGCCGCGCCCGAAGGCACACCGACCTTGCTGGCCCAGATCGACCGTTGCGAATCGTGGAGCGTCGATCGTCCCAACGATGCCGAACTGGCATTGACGTTGGGCACCTTCTGTTTGCGGCAAAAGCTCTGGGGCAAGGCCCAGCGCCATCTTGAACAGGCGCTGTCCGACGCCATCGAGCCGACCACCATGCGTGAAGCGCATTTGAAACTTGCCCAGTTGCATGAAGCGTTGGAGCAGCCTGAATTGGCGGCCAATCATTATCGCCAATGCGCGTTGGCTAGCGTTCTGTAGATACTGTTATCTCCGTCAAGTGAAATGTAAGGCGGGGTCAAACGGTTTCCCCGATTTGAGCACGCCAAAGGCGACGTGAACGAGCTTGCGCATCATGGCACCGATAATGAGTTTGCCCGGTTTGCCGGCGGCCTTCAAGCGCTCTTGGAAACGTCGCCCCCATGCGGTCTTGTGCAAAGCCACCATGGCAGGCATATAGAGTCCCTTGCGCAAGATTGCGTGTCCGATCTTGGACATGCGCGGTTTGCCCCTGACACTGCTTCCTGATTCATGTTGACGTGGATCGAGGCCGGCAAAGGCGGCAGCCTGTCGTGCGTTGTCGAAGCGTCCAGGACGCATGCTATAAGCCAATAACAGGGCGATAGTGCGCTCGCCAATGCCGGGAATGCTGTCGAGCAGCTCCTGCTGATTGCGCATGTCCGGATCGTTATTCAGATGATCCTTGATCTTCTTGATCAACGTCTTTATCTCATTATCCAGCCAGGCAATGTGGCTTTCAATATCGGCTTTGACGACGTTGCGCGCAACTTCCAGTCGGTTGCCTTCTTGCGTCCGCATGGCTTGCAGGGCATCCAGGCGCAGCACCAAAGCGCGCAGTACCTGTTCGTTCATTGAAGGCGCTTCCCATGCCTCTGGACGGCGCTCACAGCAGAACTCGGCAATCAATCTGGCATCGACTTGGTCGGTCTTGGTACGTGTCAAACGCGACGCAGCAAAAGCTTTGATCTGTGCCGGGTTGATTACGCTAACGGTCATGCCTTGGTTGGCCAGGTGCTCAGCACTGGCTTCCCAATATATGCTCGTGGCTTCCATACAGACATGGACATTAGCCGCATCATGCTTGGCGAGCCATGCGACCAGCTCTTCGAAGCCTTTCGTATCATTGCTGACGGCCTTGTTTCGGTATTTGCCATTGGCCAGGCGCAAGGCGCAGTCCAACTTAGCTTTGGCGACATCTATTCCTAAATGCAACATCTCCATGTACTCCTCTTGATCTACCTTGTGAATGCGGGCTACCGGCAGGGCCGGGCCAAAGATACTGTACGATCTTTGCGGGGAGAATGAGCGGCTGG
>FTKD01128105.1_pt1 | contig 32792 bp, 34 predicted proteins | sample 1658191 | NCBI WGS metagenome assembly FTKD01 (sample SAMEA3914808, study PRJEB12502) | metagenome | biome: forest; material: soil | place: Canada | collected 2011-08-03 | depth 0.3 m
GTCGGGTTCGACGGCGTGGCCAGCAGCACGCCGCGCGTCTGCGGCTGCCAGTGCGCGCGCACCGCGTCGGCGTCGAGCTGGAAGCGCGTGGCGGGCGTGGTCGGCACCAGGCGCGCGGTGGCGCCGGTGGCCGCCACGAAATGGCGGTTGCACGGATAGCTCGGGTCGGGCATCAACACCTCGTCGCCGGCCTCGAACAACGCCTGGCAGACGAGTTGCAGACCGGCCGATGCGCCCGCGGTCACGACGATGCGCCGTGCCGGCACGGCGACGCCCCAGCGGCTGGCGTACCACTGGCTGATGCGTTCGCGCAAGGCGGGCAGGCCGACGGCTTCGGTGTACTGGGTGCGGCCGGCGTGCAGCGCGACCTCGGCGGCGGCGATCACGGGCGCCGGCGCCGTGAAATCGGGTTCGCCGATGTTCAGGTAGATCATGCGCTCGCCGCCGAGCGCGGGGTCGCATGCCGGCGAGGCCGCGATCTCGCGCGCCACCTTGGCGCACTCCATCACGTAGAACGGATCGATGTGGTCGAGTCGGCTGGCGAGCTTCATTGCCAGGTCAGCCGCGATGCTTCTGCGCGGCCTGCACTTCGACCGGACGCAGGTCGGTGGCGGTCTTGTCGAGCACGCCGTTGACGTACTTGTGGCCATCGGTGCCGCCGAAGCTCTTCGCGAGTTCGACCGCCTCGTTGATCGCCACCTTGTACGGGATGTCGACGCAGTGCTTGAGCTCGTACGCGCCGATCATCAGCACGGCGTGTTCGACCGGCGACAGCTCGGTGGTCTTGCGGTCGACGAACTTCGCCAGCACCGCGTCGAGATCGGCGGCCTCGGCGATGCAGCCGTGCAGCAGCGCATCGAAGTGCGCGCGGTCGGCCTTGTCGAAGCCTTCCTGCTCGCGCATGTGGGCGTCGATCACGCCGGCATCGGTGCCGGAGACGAGCCACTCGTACAGGCCTTGCAGCGCGACCTCGCGCGAGCGGCGGCGCGCCGACTTGGGCTTGGGCGGCTTGCCGGCGGGTTGGGTCGCAGGCGTGTCGGAAGTCGGGGCATTCATAGCAGGTCGTCCATCAGGTTGGCCATCTCGACCGCAACGCGCGCAGCGTCGCGCGCCTTGTCTTCGACGCGGGCCAGGGCCTGGGCTTCGTTCTCGACGGTGAGGATCGCGTTGGCGATCGGAACCTGGTGGTCGAGCGACACGCGCGTGACGCCCGCGCCGCTCTCGTTGGCCACCAGTTCGAAGTGGTAGGTCTCGCCGCGGATGATGCAGCCGATGGCCACCAGCGCGTCGAAGTCGTCCTGGTCGGCCATCGCCTTCAGCGCGATCGGCACCTCCAGCGCGCCGGGCACGGTGACCAGCGTGATGTGCTTGGCGGAGACGCCCAGCGCGAGCAGTTCGGCCTGGCAGACCTCGGCCATGCGCGACGTGATTGCGTCGTTGAATCGCGCTCGCACGATGCCGATCACGAGGTCGTGGCCATCGAGATCGATCGGGGTGCCTTGATCAGCAGCTTGCATCGGGGAACGCTCCGGGGAAAAAGAACAAGGGGCCGTATCGCACGCGGCGACCGGCTGGAGAAAGACGAGGTCAGGCGGCGTCGGCGGTCGTGATGAAACTGGACACTTCCAGGCCGTAGCCGGTCATGCTGGGCATGCGCCGCGGCTGGCCCAGCAACTGCATGCGCGTGACACCCAGCTCGCGCAGGATCTGCGCGCCGACGCCGTAGGTGCGCAGGTCGACCGGACGCTTGCTGGCGGCCTCGCACGGATCGGCTTCGGGCATCAGCTGCGCCACCAGGTGGTCGGCCGGCTCGCCGCAATTGAGCAGCACCGCCACGCCCTGGCCGCGCTGCTCGATCGTGGCGAGCGCCTGCGGCAGCGGCCACGAGTGCTTGCCGCACGAGGAGTCGAGCAGGTCGATGGCCGAGAACGGCTCGTGCACGCGCACGGGGATCTCGTCGCCCGGCTTCCAGCTGCCCTTGACCAGCGCCATGTGCGCGCCGCCGGAGCGGTCGCGGAACAGGTGGCAATCGAACTTGCCGTAGGGCGTGGCGAGCTCGCGCTGGCCCACGCGGTTGATCAGCGACTCGTTGCGGCTGCGGTGATGGATCAGGTCGGCGATCGTGCCGATCAGCAGGCCGTGCTCCTTGGCGAAGATCTCGAGGTCGGGCAGGCGCGCCATCGTGCCGTCCTCGTTCATCACCTCGCAGATGACGGCCGAGGGCATCAGGCCGGCCATCGCGGCCATGTCGCAGCCGGCTTCGGTATGGCCGGCGCGCATCAGCACGCCGCCGTCCTGCGCCTGCAGCGGAAAGATGTGGCCCGGCTGCACCAGGTCCGACGGCTTCGCGCCGCGCGCGACGGCGGCCTGCACGGTGCGCGAACGGTCGGCGGCGGAGATGCCGGTGGTGACGCCTTCGGCGGCCTCGATCGAGACGGTGAACGCGGTGCCGTGCGACGAGCCGTTGCGCGTGGCCATCGGCGGCAGGTGCAGGCGCTCGCACATCTCGCGCGTCATCGTCAGGCAGATCAGGCCGCGGGCGTGGCGGGCCATGAAGTTGATCGCCTCGGGCGTCACGAATTCGGCCGCGAGGACCAGGTCGCCTTCATTTTCACGATCTTCCTCGTCGACGAGGATGATCATGCGGCCCGCGGCCAGTTCGTTGACCAGGGCGGAAACAGAAGAGATGGGCATCCCGCGATTGTAGGCGGCGGGCAAGGGTTTCCCAGGGGCGGGGACTCTATGCGTGTCGGGTTCGTGCAAGGATGCGCAGGTCAGCGCCCACTTTCGCCACATCGGTGAATTCGAACGGGATGCCGTCGCTCAGCGCCTCGAGCGCCCCCAGCGACGCCATGTCGCGCCCCGCGCCCAGCAGCGTTGGCGCCAGGTAAAGCAGCAGCTCGTCGACGCGGCCCGTCCGCAGCAACGCGCCGTTGAGGCGGGCGCCGGCCTCGACGTGCAGCTCGTTGACGTGGCGGGCGGCGAGGGCGTCGAGCACGTGTTCGAGGACCAGGCGGCCGTCGCGTTGCGGCACGTCGACGATCTCCGCGCCGCGCGCCTGCAGCGCCGCGCGGCGAGCTGCATCCGTCGACGCGGTGAACAGGAGCACCGGCGACGCCGAGTCGAACAGGCGCGCGCTCGGCGGCGTATCGAGCCGGGCGTCGACCACGCAGCGCAGCGGCTGGCGCGCCGTCGCGACCAGGCGCACGTCCAGCGCCGGGTCGTCGGCCAGCACGGTGCCGATGCCGGTGAGCACCGCGCCCGCGCGCCGGCGATACGCATGGCCGTCCGCGCGCGCGTCCGCGCCCGTGATCCACTGGCTGGCGCCGTCGGGCAACGCGGTGCGGCCGTCGAGCGAGGCGGCGATCTTCATGCGCACCCACGGCCGGCCGCGCTCCATGCGCGAGAAGAAACCGATGTTGAGTTCGCGCGCGCGCTGCGCGACGTCGTCGCTCGCGTGGCCCACGGCGATGCCGGCCGCGGCGATGCGTGCCGTGCCCTGGCCGTTGACCAGCGGGTTCGGATCGCCGACGGCGATCTCGACACGGCCGACGCCGGCGGCCACCAGCGCGTCGCAACACGGCGGCGTGCGGCCGTGGTGGGCGCAGGGCTCCAGCGTCACGTAGACGGTGGCGCCGCGCACGTCGGCGCCGCGCGCCTGCGCGTCGCGCAACGCCATCACCTCGGCGTGCGGGCCGCCGGCGGCCTGCGTGTGGCCCTGGCCGAGCACGGTCGCGCCGTCGGCCGACACGATCAGGCAGCCCACGCGCGGGTTCGGGTCGGACAGGCCGACCGCCTGTTCGGCCAGCGCCAGCGTCAAAAGCCAGGGTTTCATCGAGATCGTCCGGTTGGCCGTGCGCCCGTGCGCCGGTTTTCGGGACGGATGGCGAAGTGCACCGTCCCGGGGGGTGATTTTCCATGACGGGGCTTCAACAATCGCCGCACTCACTTCGAATCAGGCAAATGTCCGCACTTCCTCTTCTCGCGCCGGGCCGCCCGGCGCGTGGCTTCACGCTGATCGAGCTGGCCATCGTGCTGGCGATCGCCGCGATCCTGTTGCGTGTCGCGGCGCCGGGCATGTCGCGCACGGTCGCCGCGCGGGCGCTGGCCGCGCAGTCGTCCGAGTTCATGGCCGCGCTGCGCTTCGCGCGTTCCGAGGCCCTGAAGCGGGGCATGGTCGTGACGGTCTGTGCGAGCGTGCCTGCCGGCGCGTCGCCCGCTTGCCAGGGGCCGCGTGCCGCCGACTGGCGCTCGGGCTGGATCGTCTTCGCCGATCGCGAGCGGCGCGGCGTGCCGGACGCGAACGATCCGGTGCTGCGCATCCAGCAACCGCTGCTGCGCACCGGCGGCGTCGCCGGCACGCGGGGCAGCATCAGCTTCACGGCCGCCGGGTTCAGCACCGACGCGTCGTCGCACTATCTGTTCAGTCCGCCGGCGGAGGCCGCCGTCGATGCGCCGCCGGCCGTGATGGTGTGCGTCAGCAAGCAGGGGCGGCCGCGCCTGGCGAGCGCGGGGGCGTGCGATTGAGCGCCGGCGCGGCGCCGGTTGCCGTGCGTCCGACGGCCGCATCCGTCTGTCGCGAAGCGCTGCGTTCGCGCCAGACGTTACATTCAGAATCGCCATGGCGCCCATTGCCCGCGCCGGGCCGTCCGCGCCGCCATGAATCGAACCCCCGCTGCCTCCTTGCCAATCGCCGGCCGACATCGTCGGACGTCGCCGTCGCGCGCGGGCGGCATGTCGCTGATCGAATTGCTGGTCATGCTGGCCATCGCGGCGATCGTCGTCGGATTGGGTGCGCCGCCGATGATGCGCGTGCTGGCGGACCACGCGATCCTGGCGCAGGCCGAGGAGTTGCAGGACGCGGTGCGTATCGGTCGCAACGAGGCGATGAAGCGCAGCGGCCCGGTGGTGCTGTGCCGCACCGATGCCGGCAACACGAGCCATTGCGCGAACGGCGGCGGCGACTGGCAGACGTGGCTCCTGTTCGCGGACGTCGCCCGCTCGGGGTCGTTCGTCGGGGGCGACACGATCGTGCGCCAGCATCTGGAGGTTTCGCGGGGCATGACCGCCACCAGCGACGTGGCGAGCGTTCGCTTCGAGGCCACCGGCATCGCGCGCGCGGACGGCGGCCATGCCGTGTTCGTGCTGAGCCCCGTTGGCGCGTCCGCCGGCACGACTGTCGGCGACCGGGCGTTGCAACGCCAGGTCTGCGTGAACCCGCGCGGCGAGGTGGCGGTCATCGACGGCAACGCCGCATGCCCGTGACGTTGACGCTCGCCTTTCCGCGAAGGCGCGCGCCGACGCACGGTTTCTCACTGGTCGAGGTGCTGGTGGCGATGCTCGTCGTCGCCATGGGCATCCTGGCGCTGGCCGGGCTGTTGCAGGCGTCCGTGCGGTATTCGAAGATGAGCGAGCTGCGCTCCACGGCCACGCTGCTGGCCAACGACATCGCCGACCGCCTGCGCGCCAATCCGATCGGCGCCAAGCTCGGCGCGGACGGCTACGACCTCACGGCGAAGGCGTTTCCAACGGCATTGGCGGCGACGCACGCGGGCTGCACCCGCGCAGCGCCGTGCGACCCCGCGGAGCTGGCTCGCGCGGACCTGACGGCCTGGACGGCACGCCTGCGCGCCACGTTGCCCAAGGGCTCGGCCTGGGTGCAGTTCCATGCGGGCAAGGCACCCGCTCCGGATTTCGTGGACGTGTGGGTGGCCTGGGCCGATCCGCTCACGCTGGCGCCGGGCATGTCCACCGAACGTTCTGGCGCCGAGTGCCCGCCCGCCTGGAAGACGACCGACTCCTCGGTGCGTTGCGTCTATCTGCAGGTGGCGCTGTGAGCCCTCGCGCCGCGTCGCGCCGGCGCCTCGTGGCGGCCGGCTTCACGCTGATCGAGATGATGGTCGCGCTGGCGATCGGCCTGGCGGTGGTCGGTGCGCTGATCGCGGCCTACATGGCCTCGTTCCAGAGCGGCCGCCACAACGACGCGATGGTGCAGATCACCGAGGACGCCGCGCTCGCGCTCAACGTGATGCGCCAGCAGGTGGCCCAGGCCGGCTTCAGCCTGCCGCACGGCGTGGGCGCGAACGGACTCGTGCTGCACACGTTCCCGGCCGTCGCCGGCTGCGAGGCGGCGAACTTCAGCGACCTGCAGGCCAGCATCCTCGCGCCCGCCAATTGCAGGCTCGCCAACCCGGATCAGTCCGCGCCGGACGCGCTGGAGGTGGCCTACGAAGGCAGCGTGCTGCCCGCATCGGCGTCCAACGGCATCCTCGGCGGCTCGGGCGGCCAGCAGCCGCTCGACTGCCTGGGCAACTCGTTCGCGAAGACGCACGACGAGGCGACGGGCGACGACTACTGGCTCAACGACAGCAAGTTCTACGTCGCCGACGGCAGCCTGTATTGCCATGGCCCGGGCAACGCGGCCGGCGCTGCCGTGGTGCAGAACGTGGAGACGCTGCAAGTCACCTACGGCATGGCCGCGGCACCGGCCGGAACGCCGGGAGCCGGCCAGGTCGTCTACTACGACGTCGCGCCGCCTCCGGGCTCGCCGCTGTGGGCCAACGTGGTCGCCGTGAACCTGTGCGTGCAGGTCCGCAGTGCGGCCAGGGTGCTGGAAAAGACGGCCACGGCCACGCTGGGCAACTGGATCGATTGCCGCAACGCGCCCCGTAGCGCCTCGGACGGCTACCTGCGCCGCACGTTTTCCACCACCATCGTGCTGCAGAACAAGTTGCTGTGAACGACGTCGCTATCCCCCGTCCCGGCGCACGCGCCGCTCGCGTCACGCGCGGGAACCCGCGCGCGGCCGCGAGCGCGCGCGGCTTCTCGCTGATCATCGCGATGCTGATGCTCGCCGTGATCGGCCTGGCCTCGGCGGCCATCATGCGCAACGCCACCAGCGGCGACCAGGTGGCCACCAACAACCGGCTGCAGACCCAGGCCGGCCAGTACGCACAGCTCGCGCTGCGCTTCTGCGAAATGCAGCTCGCGCAGGCGCCCGCTGCGCGCAGCGCGACGCTGTTCGATCCCGCCACGCCGGCCGCCTGGGCCACGCAAAGTCGCTGGACGACGAGCGGCTCGAACTCGGCCCACACGTTGTCCGCCACCGACATGGGCAGCTCGGTTCAACCCCGCGTCGCCCCGCAATGCATGATGGAAGGCACGGCGCTGCCGCATGTCTATACCGTCACGGCGCGCGGCTTCAGTCCCGACTTCCGCGCCGACCGCGGCACCGGCGCGACCCGCTCCGGCTCGGTCGTCTGGATGCAGGCGACGATCTATGCCGACAGCGCCGTGGCCGCGCCGGGCGGCGACTCCGCGGAGCAGGGCGATGGCGCCGCGTCGGCCACCTGCGCCGGGGGCTGTGCCTTGCTGGTGCGCCAGCGCGTCTGGCAGCTGTTGCTGACGCCGCCGTTCTGACGGCCGTCGCCCGCTGCGTGCGTTCGTTCCGCCGTTCCGCGATGCGACCGCATTCGTTCCGTCGGCCCACGCGCCGCGGCTTCACGCTGATCGAGCTGATGATCGCGATGGCGCTCGTCGCCATCCTGGCCGCGATCGCGTTGCCCGCATTCTTCGAGCAACTGGCGCGTGCCCGCCGCGCCGATGCCCAGGCGGCGTTGCTCGAGGATGCCGGCTACATGCAGCGCTACTACGGCGCGCACAACGCGTACGCGGACACGCCGGCACCGCAGCTGACCGTCGGCCGGACACCGCGCTCGGGGACCGCCAGCTATCTCATCACGGTGAGCGTGCCGGCCGACGACCCGAGCTCGTTCGTGCTGACCGCCATGCGCAGCGGCGCGATGAGCGCGGACGCCTGCGGCGACTTCACCTACGACAACCTGGGGCGGCGCGACCTGGTGGCCGGCACGTTTGCCGCCGGGCGGGATCCGGTGAGTTGCTGGCGGTAGCGGGCACCACCGCGCATGGAACTCGGCGGCCCGGAAAGAACAAACCCGGCGCCAAGGCCGGGTTCGCGTGAGAACGAAAGAAGCTCAGATGTCCTTGATCAGTCGACTGAACTCGTCGACGTCCTCGAAGCTGCGATAGACCGAGGCGAAGCGCACGTAGGCCACCTTGTCCAGCCGCTTCAGCTCGCGCATCACCAGCTCGCCGACGCGCGTCGACGGCACTTCGCGCGCCCCCGTGGCCATGAGCTTGTCCTGGATGCGCTCGATGGCCGCGTCGATCTGCTCGATGCTCACCTGGCGCTTGCGCAGTGCCAGCGTCATCGAGCCGCGCAGCTTGGCCGGATCGAAGTCCACGCGCGCGCCGCTCTTCTTCACGATCGCCGGCAACGCCATTTCCGTGCGCTCGTAGGTCGTGAAGCGCTTGTCGCACTTGAGGCAGCGGCGGCGCCGGCGGACGACGTCGCCTTCGTCCGATTCGCGGGTCTCGACGACCTGCGTCTCGTCATGGCTGCAGTAGGGGCAGCGCATGGGTCAGGTCAACGGTAGACCGGGAAGTCGCGCGTCAGGGCCTCGACCTTGGCGCGCACTTCGGCGAGGCGGGCCGCGTCGTTCGGCGCGTCCAGCACGTCGGCGATCAGGTGCGCCGTGGCGCGCGCCTGGTCTTCCTTGAAACCACGCGTGGTCATGGCCGGCGTGCCAAGGCGGATGCCGCTGGTGACCATCGGCTTTTCCGGGTCGTTGGGGATCGCGTTCTTGTTGCAGGTCATGTGCGCGTCGCCCAGGATGCGTTCGGCATCCTTGCCGGTGATGCCCTTGGCGCGCAGGTCGACCAGCATCACGTGGCTCTCGGTGCGGCCGGAGACGATGCGCAGGCCGCGCTCGATCAGCGTCTTCGCCAGCACGTCGGCGTTCTCGACCACTTGCTGCTGGTAGACCTTGAACTCGGGGCTGAGCGCTTCCTGGAACGCGATGGCCTTGCCGGCGATCACGTGCATCAGCGGGCCGCCCTGCAGGCCGGGGAAGATGGCCGAGTTGATCTGCTTGGCGAACGCGTCCTTCATCAGGATGATGCCGCCGCGCGGGCCGCGCAGGCTCTTGTGCGTGGTGGACGTGACGACGTCGGCGTGCGGCACCGGGTTCGGGTAGACGCCCGCGGCGATCAGGCCGGCGTAGTGCGCCATGTCGACCATGAAGTAGGCGCCGATCTCCTTGGCGATCTTCGCGAAGCGCTCGAAGTCGATGCGCAGCGCGAAGGCCGACGCGCCGGCGATGATCAGCTTGGGCCTGTGCTCGCGCGCGGTGCGCTCCATGGCGTCGTAGTCGATGTCCTCGGCGGCGTTCAGGCCGTAGCTGACCACCTTGAACCACTTGCCGCTCATGTTGAGCGCCATGCCGTGGGTGAGGTGGCCGCCTTCGGCCAGGCTCATGCCCATGATGGTGTCGCCGGGTTGCAGCAGGCCCAGGAACACGGCCTGGTTGGCCTGCGAGCCGGAGTTGGGCTGCACGTTGGCGTTCTCGGCGCCGAACAGCTGCTTGATGCGGTCGATCGCGAGCTGCTCGACGACGTCGACGTTCTCGCAGCCGCCGTAGTAGCGCTTGCCCGGGTAGCCTTCGGCGTACTTGTTGGTGAGCTGCGAGCCCTGCGCGGCCATGACGGCCGGCGAGCAGTAGTTTTCCGACGCGATCAGCTCGATGTGCTGTTCTTGGCGCAGGTTCTCGGCCTGGATGGCGGCCCAGATGGCGGGGTCAACGTTGGCGATCGTCGATTGTTGGCGGTCGAACATGGAGATTCCTTGGATTGGGAGGGCGAACGGGCGCATCGGCGGGCGTCGACGGTCACGGCCGGGGTGCGCGCGTGCGCGCCCTGGTCAGGCTGGAACCGGCGGTGCGCGAACGACGCGCTGCCCAGGCGAACGGCTGAAAAAGTGAGCGCGGGAACAAGGTCGTTCCCGGTCACCCTTCGCGCTTCCCGGTGGTGGCCCACCTCGCAACCCGTCCGGAGCCCGGCGGCTGCAGCCGGGCCCGTGGGGCGGACGGCGGAGTCGACCGGATCTCTCGAGACGCGTCCTGTCGCCAGTCGCGCGAGCCGCCAGTTTAACCGGCTGGCCCGTCCCGCGGCGAGTGGCGAGCGCGGATTGCCGCAATACGAAGGAAAACGGGCGCCTGGGCGCCCGTCTCGTCGATTGGCCGCGCGGCCGAGGAGGCGCTCAGCGTGCCAGCGCGACCCGCTCGCGTTCCGGGCGCGCTTCGGCGTCCTGCACCGGCGCCGCGGCGTGGGCCGTCGATTCGCTGGCAGCCGCCGCCGGGGCGACGACCGGGGCCGGTGCTGCGGCCGGGCTCGGTGCCACCGTGGCGATGATGGGTACCACGGTGGGCGGCACATTCTGGCCGGCCGCAACCCGCCTGAGCAGATCCTGCTCGGCCATGACCTTGGCGGAATAGCCGCCGTCGTCGTCGCTGGCGCCGGCACCGACGTAAAAGCGCAGGCCGCCCGCCAGCCCACCCGCCTTGGCGATGCACTCCTTGAGCACCAGCACGCCCACGCGCAGGTTGCTCACCGGGTCGAACGCCGCCAGATGGCCGCCGTAGGACTCGTACTTGTCGCTGTGGATCTTGGTCATCACCTGCATCAGGCCCTGCGCGCCCACCGGGCTTTGCGCGAACGGGTTGAAGCTGGACTCGACGGCCATCACCGACAGGATCAGCGTCGGTTCCAGGCCGGTGCGCTGGCCCACCGTCCACGATTCCTGCACCAGGCGGGCGATCGGCTCCGGCGCCACGTGATAGCGGCGCACGATCCAGCGCGCCACGTTGGCCTGGGCGCGCGTCAGGTCGGCCGGGTCGGCCGTGGACGACGTGTTGACCACGCCGGCCGAGGTCGGCTCCGTCTCGGCCACCGCCGCCAGGTCTTCGCCGCCGCTGCGCGCCAGGTGGCGCGCCTCGAGCCAGCCCCAGGCGCGCGCCTCGAGGGTGTCGCGCAGGTCGTCCTGGCCCGCCATGAACAAGGCTCCGGCCACCACGGCCAGTCCCACCATCGCCAGCATGCTGTGGCTCACGTCGAGCAGGCCGTGGCCCACGTCGGTCAGGAACACGGTCACTGACTCTTTCCCGGTCGTCAGTGCGTTGCGCACGACTGCTTTGGGTTGAAGCATCTCTCTCCTTTCACAGCGTTCGGTGCCGGCGGTCGGCGCACAGGTGGCGCTCGGTCGCGGCGTTCTCGACGCTGGCGATAATGGATCGCTGCGATTCATGGCCGGGGAGTCTGCGTCTAGCAGCCGGCGGCAGCCTTCAGGGCCCGGTCTCAGCGAGGAGGCGGGATAACCCTGGTGTTACGTCTGGCGGGATTGTAGGGAGCCGCGTAATAACCCGTCAACAATATAGACTTCTCAAGTCATAACCAAAAGATATGAAATACCGTGATTTGCGTGATTTCGCGGCCAATTTGGAGGGTTCTGGGGAGCTCAGACGTGTAACAGCGGCGGTGTCCCCTAACCTGGAGATGACCGCTTTGGCCGATCGCGTGCTCCGCCAGAACGGCCCGGCGCTGCTGTTCCAGAACCCCACCGGGTATCGGGTGCCGGTGCTCGCCAACCTGTTCGGTACCCCCCACCGTGTCGCGCTCGGCATGGGCGCCACCCACATCTCCGAGCTGCGCGGCATCGGCCAGTTGCTGGCCAACCTGCGCGAGCCGGAGCCGCCGAAGTCGGTCAAGGATGCCGGCAAACTGTGGACGATGGGCAAGGCCTTGTGGGACATGAAGCCGGCCGTCCTGCGCAGCGGCCCCTGCCAGGAGGTCATCCAGGCGGCCGACGAGATTGACCTGGCCGACTGGCCGATCCAGACCTGCTGGCCCGGCGACGTCGCCCCGCTGGTGACCTGGGGCCTGGTCGTCACGCGCGGCCCGCTCAACGTGCCCAGGCCGCGGCTGCGCCAGAACCTGGGCATCTACCGCCAGCAGGTGATCGGCAAGCGCGAGCTGATCATGCGCTGGCTCACCCACCGCGGCGGCGCGCTGGACTTCCGCGAGTTCGCCCGGGTCAACCCCGGCAAGCCGTTTCCCCTGGTCTGCGCGCTGGGCGCCGATCCGGCGACGACGCTGGGGGCAGTCACGCCCGTGCCGGACACACTGGGCGAGTACCAGTTCGCCGGCCTGCTGCGCGGTGGCCGCACCGAGCTGGTGGACACGCTCACTGGCGAGGACGGCCTGATGCTGCAGGTGCCGGCGCGCGCCGAGATCGTGCTGGAAGGCCACATCCCCGTGGCCGAGCCCGGCTACGCGGGCTTCAGCGAGCGCGGCATCCCGCTGAAGGAGCAGGGCGGCTATCTATACGCGCTCGAGGGCCCGTACGGCGACCACACCGGCTACTACAACGAGCGCGACTGGTTCCCGGTCTTCCGCCTCGACCGCCTGACGCACCGCCGCGACCCGATCTACCACTCCACCTACACCGGCAAGCCGCCCGACGAGCCGGCCGTGCTGGGCGTGGCGCTCAACGAGGTGTTCGTGCCGCTGCTGCAGAAGCAGTTTCCCGAGATCGTCGACTTCTACCTGCCGCCCGAAGCCTGCAGCTACCGGATGGCCGTCATCTCGATGAAGAAGGCCTACGCCGGCCACGCCAAGCGGCTGATGTTCGGGCTGTGGAGCGTGCTGCGCCAGTTCATGTACACGAAGTTCATCGTGGTGGTCGACGAGGACATCGACATCCGCGACTGGAACGAAGTGATCTGGGCCATCACCACGCGGATGGATCCGGTGCGCGACACCACGCTGGTCGACCACACCCCCATCGACTACCTCGACTTCGCATCGCCCACCAGCGGCCTCGGCGGCAAGATGGGCCTGGACGCGACCTCGAAATGGCCGGGCGAGACGAGCCGGGAATGGGGTCGTCCGATCACGATGGCGGGCGCGCTGGCCAAGGACGTGGAGGCGAAGATCGCTGCGGTCTTTGCCGAGGTGATGTCGGGTCGGGCCGGCTGACGCTATCAGGACGCGCGAACCGTTCGTCGCTATTTCCTTGCGGGACCCTGCCGCGAGGACTATCTTTGAACTGCCTCTTCGAGGCACTCCCCTCTGCGCAATCGCTGCGCAATCGGAGCCCCGGGCGTTCTGCTCCGGAGCCCCACCGGACGACGTTCAAGTCGTCCAGGAAGCCCCGATCACCCTCAAGTGATCGGGGCTTCGTCATGTGCGGACTCGTCAGCGGCGGTCGGCGATCGCCGCCAGCACTTCGTGCAGTACCTCGTGCATTCGAAGGGCGCCTGCGCCCGATGGCAACCACTGCAGCAGCGGCGAGTCGGCGGGATACGCCTGGCCCATCGGGGCGGGGGTGATGCGTATCGCGGTGGAGGCGGGCGCTGCGGCGGCCACTGCACGGAACTCGCGTAGTCCGCGCGGCATGTGCAGGCCGTGCGTGACGAGGATGACCTCGCGTATGCCCGCGGACTGCAGCAGCGCCAGCGTGTTCACGGCGTTCTCGTGCGTGTCGCGCGAGGTGCTTTCCGTCCAGCGTAGCGGGGCGCCGAACTCGGCCTGTGCGATCTCGGCCATGCGCGTGGCTTCGGGCGGAATGGATGCATCCGTTGCCGCCCAGCCGCGACCGCCCGACGCCGCCACGGGAATGCCCGTCTGGCGACCCAGCCAGATGCCATAGCGCAGACGGGAGAGCGACGCGTTGCCGAGGTTGGCTGCGCCATATTCGGCCGCGAAGCCTTCCATGCCGCCGCCCAGCACGACGATGGCCAGCGGTTCGCCGCCCGCAGCGCGGGCCTTCAACTGCGCGCGCTGAGCCCCGTCCAGCGGCGCCGGCTCGTTCAGCCACGCGGATTCGACCCAGTGCGCGGCGACCAGGCAACTGCTCAACCAGACGCCGATGCAGCCGACCAGCACCAGCCAGTGCGCGGCGCGAGGTCGCCGGCGCGCGGCTCCGGCGCCCACGAGCGCGAGCGCGACGAAAGGCACGGGCGGCAGCACCAGCGCGGCCAGCACCGGCTTGAGGGCGCCCAGCCCGGAGGAGGTCAACCAGTCAGCGATCATGGCCTGCATTCTCGCGTGCCCTGGTGCGGCCGCCGACCGGCAGGACTCGGCAGGCCGCGTCCTTTGGAGACGCCTGTCGAACTGGGGGGGCGCGGCTCAGGGCATCACGGCGCGAGCCGTTCCCGCATCCACGTGTCGCCGCTCAACCGATAGCGCAGGCGATCATGCAGCCGCGACTTGCGGCCTTGCCAGAACTCCCAGGTGTCGGGCTTCAGCCGGAAGCCGCCCCAGTGCGGCGGCCGCGGCGGGTTCAGCAGGAACCGGGCTGCGTAGCGCGCCGCGTTGGCCACCAGCACGCCGCGCGACTCGATGACCTGGCTCTGCGGCGATGCCCACGCGCCGATGCGCGAATCGAGGGGACGCGAGGCGAAATAGGCATCGGATTCCGCGTCGGCCACGCGCTCGACCGTGCCCTCGATGCGCACCACGCGCTCGAGCTCGACCCAGTGGAACTGCAGCGCCGCGACCGGGTGCACGGCGAGTTCCCGGCCCTTGCGGCTGTCGTAGTTGGTGAACCAGACGATGCCGCGCGCATCGCAGCCCTTGATGAGCACGATGCGGGTGGACGGCCGGCCATCGGCCCCCACGGTCGCCAGCGTCATCGCGTTCGGCTCCGGCACTTTCGCGGCGAACGCCTCGTCCATCCACGTCTCGAACTGGCGCCGTGGATCGGCAGCCGCGGCCTCTTCTTCCAGGGCATCGCGCTCGTAGCTCTTGCGTTCGCCCGACAGATTCGAATGGTGATCCATGCGGCAAGTTTAGGGGAACGCCTTAGGTAAAGGTCCCACTGGAAGAAAACGGGTTTGGCAACGATTCTTGGGGCACATAACTATTCATAGCGCGGCGGCCTCAGGAAGACGCCGCGCAGGCGCCCATGAAAAATGAACCGGCCGTCGTCGTGCTGGCTGCAGGCGCAGGGAGCCGATATCACGGGACGCGTCACAAGCTCAGTGAAAAACTGGGCGGCGACAGCGTGCTCGTGCGCACCTTGCGCAATGCCATCGCCTCCGAAATGTCGGTTGTCCTCGTCATTTCCGAGGCACTGATCGCCGAGGCGAGGGGGCTGGTCGCGCCTGCGGACATGGTCGTCGTCGATGCCCGCTCACAAACGGGGTGGGGTATGGGCGACTCGATCGCCGCCGGCGTCTCGATCCATGCGAGCGCGGGCGGCTGGCTGGTGTTGCCGGGCGACATGCCGTTGGTGCGTGCCAGCAGCCTGCGGGCCGTCGCCGCGGCGCTGGACCAGCAACCGATCGCGTTCGCGCAGCACCACGGCCGGCGCGGCCATCCGGTGGGCTTCGGTGCCGAGCTGTTCTCCGAACTGGTGATGCTCAAGGGCGACGAAGGCGCGCGCCGCCTGCTGGCGCGCTACCCCACCGCGGCGGTGGAACTGGACGATCCGGGCGTATTGTTCGACATCGACACGGTGGACGACCTGGCCGTCGCGCAGCGCCACCTCGACGGCTCGTCGACGATCGCCATCTGAAGCGCTTGCCAGGCCTCGCGTCCGCGCCCCGGAAGGCGCAAACTGACGCTCGCAGGCGCACGGGTTGCCGCCGCGTCTGTTCGTCGCCTTGAAGACAAAGTTCGTAACTCCCCGATCGCCACGCTGGTTTGACGATGTAACGGAGTTACCAGATAATCAAACCATGAGTTACACCGCCACGCCTTCGTCGCCGCCGCCCCTGAACGCGACCGTCGCCGCCGTCACCGACCGCATCCGCCGCCGCAGCGCGGACACCCGCGCCGACTACCTCGGCCACGTCGATGCCCTGCGCACGCGGGCCCGCGGCGCCGAGCGCCTGGGCTGCGCCAACGTCGCCCACGCCTTCGCGGGCATGCCGGCCAACGACAAGCTACGCGTCGTGGCCGAGCGCGCGCCGCACATCGGCATCGTCACGGCCTACAACGACATGCTGTCGGCCCACCAGCCGTACGAGGGCTATCCCGAGCAGATCCGCCGCGACGCGGCCGCCCTCGGCGCCACGGTGCAGGTGGCCGGCGGCGTGCCGGCGATGTGCGACGGCGTCACGCAGGGCGCGCCCGGCATGGAGCTGTCGCTGTTCTCGCGCGACACCATCGCCATGTCCACCGCCATCGCGCTGTCGCACGACGTGTTCGACGCAGTGCTGGCGCTGGGCATCTGCGACAAGATCGTGCCGGGCCTGCTGATCGGCGCGCTGCAGTTCGGCCACCTGCCGTGCGTGTTCGTGCCGGCCGGGCCGATGTCCACCGGGCTGTCGAACAAGGAAAAGTCCAAGGTGCGCGAGAAGGCGGCGCAGGGCCTCGTCGGCCGCGCCGAGCTGCTGGAGGCCGAAAGCAAGGCCTATCACGGCCCGGGCACCTGCACGTTCTACGGCACCGCCAACTCCAACCAGATGCTGCTCGAGGCGATGGGCCTGCACGTGCCGGGCGCGGCGTTCGTGCACCCGCACGACGGCCTGCGCGCGGCGCTCACGCGCGAGGCCGTCAGCACCGTGCTGTCGCTCACCCGCGAGCGCCGCAACGTGCCGATCGGCGTGCAGGTGGACGAGCGCTGCATCGTCAACGCGATGATCGCGCTGCTGGCCACCGGCGGCTCCACCAACCACCTCATCCACTGGGTAGCCGTGGCACGTGCCGCGGGCATCCTGATCGACTGGTCGGACTTCGCCGAGCTGTCCACCGTGATCCCGCTGCTGAGCCGCGTGTATCCGAACGGCAGCGCCGACGTTAACCAGTTCCAGGCCGCGGGCGGCCCCGGCTTCGTGCTGCGCGAGTTGCTCGGAGCGGGCCTGCTGCACGGCGACGTCGACACGGTCGCTGAACGCGGCATGGCGGCCTACGGCGAGGTGCCGTCGCTGCAGGACGGCCGCGTGCGCTGGACGCCGCTGCCCGACGCGCCCATCGACGACACCGTGGTGCGCACCGCCGCCGAGCCCTTCGGCGCCACCGGTGGCCTGAAGCTGCTGGAGGGCAACCTCGGGCGCTCGGTGATCAAGGTCTCGGCCGTGCCGGCCGACAAGCACGTCATCGAGGCGCCGGCCCAGGTGTTCGACGCCCAGGAAGACCTGCTCAAGGCGTTCCAGGCCGGCACGCTGGAGAAGGACTTCATCGCCGTCGTGCGCTGGCAGGGCCCGCGCGCCAACGGCATGCCCGAGCTGCACAAGCTCACGCCGCCGCTGGCGGTGCTGCAGGGCCGCGGCTTCAAGGTGGCGCTGGTCACCGACGGACGCATGAGCGGCGCGTCGGGCAACGTCCCGGCGGCGATCCACGTGAGCCCCGAGGCGCTGGGCGGCGGCCCGCTGGCCAAGGTGCGCGACGGTGACATCATCCGCCTCGACGCCGTGGCCGGCACGTTGCAGGTGCTGGTGCCCGAGGCCGAATGGGCCGCGCGTCCGGTGGCCGAGCGCTCGCAGCAGCTCGCCGAGGCGCACGGCGCGGGCTTTGGCCGCAACCTGTTCGCCGGCATGCGGCGCAACGTCAGCACCGCCGAAGAAGGCGCTTGCACTTGGCTTTGATGGAGCTCCCATGAAAACGCAGAGACACCCCCTGAATCCGATCGAACTCGCCTCCTACGGCCCCGTGATCCCGGTCATCGTCATCGACCGCCTCGAGGACGCCGTCCCGATGGCCAAGGCCCTGGTGGCCGGCGGCGTGCGCGTGCTGGAAGTGACCTTGCGCACGGCGGCCGGCCTGCCGGCCATCGCGGCCATCGCGCGCGACGTGCCCGAGGCCATCGTCGGAGCCGGCACTGTGCGCAGCGCAGCAGACGTGCACGCGGCGCACGATGCGGGCGCCCGCTTCATCGTCAGCCCGGGCTACACGCGCGTGGTCGGTGACGCCTGCAAGTCGCTGGGCATCGCGCTGCTGCCGGGTGTGTCCACCGGCAGCGAGATCATGATGGCGGCCGACGACGGCTTCACCTTCCTGAAGCTGTTCCCGGCCACGGCCGTGGGCGGCATCCCGCTGCTGAAGGCGTTCTCCGGCCCGTTCGCCGACGTCGCGTTCTGCCCCACCGGCGGCGTGACCGTGGAGACCGCGCCGCAATTCCTGGCGCTGCCCAACGTGAAGGTGGTGGGCGGTTCGTGGCTGACGCCGGCCGACGCGATGAAGAGCGGCGACTGGGCGCGCATCACCGAGCTCGCCAAACAGGCGTCGGCGATCCGGGCCTGAGCCGCTACTTGGGCGCGGCGTCGCGGCGTCGTGTCTCCGCTGCCTGCATCGCCTGCGCGAGCGCGTCGGCTTCGGGTTGGCGCCGTGTCGTGGCATCGGCCTCGAGCCCGAGTACGACGCCGGTGCGATCCTCGGCCGAGCGGTTCTGGCTCAGCTTGAACTTGCCCTCGACGCGCGTCACCTCGATCTCGATGCCGACGATCGCCTTGAGCATCGCGTCGAGGTAGTCGGGCGGCGCATCGGCCACGTGCCACGGCGCGGCGCGGCCGCCCTCGTGGCGCTCGGTCAGGCGCGTGACGAAGGCGCGCAGCCATTCGGGATCCTGGATCGCACGCAGCGTGCCGTGCGCCTGCACCATCGCGTAGTTCCAGGTGGGCACCGCCTTGCCGTGTTGGAACTTGCTCGGGTACCAGTTGGGCGAGACGTAGGCCTGCGGACCCTGGAACACCAGCAGCACCGGCTGGCCGTCGGCCTCGCGCCAGAGCGCGTTGGCGCGCGCGACGTGCCCGGTGATGCGCCAGCCCGCGTCGGTGCGCTCCACCTGCAGCGGCAGGATGTCGGCGGCCAGCTCGCCGCCGCCGCGGATCAGCGTGGCCAGCGGGTTGGCCGTCATCAGCGCCAGCAGCGCGTCGGCGTCCTGTTCGACGAAGTGGGCTGGCTGGTACATCGCGACTCCTGTCAGGCGGGGACGGTGTAGTTGAGCGCGAGCCGGCCGCCGTCCACGTAGACGACCTCGCCGGTGACGTAGCTGGAGGCGTCGCTGAGCAGGAAGCCGACGACATCGGCGATCTCCTCGGGCTCGCCCAGGCGCTTCATGGGCGTGCGGCCCAGGATGCGCTGGCGCGCGGCCTCGCTGGTGAGCACGGCATCGCGCGCCAGGTCGGTGGCGATCGTGCCGGGGGCGACGGCGTTGACGCGCACGCCGTGGTCGACCAGGCCCAGCGCCATGGCGCGCGTGAGCTGGTTGATGCCCCCTTTGCTCGCGTTGTAGCTGGCGATGGTGGCGATGGCCATGAGGCCGTTGACCGAGGACATGTTGACGATGGCGCCGCGTTTGCGCGCCACCATGTGCCGCGCGATGGCCTGGCCCACCAGGAACGCGCCCTTGAGGTTGACGTTGATCACCGCGTCCCAGTCTTCCTCGGTGACGTCGAGGAACTCGGCGGCGCGGAAGATGCCGGCGTTGTTGACGAGCCCGTCGATGCGGCCGAACTCGCGGATCGTGGTGGCGGTGGCGGCGTCGACGGCGGCCTTGGACGACACGTCGCAGGTCATGAAGCAGGCGTCCTGGCCGGCGGCGCGCAGTTCGGCTGCCAACGCGCTGCCGGGGCCCTCGGCGACGTCCCACAGCGCCACGCGCGCGCCATCGCGCGCGAGCCGGCGCGCGCAGGCCGCGCCGATGCCGTTGGCGGCGCCGGTGATCACGACGACACGGCCCTCGAGGCCGTAGGAAATGGTGCTGCTCATGGAGGGTTCTCTGGAGTCGGACGATGGTTGGCGCCGAGGCGCGAGGCGTCCGCCACTATACGGCTCGCGCCGAGCCGTGCCACGCGCCGAAGGCCCGGATTCAGGCCGCCGCGGACGCGCGCGTCGGCCGGTCCAGCCACGCGATCAGCCCGGCCGCGTTGAGGGCCGCGTCGTCGCGCAGCAGCTCGGCGATGCGCTCGTCGGGCAGTGCGACGCCGAACGTGCGCGCGCCGTCGCCGTAGAGCCGCATCAGCGCGGCGGTGAGCGCGGCGAGGCGGTCGGGCGAGTCGCGGTGCGCGAGGGCGGCGGCGACGGTCGCGGCCAGCATGGCCTCCAGGCGCGCGGCGCAGCCGGCCACGTCCGTGACGACGCTGTAGTGGGTGAGGAACATCTGCCGCGGCTCCGCCGCCAACAGGCGCGCGAACGACGCCCGCATCGCCTCGGGATCGAACTGCACCGGCGTGGTGGTGGGGAAGATGAAGGCGCGGCCGCCGACGTTGAACTCCGGATAGGCCATGCCGAAGTTGTCGCCGGTGAACCAGCCGGCGCTGCGCGCGTCCCAGACGCAGTGGTGGTGCAGGGCGTGGCCCGGCGTGTGCGCGAAGACGAGCGGCCGGCCTGCCAGGTGCAGCGTCTCGCCGTCGCTGGTGACGTGCACGCGCCGCGCGTCCACGGGCACGAGCTCGCCGTACGCGCGCGCCATCTGCTCGGCGCCGTAGACGCCCAGCGCGCCTTGCCACAGCGCCGCGGGATCAATCATGTGGCGGGCGCCGCGTGGATGCACGGCGAGGCGCGCATCCGGCAGCGCCTGCATCAGCTGGCCGACGCCGCCCGCGTGATCCAGGTGCACGTGCGTGGCGATGACCCAGGCGACGTCCGATCGGGCCAGCCCGAGGGCGGCCAGCGAGGCCAGCAGGCGCGGCACGGCGAAGGCGGTGCCGGTGTCGATGAAGGCAGCGCGACCGCCCTCCGCCACCAGGTAGGCGGCATCGAAGCGGTCACGATGGAAGCCGGTGTCGATGGCCCAGAGGCCATCTCCCAGCGGCTCGAGAAAGGTCGGAAGCGCGGCGGCCATCCGACGGCCTCGGCCTTACGAGGCGGCGCCCAGGGCGATGTACAGGCGGGCCACTTCGGGTGCGCCGTCGGTGCCCTGCACGCTGCGCAGCGCCTTGATGGCGGCGGCCTTGGCCTTGCCCGACTGCAGCAGGGCCACGCCCAGGCGCAGCTTGGCGTCTTCCGGATGCTTCAGCGTGTCCTTGGCGATGCCTTGCTGGATCAGCTCGATGCCTTCGTCGTACTTGCCCATGGACGCGTACTCGGCGCCGATCGCGACGAGGTCGTCGCCGGTCTTGCTCACCTTGGCGTCGGAGGTGCGCTTGATCAGCGAGGCGGCCGCATCGGCGACGCTCTTGTTGACCAGGTCGCGCAGGCGCTGCTGGCGCGAGGCCTCGGCGCCGGTGCCGAGCACGCCGGCGGCGTAGCCCTTGTCGACGACGGCCTTGGCTTCGGCGGGCAACTGGGCCTGCAGCAGGAGCTGGGCCATTTCCATGAAGTCGGCGGAGGCCGTCAGGTTGCCCGAGGACAGGCGCAGGCGCAGCAGATCCAGAGAGAAGCGCGGCGAGAAGCCCGACTTGCCCGGCAGGTCCGACAGGTAGATGCCGGCGTACTGCTTGTTGGCCGCGTAGTAGGTGACCAGCTTTTCCTTGACCACCATGTCGCCGGCCTTGTTGCCGGTGTGGCGATAGGCGTCGGCCAGCCGCAGCAGGTCGTCTTCGTCTGGGCGGCGGCCGCTCGATTCGGCGGCCTGGATCTTGGCGGCGTTGTCGCGCGCGATCTGGCCGTAGTCGCCGCTCGAGCCCTGGACGTAGTCCTGGATCTGGCGCAGCGTGCCGCTGTTGTCGCCGGCGGCCTTGGCCTTCTCGATCCACTTGAGCGCCTGGGCGTTGTTGTGCTGCTGGGCGTAGACCCCGGCGATGGTCTCGGCGAGCGGGCCGGCGTCGCTGGCAGGCACCTTGCCGGTGGCGAATGCGGCCTCGAGCTGCTGGACCGCCGCGCCGTTGTCGCCCATGCGCTGGTACGCCGCGCCGCGGATGCGCGCGAGCATGTACGTGTCATCGGGGCCTGCACCGGTGACGCCATTGAGCTTGGCCAGGGCTTCCTTGGCCTTGCCGGCATGCACGAGCTCGCTGGCTTCCTTGAGCGGCTTCGCGACGGCGGCGGACACGGCGTGGGCGGCCGGGACTTGCAGCAGGCCGGCGGCCAGCAGCATGGCAGCCAGGAGACGGGTGGTCTTCATGGAGTTTGCAAACCTGTAAGTGACACTCTGAATGGGAGAAGGCGCACTGCTCGCAGTGCGCCTTCGTAGGGGACGTCGTCGTCTGATCAGTGCGTGAACTGTTCGTTCCCGACGATGCCGATCTTGGTGACGCCGAGGCGCTGGGCCTCTGCCATCACTTCGGCCACGTACTTGTACGGGGCCAGCTTGTTCGGCAGCAGATGGACCTCGGGCTGGTCAGGCATCTGCGTCAGACGGTAGAGATGGGTCTCCAGGTCCGCGCGATCCTTGATCATCTCGTTGTTCCAGCCGATCTGACCGTCGAAGTCGACCACGATTTCAACGACGACCGGAGGCACCACGTTCGGGTGCAGCGGGTCGGGGATCGGCATGTTCAGCTTCACCGCGTGCGTCTGGATCGGGATCGTGATGATCAGCATGATCAGCAGCACCAACATCACGTCGATCAACGGCGTGGTGTTGATGTCGACCATCACTTCGCCGTCTTCGCTGGAGCCAGCACTCATTGCCATGTTCTCGGCTCCTTATTGGTTCGGCGGCGGTTCGGTGATGAAACCGACCTTCGCGATACCCGCGCGCTGGCAAGCAAACACCACGCGACCGATGGACTCATACCGGGCGCCTTGGTCGCCGCGGATGTGCACTTCGGGTTGCGGCTTGAGCTTGGCCTTCTCGGTGAGCTTCTCGACGAGCTCATCGATGTCGCGGATCTGATGCGTGTTCCAGTAGACGTCGCCGTCCTTGCTCACTGCGAGCAGGACGTTCTCGGGCTTCGTCACCGTCACGACGTTGCGTTCCTTGGGCAGCTCCAGCGTGATCGACTGGGTCACGACCGGGATCGTGATCAGGAAGATGATCAGCAGGACCAGCATCACGTCCACGAGGGGCGTGGTGTTGATGGTCGAGTTGACTTCTTCCTCGTCGCTGCTGTCGCTTCCGACATTCATCGCCATGAGGATTCCTTCGCGTTACAGGCGTTCAACAAAAACGCGAGTTCAGCGCTTGCCGGCCAGCAGGACGTTGTGCAGGTCGCCGGAGAAGGCGCGAACCTTTTCCATCACCGACTTGTTGCGGCGGACGAGCCAGTTGTAGCCCATGACGGCCGGAACGGCGACGGCCAGGCCGATGGCGGTCATGATCAGCGCTTCGCCGACGGGGCCCGCGACCTTGTCGATGGAGGCCTGGCCGGCGATGCCGATCTGCGTCAGGGCGCCGTAGATACCCCACACCGTGCCGAACAGGCCGACGAACGGAGCGGTGGAGCCGACGGTGGCCAGGAACGCCAGGCCGTCCGACAGGCGGCTCTGGATGTTTTCCACGGCGCGCGCGACGCTCATCGAGATCCAGGTGTGGCGGTCGATCTGTTCGACCAGCGTGCCTTCGTGGTGCTCGCTGGACTTCAGGCCGGATTCGGCGATGTAGCGGAAGGCCGAGCCTTCGTCCAGCGTGTTGGCGCCGGCCTTGATGGAGCCCGCGGTCCAGAAGCCGTCGCTGACGCCGTTGGCGCTTTGGAACATCTTGCGCTGTTCCCAGTACTTCGTGAAGATGATGTACCAGCTGCCCATCGACATGATCAGCATGATCACGAGGTTGAACTTGGCGATCCAGCCGCCGTCGCGCCACAGCGCGCCCAGGCCGTACGGGTTTTCGATCGTTTCCTTGCCGACGACCGCCGGGGCGATCGGGGCGGCGCTGGTGTCGACGGCGGCGGGAGCCGGCGTCGCCGAAGCGTCGGAGCCGGCAGCGGCGGGGGCCGTTGCTTCCGGAGCCGATGCCTGGGCCAGAGCGGTGGTCGGGGCGGCGGCGATGGTCGCCAGCGCGAGGAGCGCGGCCGCAAAGGGAGTGCGCATCGAGTTCAGAAAGGACATGTTTCCTCCGGAGGAATGAGACCGGCCTGCATGTCGATCATGGCCGGGTATCACAGAAAAAAAGGGGTTGGAAAGCGGGCCGTATGGCTCAGCCGTCAATCGATCTGCTTCCAGGTGTACAGGACTTCGACCTGGGTACCGATGGGATGTCCCTCGGCGTCTGTCCCGACCTTGATCGGGCAGGATGCCAATGCCGACTTGGCTGCATTGTCCAGTAGCCGGTGTTCGCGGGTGGGGCCCGACGAACCGACCACTTCCGCGGCGGTGACCTTGCCGCTGGCATCCACCGTGAAGCGGATGCGCGAGACGCCCGCGGCACCAGCGCGCAGCGCGGCCGGCGGGTACTCGGGACGGCAGCCCGGATCGTTCGCGTTGATGACGGCGGCACGGGCAACTGGGCCTGGTCCGGGCGCCGCGGCGGGGGCGGCGGTGGCCTCCACGTGGCGTTCGACGGCGGGCGGCGGCGGCACGGTGGTGGCGGCGACCGTCGGGGCCGGCGGCGGCGGCGGCACGTCGACCGGCGGCGGCGGCACGTAGACCGGCGGCGGCGGCAGGTTCTTGGGCGGCGGCGGCAGATCCTTGGGCGGCGGCGGAGGCGGCGGAGGCGGGGCTTCCACCACCTTCGTCTCGGTGACCATCACCTTGTCCACTACCTTCTTTGCCAGGCCCGAGACCAGGGCATAGGCCAGCAGAAAGTGCATGACGACGACGATGATCAACCCGGTCGGGTGCTTCCCCGGATTGCGCTGCGATTCAGCAAAATTCACTCGAAATACCTCCAGACGACCCAGGTGGGCGCTGCATCTTTTCCTGCGCACCGCAGCGCGGCTGCGCTGCGAAGTCGAGGACTATAGCGCGATCCCGTTCTCCGACGTTTGCGGGTTTCCCTTAATTTTCGACGCCTCAAATGCGTTTCAACCGCAGTGGATTTTGTCTTGATGCCGATTGGTAGTTGCTTGTGACAGGCAATGCACAAGAACGACCGTTCGTTTATCTACCAGGGAAAGGATGTACGGAATCGCAAACTTCATGCCAGAGTGCACGTCAGTCCCCTAGGCAAGCCGTGTTCCGGACGTAGTCAGACTACTTTCCTGGCGCGAGGGGGCGTCGCGCCCCGTTTCGCAGTATCGGCGAGTCAATCACCCCTCCGGGGGATTGTCGCCAGCAAGCGGCTCGCGGCGTCATTCGTTCAGGTTCCCGACGCCCTCCCGACGGGGCGCCCCGCACCACGCGGGTGCGAGACGGGAGCCGCTTCAGGTGCAGGTGCGGATCACGTCGTCGTTGACGCCGATCCGCTGGAGCGGCGTCGTGGCGTGGAGGTTCCGCAAGGCGCGTCCTGGTTGGAGCCGGGCGCGCATGCGCAGCCACCGGATCGCCACGCGAAACGGGCCTCGATGCGGACGCCCGCGGGCACGCGCGGCGCGCGACGCACGCTCGCGCGCGGGAAGGAGTCAGCGAAAGCCATTGGAAGGCATTCCATGGCTGTCCACTGCATGTGGAGGTTAGGGTGTGCCGGCTAGCGGGGGCGAGGCGGATGCTTGCTGCATCCGCACATGAATCGGGGCTCGGAATTTCCCGTAAATGCAAGCCAGGGACTTGTGCTTGTCACGCTCGAACGCATAGACTGATTTGATTGGCTGAACGCCGTTCAGCCGGCTGAACAAGGGGCTCACGACGCCCTGCAAGACACGCCAGGAGACAGCCCATGGACACTGCCTTCGACAAGCCCGCCGCCGCGCGGGCGCCGGCCGACTCGCTGGTGCCCGCGGTGTCGCGCGCGGTGATGCTGCTGGAACGCCTCGCGCGCGCGCCAGCCGATGTCGTCGAGCCTGCTGGCCGCGGAGCTCGCGTTGCCGCGCAGCAGCGTGCACGGGCTGTGCAACACCCTGCTGCACCACGGCCTGCTGCGGCGCCAGGGCGACGGCGGCTTCCTGATCGGCTCGGGCGTGATGAACCTGGCGCAGGCCTTCGTGGCCGACACCAACGTCACCCATGAGTTCGGCGCGATGTGGCGCGACATCGGGCAGTCGCCGGACGAGGCCGTCGTGCTGTCGGTGCTGGACGGCGCCGACTGCGTCTACGTGGCCGTGCGCAACAGCCTGCGCCCGCTGGGGCTCGCGTTCAACGTGGGCATGCGCCTGCCCGCGCACCTGGCCGGCAGCGGCAAGGCGATGCTCGCCTGGCTGCCGGGCGCCACGTTGCGGGCGCTGCTGCCCGAGGGCCCGCTGGCGCGCGTGACCGACCACGGCGCGCGCGCCACGGATCAGCTGGACGCGGAGCTGGCGCGCATCCGCGAGCGCGGCTACAGCGTCGACGACGAGAGCGTGCGCCAGGGCGTGCTGTCGTTCGGCGCGCCGGTGTTCGACGCCGCCGGCGCGGTCGTCGCCGGCATCGGCATGTGCATCAACAAGGCGCAGCTGGCGCGCGACGGCTCGGACACGCACCACGAGGCGGTGATGCGCGTGGCCCGCACCCTGTCGGCTCGCCTGGGCGCGCGCTGACGCCCGCGGCGCCGGCTTCGCGAGGAGACCCCCATGGACAAGCAAGGCACCCCGCCGGCGACCCGTCCGGCCGACGAACCGGCGCTGGACTACCGTTCCGCGTTCGAGTTCGCCCCCGTGGCCGTGGCGCTGTCGCGCGACCGCCGCATCGTGGACTGCAACCTGCGCATGCTCGCGATGTTCGGCGCCCAGCGCGACGATCTCGTGGGCCAGTCCTTCGAGCGCCTCTACCCCACGCGGGCCGAGTTCGATCGCACCGGCCTGCGCATCCTGGCCGAGCTTCGCTTGGCGGGCGACGGCGAGTATTCGGACGAGCGCGTGATGCGCCGGATCGCCGACGGGCGCCTGTTCTGGTGCCATGTGTCCGGCCACGCCTTCGATCGCGCGAACCCGCACGCGGCGTGCATCTGGTCGTTCGAGGACATCTCGCGCAGCCGCCACGACTGCGTGGCCCTGACCCCGCGCGAGCGCGAGATCGGCGCGCTGCTGGTGGAAGGACTCACCAGCAAGCTCACCGCCAAGCGGCTGGGCCTGAGCCCGCGCACGGTGGAGATCTACCGCAGCCGGCTGATGCGCAAGCACGGCGTGGACACCGCCACGGGCCTGGTGCGCAAGCTGATGAACGACGGCCAGCTGGGCGCCGGGCGCTAGTGTTCCATTGATGCGTTTTCCAGCGCCGTCGGGCCCCCGGCCGCGCCGCGCTCGCGCGCCGACAGCGCCATGCAGGCCGCGCCGCCCAGCATGATCAGGCTGATGCCCGCCAGCGCCCAGGCGTCGGGCACGTGGGCGAAGACCAGCCAGCCCAGCAGCGTGCTCACCGCGATCTGCGCGAACAGCAGCGGCGTGAGCGTGGCGACGCCGGCCTTGGCGTAGCCGACGATCAGCATCCAGTGGCCGGCGGTGCTGAGCACGCACACCAGGCCCAGCAGCGCCCAGGTCGTCCAGGAGCCCAGGGGCGTCCAGAAGAAGGGCAGGGCGATGGTGGCCAGCACCGCGCCGGTGCAGCCCGTGTAGAACTGCATCGTGCCGACGTCGTCGAGCCGGGCGAGGCGGCTGGTGACCAGGTGGAAGCCGGTGTTGAGCGCGAGCGTGACCAGCGGCATCAGCAGCGCCGGCGACAGCAGGCTGCCGCCGGGGCGCACCACCAGCAGCGCGCCGGCGAACGTGGCGACTATGAGCAGCCAGCGGGCGCGCGACACGCGTTCGGCGAACGACAGCGCCGAGATGAGCGTCATCAGCAGCGGCGTGAGCATGATGATGGCGGTGAGCTCGCCCACAGGCATGTAGCGCAGGCTGAGGAACGAGCACACGCTGGTGGACATGATCAGCACGCCGCGCAGCACGTGCAGCCCCGGATGTCGCGTGCGGAGCAGCGCGCGGCCCTGCCGCGGGAGCTGGGTCAGCGCGGTGACGCCGGCCTGTGTCATGTAGCGGAACCACACCAGCATCATCACCGGTATCGCGCTGATCACCTTGGAGGTGGCGTCCAGCCCCGCGAAGCAGCTGACCGCGGCGAGGACGAACAGCGCGCCCATCAGGGCCGCGTCGGCGGTGGGACGGGCGGCGGAGGATGCGGGCAGGCGCAAGGCGTGTGTCGGGTTCATGCGGATGACGGAAGACCAGACCCAAAGACTAGGCCCAAGACATCATGTCGTCTACGATGCAAGATCAATGGACTTCATGTCGAAAGGCAATGATGAACCCGCTCCTCGCTGAAGCAGGCGCCGCGCTCGGCGAGCTCGACGTGAAGTGGCTGCGCCTGTTCGAGCAGATCTACGCCACCCGCAGCGTCACGCGTTCCGCCGAGGTGCTGGGACAGAGCCAGCCCACCGTGAGCATCTGGCTGGGCAAGCTGCGCGACCGCCTAGGCGACGTGCTGTTCGTGCGCACCGCCGACGGCATGCTGCCCACCCCGCGTGCCCAGGCGCTCATCGCGCCGGTGCGCGAGGCCCTGCGCGCGCTGGCCGAGATCGCCACGCCGCAGTCCCCATTCGACCCGGCCACCAGCACGCGGCCGTGGCGCATCTGCATGACCGACGCGAGCCACGCCACGCTGCTCCCGCGCCTGTTGGAACGCTTGCGTGCGCAGGCGAAGTGCGCGCCCGTCATCGCGGTGCGCATCGACGACCAGACCGGCGCCGCGCTGCAGTCCGGTGCGGCCGACATCGCGGTGGGCTACATCCCGGGCCTGGACACCGGCTTCTATCAGCAGGCGCTGTTCACGCAGGACTGGATCTGCCTGGCCGGCCCCACCAACACGCGCATCGGCGCCACGCTCACCCTGCGCGGCTACCGCGAGGCCGAGCACGTGGCCACCGCGGCCGGCACCGGCGCGGCCGACCTCGAGGCGGCGCTGGCGCGGGCGCGCGTGGAGCGGCGCGTGATGCTGTCGCTGCCGGGCTTCCTGGGCCTGGCCGCCATCGTCTCGGCGTCCGACCTCGTGGCCACGCTGCCGCGCCAGATCGGCGAGCTGCTCGCGCGCAACGCGGGCCTGCGCGTGCTCGCGTGCCCGTTCCGCGTGCCGCCGTTCACGGTCAAGCAGCACTGGCATGCGCGCTTCCACCAGGATCCCGCGAACCGCTGGCTGCGCGAGCAGGTGGCCGGGTTGCTGATGGTCAGATGACTTCCCGCAGGACCTTCACCACGTCCTGCAGCGCCGGCAGCAACTGGGTCAAGACGGTGTCCTCCGGATAGCGCTGCATCTGGAAGGTCATGCTGATGGCGCCCACGCACTGGCCGTGGCGGTCGAACAGCGCGGCCGCGATGCCGCCCAGGCCCACGTCGATGTACTGGTTGACGAAGGAGTAGCCGGCGCGCGCGGTGGCGTCGACCGTGCCGCGGAACGCGCCCAGGTCGGTGATGGTGTTGGCGGTGAAGCGGCTGAAGTCGTGCGCGGCGATCCAGGCGTCGAGCCTGGCGCGCGGGAACGTGGACAGGATCGCGAAGCCGGGCGAGACCACGTGCGCCGGCGTGCGGGCACCCGGGTGGAAGCCGATGGACACCACGCGCGGCGAGTTGCTGCGCTCCAGGTAGACGATCTCGTGCCCGTCGAGCACACTGAGGTTGGCCGTCTCGCCGGTCTGCATCGACAGCCGCTGCAGGAACGGTCGCACGAGTCGCGGCAGCCGCGCGGCCTCCAGGTAGCTCTGGCCCAGCCGCAGGATGCTCGGTAGCAGCCAGTAGTGCTTGCCGTCGGTGTCGGCGTAACCGTAGTGCACCAGGCTGACCAGGTAGCGCCGCGCCGCGGTGCGGGTGAGCCGGGCCAGCGCGCCGGCCTCGGTGGCGGTCAGGCGTGGGTGGTCGTCGGAGAACTGCTCGATGACACGCAGGCCCTTGCCCAGGCCCTCGATGAGCAGGGAACGGTCGATGTCCTTGGCTCGGGTCATGGTGGTAACTACGGTGAAACCCTGGATACGATCGATTATCGATCAATTGCGATCGATAATCGATCGATGCCGGTGGATTGCCTCTGGGAAAAAAATTCGACGCTGCCTACATTTCGGTCACGGAGTTCGAGGAGCGCGACGACCCACCCGGATGGTGCGGCGGCGCGAACCGATGACATCGAGACAGAGGCGACAGGCACGAACCGGTCGCCCGACATCCACACCAATGGAGACAAGCATGACCCCCCAGGATCTGGATCACAGCAGGCAACAGACCCGCAAGGCCACGGCCAGCGGCTGGATCGGCTCGGCCCTCGAGTACTACGACTTCTTCATCTACGCCACCGCGGCGTCGCTGATCTTCCCGCAGATCTTCTTCCCCAAGGGCAACGCCACCGCCGCCATCGTCGCGTCGCTGGCTACCTACGGGGTGGGGTATGTAGCGCGGCCGATCGGCGCGTTCTTCCTGGGCCACCTGGGCGACACCCATGGCCGCAAGCGCGTGCTGCTGATCTGCATGTTCGTGATGGGCTTCTCCACCATCGCCGTGGGCCTGCTGCCCACCTACGACCAGGTGGGCCTGCTGGCGCCAGTGCTGCTGGTGATCCTGCGCCTGATCCAGGGCTTCGCGGTGGCCGGCGAGATCTCGGGCGCCAGCTCCATGATCCTGGAGCACGCGCCGTTCGGCCGGCGCGGCTTCTTCGCCAGCTTCACGCTGCAGGGCGTGCAGGCCGGCCAGATCCTGGCGGCCGCCGTGTTCCTGCCGCTGGCGCACTACATGCCCGAGGGCCAGTTCAACGCCTGGGGCTGGCGCGTGCCGTTCATCCTCAGCTTCGCGGTGATCGCCGTGGCCTTCGTCATCCGGCGCGAGGTGGAGGAGACCCCCGCGTTCGCCGCCGAGGCCAAGCGCGGCCAGGTTCCCCGCGCGCCGGTCATCGAGGCGGTCAAGTACCACTGGGCCGACATGCTGCGCGTGATCTGCTGCTCGCTGATGAACGTGATCGCGGTCGTGGCCACGGTGTTCGGCGCGGCCTACGCGGTGCAGCCAGCCTACGGCATCGGCTTCTCGAAGTCGGTCTACCTGTGGATCCCGGTGCTGGGCAACATCATCGCGGTGCTGGTGATCCCGTTCGTGGGCAACCTCTCCGACAAGATCGGCCGCCGCCCGCCCATCATGTTCGGCGCGATCGGCGCGGGGCTGCTGTCGTTCGGCTACCTGTACGCGATCAGCATCCACAGCGTGCCGCTGGCCATCGCGATGTCGTTGCTGATGTGGGGCGTCGTCTACCAGGGCTACAACGCGGTGTTCCCGAGCTTCTACCCGGAGTTGTTCCCCACCCGCGCGCGCGTGTCCGCGATGGCCATCGCGCAGAACGTGGGCACGATGCTGACGGCGATGCTGCCGGCGGTGTTCGCGGCGGTCGCTCCCCCCGGATCGACCAACATCCCGTTGACCATCGGCGGCCTGACGCTGGTCACCACGCTGATCGCCGCGATCGCGGCCTGGAGCGCCCGCGAGACCTACCGCATGCCGCTCAAGGATCTCGGCGAACGCGGCGCGGCCCCCACCCCCAAGGGCGAATACGACCAGCAGCGCGAGGTGGTGATCTCCCAGTCGCGCTGGCGCAAGGCGGCCTGAAGCCAAGAACCTGTGAACGAATCCGAGCGGTCGCGACGGCGCCACGCGGCGCCGCCGGCGGCCCCGCTTTACCTGGAGCTTCCCATGATCAGCGGCAAGACCACCCTCATCGCGCACATCGGCTTTCCCACGGAGAGCTTCAAGGCGCCGATGATCTACAACCCCTGGTTCGACAAGCACGGCATCGACGCCGCGGTCATCCCGATGGGCGTGAGGCCGGAGGACTACGCGACGAGCCTGAAGGCCATCTTCCGCATGTCCAACGTGCGCGCCGCGCTGGTGACGATGCCGCACAAGGTGGTCACCAATTCGCTGGTCGACGAGATCACGCCCACCGCGCGCATCGCGGGCGCGTCCAACGCGATCCTGCTGCGGCCCGACGGCACGCTGCTGGGCGACCAGTTCGACGGCGCCGGCTTCGTGCGCGGCGTGCAGCGCAAGGGCCTTGCGCTGGCCGGCAGGAGCGTGCTGGTGTCGGGCAACGGCGGCGTGGGCTCCGCGATCGCGGCGTCGCTCGCCGCGGCCGGCGTGGCGCGGATGGCGCTGTTCGACGGGTTCGAGGCGTCGTCGCGCGCGCTCGTCGACCGCCTGCGCCCGTACTACCCGAATCTCGAGATCAGCATCGGCTCCAACGACCCCGCGGGCTTCGACCTGATCGTCAACGCCACGCCGCTGGGCATGAAGGAGGGCGATCCGCTGCCGTTCGACATCGACCGCGTCGCGCCGTCCACCTTCGTCGGCGAGGTGGTGATGAAGGAGGCGATGACGCCGCTGCTGCGCGCGGCCCAGGCCAAGGGCTGCGCGTTCCAGCTGGGCACCGACATGCTGTTCGAGATGATCCCGGCCTACCTCGAGTTCTTCGGCTTCGGCACCGCCACGCCCGAGGAACTGCGCGAGGTCGCGACGTTGAAGTATTGAACGAGGACGTGCGAGGAGACAAGCCATGACGCAGATCGTGGCCCTGCACTGACCAGTTCCCGGACAAGGCGCCGCAGCGCGCCGGCAACCTTTCCCGAACCGCCCGCCCGCAGCCTCTCCGGCCCGGGCGAGGCCCACCACAACCATGAGAAGGAGACATCCGATGACCACCACGACCCTGTTCCGCTTGAACCCGCTGGCCGCCGCCATCATCTCGGCGGGCCTGCTGGGCGCCACGGGCGCGGCCCGCGCCGACCAGCTGAGCGACCTCGAGGCCGCCGTGAAGGCCCTGCAGGCCCAGGTGGAGGAGCTGAAGGCGCAACGGGCCGCGGATGCGCAGAAGGCGGCGGCCGCCGCGCCGGCGGCTCCGGCGGTGGTCGTCAATCCTGCGCCGGCCATCCCGGCCGCCACCGACATCGGCACCGCCGCGCAGCTGGTGCCCGTACCCCGCCTGCTGCAGCTGAAGACGCAAGGCGGCATGTTCATGGTCTATGGCGACATCGACCAATACGGCAACCACATGCGCAGCAGCAGCGGCGCCAAGATCAACGCGCTGCAGGACGGCGCGATCCTGCGCAGCCGGCTCGGCTTCACCGGCACCAAGGACTTCGGCTC
>FTKD01001339.1_pt5 | contig 32626 bp, 31 predicted proteins | sample 1658191 | NCBI WGS metagenome assembly FTKD01 (sample SAMEA3914808, study PRJEB12502) | metagenome | biome: forest; material: soil | place: Canada | collected 2011-08-03 | depth 0.3 m
GCGGTCAGCACCGTGCTGCGGTATTGCTCCGCTGCCACGACATAGGCGGCCTTTGCGGCACGCTCCTGGTGAAGCAGCGTGCCGCCCTGGAAAATGGGCGCGGTGATCGCTGCACCCAGATCCCAGAAACCCGTGCCGGCCTTGAACACCTGGCCGATCGCCAGTGCCGTGCTGCCGGCGTCTGCCGTCAACTGGATGTTCGGCAGCCGGTTCGCCGTGGCGATGCCGATCTGGGCACTGGCGACATGCAGGTTGGCCTCGGCCTGCAGCACGTCCGGCCGTTGCGCCACCAGTGCCGAGGGAAGGCTCACGGGCAGAGCTAGCGGCAACTGCAGACTAGCCAGCGTGAACTTCTCCGCCGGCGCCTGGCTCGGGAACCGGCCGATCAGCACGGCCAGGAGATCGTGCTGCTGGGCCAGTTGCTTGAGCAGCGGCGGCAGCGTGGCGGTGACTTGCGCAAGTTGCGATTCCTGCGCAGCGACGTCCAGCCTGCCGACATAACCCTTGGCAAGCTGGTAGCGCAGGATCTCCAGCATCCTGCTGTTGATGGTGACCATCTGACGCGTCGCGTCGATCTGCGCCTGCAATGACGCCTCCTGCACCGCGGCGGCGACGACATTGGTGCTCAACGTGACGTGCGTCGCGATCATCTGGAAGCGAACCGCTTGCGCCTGCGCCTCGACGGACTCCACGGTGCGGCGATTCAGGCCGAAAGGATCGAGCGAATACGAAATGCTGACCTGCGGCGTGAACACGCTGTACACGTAGGCGCCCGAGTTCGGCGTGGGCGAGATGGGCCCTGGCGTCTTCTGGCGGTTGGCCGCGAAGGACGCCGAGACACTGGGATAGTAGGTGCCGCGTTGCGCCAGCGCGTTTTCCCTGGCCTGGGACAGCGCTGCCTGTGCGGCCTTCAGATCCGGATTGTTGGCAAGCGACTGTTCGATCAGGGCATTGAGCGGCCTGGAATGGAACAGCGTCCACCAGTCGCCGGGAAGGTCACTGCCTTCGACAAAGCGCTGGGCGTCACCTCCGGCAACATCCGGTGCCGAAGCGGTGGTGGCGAGTGGGTGCGCGGCATAGCCGCCGACGTCCGGAGCAGGCGGCTTTCTGAAGTCGGGGCCGACCGTGCAGCCGGCGATCAGCAAGCAGGTCACGATCGCCAGGAACATCGATGACCGCGCACGCGCGGCGGCGACGGCGATGGGCTGCTGGAACATGAACTGGTCTCCCGACTCGCGCGCACATGCGGGCGTGGGAGTCGTCGAGGCGTGCAGCCTTGGCAGGCGGCGCGCCGGGAATCTTGGTGTGCGAACGGGATGCCGGACAAGGTCGGCGTCGTTCGACGCGACCGTTGCGCGCGCAAGGCGGGCAACGAGTCGCTGGCGTCAGGCGGTGAGAACCGGAGACGCGGGCGGCGCGCGCGAGGCGTAGGGCAGCGCGACGCGCGGCGTGAACGTGCGCGCGATCGGCTGCGCGGCCGGGGCGACGGCCGATGGCGCGACCAGGACGATCGCGGTGGGCGCTGGTGCGGCGCCGCCGAGGGCGGCCGCCAGCAGGCAGGTGGGGCAGTCGTGCTCGCCGTTCGCGTGCGGGTCGTCGTGCGACGACGCGGCGCTGGCCACATGCGTGTACGCGTGCGCCGTGGCGGCGAACTGCGCGCCGCCCAGCGCCAACGCCAGGCCCAGCACCCACGAGAGCGGGTGCCGCGCGATCCAGCGACGAAGGGCTTGCAGCGACATGGGCGAACGGATGAGCCGGCGCCGAAGCGACCGGGCAGCACGGGAAATGACGAGCTTAACGCATCGAGGGCTGGGCGCCGCCGGCGCCCAGCCCTCGAAATCACGCTTCTGTCGCAGGGCGCGGCCTATTGCTCGACGAATGCGCGCTCGATGACGTAGTCGCCCGGTTTCGTCGTGTTGCCTTCGTTGAAGCCCTTGGCTTCCATCATCTGCTTCAGGTCGCGCAGCATCTCGGGGCTGCCGCAGATCATCACGCGGTCCTCGGCCGGGTTCAGCGGCGGCAGGCCCAGCTCGGCGGCCAGCTTGCCGTTGTCCAGCAGCGTGGTGACGCGGCCGGTGTGGCGATAGTCCTCGCGCGTCACCGTCGGGTAGTACAGCAGCTTGCCGCTCAGGATCTCGCCCAGGAACTCGTGCCGGGGCAGTTCGTCCTGGATGTAGTCGTTGTACGCCAGCTCCTTGACCTCGCGCGTGCCGTGCACCAGCACCACCTGCTCGAAGCGCTCGTACGTTTCCGGGTCGCGGATGATGCTCAGGAACGGCGCCACGCCGGTGCCGGTGGACAGCAGGTACAGGCGCTTGGCCGGCAGCAGGTAGTCGATCAGCAACGTGCCGGTGGGCTTGCGGCCGACGATGATGGTGTCGCCGACCTGGATGTGCTGCAGGCGCGAGGTGAGCGGGCCGTCCTGCACCTTGATCGACAGGAACTCGAGGTGTTCTTCGTAGTTCGCGCTAGCGATCGAATAGGCGCGCAGCAGCGGCTTGCCGTCCTCCTTGCGCAGCCCGATCATCGTGAAGTGGCCGTTCGAGAACCGCAGCGACGGGTCCCGCGTGGTGGTGAAGCTGAACAGACGGTCGGTCCAGTGATGCACGCTCAGCACGCGCTCTTCGTTGAAGGCACTCATGGTCGGGATGTGGGCAGGTCGGGGGCGGGGAAACCCGTTATTGTCGCAGAGCGGCCTATCTCGCTATCCCGATAAGCTCAAACGGAAAAGGCATTAAGGGTTGCCTCGATCAGCAGCCAGGCCGAGAAGGCCTGCAGCGCCGGCAGCTCGGCCTTGTGCTCCGGATAGATCAGCGAATAGGCGCGTTGGCCGCTGACCGGCCGCGGCGCGATGTTCACGAGCCGGCCCTGGGCCAGCTCCTCCTGCACCAGGAACGGCGGCGCCAGCGCCACGCCCATGCCGTGCACGGCCGCCTCGGTCAGCATCGAGAACAGCTCCAGCCGCGGGCCGGCCATCGCCTGCGGCACGACCAGGCCCAGGCCCTCGAAGAACTGACGCCACGCGTACGGCCGGGTCGACTGCTGCAGCAGCGGCAGCCGGGCCCAGTCGGCGGCGTTCAGCGGGCGCCGCGCCGCCAATGCCGGGCTGGCGACGGCGATCAGTTCCTCATGCATCAGGAAGCGCATCTCGGTGCCGGGCCACGCGGCCGAGCCCGTCTCGCCGGCGTGGATCGCGGCGTCGAACGGGGTGTCGGAGAACAGGAACGGGCGCGTGCGCGAGCTCAGGTGCACGACCACGTGCGGGTGCGCGCGCTGGAACGCGGGCAGGCGCGGCAACAGCCAGCGGGTGCCGAAGGTGGGCACGACGGCCAGCTCCAGCGAGCTGCCGCGGCCGCCGCGGGCCATCAGCTCCAGCGTGTCGCGCTCCACCTCGTCCAGCCGGGCGCCGACGCTGCGGCTGTAGTCCAGCCCGGCCTCGGTGAGCATCACGCCGCGGCGGGTGCGGCGGAACAGGCGCACGTCCAGGAACGACTCCAGCGCGCCGACCTGGCGACAGACGGCGCTCTGCGTCACCGACAGTTCCTCGGCGGCCTTGGTGAAGCTCTGGTGGCGGGCGGCCGCCTCGAAGGCCTCGAGGGCACCTGTGGAGGGCAGCTTGCGTCGCATGGGCAGTTGGTTCCGGAATCAACAAGTGCGTATTGTGCACAAGTCGGTGCGAATAAAGCGGTTGTTTGCCCCGTTTCATCGACCTATAGTGACATGACTATGCGAAAGACGCACGCCGTCATCGCCCCAATCACCTTTTCGAGAAAGTCCGCCATGAGCTCTTCCCGCGCCAGCTTCCACTGGGACGACCCGCTCCTGCTGTCCGAGCAGCTCACCGACGACGAGCGCATGGTGATGGACTCGGCGCGCGCCTATTCCCAGGACAAGCTGAAGCCGCGCGTCCTCGAGGCGTTCCGCCACGAGAAGATGGATGCAACGATCTTCCCGGAAATGGGTGCGCTGGGCCTGCTGGGCCCGACGATTCCCGAGCAGTACGGCGGTTCCGGCCTGAATTACGTCAGCTACGGCCTGATCGCGCGCGAAGTGGAGCGGGTCGACTCCGGCTACCGCTCGATGATGAGCGTGCAGAGTTCGCTGGTGATGGTGCCGATCCATGAATTCGGCAACGAGCAGACGAAGCAGAAGTACCTGCCCAGGCTGGCCACTGGCGAGTGGATCGGCTGCTTCGGCCTGACCGAGCCGAATCACGGCTCCGACCCGGGCAGCATGGTCACGCGCGCGCGCAAGGTCGACGGCGGCTATTCGCTGTCGGGCGCCAAGATGTGGATCACCAACTCGCCGATCGCCGACGTGTTCGTGGTCTGGGCCAAGGACGACGAAGGTGCGATCCGCGGCTTCGTGCTGGAAAAGGGCTGGAAGGGCCTCAGCGCCCCGGCGATCCACGGCAAGGTGGGCCTGCGCGCCTCGATCACCGGCGAGATCGTCCTGGACGCGGTGTTCTGCCCCGAAGAGAACGCGTTCCCCGACGTGCGCGGCCTGAAGGGCCCGTTTACGTGCCTGAACTCGGCGCGCTACGGTATCGCCTGGGGCGCGCTGGGCGCGGCCGAGGATTGCTGGCACACCGCGCGTCAATACGTGCTCGACCGCAAGCAGTTCGGCAAGCCGCTCGCGGCCAACCAGCTGGTGCAGAAGAAGCTGGCCGACATGCAGACCGAGATCACGCTGGGCCTACAAGGCTGCCTGCGCCTGGGCCGGATGAAAGACGACGGCACGGCCGCCGTGGAGATCACGTCCATCATGAAGCGCAACTCGTGCGGCAAGTCGCTGGACATCGCCCGCGTCGCGCGCGACATGCTGGGCGGCAACGGCATCTCCGACGAGTTCGGCATCGCCCGCCACCTGGTCAACCTCGAGGTGGTCAACACCTACGAAGGCACGCACGACATCCACGCGCTGATCCTCGGTCGCGCCATGACCGGTATCGCCGCTTTCTGAGTTCGCCATGACGACGCCGCCGCGCGCCTTGCAAGGCATCAAGGTGCTGGACCTCTCGCGCGTGCTCGCGGGCCCGTGGGCGGGACAGCTGCTGGCCGATCTCGGCGCCGACGTCGTCAAGGTGGAGCGCCCCGGCGCCGGCGACGACACGCGCTCGTGGGGCCCGCCCTGGCTGAAGGACGCGGCCGGCGAGCAGACGCGCGACGCCGCGTACTACTTCTGCGCCAACCGCAACAAGCGCTCGGTCACGATCGACATCGCCGACCCCGAAGGCCAGGCGCTGGTGCGCCGCCTCGCGATGGAAGCCGATGTCGTGCTGGAGAACTTCAAGGTCGGCGGCCTCGAGCAATACGGGCTCGACCACGCCAGCCTGCTGGCCATGAAGCCCGGCCTCGTCTACTGCTCGATCACCGGCTTCGGCCAGACCGGTCCGTACGCGCAGCGCGCCGGCTACGACTTCCTGATCCAGGGCATGGGCGGGCTGATGAGCGTCACCGGCCGCGCCGAGGGCGAAGAGGGCGCCGGGCCGCAGAAGGTGGGCGTCGCGCTCACCGACATCCTCACCGGCCTGTACGCCACCGTCGGCGTGCTGGCCGCGCTCGCGCACCGCGACCGCACCGGCGCGGGCCAGCACATCGACCTGGCGTTGCTGGACGTGCAGATCGCCTGCCTGGCCAACCAGACCGCCAACTACCTGATCGGCGGCGCGGTGCCGCGCCGCATGGGCAACGCGCACCCGAACATCGTGCCGTACCAGGATTTCCCGACCGCCGACGGCGACATGATCCTGGCCGTGGGCAACGACGGCCAGTTCGCGAAGTTCTGCGACGTGGCGGGCAAGAGCGAGTGGTCGCGCGACGAACGTTTCGCCACCAACGCGGCGCGCGTGAAGCATCGCGCCGAGCTGATCCCGCTGCTGCGCCAGACGACCGTGATGCGCACGACGGCCGAATGGATCGCGGCGCTGGAAACCGCCGGCGTGCCGTGCGGGCCGATCAACCGGCTCGACCAGGTGTTCGCCGACCCGCAGGTGATCGCGCGCGGGCTGCGCATCGAGCTGCCGCACGCGGTGGCCGGCACGGTGCCGGGCGTGGCCAATCCGATCCGGATGTCGGCGTCGCCGGTCGCCTACGACCGCGGGCCGCCGGTGCTCGGCGAGCACACGGCGGAAGTGCTGTCTCAGTGGCTCGGCATCACGCCAGCCTGAGATCTACTCGCCTTCGGAATCCTGTTCCGCCGTCGGGTCCGGCGCCGCCGGCACGCGGTAGCTCTCGGTCGCCCACGCGCCGAAATCGCCGTTGCGGCAGCGCATGCTGCAGAACGGCCGCGCCGCGTTGGACGGCCCGTACTTGCAGGGCTTGCGGCAGGCCGGGCAGGTGATGTCGCGCTCGGGACCTTGCAGGCCCGGCGGGATGGCGGACGCACTCATGTTGTCTTCTCCGAACTTCGAACTCAGGCGCAGAGGGCAAGCTCGAACGCGCAGTCTTCGGTCAGCGGGCGCAACCGGCCTTCGCCGTCGGCCTTCATCAGCCGGATCGACACCATCAGCCGGTGGCCGCTGATCTCGGGCACCAGGTCGGCTTCCAGCGGCAGCTTGACGCGCAGCAGGTGGTAGGTGCGAGCGGTGGGCAGGCTTTGCTGGTACTGGCCGCCGTTGGCCACCACCTTGTGCGGCACGCCGGACTCGCGCAGCAGGCCCAGCAACACGTGCAGGGCCACCGACAGCGGCGCCAGCGTGTCCGTCCAGCGCAGCAGATCCGCGCGCCGCTGGGCGGGCGGATGCTGCTGCCAGGCGTAGTAGGCGGGCAGGTCGAACGCGCAGGTGCCGCCCGGGATGCCGATGCGGCTGCGGATGCTCATCAGCCATTCGTTGGACGTCAGCGCCTGGCCGGCCTTGCCGGGGGATTCGTTGAGATCCTTGAAGGCCGTGTCGATGCGGCCGATGACGTCGTCGAGCACGGCCTCGGAGATCGCCGGGTTGCCGCGATAGCTCATCAACTGGCCCTTGTGGCGGTCGAGCTCCTTGAGCACGTCCGACTTCAGGTCGGCGCGCGCGGCGACGTCCATGATCTCGAACATCGAGGCCAGCGCGTAGTGGTGGTCGACCGGGTCGTCGCGTGCGATCAGGCCGGCCATGCGGTCGAACAGGTGTTCGAGGCGAAGCATCGTGCGGATGCCTTCGTTGAACGGATATTCGTATAGGACCAAGGCGTTCTTCAGGTTCGGCTGTGACCGCGATTGTTTCACACGCGTTACGCCGTTTGCTCCCCCACGAGTGCCCGTGTACGCAATCTGCAGCTTTGTCCTACAAGAACACGACAGTTGCATGCATCATTTGGCCACCCAGGCAGCCCATAACGCATCGACCTCGCCCTCGAGCTGCGCCAGGGACAGCGTTTCGTTGACGATCACCGCGTCCGCGATCGCGCGCCGCTGTACGCGAGTGGCCTGTTGCGCGATCGCGCGTTCGACGGCCTCGGCCGTCCAGCCCGAGCGCTGCACGACCCGCGCCACCTGCGTGGCCGGCGAGCAGTCGACGATCACGATCCGGTCCACGCGCGCGCGCCAGGTGCCCGATTCCGCGAGCAGGGGCACGTCGAACACGATGGCCTGGCCTGGCGCGGCCCGCTGCGCCTCAGCGCGCGTGGCGGCTGCGATCATCGGGTGCAGGATGGCCTCGAGGCGCAGGCGTTCGGCCGGCTGCCCGAAGGCCAGGGCGCGCATCTTCGCGCGGTCCATCGCGCCGTCGGCCGTGATCATGTCGGCGCCGAAGGCGGCGGCGATCCGGGCGACAGCGGCGCCGCCGGGCGCGGTCAGCGCGTGGGCGAGGGCGTCGGTGTCGACGAGCAGCGCACCGAGCGCGGCGAAGCGTCGCGCAACGGTGCTCTTGCCACTGCCGATGCCGCCGCTGAGGCCGATTTTCAGGTCGGACATCAGCCCGTGAAGTTGATGCCCGCCCATGCCAGCAAAGCGTCGGTGCCGACGAACATCACGATCAGGCCCCCGCCGGCCAAGAACGGGCCGAACGGGTATTGCTGGAAGCGGCCGTGCTTGCCCAGCACCATGCGCGGCACGTTGACGCACAGGCCGACGATGGACGCGATCAGGATGATGGGCAGGATGGCCTGCCAACCCAGCCAGGCACCGAGCGCGGCCAGCAGCTTCAGGTCGCCGCCGCCCATGCCCTGGCGCTTCATCAGCAAGGCGAAGCCCGTGGCGATCAGCCACAGCGGCACGTAGCCGGCGACGGCGCCCCAGACGGCCGCGGGCAGCGGGATCGTCCAGCCCAGCGCGGCGGCGATCAGGCCGCCCCACAGCAGCGGGTAGGTGAGATCGTCGGGCAGGTACTTGGTGTCGAGGTCGATCAGTGCCATCGAGATCAGCAGCGCCAGTGCGAAGCACCAGGCGAGCGTGACCGGATGCGCCCCGAACTTCCAGGCGGCGAGCGCGAACAGCGCGCCGGTGACGGCCTCGACGATCGGGTACCGGACGGAAATGGGCGTCTTGCACGCCGAGCACTTGCCGCGCAGCGCGAGCCAGCTCACCAGGGGCACGTTCTCGTACCAGCGGATCTGGTGCCCGCACGCGCCGCAGCGCGAACGCGGCGTGGCGATGCCCAGGTGCGACAGCCCTTCGAGGTGCTTGTCGATCGTGTGGCCGGCCGCGGTGAGTTCAGCCGGCTGGGGCTGCGGAAACACCTTCTTCCAGACCTCGCCCTCGCCCAGCATGCCGCCGACATCGAGCAGCCACTCGCGCATCATGATGATGGGCTTGCGGTGGATCACCACGTTCAGGAAGCTGCCGACCAGGAGTCCGAGGACGCCCAGCACGGCAGGAGATGCCCAGAAGACCCAGGGATCGTTGAGGATCGCTTCCAACGCTCAGACCACTTGGCCGATCTTGAAGATGGGCAGGTACATCGAGACGACGATGCCGCCGATCAGGACGCCCAGCACGACGATGATGATCGGCTCCATCAGCGTGGACAGGCCCTTGACCATCTCGTCGACTTCTTCCTCGTAGAACTCGGCGGCGCGCGCCAGCATGTCGTCGAGCGCACCGGACTCCTCGCCGATGGCCGACATCTGCAGCACCATCGTCGGGAACACGTTCGCGCTGGTCATCGCGGTGGTGAGGGCCGAGCCGGCCGCCACGTCGCGCTGGATCTGCTGCGTGGCCTGCGCGAAGACGAGGTTGCCGGAGGTGCCCCCCACGGAGTCCAGCGCCTCGACCAGCGGCACGCCGGCCGCGAACATCGTGGACAGCGTGCGCGTCCAGCGCGCGACGACCGACTTCATCACCAGGTCGCCGAAGATCGGCATCTTCAGCAGCAGGCGGTCCATGAAGAACTGCATCTTCTCGGATCGCTTCCATGTCTGGATGAACATGTAGCCGCCGCCGAAGATGACGCCGAAGATCAGCCACCAGTAGTGGATGAAGTAGTCGCTCATCGCCATCACGACCAGCGTCGGCGCGGGCAGTTCGGCGCCGAAGGACGTGAACACTTCCTTGAACGACGGGATCACGAAGATCATGATGACCGTCAGCACGCCGAACGCGACGACGATGACGGACGTCGGGTAGATCAGCGCGGACTTGACCTTCTGCTTGATCGCGATCGTCTTTTCCTGGTACAGCGCGAGGCGGGCCAGCAGCTCTTCCAGGATACCGCCGGCCTCGCCGGCCTCGACCAGGTTGCAATACAAGGCGTCGAAGTATTGCGGGTGCTTGCGGAAGGCCGAGGACAGGCTGGTGCCGGTCTCGACGTCGCCGCGGATCTCGTTGAGCAGACGCGTCATGCGCGGGTTCGTGGAGCCGCGGCCGACGATGTCGAACGCCTGCAGCAAGGGCACGCCGGCCTTCATCATCGTGGACAACTGGCGCGTGAAGATGGCGATGTCCTTCTGCTTGATGGACTTGCCGCCGCTCATGCGACGCTTCTTCACCTTGGTGACCATGATGCCCTGGCGGCGCATGCTGGCGCTCACCGCGGCCTCGCCGCCGGCGCGCAATTCGCCGCGCACGAGCTTGCCGCTGCGGTCCTTGCCTTCCCACTCGAAAATGAAATCAGGGGCGCTCTTCGCCGCCAGTGCAGTAGCCATCAGTCCTCCAACCGCCCTGTCGGGCTGGGTTGCGCGATTCTGCCTCGGAGAAGGCGTGGTTTGAGCTCGATTTGTAAGCGACTCATTCGTTCGTGCAGGAAATGACTTCCTCGAGCGTCGTCACGCCCAGGCGGACCTTGACCAGCCCGGACTCGCGCAGGTTGCGCACGCCGTCGGCCTTGGCGCACTTGGCGATGTCGGTGGCGTTGCCCTGCGACAGGATCACCTGTTGCATCTGTTCGGTGATGGGCATCACCTGGTAGATGCCGACGCGGCCGCGATAGCCGTTGTTGCAATTGGCGCAGCCGACGGCGCGATACGGCCGCCAGGTATCGTCGAGATCGGCCTCGGTATAGCCGGCGCGGCGCAGCGATTCGCGCGGATAGTCGGCCGGCACCTTGCAGGTCTCGCACAGGCGGCGCGCCAGGCGTTGCGCGGTGATCAGCAGGATGCTCGAGGCGATGTTGAATGCCGCCACGCCCATGTTCTGCAGGCGGGTGAGCGTGGTGGGGGCGTCGTTGGTGTGCAGCGTGGACAGCACCATGTGGCCGGTCTGGGCCGCCTTGATGGCGATGTCGGCGGTTTCCAGGTCGCGGATCTCGCCCACCATGATGACGTCCGGATCCTGGCGCAGGAACGATTTGAGCGCGGCGGCGAAATTGAGGCCGGCCTTGTCGTTGACGTTGACCTGGTTGACGCCCGGCATGTTGATTTCGGCCGGATCCTCGACGGTCGAGATATTCACGCCCGGTTGATTGAGCATGTTCAGGCAGGTATACAGCGACACCGTCTTGCCGCTGCCCGTGGGGCCGGTGACGAGAATCATGCCGTACGGTCGCACGATGCACGCGAGCAGGCGTTCCTTCTCGGCCGGCTCGTAGCCGAGGGCCTCGATGCCCAGGCGCGCGCTCGACGGGTCGAGCACCCGGATCACGATCTTCTCGCCGTACAGCGTCGGCAGCGTGCTGACCCGGAAGTCGATCGTCTTGCTGCCGAACTTCAACTTCATCCGGCCGTCCTGCGGCACGCGCTTCTCGGAGATGTCCAGCCGCGAGATGACCTTGATGCGCGAGGCCAGCTTTTCCTTGATGGCGATCGGCGGCTGCGTGATCTCGCGCAACTCGCCGTCGACGCGGAAACGCACGCGGTAGTTGAATTCGTAGGGTTCGAAATGCAGATCGGACGCACGCAGATTGATCGCGTCGATCAGCATCTTGTGCAGGAACTTGACGACCGGTGCGTCCTCGACTTCGGTCGTGACGTCGGCCTTCTCGGCCGCGGCGGACGTCTCCTCGTCGGTGACCTCGAACTCGAAATCGGAGGAGGTCAGCGCCTCCATCGACTCCTTGGTGGTGGTCTGCTGGTCGGTGACCAGGCGCATCAGCTTGTCGTACTCGACGACGATCCACTCGGGCGCCAGCTGCGTGGCGAACTTGATGCGTTCGACGGCTTCCTGGTCGGTGGGGTCGGCGGTGGCGATGAACAGGCGTCCACCGCGCTTGCCGAGCGGGAAGATGCGGTACTGGGAAACCAGCTTGGCGTCGACGATGCCTTGCGGCAGTTGTTTCGGATCGACCGCGTCCAGGTCCAGCAGCGGCACGGCCAGGGCCGTGGACAGCGCGTGCGCCAGCGCCAGCGGGCGCATCGTGTTGGTTTCGATCAGCTGGGCCACGAACGAGCTGCGCTTGTCGTGGGCGAGCTTGGTCAGATCTTCGGCCGCCTTCACCTCGATGCGACCAGCGCGCACCAGGATGCGTGCAACCCCGGAGAGGTTGGTTTGTGGTGCGTCGAGGAAAGTGTCAACTGCCATCGTCGAGGGGCCGCAGGGCTGTGATCGGCGCCCAACGGCGCCAGACGGCGATCATCGCCGATGGATAAGGTGAAGTAAATCGTGAGAAGCCCACAATAACCCGCCTGTTTCACGCGAGCGGCAAAAGCATCTTGAACCGTCAGTTAATTCGCGAAATCCAGGAAAAATAGATTCAGGAAGTAACTCGAGGGCAGAAACGAAAAAAGGAACCCGAGGGCTCCTTTGTCGTTTTGCGCGATAAACCGCGTCTTCGCGTTCAGCTGGCCGGCGGACTGGCCGCGGCAACTTGCGTGATCTGGTCGGGGTGAGAGGATTCGAACCTCCGGCCTCTACGTCCCGAACGTAGCGCTCTACCAGGCTAAGCTACACCCCGATTTTCAGCGACGCCTGCAAAGGCCTCTCACGTCGTCCTTGCGGGCGTTCGTTCGATCCGGATTGCCCCTTGCGCGGCCCCGTTTCGCTGAGCAGACGATTCTCGCACATTTGCCATGGCGCCGACAAGGCCCTGTGTCATGACGAGCGTTCGACGGATCGCACGCAGAGCTCGAGCAGGGCCGTCTTGGCCTCGGAATCGGGCAGGGCGGCGAGCTGCTCGCGGGCGTGGTCGGCCTCGCGGCGCGCGGCCGCGCGCGTCGCGTCGATGGCCCCGGTGCGGCGCACGATCTGCACGATTTCGCCCAGGCGCTCGACCTCGCCCTGTTCGATGGCCTGGCGGATCAACTGGCTTTCGTCGGGCGTGCCGTGCGCCATCGCGAACAGCAGCGGCAACGTCGGCTTGCCTTCGCGCAGGTCGTCGCCCACGTTCTTGCCGAGCGCCACGGGGTCGCCTTCGTAGTCGAGCAGGTCGTCGACCAGCTGGAACGCGGTGCCCAGCGAGCGGCCGAAGTTCGCGCAGGCGTCCTCGATCTCGCGCGGTGCGTCGGCGATCACCGCGCCCAGGCGGGCGCTGGCTTCGAACAACTTGGCCGTCTTGTAGCGGATCACGCGCAGGTAGTCCTCCACCGCGAGATCGGCGTCGTGCATGTTCATCAATTGCAGGACTTCGCCTTCGGCGATCACGTTGGTGGCGTCGGCCAGCACGTCCAGCACGCGCATGCGGCCCACTTCCACCATCAGCTGGAAGGCGCGCGAATAGAGGAAGTCGCCCACCAGCACGCTGGCGGCGTTGCCGAACAGCGCGTTGGCGGTGGCGCGGCCGCGGCGCAGCGCCGACTCGTCCACGACGTCGTCGTGCAGCAACGTGGCGGTATGGATGAACTCGATGATCGCGGCCAGTTCGAAGCGGCTGGTGCCGGTGAACGAGAGGGCGCGCGAGAACAGCAGCACGAGGCGCGGACGGATCCGCTTGCCGCCGGCGCCGACGATGTAGTTCGCGATCTGGTCGACGAGCGCCACTTCGGACGTCAGCCGGCGGCGGATGACGTCGTCGACGGCCTGCATTTCGGCAGCCATCGGGTCGACAGGCAGGGGCGCGTGGGTGAGGGGGGCGTTCACGACGGTTCGCGGGATGGAAACCGCCATTATAGGAAGGCTGGCGGGTCGCCGGCCTGTCGCCACGGGCTGCTTTGACGTTTCATGCGCTCCATGATAGAATCGAGGGCTTCGCCGACTGATGACAGTCCTAGCGTGCCTGGGCCGGGTGTTACCGCATGACCACATGTGGGGCAATTTCGGCCAGAGCGACCCCCTCGAAATGCAAGTTTCGACCGTGTCGTTCGGGAGGCAGGCAACGCCGACATGCCGTCGGTCAGCGAAGCGAAGTCAACTGAAAGGTCATATATGTACGCGGTCATAAAAACCGGTGGCAAGCAATACAAGGTTGCAGCCGGCGAAAAGATTAAGGTAGAACAGATTGCTGCGGACGTGGGCCAGGAAATCGTGTTGGATCAGGTTCTCGCAGTCGGCAACGGCGCGGAACTGACGGTCGGCGCGCCCTGGGTCGCTGGTGCAAGCGTGAAGGCTACCGTGGTTGCTCAAGGCAGGCACGACAAGGTTCGCATCTTCAAGATGCGCCGTCGCAAGCACTACCAGAAGCATGGCGGTCATCGCCAGCACTTCACCGAACTCGAGATCTCGTCGATCAACGCGTAAGCGTCGGTCCGCGTTATCCATTGCACAGGAGTTAATCCACCATGGCACAGAAAAAAGGCGGCGGTTCCACCCGGAACGGCCGCGACTCCCAACCGAAGATGCTCGGCGTGAAGCGCTACGGCGGTGAAACCATCTCTGCTGGTTCCATCATCGTGCGTCAACGCGGCACCAAGTTCCACGCCGGCGACGGCGTCGGCATGGGCCGCGACCACACGCTGTTCGCGCTGATCGACGGCAAGATCTCGTTCGCCGTCAAGGGCAGCCTGAACCGTCAAACCGTGTTCGTGACCCCGCTGTAACTCGCGGTTCCGTCTGACGTTCGGTTAGCGAAAGCCCCGGCATGCCGGGGCTTTGTCGTTTATTGTTCTGATGTCGGCGCCGCCGCAAGGAAGTACCTCCCATGAAATTCGTTGATGAAGCCGTAATCGATATCGCCGCCGGCAACGGTGGCGCAGGCTGCATGAGCTTCCGTCGTGAGAAGTGCATTCCGTTCGGCGGCCCCAACGGCGGCAATGGCGGCAAGGGCGGCAGCATCTGGTTCGTGGGCGACCGCAACCTGAACACGCTGATCGACTACCGCTACGCCCGCCGCCACGAAGCGCGCAACGGCGAGTCCGGCCGCGGCTCCGACCAGTTCGGCGCGGCGTCGGAAGACATCGTGCTGCGCGTGCCCGTGGGCACCATCGTCAAGGACTTCGAGACCGACCAGATCCTGGCCGAGCTCATCGAGCCCGATGTTCCCGTGCTGCTCTGCAAGGGCGGCGACGGCGGCTTCGGCAACATGCACTACAAGACCAGCACCAACCGGGCGCCGCGCCAGCACACCCCGGGCTGGCCCGGCGAGCACAAGAAGGTTCGCCTCGAACTGCGCGTGCTGGCCGACGTCGGCCTGCTGGGCATGCCCAACGCCGGCAAGTCGACGCTGATCACCGCGATCTCCAACGCGCGTCCGAAGATCGCCGACTACCCGTTCACCACGCTGCACCCCAACCTGGGCGTGGTGCGCGTCGGCCCGGAAAAGAGCTTCGTCGTGGCCGACATCCCGGGCCTGATCGAGGGCGCCGCCGAAGGCGCCGGCCTCGGCCACCAGTTCCTGCGCCACCTGCAGCGCACCCGTTTGCTGCTGCACGTGATCGACATGGCGCCGTTCGACGACGTCGATCCGGTGCAGCAGGCCAAGGCGCTCGCGCTCGAGCTGAAGAAGTACGACCCCGAGCTGGCCGCCAAGCCGCGCTGGCTGGTCCTCAACAAGCTCGACATGGTGGCGCTGGACGACCGCGCCGCGCGCGTGAAGGACATCGTCAAGCGCCTGAAGTGGAAGGGCCCGGTCTTCGAGATCTCCGCGCTCGCGCGCGAAGGCCTGCAGCCGATGCTGCACGCCATCTTCGAGCACGTGCACGCGCAGGTCGAGCAGCCGGCACCGCCGGTCGACCCGCGCTTCGAGGCCGACACGCCCATCGCGGCCCCGGTCGTCGACGAGCCGGTGCGGCCCGTCCGCGCGGCGAAGAAGGTGGCCAAGGCTGCCCAGGCCGACAACGACGAGCCGGTCGATCCGCGCTTCGCGCCCATCGAGCCCGAGCTCGAAATCGAAGTCACTGCCCCTGCCGCACCCGCGCGGCGGCGTTCCCGCGCCGCATGACCGCCGGCGCAGCGTCCTCCTCGGCGACCGGTGTCGCCGCGGTCAACGACGAACTGCGCACCGCGCGCCGCATCGTCGTCAAGGTCGGCTCCAGCCTTGTCACCAACGAAGGCCGCGGCGTCGATGCCGAGGCCATCGGCACCTGGTGCCGCCAGATGGCCGCGCTCGGCCAGGCCGGGCGCGAGATCGTGATGGTCTCGTCCGGCGCGATCGCCGAAGGCATGAAGCGCCTCGGCTGGACGGCGCGCCCGAAGGAACTGCATGAACTGCAGGCCGCCGCGGCCGTCGGCCAGATGGGCCTGGCCCAGATGTACGAGAGCAAGCTGCGCGAGCACGGCTTCGGCAGCGCGCAGGTGCTGCTCACGCACGCCGACCTGGCCGATCGCGAACGCTATCTCAATGCGCGCTCGACGCTGGTGACGCTGCTCGGGCTCAAGGTGATTCCGGTCATCAACGAGAACGACACCGTCGTCACCGATGAAATCAAGTTCGGCGACAACGACACGCTGGGCGCGCTCGTGGCCAACCTGGTCGATGCCGACGCCTACGTGATCCTCACCGACCAGCCCGGCCTGTACACGGCCGACCCGCGCAAGGACCCCGCCGCGACGTTCATCGCGCGCGCCCGTGCCGGCGATCCCGAACTCGAACGCATGGCCGGCGGCGCCGGCTCGGCGATCGGTCGCGGCGGCATGCTCACCAAGGTGCTGGCCGCCAAGCGCGCCGCCGGCTCGGGGACCAGCACGGTGATCGCCTGGGGTCGCGAGCCCGACGTGCTGCTGCGGCTGGCCGCGGGCGAGCCGATCGGCACGCTGCTCGCGGCGCAGACGGCCAAGGTCGCCGCGCGCAAGCGCTGGATGGTGGATCACCTGCAGCTGCGCGGCGCGGTGGTCGTCGACGACGGCGCGGCGATCAAGCTGCGCGACGAAGGCAAGAGCCTGCTGCCGATCGGCGTGCGCGAGGTCGAAGGCGAGTTCCATCGCGGCGACGTGATCGCGGTGCGCTCGCTCGACGGCCGCATGGTGGGCCGCGGCCTGGCCAACTACTCGTCGGCCGAGGCGCGCCTCATCGCGCGCAAGCCGTCATCGCAGATCGAGGCGGCGCTGGGCTATGCGAACGAGCCGGAGCTCGTGCATCGCGACAACCTGGTACTGGCCTGAGCTTGTTCCGGCGTCAGCGCGCGGCCAGATCGTCGGCCGGCGGGCGTTGATCCATCAGGCCTTCGCCGCCTTCCACCGCGTCGTCGGGCAGATCGCTCGGATGATCGTGATCGTCACGCGGCCCGCGCGGGCCGCCACGCAGATAGCGGTTGTGATAATTCATCTTCGGCAGGAAGCGCGCGAGTTCGGTCAACGCCAGTTGATAGACGCCGCGCTTGAATTCGATGACGACGTCCAGCGGGACCCAGTAGTCGTTCCAGCGCCAGGCGTCGAACTCGGGGTGGTCGGTGGCGCGCAGATTCATGTCGCTGTCGCGCCCGAGCAGCTTGAGCAGGAACCAGATCTGCTTCTGTCCGCGGTAATGCCCGCGCGCATCCTTGCGGATGTAGTGCTCGGGGACCTCGTAGCGCAGCCAGTCGCGCGTGCGCGCAAGGATTTTCACGTGGTCGGGCACCAGCCCCACTTCCTCGTGGAGCTCGCGGAACATCGCCTGCTCGGGCGACTCGCCGTATTTGATGCCCCCTTGCGGGAACTGCCAGGAATGCGTGCGAAGACGCTTTCCCCAGAACACCTGGTTGCGCGAGTTGAGCAGCACAATGCCGACGTTGGGCCTGAAGCCCTCTCGGTCGAGCATAATCTGACCCCGATTCTTTAACTGCGACCATTATTGCACCGGCGGTACATAAAACACGAGTTCGCGTTTTTCCGCATGCGGTCCAGAAGAATCGTGATTCCTTGATGACAACCCGGTAACCTCGTGCCCATGAAAGCCTCCCAGTTCTTCGTCTCCACGCTCAAGGAAGCCCCCGCCGACGCGGAAGTGACCAGTCACAAACTCATGATGCGGGCCGGCATGATCAAGCGGCTCGGCACCGGCATCTACAACTACATGCCGATGGGCCTGCGCGTGATCCGCAAGGTCGAGGCGATCGTGCGCGAGGAGATGAACCGCGCCGGCGCCGTCGAACTGACGATGCCCTTCGTCCAGCCGGCCGAGCTGTGGGAGGAATCGGGTCGCTTCGGCAAGATGGGCCCGGAACTGCTGCGCCTGAAGGATCGCCACGACCGCGACTACGTGCTGCAGCCCACCTCCGAGGAGGCGGTCACCGACATCGCGCGCCAGGAACTGCGCAGCTACAAGCAGTTGCCCAGGAATTTCTACCAGATCCAGACCAAGTTCCGCGACGAGCGCCGTCCGCGCTTCGGCATCATGCGCGGCCGTGAGTTCACGATGAAGGATGCGTACTCGTTCGATCGCGACCTCGAGTCGGCCATCAAGAGCTACAACGTGATGCGCGACGCCTACCGCGCGATCTTCGACCGCTTCGGCCTGCGCTATCGCGCCGTCGCGGCCGACTCGGGGGCGATCGGCGGCGACACGTCCGAAGAGTTCCAGGTCATCGCCGACACCGGCGAGGACGCGATCGTCTATTGCCCGAACTCCGAGTACGCCGCCAACATGGAGGCGGCCGAGGGCGTCGCCCTGATCGCCGCTCGCGGCGCGGCCTCGGGCGCGCTGACGAAGACGCCCACGCCGGGCAAGAGCACTTGCGCCGACGTGGCCGCGCTGTTGAACCTGCCGCTCGCGAACACAGTGAAGTCGCTCGTCCTCGCGACCGACGAACTGACGCCGGAGGGCGATGTCGCGAAGACCACGGTATGGCTGCTGCTGCTGCGCGGCGACCACGACATGAACGAGACCAAGGTCGGCAAGGTCGCCGGCCTGAAGGACGGTTTCCGTTTCGCCACCGTGGCCGAGATCGACGAGCATTTCGGCTGCAAGCCCGGCTACCTGGGCCCGATCGGCCTGAAGAAGCCGGTCAAGGTCGTGGCCGACCGCACCGTCGCCAACATGAGCGACTTCGTCTGCGGCGCCAACGAGCCCGACTTCCATTACACCGGTGCGAACTGGGTGCGCGACCTGCCCGAGCCCAACCTGGTGGCCGACATCCGCAACGTCGTCGCCGGCGATCCGTCGCCGGACGGCCAGGGCGTGCTGGCGATCGACCGCGGCATCGAAGTGGGCCACGTGTTCGTGCTGGGCACCAAGTACTCGAAGGCGATGAACGCCACCTTCCTCGACGAGACGGGCAAGCCGCAACCGTTCGAGATGGGTTGCTACGGCATCGGCGTCACCCGCATCGCGGCCGCCGCCATCGAGCAGAACAACGATGCGCGCGGCATCATCTGGCCGGTCGCGCTGGCTCCGTTCACGGTGGTGATCTGCCCGATCGGCTACGACCGCAACGCGGACGTGAAGGCCGCCGCCGACAAGCTGCACGACGAGCTCGCTGCGGTGGGCGTCGACGTGCTGCTGGACGACCGCGGCGAACGCCCGGGCGCGATGTTCGCGGACTGGGAGCTGATCGGCGTGCCGCAGCGCGTGGTCATCTCCGACCGCGGCCTGAAGGAAGGCCAGCTCGAGGTGCAGGGCCGGCGCGAGGACAAGGCCAGCACCGTGGCCGTGGCCGACATCGTGGCCGACCTGCGAGCCCGCCTGGCGGCATGACGCTGCGTTCGCCGGGCCGGCGTGCGGCCGTCGCGGGCCTCGCGGCCGGCGCGGCGGCGCTCGCCTGGGCGCCATGCGCCTTCGCGGGCGCGCAGGTGGAGGAGCCGCTGGCCGACGCCGTGCGCACGGCGCTCAGCGCGGCGATCGCGCAAAGCGCACCGCCGCCGGTGCTCAGGTTCGACGACATCCAGGAGCGCCTCGCCTACCTGCGCTGGCTGGGCGCGATGAGCGAGCAGCTGAAACGCTTCAAGAGCGAAGGCCACGAGCGCATCGAGTTCCTGCAGACGCTCTGGTACGAGAGCCGGCGCGCGGGCCTGGAGCCCGCGCTGATGCTCGGCCTCGTGCAGGTGGAGAGCGGATTCCGCAAGTACGCGATCAGCGTCTCGGGCGCGCGCGGGTACACGCAGGTGATGCCGTTCTGGACGCGCCAGATCGGCGACGGCGACGCCGCGCGGCTGTTCGTGATGCAGGTCAACCTGCGCTTCGGCTGCGTGATCCTGCGCCACTATCTCAACGTCGAAAGCGGCGACCTGTTCATGGCGCTCGGCCGCTACAACGGCAGCCGCGGACAGGCGCAGTATCCGAACATGGTGCTGGGCGCGCGCAAGCGCTGGGAGTGGAAGGATCCGCGGGCGACGCCGGTCTCCGCGCCGGCGTCCCGGTAGGCTGCCCTACAGCCCGTTCCAGCGGCGCGGCGCGGCACCCGGGACGCCCAGCATCTCGATGACGCGTTCGACGGTGTCGTCCACCATCTCGGCGATGGTCTGCGGCTTGTTGTAGAACGCGGGCAGCGGCGGGAACACGACGCCGCCCATCTCGGTGACCGCCGTCATGTTGCGCAGGTGGGCCAGGTTGAACGGCGTCTCGCGCACCATCAACACGAGGCGTCGGCGTTCCTTGAGCATCACGTCGGCGGCGCGCGTGAGCAGGTTGTCGCCGAACCCGTGCGCGATCGCCGCGAGCGACTTCATCGTGCACGGCGCCACGACCATCGCTTGCGCGTCGAAGCTGCCGCTGGCGATGCAGGCACCGATGTCGCCGATCGGCCACGCGTGCGTGGCCCTGGCGGCGAGCTCGTCGCGCGACAGGCCCAGCTCGTGATGCACGTTGATCACGCCGGAGGGGGTGACGACCAGGTGCGTCTCGGCGCCCAGTTCGCCCAGGCGCTCCAGCAGGCGCACGCCGTATGCGGCGCCGGATGCGCCGGTGATGCCGACAATGACCGTCGCGGCGGAACTCAAGCGGCCAGCAGCGGCTGCAACTCGCCCGCTTCGTACATCTCCATCAGGATGTCGGAGCCGCCGACGAACTCGCCGTTGACGTACAGCTGCGGGATCGTCGGCCAGTTGGCGTATTCCTTGATGCCCTGGCGCACTTCGCCGTCTTCCAGCACGTTGACCGTCTTCAGGTCCTGCACGCCGCAGGCCTTCAGGATCTGGATGGCGCGGCCGGAGAAGCCGCATTGCGGGAATTGGGCGGTGCCCTTCATGAACAACACCACATGGTTGTTCTTCACGAGTTCATCGATGCGTTGTTGGACGTCGGACATGGCAATGCAATCTGGAAGGTGCGCACGCAGGCGCGGATCCTCCGTTTATAAGCCAAATGGCCGGCTTGCGCAGCGAAAAGGCTTCCGGGCGGGCGGCGTGGCGGCCCGTGAGTGACAGCGTCAGAACGAGTAGCGGACGTTGACCGCCATCACCGGCGCCCAGCGCAACTGGCTGGTGACGTCGTCGAGGGACGTGGCGTTGCCGAACAGGCCGCGGCCGTGGCCGTTCTGCGAGGTCAGGCCGAAGTCGGCGTTCAGGCTCAGCTGGCTGTTGAACCACAGGTGGCTGTAGCCGAGGCCGATGTAGGGCAGGTTCTGCAGCGAGTCGGGGCGGGTGTCGTACAGCGACATCGGCTGGGTCAGCCCCACGACGCCGGTGCTGGCGCGGAAGCCGCCGACCAGGCTGCTCATCGTCGGGCCCATGTTGCTCTGGGCCGGATCGAAGAAGTAGTAGTCGCCGAACAGGCGGATGGAATTGATCGGGATGTGGGAGTTGGTGAGCGCATACTCGGCGGTAGAGTGAGCGCCGTACGTGCTTTCCTGCGCACGAAGCGTCAATCCTTCGGCCTGGGCACCGATCGTCAACGCCGTGAGGATCGCCAGCGTGGCGACCTGTTGGCTTCCTGTCGAAAGTGCGTGTCCCATGGTCGGCTCCCGAAATGCCTTGCGAGGCAAAAAACCAGACTCCCGAAAAATCGATGCTACGCCTATTGCCGTGTTGGGGATATCGGCAAACAGCACGCTTTTTTCCTGTCTCCTTACGCCCTGTGACATCGCAGAGACGCTGTCACGATAGCGCCGATCCGGCGCTTGCGTGCGGCCTCGGGAAGCACTACAAAGAGGAGATCAGGCGGCCGCCGGTGCATCGCGCCCGGCCTTCGATGTCCGCCCGCGTGGCGACGTCGCCGAAGCCTGCCCGCTGCAGGATCGCCTGCACGGCGGTCGCCTGCGCCCACCCGTGCTCGAACAGCAGCCAGCCGCCCTCGCGCAGTCGGCCGCGCGCGCCCGTGGCGATGCGCGCGATGTCGGCCAGACCCTCGTCGGCGGCCACCAGCGCGGCCAGCGGCTCGTGCGTCAACGCTACCAGGTGCGGATCGTCGGCGGCGATGTAGGGCGGGTTGCTGACGACCAGGTCGAATGCGGGGGCGTCTTGTGCGCCAGCCAGTGCATCCCACCAGTCGCCTTGCGCAAATCGCACGTCCAACGCCAGCCGCTCGGCATTCGCGCGCGCCACCACCAGCGCATCCGCGCTGCGCTCGCCCGCCCACACCCGCGCGCGCGGGCAGCCATTCTTCAGCGCCAGCGCGATCGCGCCGCTGCCGGTGCCCAGGTCGAGCAATGCCGGCTCGGCGGTGTCGCGCAACTCGCTGCGCAGCAGTTCGAGGGCCCATTCGACCAGCGTCTCGGTGTCGGGCCGCGGTACCAGCACGGCGCCGTTGACCGTCAGGGTCAGGCCGTGGAACTCGCGCTCGCCGACCAGGTAGGCGAACGGCTCCCCGGTCGCGCGGCGCTTCGCGAGGGCCTCGAATGCCCCGGCATGTTCGTCGGACAGCGCGTCGTCGCCGTGCGCCAGCAGCCAGGCGCGCGACTGCCCCAACACATGGGCCAGCAGCAGGTGCGCGTCGAGCCGCTCGACACCCAGCGACCGCGCGGCGCGCAACGCGCCGTCGACGCTCGGAAAGCGGCTCACGCGCCCGACTCCAGCGCCGCCAGTTGCTCCTGCGCACGCGCGGCGCGCAGCGCACCCACGACGTCGCTGAGGTCGCCTTCCATCACCGCGCCCAGCTTGTAGAGCGTGAGGTTGATGCGGTGGTCGGTGAGCCGGCCCTGCGGGAAGTTGTAGGTGCGGATGCGGTCGGAACGGTCGCCCGAGCCGATCAGGCTCTTGCGCTCGGCGGCGTCGCGCGCCTCGCGTTCCGCGCGCTCGCGGTCGCGCAGGCGCGCGAGCAGCACGGCCATCGCCTTGGCCTTGTTGCGGTGCTGCGAGCGGTCGTCCTGGCACTCGGCGACGATGCCGGTGGGGATGTGCGTGATGCGCACCGCGCTGTCGGTCTTGTTGATGTGCTGGCCGCCGGCGCCGCTGGCCCGGTAGGTGTCGATGCGCAGCTCGGACGGGTTCAGCGTGACCTCGGCCGCCGCGTCGGGCTCGGCCAGCACGGCCACGGTGCAGGCGCTGGTGTGGATGCGGCCTTGCGTCTCGGTGGCGGGCACGCGCTGCACGCGATGGCCGCCCGACTCGAAGCGCAACTGGCCGTAGACGCCGTCCGCCGCGGCCAAGCCGCGCCCGCCGTTCGGGTTCTCGAGCCGCACGACCACTTCCTTGAAGCCGCCCAGGTCGGACTGGCTCTCGCTCATGATCTCGCTGCGCCAGCCCTGGCGCTCGGCGTAGCGCAGGTACATGCGCAGCAGGTCGGCCGCGAACAGCGCCGACTCCTCGCCGCCGGTGCCGGCGCGGATCTCGATGAAGGCCGGGCGCTCGTCGTCGGGGTCGCGCGGCAGCAGCGTGGCTTGCAGCGCGGCGTCCAGCGACGCGAGGTCGGCGTCGCAGGCGGCGATCTCCTCGCGGGCCATTGCCACCATGTCGGCGTCGTCGTCGCCTGCATCGAGCATCTCCTGTGCGGTGGCGCGGTCGGCCTCGCGCTGCGTGAAGCGGCGATACAGCTCGACGATCTCCGACGCCTCGGACTGCTCGCGCGACAGCTCGCGGAATCGGGTCATGTCGGCGGTGGCGGCCGGGTCGGCGAGGCGCGCGTCGAGTTCCTGCAGGCGCATCTCGAGGCGGTCGAATTGCTGGCGGAGCGTGTCTTTCATGGGCGGTTCGGCAAGGGAAGCGGGCAGGCAGCCTGCTGGCGACAGCGGCTGGTCGTGCGGACGTCCGCGCAGGACGCCGCGACGGGCAACGCGTCGCTACAGGCCCGGGTCGGCCGGATCGCGCGTGGACTGGCGCAGGAACAGCCGCGTGACGGTGTCCGTCAGCCGATGGCGCTGGTCGCCTTCGCTGGTGCGCAGCTCGGCGAGCGCGCCGTGCAGCATCTTCTGCGTGAGCCCGCGGCTCAGTGCCTCGAGGACCGCGTCCACCGGTTCGCCCTTGGCGAGCGCCTTGCGCGCGCGCTGCAGCTCGGCGCTGCGCCAGTCGTCGGCCTGGCGGGTCAGCGCCTGGATCAGCGGCACGCTGGCGCGTTGATCCAGCCAGTGCGAGAAGCCCAGCACGCCGGCGTCGATGATGGCCTCCGCCTGTTCGACCGCGGCCTGGCGCTTGGCGCCGGCGCTGCGCACGAGCTCGGACAGGTCGTCCACGGTGTACAGGTAGACGTCGCGCTGTTGCGCCACTTCGGGCTCGATGTCGCGCGGCACGGCCAGGTCGAGCATGAACATCGGGCGGCGGCGGCGCGTCTTCAGCGCGCGTTCGACGGCACCCAGGCCGATGATGGGCAGCGTGCTGGCGGTGCAGGAGACGACGATGTCGAACTCGTGCAGGCGCGCGGGCACGTCGGCCAGGCGCATCGCCTGCGCACCCAGGCGCACGGCCAGCTTCTCGCCGCGCTCCAGCGTGCGGTTGGCCACGGCCATCGCGCGCGGCGTGCGGGCCGCGAAGTGGGTGGCCACGAGTTCGATCATCTCGCCGGCGCCGACGAACAGCACGCTCAGCTTGTCGAGATCGCCGAACAGTTGCGTGGCCTGGCGCACCGCGGCGGCGGCCATGCTGATCGAGTGCGCGCCGATCTCGGTGGAGGTGCGCACTTCCTTGGCCACCGAGAACGAGCGCTGGAACAGCTGGTGCAGCGTGGTGCCCAGCGTGCCGGCCTGGTCGGCCTCGCGCACGGCCTGCTTCATCTGGCCGAGGATCTGCGGTTCGCCCAGCACCATCGAATCGAGGCCCGAGGCCACGCGAAACACGTGGCGCGCGGCCTCGCGGTTCTCCAGCACGTAGCTGTGGTCGAGCAACTGCGCGCCGCTGACGCCGCCGTGCGCCGCGAGCCAGTCGGCCACCGGGCGCACCAGCGACATGTCGTGCTCGGGAGCGGCCACGTACAGCTCGGTGCGGTTGCAGGTGGACAGCAGCGCCACCTCGGGCACTCCGCCGACGATGCCGCCGGCATTCGGGCGCCCGAACTGGCCCGCGAGGGCCTTCAGCGCCGGGGACAATTGCTCGAGCGGAAACGCGAAGCGCCCGCGCAGGTCGATGGGCGCGGTCTGGTGGTTGAGGCCCAACGCGAACACAGACATGCGCGCATTATAAAATTACCTGGCTTTCGACGGGGGCCGCTGGTCTTCCGCCAGCCGCCGCTCCGTCATGGAGCGCCTTTTTCCCCCTGGCCGTGGACCTGTTCGCCCGCCGGCCTTCGCCCGACACACCCCGTGGACGCCCTGGATCTGTTCTGGCACCTCGCCAACTTCGTGCTGCCCGCCATCAGCGTGGGCATGCTCAGCGCCGCGCTGTGCAAGCTGCTCTGGCGCCGCAGCCTGGCGCGCACCTCCTGGTTCGCGCTCGCCTGGCAGGCCAGCGCGGCCGGCCTGGCGGTGCTCGTGGCCGGGTTGATGATCACGGGCCATGACGGCCGCATGATCACCTACGCCGCGCTGGTGGTCGCCTGCGCGGTCGTGCCCTGGCTGAAAGTGGCCCGTTAGAACCAGATCTCGACCTGGGCGCCGTAGGACACGGCGTTGGTCTTGTTCGACACGAAGCCGTAGTTGTTGGCGGTGTCGGCGGCGGCGGCCTTGTTGTAGTCGGCGTAGGTCACGTACAGGCGCAGTTCCGGACGCTTCCAGAAGTCCGGGCCGGTGGACAGCGCCGGGCCGATGGTGACCTTGGTGACGTTCTCCGCGGTGCTGCCGTCCGGCTTGAGGCTGGAGTAGCCGATTTCCGTCAGCCACTTCAGGTTCTTGGTGATGCCCCACGAACCGCGCCCACCGATGGTCCAGTAGTTCGACTTCGTGCCCGCCGTGCTGGGCATCTCGTTGTGCTGGTACATCGCGATGGCCTGGCCGCCGAACGAGCCGATCTGCCACGACGGGCTTTCGACGATGCGCCAGCTCTTGTAGCCCGAGCCGTGCGAGCCGTTGTCGCTGATGCCCTGGTTGATGTCGGTCGAGCCCTCGGCGTACTGCAGCCAGATGTGGTTGCCGCCGCCGAAGAACTTGTCCTGCACGTGCTCGACGTTGAAGCCGTAGCCGTTCTGGCCCTTCAGCCCGCCTTGCGAGTCGCCGCGGGAGTAGGAGGCCACCAGGCGCAGCTTGCCGTCGGGGTTGACCGCGATGTCGTAGAGCTGCGCGTGCAGGCGGGCGACGCCGTTGTTGTTGGCGGTGGAGCTGAGCTGGCCGTCCACGTATTGAGCGGCGCTGTCGTTCTTGTAGCCGGAGAAGCCGAACTTGCCGAAGCCCACGTCGATGTTCTCGACGCCGGCGCCCACGCCCGACATGTTGGTGAAGAAGGTGTCGACGATGTGCACGTCGTCGCGGTCGCGGCGCTTGCCCATCCAGAACAGCGCCTGCGGGGCGATGTCCACGCCCTTCATCTCGACGTAGGCCTGCTCGACGCCGAAGTTGTCGGCCGGGTTGGCGCTCTTGTCGGACTCGGTGGCCGGGCTGTAGTAGTTGGTCATCAGCACGGCGTTGAAGTCCACGCTGTCGGCCTTCATGGCCTGGGCGAGCTGGAATTCGCCGTAGAAGTCGCACTCGTTGCCGAGGCGGTACTTCAGCTCGCCGATGCCGTAGCACTGGCGCGACTTGCTAGAAACGCTGGTGGCGGCGGGGCCGCCGCGCATGTAGCCGGTCCAGTCGACCGCGTGGGCGGCGGTGCCGGCCATCAGTGCGCCGCAGGCTGCGGCGAGGGTGGCGATCCGATACGGTGTCGGGTAATTCATGAATGTCTCCAGTGTGTTTGTCGGTGGGCCGGCGCATCCGTTCCGACGGCTGTGCGCGGTGCCCCGAGCGTAGAAAGCCGCGTCCTGCGGCACTACTACTCGACCGGCCGATCCCGATACCTTGATGCACCGGAGTGCCTGGGTTTTCCCGTCCCTCGGGCGCGAGGCTGGCGCGATGAAACCCTGCTGGCTTCGATACTTTTCTGCCGAGCGCCTCATTCGCTGCACCGCAGCAACCGAGGTGTAAAACGACGGGCTACAGGAAAACCCTCAAACTTTCGTGCAAGAGAGTATTGGCATTCGCGCTCGAAGTACCACGCGGCCATTCTCGGAATGCCGACACTGGCGCTGTGCCGCATTCGACGGCGCCTTCACGAAAATACAGGAGACATATGACGCGCAACACTCTTCCGGCACTGGGCATGACCCTGGCCGTGTCTCTCGGTGCGACGGTTCCGTTTGCGGCCAACGCCACCGACATCGTCGTGGCCACCGTGAACAACGGCCACATGATCGAGATGCAGAAGCTCACGCATTTCTTCGAGCAGGCGAACCCCGACATCCACGTGAAATGGGTGACGTTGGAAGAGGGCGTGCTGCGCCAGCGCGCCACCACCGACATCGCCACGCAGGGCGGCCAGTTCGACGTGATGACGATCGGCATGTACGAGACCCCGATCTGGGGCAAGAAGGGCTGGCTGCAGGAGATCAAGCCCGACGCGAACTACGACATCGACGACCTGCTGCCCGCGATCCGCAGCGGCCTGTCGTCGGGCGGCAAGCTCTATGCGTCGCCGTTCTATGGCGAGAGTTCGATGCTGATGTATCGCAAGGACCTGGCCGACAAGGCGGGCGTGAAGTTCGCCGATCGCCCGACCTGGGACCAGGTGCGCGACGCGGCCGCGAAGATGAACGACCCGGCGCACGGCGTCTACGGCATCTGCCTGCGCGGCAAGCCGGGTTGGGGCGACAACATGGCCCTCATCACGACGATGGTCAATGCCTTCGGCGGCCAGTGGTTCGACATGTCGTGGAAGCCGCAGCTCGAGAGCAAGCCGTGGCATGACGCGATCACGTTCTATGTCGACATGCTCAAGAAGTACGGCCCGCCCGGATCGTCGGCGAACAGCTTCAACGAGATCCTGGCGCTGTACAACGAAGGCAAGTGCGGCATGTGGGTGGACGCGACGATCGCGGCCTCCTTCATCACCGATCCGAAGCAGAGCAAGGTGGCGGACAAGGTGGCGTTCGCGCAGGCGCCGTCGCAAGCGACCGCCAAGGGCGCGAACTGGCTGTGGGCCTGGGCGCTGGCGATTCCGACGAGCACCAAGAACGCGGTCGCCGCGCAGAAGTTCGTCAACTGGGCGACGTCCAAGAGCTACATCGCGCTCGTCGCCAAGGAAGAGGGCTGGGCGCACGTGCCGACCGGAACGCGCAAGTCGACCTATGCCAATCCGGACTTCGAGAAGGCCGCCGTGTTCGCCGCAGCCGAAGGAAAGGCCATCGACAGCGCCAATCCGCTCGACAGCACGCTGCCCAAGAGCCCGTACACGGGCGTCCAGTTCGCGACGATCCCCGAGTTCCAGTCGATCGGCGTGACGGTGGGCCAGCAGATGAGCGCGGCGCTGGCCGGCAAGGAAACGGTCGATGCGGCGCTGAAGGCCTCGCAGGTGGCGGCCGATCGCGAGATGAAGAAGGCCGGTTACTACAAGTGATCGCCTGAGTGTCATCGAGGCGCCGTCGCGCAGCGACGATCGCCGTATTTTCGAGCGCCGTCGTGCAGCGACGACGCCTCGATGACCGCTTCACTCCCTGGTTAGAAGAAAGCCTGCCATGAAGTCCATCACGCGGCTGCTGCTCGTGCCCGCCGTCGGTTCGCTCTTCCTCTGGATGATCGTTCCGCTGGCGATGACCCTCTACTTCTCGGTCATCCACTACAACCTGATGGAGCCCGGCGAGCACACGTTCGTCGGCCTCGAGAACTTCAGGTACTTCATCACCGACCCGTCGTTCGCTACGGCCATAGTCAACACGCTGCTGCTGCTGGGCAGCGTGATTGCGATCACCGTGGTGCTGGGCGTGCTGATCGCGCTGCTGGTCAACGAGCCGTTCCCGGGCCAGGGCATCGTCCGCGTGCTGCTGATCTCGCCGTTCTTCGTGATGCCCACCGTCAATGCGCTGCTGTGGAAGCACATGATGATGAATCCGATCTACGGCGTGCTGTCGCAGCTGTGGCGTGCGGTCGGGGCGACGCCGGTGGACTGGCTCAGCGACTGGCCGCTGCTGTCGGTGATCATCATGGTGGCGTGGCAGTGGCTGCCGTTCGCGATCCTGATCTTCATCACGTCGCTGCAGGGCATGAACCGCGAGCAGCTGGAGGCGGCGCGCATGGACGGCGCCACCTGGCTGCAGCAGTTCCGCTTCCTCGTGCTGCCGCACCTCGCGCGCTCGATCGCGGTGGTGGTGATGATCGAGATGATCTTCCTGCTCAGCGTGTTCGCCGAGATATCGACGACGACCGCGGGCGGCCCGGGCGACGCCAGCACCAACATCGCCTACCTGATCTTCAAGCAGGCCCTGCTGGGCTTCGACGTCGGCGTGGCCTCGGCCGGCGCGCTGTTCGCGGTGGTGCTCGCCAACATCGCGGCCGCGTTCCTCATCCGCCTCGTCGGCAAGAACATGGAGCGCTGATCATGGACTTCACATCCCCCACGGGCATCAAGATCGCCCTCGCGATCCGCAGCGTCGCGGCCTGGTTCGTCGCGCTGCTGCTGTTCTTCCCGATCCTGTTCATGCTGATGACGTCGTTCAAGACCGAGCTGCAGGCGATCTCGGTGCCGTCGATCTGGATCTTCGTGCCGACGCTGGAGAACTACACCCACGTGCAGGAGCGCAGCGACTACCTGCTGTACGCGGAGAACTCGTTCATCACCAGCGTGGTGTCGACGATCGTGGGCCTGCTGATCGCGGCGCCGGCGGCGTACTCGATGGCGTTCTTCCCCACCAGGCGCACCAAGGGCATCCTGATGTGGATGCTGTCCACGAAGATGATGCCGGCCGTCGGCGCGCTGGTGCCGGTCTACGTGCTGTGCCAGAGCTCGCACCTGCTCGACACGCGCTTCGCGCTGATCGTCGTGTTCATGCTCAGCAACCTGCCGCTGATGGTGTGGATGCTGTACTCGCACTTCAAGGACATCCCGCCCGAGATCCTCGAGGCCGCGCGCATGGACGGCGCCTCGCTGCTGACGGAGTTCCACCACGTGATCCTGCCGCTGGCCATGGGCGGCATCGCGTCCACCGGCCTGCTGTGCCTGGTGCTCGCGTGGAACGAGGCGTTCTGGTCGCTCAACCTCACGGCCGCCAACGCGGGCACGCTCGCCGCGCTGATCGCTTCGTACTCGAGCCCCGAAGGGCTGTTCTGGTCGAAGCTGTCGGCCGCCTCGGTGCTGGCCATCGCGCCCATCGTCGTGTTCGGCTGGTTCAGCCAGAAGCAGCTGGTGCAGGGCCTCACGTTCGGCGCCGTCAAGTAAGCATCAAGGAACAAGAAAATGACATTCCTCCAGCTCAAGGGCGTCGAGAAGCAGTTCGGCGACGTGAAGACGATCAAGGGCATCGACCTGTCCATCGCCCGCGGCCAGTTCACCGTGTTCGTCGGCCCGTCGGGCTGCGGCAAGTCCACGCTGCTGCGCCTGATCGCCGGGCTCGAGACGCTGACCGCCGGCAGCATCGTCCTCGACGGCCGCGACATCACGCGCCTGCCGTCCGCGCAGCGCGACCTGGCGATGGTGTTCCAGAGCTACGCGCTGTACCCGCACATGACCGTCGCCGAGAACATGAGCTTCTCGCTGCGCCTGGCCAAGGCCGATCCGGCGGTGATCAAGAAGAAGGTCGACCGCGCCGCCGAGATCCTGAACCTGGGGCCGTACCTGCAGCGGCTGCCGCGCGAGATGTCGGGCGGCCAGCGCCAGCGCGTCGCGATCGGGCGTGCGATCGTGCGCGAGCCCAAGATCTTCCTGTTCGACGAGCCGCTGTCCAACCTCGACGCCGCGCTGCGCGGCCAGACGCGCGTGGAGATCGCCAAGCTGCACCGCGAACTCGGCGCGACGACGATCTACGTGACGCACGACCAGGTCGAGGCGATGACGCTGGCCGACCAGGTGGTCGTGCTGCGCGACGGCGCGATCGAGCAGGTCGGCTCGCCGCTGACGCTCTACGACAAGCCGGCCAACCGGTTCGTCGCGCAGTTCATCGGCACGCCGCAGATGAACGTGGTCGAGCGCGCCGAGATGCCTGCAGCCAGCGTGACCGTGGCGGGCGCCGCCTTCGTCGGCATCCGGCCGGAGGACCTGCGCCTGACCGAACCCGGCCGGGGCCAGATCGTCGCGCAGGTCGAGCTCGTCGAGGCCCTCGGCGCCGAGACGCTGGTGTACCTGCACACGCCGCGCGGCGCGCAGATCGTGTTGCGCCAGAACAGTCGCACGACCCTCGTGGCCGGCGACAGCGTGGGCGTCGACGTCGAGTTCGGCCACCTGCACTGGTTCGACGAGAGCGGCAAGCTCATCGCCGCCGCCCACTGAAACCATTGTCTTTCCCGGAATTTCCAATGACGCCAACGCCTACCGAGCGCCTGCGCCTGTTGCACCTGGGCCTCGGCTCGTTCCACCGCGCGCACCAGGCGGTCTACATGCATCGCCTGTTCCAGCTCGGCGACCAGCGCTGGCAATGCGCCGGCGCCAACCTGCGGCCCGACATGGCCGACACCATCGCCGCGCTGCAGCGCCAGGGCGGCGCCTACACGCTCGAGACCGTGTCGCCCCAGGGCGAGCGCGTGCTGGAGAAGATCACGTCCATCACCGAGGTCATCGCGTACGAGCCCGCGCTGGCCCGCGTGCTCGAGCTCGGCGCCGATCCGGCCACGCGCATCGTGTCGTTCACCGTCACCGAGGCCGGCTACGCGCTCGACCACGCGGGCCAGCTCGACCTGGCGCATCCGGAGGTCGTCAGCGACCTGGCGGGCACGACCAGGCTCACGATCTACGGCGTCGCCACCGCGATCCTGCGCGTGCGCCGCGCCGCGAACGCGGGCGCGCTGACGTTCATGAACTGCGACAACCTGCGTCACAACGGCGATCATTTCCGCACCAACCTGCGTCGGTTCATGACGGCGGCCGGCGAGACCGACCTGCTGAGCTGGACCGACGCCAACACGACCTGCCCGAACGCGATGGTCGACCGCATCACGCCGCGTCCGGCCGCCGACATGAAGGCGCGCGTGGCCCGCGAAGCCGGCTGGGACGACCAGGCGCCGCTGATGGCCGAGTCCTTCATCCAGTGGGTGATCGAGGAGCGCTTCGCCAACGGCCGGCCCGACTGGGAGCGCGTGGGCGTCGAGATGACCGGCGACGTCCAGCCCTACGAGGAGGCCAAGATCCGCATCCTCAACGCGAGCCACAGCGCGATCGCGTGGGCCGGCACCTTGTGCGGGCTCACCTACATCCACGAAGGCACGCGCAACGCGACGATACGCAACATCGCCGCCGACTACGTGACCAACGACGTGATCCCGTGCCTGACCCGGCCCGGGCACGAGAGCCCCGTCGATCTCGCCGGCTATCGCGACGTCGTGCTCGACCGTTTCGGCAACGAAGCGATCGCCGACACCAACCAGCGCGTGGCCGCCGACGGCTTCGCCAAGATCCCCGGCTTCATCCTGCCGACCATCCGCGAGCGCCTCGCGCGGGGAGAGAGCATCGCCTCGGTGGCCCGCCTGCCGGCGCTGTTCCTCACCTTCCTGCAGCGCTGGCACCAGGGCCGGCTGCCGTTCAAGTACCAGGACCAGGCGATGGTGCCGGAGCGCGCGCACGCGATCTGCAACGCCGCCGATCCGCTCGACGAGTTCGTCGCCGACGCGTCGCTGTGGGGCGAGCTCGCCGGCAGCCT